>Ga0209820_1000206_pt1 | contig 14294 bp, 13 predicted proteins | sample PPLLak21cMay2015_FD_187254 | JGI IMG/M metagenome (GOLD analysis project Ga0209820, IMG submission 187254) | Freshwater sediment microbial communities from Prairie Pothole Lake near Jamestown, North Dakota, USA - PPLs Lake P7 Core (1) Depth... | ecosystem: Environmental > Aquatic > Freshwater >...
TTCACGGCAATCGGTGATGTAGTCGCAAATGCCATCTTCGACATTGAGCTTGCCCTGCTCCTGTAAAAGCAAGACCGCCATTGCCGTGAACTGCTTGGTGATAGAGGCGAGCCGGAATTTGGTCTGGGGCGTATTGGGGATTTTGTTCTCGCGGTCGGCAAAGCCATAACCCTTGCTGAAGATGACCTGTCCATTTTGGGCAACAAGGACGGAGCCATCGAAAACCCCAGCTTGATTATTTTCTTTTATCAGGGTATCAAGTTCTGGTTCAAGCACTTTAGGGTCAAGTGCCGGCCGGGGGAATGTCAGGGCGCAGGCGCTCAAAACAACTGTGAGTAATAAAAGGAGAGGCTTGGCTTTCACGATTTGTTCTCTTTCTGAAAGATGGCAGTCACTTCTACAAAGCGAGTGACTGCCATCTGAAAATTCTTGCTATATGAGCAGGTAGGGATTTTCTAAAGAGACTTTCAGTTCGTCCAGGAAGCGCGCCACAGCCACACCGTCCAGGATGCGATGATCTGCAGAAGCTGTCAGTTGGATCATGGGGCGGAAGGCAGTAAAACTGTCCGCGCTCTTGACGGGCGTATCCACCATCTTACCGACTGCCAGGATCGCTGACTCCGGCGGATTGATTATGGCAGTGAACGACTCGATGCCGAACATCCCCAGGTTCGAGATGGTAAAGGTACTGCCGGTCATTTCAGAGGGCGTCAGGCGCCGGTTCCGGGCGCGGTCGGTCAAGTCAGCCAGGGCTGTGACGATCTGTCCCAGGTTTTTGCTTTGTGCCTCACGGATCACAGGCACGATCAGGTTTTCTTCCACGCTGGTGGCAATGCCCAGGTGGATATCCTCCCAAAGGATGATGTTGCCATCGGAAAGCGAAGCGTTCATATACGGATGATGCGGCAGCACGGTGGCAACCGCACGCGCCAGGATGGCAGTGAAGGATAGGCGTTGCCCGGTCCGCGCTTGCAGAGGCTCCAGCACTCGTTCGCGCAGGCGGATCGCTTCGGTCATGTCCACGTGCAGAGATAGCGTGAAGTGCGGAGCCGTGGCAGTGCTATACGCCATCCGTTCGGCGATGATCTTACGCGCGCCGGTCAATGGCAGGACCTGTTTTTGACGCGCCTCCGGCAGGGGAATCCGCGCCGATTGGCCGGCAGGGATCGGCGTTGCAGGAGGCGCAGACACGGTGGGAGCCGGGGCGGCTACCGGAACAGCCCGGTGCTCAACTACCGATTGCGATTCCTGGAAGGCCAATACATCCGCCTTGTGGATACGTCCTTTGGGACCGCGTCCGGCGATCTGTGTGAGATCGATGCGTAGTTCCTGTGCCAGTCGCCGCGCAACCGGAGTGACGCGAACTTTGCTCTCTGCGGGAACATCCGCGACGGCGACGGCTAGTGCGGGTTGCGGTGCAGAGGCAGCTTTCGGAGCCGGGATCGTGACGACCTGCTGCGGTACAGACTTCCCAGGCAGCTCTTCCCCAGGGGCCAGGATATAAGCGATCACTTCCGTGACGGGTATGACATCATTGAGCTTGGCACGGACGCCCGAGAGGATTCCATCGGCCGGCGATTCCATTTCAATGGCAGCTTTATCGGTGTCGATCACGAAGAGGGGGTCTCCCTTGTTGACGTGCTCGCCTTCCTGCTTGAGCCACTCCACAAAGGTGCCCGTTTCCATGACCATATCCACTTTCGGCATGATGACTTCGGTCGGCATGTCTACTTGCCTTCCTGTGCCAATGCCCGCGCCGCCGCGACAATATCCTCAACCTGGGGCACTGCCGCGCGTTCGAGGGTCCGGTTATAGGGAATTGGGACATCCCGTCCGGCCAGGCGGCGAATGGGGGCATCGAGAAAATCAAACGCTTCACTTGCCGCGATCACAGCAGCCAGTTCACCGCCGAAGCCGCCGGTGGTCGGCGCCTCATGCGCGATCAGTACGCGGCCGGTCTTGGATACCGAGCGGATGATCGTCTCTGTATCCAGGGGCTTCAGGCTGCGCGGATCGACCACTTCCACTTCGATGCCTTCGGCTGCCAGCTTTTCGGCGGCTTCCAGCGCACGCGGCACCATGATCGAGTAAGCCACGATCGTGAGGTCACGGCCTTCACGCTTGACTTCTGCTGATTTGAGCGGGATGCCATACGATTCTTCCGGCACCGGTCCCTTCATGCGATACAGCAGTTTGTGCTCCATGAACAAGACCGGGTTGTTATCCCGAATGGCAGTGACCAACAATCCTTTGGCATCGTATGGGCTGGAGGGCGCCACAACCTTGATGCCTGGCACGTTCACAAACCAGGCTTCCAGGCTTTGTGAATGCTGGGCTGCTGCGCCTGTGCCAGAACCGGAGGGAGCGCGGATCACCATGGGGATGCTGCACTTGCCGCCGAACATGAAACGCATCTTGGCGGCCGCGTTCACCAGCTGGTTCGTCGAGATCGTTAGAAAATCCATGAACATGATTTCCATGATCGGTCGCATGCCCATCAATGCCGCGCCTGTCGCAGCACCAGCGATCGCGGCTTCCGAGATGGGGGTATCGCGCACACGCTCAGAGCCGAACTCTTCGAGCATGCCTTTGCTTACGCCGAATGCGCCACCGTAGGTTCCGACATCTTCTCCAATGAGAAAGACTTCTTTATCGGTCCGCATCTCCTGGACCATCGCCTCGCGCAGGGCTTCGAGATAAGTAATTTCGCGGGTCATAGGGCATACACCTCGTCTTCCATGTTTTCGGGCGAGGGTTCTGGGAAGGTCTGCGCTTCTTCGGCGGCGTGGTCGACGGCCGTCTTGGCTGTCTGATCGATCCCCTCAACTTCGTCGCGTGTCATGATCGCAGCATCGACCAGAACCTGTTTGAAACGCTTTATGGGGCACTTCTGCTTCCATTCATCGATTTCCTGATTTGTGCGGTAGAGATTGCGATCGCTCTTGGAATGCCCACGCCAGCGATACGTCAGGCAGTCAACCAGCGAGGGACCCTGCCCGGAGCGGGCGCGCTCGTCAGCTGTCAGCACTGCTTCATAGACCGCCAGCACATCATTGCCGTCTACGGTTACACCGGGGATGCCGTAGCTGGCAGCACGCATCGAAACCTTTTCGACGTTCATCGAGCGCGACGTGTGCATCGACATGCCATACTGGTTGTTATCGCAGATGAACACCACCGGCAGTTTCCAGACCGATGCCATGTTCAGGGACTCATGGAACTCGCCCTCGTTTGTGGCTCCATCCCCAAAATAGGACAGGAGGATCTGTTCCGAGCGTCGCATTTGCAACGCCAGCGCGATGCCCACCGCGGTGGGAATTCCGCCGCCCACGACACCGGTCGCGCCCAGGTTGCCTCCCGGGATGTCGGCGATGTGCATCGAGCCGCCGCGCCCTCGGCAATAACCTGTCTCTCGCCCGAGAAACTCTGCCATCATGATGGTGAGATCTGCACCCTTAGCAATCGTATGCCCGTGACCGCGGTGGTGGTGAATGATCAGGTCTTCGGGACGCAGCGTTGCAATGCTGCCAACGGACCCGGCTTCCATTCCAATGGACAGGTGCATGGTGCCATGCACCAGCCCGCGGATATACAGATCCTCCGCCTTTTCTTCAAAATAACGGATCTCGCACATCCGTTGCAGCATCCAGGCCAGTTTCTCACGTGGCAATTCATGAACCAGGCGATTGCTACCGGGTGTTGGAACTTTTTTAGTTTTCGTAGATGTAAGTACTGTCATAACATTCTCCATTTTCACCAGCCACGTTATCGTTGGCCGTATTCATTTTGATAAAGATCTACCATGTATTGGATCTGGTTCGGTGTGAGCAGGATGGGCTGTCCGCGCAGCATGGCCAGATGGGTGATCTTGGCGATTTCTTCCACTTCGACAGCCATCTTGGTGGCCTGCTGCGGAGATGAGCCAATGGTAAACACACCGTGACTTTGCATGATGATGGCTTTTGCCTCACCAATTTTGTCGATAATTTCCTGTCCAATATCTGCCCCGCCGATCGGCGCGTACCCACCCAGGGGGATCTCACCGCCCAGCATGGCAGACGCTGTCAGGCAGGCCGGGATGGGCTGTCCCAGCACCGCGAAACTGCTTGCATAAGGGGAGTGGGTGTGCACCATACCAAATACAGCTGGCCGGCGCTGGTAGACATAGAGATGAGTGTCGGTGTCTGTCGAAGGCTTGAGATTCCCTTCGACCACCTGACCGTCCATGTCCACTACCACCATATGCGCTGGTGTCAATTCCTCGAAGCTGACACCGCTCGGCTTGATGACAACCAAGCCTGTCTCGGGGTCGCGCCCGCTTACGTTGCCGCTCGTCATCTTGACCAAGTCGTTCTTGGGCAATTCGAGGTTGCATTTCCAGACGATTTCACGAATTTGTTCCAAAAGCATGATGCATCTCCAATCTGTTACGAGACTTTTAAAAAGTTCTTTTCGAAGAGTTCAAGGATTCCGCGTGCCGCGGTCTCATCTGTGATGAGCGCGTGCAGGTGACCGCCGCGCAGGGCCCCATAGAGTGGCAGGGCTTTGGCGACCGTCGCAGCTACACCGACGCGGTACGGGATATTTCTGAGTTCTTCCAACGACAGTCCAACCACGCGTTCTGCATACTCGTGGGCGCATGGCTGGCCTTCGATGTTATAGATAAAGGCATTGATATCACCCACGCCGCCATGGTTCTCGGCAATGTTCCGCATTTCCTCGGCGGAGAGGGCCGTGAACTGAACAAAGCGGGAAACTTCTGCATCTACCGCTCCCACACCTACCAGCGCAATGTTTGCGCGCCGGGCAATATCCAGAATTTCCCGGACGGGTCCCATATTTCGAAGTGCTTCACAATGCTCTTTTGAATCCACAAAAGCGGGGGCATGCAATTGGTAGGACTTGGCGCCCAGCTTTTCAGCGATGTGAGTAGTCAGATAGTTCACATCATGTGTGATCTCGCCTTGTACAGCTCCAAGCAGTGGGACCACCTCGACCTGGTATGTCCGGGACGGTGCCAGTGACTGCATAACGGCATTGATGGCTGTCCCTCCACCCACGCCCAGGACATCGCCATCCCGCAGATGTTCCATCAGGAATTCTGCTGCAATGTTGCCCAGAGCATTTAGCGGTGAACTGCTGGTCTCTGCCAGGGCTGGAATGACCACTGCATCCTGTAATCCAAAGACAGCCTTCAGGCGGTCTTCCAGTTCGAACAGTTGCTGGAAAGGTGTCTTGATAGCGATTGTCACGTATCCCTGCTCGCGCGCTTGCAAAAGCAGACGATTCACCTTCGCTGTGGAAAAACCCAGACGCTGTGCAATTTCTGTCTGTGTCAGTTCCTCCAGATAGTAAAGGGTCAAGATGGTGTTGATCAGTCGTACCGTTTCGTAAGAAGCCATTTTTGTCACCTATCACTAGCTCGCCGCTGGGGGTTGCTCATTATCACAGGAGATTGGAATAACACAATATAAATTGTCGAGAAAAAGTTGTCTGCTCGTTTTAGCCCGAAACAAAAGGGCCTTTCATAACGATACAAATTTGCATACAACGATTCTTTTTCGCGTTTCCCAATCTCCTGTCTGTGTCATGGGCTACTATATCAGAACATCACTAAATCGGCTGCAGCTCAGTCGAGTGGTACCTCAACGACGAGTGGTACCTCAACGATTCTAAAGGGTGCGTTGGCATCGGGACCGGCATTGGCTGGATCCCAGAAATGATCGGCATGGTTCTCCACCACCCAGGCACTGCCCTGATAGTATGCAAAGGTTGCCACACCATCGAGACCGGCTGGGATCCTGTGTACAATGGCTTTATCGCCTTCCAAGGAGAGGACCGCCATGCCACCGGCTCCACCTTCACCAGTCGCCAGGGTGTTGTAGCCGATGACCTTCAATCCATCCGGACGGCGCAGTTCCTGCGACGTTTCGATCTTGGTCACAGCGCCTGCACTGCCATCTTCATTGAGCGCAACCCGGAACAGCAGACCGGCTCTCTGGTTCACCGTGTAGAGCACATGGCTGGAGGCATCGAAATCGATGCCGTTCAAACTCCATTGTTCTGCGCCAAGCTGGGGATCGTTGAGCCACTCTTCCAGCTTTGTGCCGCCCGCCGCCAACCGCAAAATGCGCGGCGTCCACGAGTCGGTAACGTACAGGTTGCCTTGATCGTCCATGGTCAAATCGTTGGGGAAGCCGCCGCCGGGCAGGTCATAGCTGCCCTTATCTGCGCCGGTCTGCAAGTCAAAAGCCTTGATGGCCACCGGCGCACTGCCTTTCAGTTTGCCGTTGTCGGCATCCGCAGAGCAGGCCCACAGGGTGTTGTTCGCCTCATCTACATACAGACCCAGCACCGAGACTAGCCCGTTCGCCCCTGCTTTGATGAACGGTTCGAACTCGGTCGCGCCGGGCAGTGCCCGCATGATCGTGCCTTCTTCCAGGCTGCCTATAAAGAATGTGCCATCCGACGCACCGGCTACACCTTCTGGGAAAGCCCGGTCCCCCGGCATAATGATCGCTCCCGTTGTAGCCTCTGTGGCTGGGATTTCCGTCGCCGGAATTTCGGTGGCCGGAACTGCCGTGGCTGGAACTTCGGTAGCCGGAATTTCCGTCGCCGGAACTTCTGTCGCTGGAGAAACTGCCGTGGCCGGATTTTTTGCTCCACAGGCTGCCAGCAAAGTGCAGATCATAGTTAGGACAATGATTTTCAAAAAATCTCTTCGCAAAACTTTGTAGCGTTTCATTAGTATTGTTCTCCTTCTGACTTGATGAATATGAAAATATCTTGGCGTAACTATCTTATCTCTTGGTCAGATCCACTATCATGGTATTCAATCCACGGTCCTGGATTACTATCGCTATATCGCCAAAACCCGGCTGCGCTCTACAATTAATTCCAAATCCAAAAGCCAAGTCCTCGGGCAAGCATTAGACAGATCCGGCAGGCCAGGCTTCAGCTACCAGGTTGACTACAAATTTGCGGGCGGCAGCAACAGAAGCAACGGGATCCTCGCCAGCATGCATCGATCCCCAGATCTCGATGCCGATCAGTCCCCAAAAGCCCGTTTGCACCAGGGCCTGAAACGTCTCTCGAAATGGCACAATCCCTGTTTCAAAAGGCACACCGCGGATGATTTTCGGTAAGGCATCCTTGACGTGAACACCCAACAATTGACCTTTGGCGAGGGTCAGCTCGTCGGGAGGGTAATACCCGGCCGCGCAGAGGTTGCCAATGTCGGGATACAGGTGCAGCCAGGGCGAGTCAATTTCACGGATGATGGACAGTGCAGTGCTCAGGTTTTCCACAAATGGAGTATCCAGGTTTTCAAGGCCCAACATCACTCCAGATTGACCAGCCCAGCGGGCGCCCAGCCGTAAGCCGTCGATAAAGTTCACCCGGGTCTCGTCATCACTTGTTTCATAGAAAACGTCATATCCCATCACCTGAACGACTCGCAGACCAACATCCCCGGCAAACTCGATTGCCTTACGAAGGATCTCCTGGCCACGACCGCGAGTTTCTGCCATGTGACTGCCAAGCGGATATTTGCGATGACCGCTCAGGCACATGGTCATGATCTTGACACCGCTGTTCGCGATGGAACGACGCAGCTCGGCTCGCTGGGTGGTATCCCAGTCCAACCTGCCCAGACGCTCGTCACTCTCGTCGATCGAAATCTCGACAAAGTCATAACCGGCCTGCCCGGCAGCAGTGAGACGCTCTTCCCAACACATGGAGTCGGGTAGCGCTTTTTCATAAAGACCAATGGGCATTTTGAACATGACAGTACATCCAATCGTAATGTAGCGGTGCTCCGCTTCTACACTTTCACCTTATCCTGCGCCAGCAGTTGATTCATGACAACCGCAATGAGCAAGACACTGCCGGTGGCCAGGGTCTGCCAGTAGGCAGGGATGACCGTCATCAAGCCGGTGGTAACGCACATGATGATAATGGCCCCAATCATCGTCTTGGCGACCGATCCTTCCCCTCCGGAGAATGCGGTGCCACCCAACAGCACCGCGATGATGCACGCAAGCTCCATGTTATCCCCCGAGAGCGGGTCCCCCAGGGACATGTAGCTGGCGCGCGCGATCCCGGCCAACGCAGCGAAAAATCCGACGATGATGTAGATGAGCCAGCCGACCAGGACCGCGTTGATGCCGGAGAGCTCTGCGGCTAAGCGGTTGCCGCCAATCGCGGCAGCATACTTACCCAGGATCGTCTTTTTCTGAATGATGACCATGATCACAATTGCCAGAATGGCAACCCAGAATGCCCAGGGCAGTCCGAAGAGGACTTCTTTGCGGGCGTAATCGTTGATCCAGGCGGGCATGGTTTTCTCGGCGCTGCTTTTAATTGACGAGAGTCCATCCGGCACGATCAGGAGTGCCATGCCTTTGAAAATGCTCAGCGTCACCAGTGTTGCAATCACAGGTGTAATGCGTAGTTTCATCACGAGGGTGCCGTTCAGAAATCCCATCGCGATCCCCACGATCAAGGTGATGACAAGGGCGGGCAGGAAACTGAACCCATTCAAGATCATCCAGGAAAACACCACGGCGCTCAGGCTCATGGCGCTGCCGACAGACAGGTCGATGTAGCCCGAAATCATCAGGAGGGTGAACGCGCCGCTCAACGTCAGGATGGGCACCGCCGTGCGCAGCAGGTTGATGATGCTATCGGGGCTGAGGAAGTGCCCTCTTCCAAAGAACTCAACTTTGTCCAGCTTTACGATGCTAAAGATGAACACGATCGTCGCCAGCACAACGTAGATGTAGACCTGCTTGATGGTCGCTCGCACGGCGGTCGATCGATCCAGCTTTTGTCGAATTGAGTCTGCTTTTACAATATTCATATCCGGTGCTCCTCTGAAGAGATGCCAGGCGTGATGCTGTGCCTCATCAGTTTCTCCTTTTATCCAGAGCAAAACGCTGCGCGAGGATCGCGATAAAGGTCACAATTCCTTTGAGCGTGAATTGCCAATCCGGCGAAAGCAGCAATCCTGTGGCAGAGGAGGTCACAACGGAAAGAATGATGGCGCCCAGGAACATTCCCAGCACCGATCCAAACCCGCCTGAGATGCTCACTCCTCCCAGCAGAGCGACAACCAGCGCATCGAACTCATACCCGAGGGCCCGGCTTGAAACGCCAGCTTTGAACTCCGATGCCAGAAGGATTCCGGTAATGCCGGCCAGCAGGGAACTGAGAAGATAGAGAGCCGTGAGATACCTTGTCACGTTGATGCCCGAAAGTCGCGCTGCAACCGGATTCGCGCCAATGAGGTAGATACGTCGTCCGAACACGGTTTTCTTTTCAAAGATAAACGCGACCAAGATCAGGACGATCATGACGATGACCGCCAGCCGGATGGATGTGCCCGGAATGCCCAGGCTTCCCAATACGCCAAAAGAGTCTGGCAGGCTGGTATTCCGCTGAGCACCTTGCGTGATGACCTGGGCCGTGCCGCGTGCCAGCATCATTGTGCCCAATGTAACGATAATGGAAGGGACCTTCAAGCGAGCGATGAAGAAGGCATTGATCGCGCCCACGCCCATTGCACACAGCAGCGCAAGTCCCACGGCTACACCGTATGGCAGTCCGAGCCCATTGGCCAGAACGTTCTGGGATACATTTCTTCCCTGACAGAAATATACAGCCAGTACACCGGTCAGGGCGATCACACCCCCCACTGACATGTCGAAGTTTCCGGTGATCAGCAGGAAGGTGACACCAATTCCCAGAATGATGATGAACCAGTTATTGGTGACAAGGTTAATGATATTCTGGGCCTTGTAGAAGTTGGGAACAGCGAAACAAGCAATACCGAATACGACGATGAGCACGCCTACCATGAACAGGGTGATGAACGACTCATCACTCAACGTGCCTTTGGTCAAGGGTTTCGACGGTTTCTGCAATTGTTTGATTTGCATGGCTATTCTCCTCCCGTGACCACGTGAAGGATCTGCTCGCTATCCACATCACAGTTATTCCGCAATGCAGATCTTAGACTTCCATCATAGAGAAGATAAATACTGTCGCAGATATTCATCACCTCAGGCAACTCCGAGGAGAAGATGATGATGGTTTTTCCCTCCCTGGAAAGCTGGCGGATGAGGTTGTAGATCTCACTCTTGGCGCCCACGTCGATGCCGCGCGTTGGCTCGTCCAACATCAGCAGATCAGCATTGGCAAAGAGGCACTTGGAAAGGACAACTTTCTGTTGGTTGCCTCCGGAAAGCTTTGCCGCTTCCTTATCGATGCTGTTGGTGGCGATCTTTAGCTTATCCACGTATTCAAGGGTGATATTCCGTTCGGTCGCATTGTTGACAAATCCATTGCGAGAGATCTTGCCCATATTCATGACAGGTACATTACCTCGTATGGTCAGAATGGTGAACAAGCCTTGTGATCTTCTCTCTTCCGGTACCAAAGCAATGCCTGCTGCAATCGCTTTGTCTGGAGCGGGCAGCAGCTTTTTCCCCTTGAAGATGATTTCTCCCTCGTACGGATCGACTCCATAAATGGCGCGTGCAAGTTCCGTTTTGCCGGCGCCCACCAGGCCGTAGAATCCGGCAATCTCTCCCGCATGGATCTCGAAGGAAATATCATTCAGCCTGTGATTGGAGAGATGCTTTGCTTGCAGGATTGTATCCGGGCAATCACTTTCACGAGGTGTGTACTGCTCGAATACGGTTTTGCCAATCATCATCTTGATCAGTTCCGACCGGTCCTGGATCTCTTTAACCGGTTTTGTTTCGATGTGTTTGCCATCGCGCATGACAGTCACGTAATCACCCAGCTCGAAGATTTCGTCGAGCCTGTGGGAGATATAGATGACGGTCACATTGTTCTCACGCAAGGCTTTGATGATGGTGAACAATCGTGCAATTTCAGATTCGGAGATCGCGGCGGTTGGCTCATCCATAATAATGATATTGGACTCGGCGGCAACTGCCTTCGCGATTTCCACGATCTGCTTTTGTGCCACACTCAGGCTCGAGACAAGCTGGCGAGGCTTGATGGACGGCTCGATACTGTTCATCACACTGACCATCTTGTTGATCTTGTCTGTGCGTCGCAGGAAGCCAAGGGTTGTATCTTCCATACCGAGGGTGAGGTTTTCCTCGACAGTGAGCTGGTCGACCACATTGAGTTCCTGGAACAGAGTACTGATCCCTTTTTGCTTGGCAGCGCGTGTACTGTGCGGCCTGTACTCTTCACCGTTCAGAAGAATCTGACCACTTGTCCGTGTGTAAGCGCCGGTCAGGATCTTAATCAGAGTGGATTTTCCTGCGCCGTTCTCGCCAACGAGACAGTGCACCGTATTACGCTGGATGTTGAAGCTGACATCGTTGACTGCCCGTACGCCTGGGAAATCCTTCACCAGATTTCTGATCTCGAGCACATTCTCTGTCGGTTTCATGCATTGGCTCCCTGAATTTGACGGGGGGAGGGTTTCGTCCTCCCCCCTCAATTCATATATTTCTTTGGGCTGTGCGACTTATTGAATGTTCGTCCCAAATTGGGTGTTCAGCCATTCCACTGCATCAGCTTTGGGCATCGTCCAGAAGGAAACGTTGTAGGCTTTGTAGAAGAACTCTTCTGCGGGCTGGGAGGTCATCTCAGTTTTGCCGTTCACAATGTCCATGATCAGGTCAATGCGGCCGCGCGCGGTCTCGACTGGGGGCAGACCCATGGAGAGCTTGAGCGAGCTATTGGGATCATAGACCAGCTTCATCTCGACTTCATCGAAGTCAACGCTGGCAACGATCTCGGTCAGCGGCTTGCCATTGTCCATCTTGCCGCGTCCAGCCTGGTTCAAGGCCGCCATCGTGCCGACGGTCAGGTTGGAGGCTTCCGAATAGATCAGGTTGACTTCGGGGTGCGTGGTCATCAGGTCGGTCATGATCTGCTTGGCAGCATCGGGTCCCTTGCTGGCGTCCTGGCAGCCCAGGTCGGTGGCATCGGGATCAACCGAGAGCACACCCGCTACGAACGGATCGGTACGACCAGACTTCACTTCGGTGTGATTGGGCCAACCCAACTGCACCATCACGATGGGTTTGTCGGGATGAGCTTCTTTCCACTGCTTGGCCATCTCTGCACCCATCTCGAACGAAATCCCTTTCTCATCACTGCGCGCCACCGGAATGCCGGTATCGGCTAAGGGGCTGAAGAACGAGGTCATGACGATCCCCTTGTCGAGCGCATCCAGGACACCCGGTTTCGCTGCTTCGGCATCCCAGATCTGCATCGTGGCGGCGTCCATACCCTGTGCAACCACCTGGTCCACGTTCTGGGTCATGACCGCGCCATCCGACTTGCCATCGAAGATGAACACTTCCGCGCCATACTTTTCCTTGGCATACTTCTGGGCTTCGGTAGCCTGTGCCTGATGGAACACGTTGCTGAGATCAGATACGAAGAAGGCGATCTTCAAGCCTTCGGTTTTGGATGGTTCGCTTGCTTCAACTTCAACATTCGTTCCGAACTGGGTATTCAGCCATTCCACTGCATCAGCTTGCGGCATGGTCCAGAAGGAAACGTTGTAGGCTTTGTAGAAGAACTCTTCTGCGGGCTGGGAGGTCATCTCAGTTTTGCCGTTCACAATGTCCATGATCAGGTCAATGCGGCCGCGCGCGGTCTCGACTGGGGGCAGACCCATGGAGAGCTTGAGCGAGCTATTGGGATCATAGACCAGCTTCATCTCGACTTCATCGAAGTCAACGCTGGCAACGATCTCGGTCAGCGGCTTGCCATTGTCCATCTTGCCGCGTCCAGCCTGGTTCAAGGCCGCCATCGTGCCGACGGTCAGGTTGGAGGCTTCCGAATAGATCAGGTTGACTTCGGGGTGCGTGGTCATCAGGTCGGTCATGATCTGCTTGGCAGCATCGGGTCCCTTGCTGGCGTCCTGGCAGCCCAGGTCGGTGGCATCGGGATCAACCGAGAGCACACCCGCTACGAACGGATCGGTACGACCAGACTTCACTTCGGTGTGATTGGGCCAACCCAACTGCACCATCACGATGGGTTTGTCGGGATGAGCTTCTTTCCACTGCTTGGCCATCTCTGCACCCATCTCGAACGAAATCCCTTTCTCATCACTGCGCGCCACCGGAATGCCGGTATCGGCTAAGGGGCTGAAGAACGAGGTCATGACGATCCCCTTGTCGAGCGCATCCAGGACACCCGGTTTCGCTGCTTCGGCATCCCAGATCTGCATCGTGGCGGCGTCCATACCCTGTGCAACCACCTGGTCCACGTTCTGGGTCATGACCGCGCCATCCGACTTGCCATCGAAGATGAACACTTCCGCGCCATACTTTTCCTTGGCGTACTTCTGCGCTTCGGTAGCCTGTGCCTGATGGAACACGTTGCTGAGATCAGATACGAAGAAGGCGATCTTCAGCGGCTTGGTCTCAGGGGCTTTAGTGGCCGGAGCTGACGTAGCTGGAGCAGCTGGAGTGCCACAAGCAGACAAAATGAGTCCGGCGAGCACCAGCATAGTCAACAGAGCAAAAACGTTCTTTTTCATTGTAGATTTCTCCTTGATATTCGCTGAGCAAAAGGCATGATGTTGAGTCGTCGTACCTGCTTACCGATGTCAGCGTTTTTTCGGAAGCTTCAGTACGACATCGGCTTTCTCAAACTTATTCTGGGATTTCTCCACCTCCTTGAAACAATTAGGTATTTCATCAAGCTGAACATGGTCTGCGAAACTGTCGCAATTTATGGGTTATCCGATTAATATCCGCTGACGTCCTGCGCGAGCCCGTACAACACCAACTCAGGGACACACCCACCTTTTGTGAGCGCACAGGTCTGATAAACCATATCGGCGAAGTGCTCGGGGCGAACAGCCAATTCCTCATCCCACTCGAACTTCGTGACATTTTCTGCCGCGGCCTGGAAGCCAGTATTGGATCCACCCGGCACAAGGAGCGTCACAGCGATGCCATGCGGACGTAATTCCGTATACAGGCACCTGGTGAAGGAATTGACGGCGGCTTTGGCTGCCGAATACACCGACCACCCCGGCCACGAACGACGGTCACATGCGCTGGACACGTTGATGATCTTCCCGAACCCCTGCTTTTTGAACTGCGGAGTAAAGGTGCGGCAGCTCATGATGGTGCTGGTAAGATTCAGGTCGATGATGCGGCGGTTGATCTCATCATCCATCTCTTCGATGGGAGCCACCTTGAGGGCACCGCCCGCGTAATTGATGAGAAAATCAACCCTGCCGAAGTTATCGAGCGCTTCCTTGAGGCGCATTCAAAGGTCTC
>Ga0209820_1000208_pt1 | contig 14221 bp, 13 predicted proteins | sample PPLLak21cMay2015_FD_187254 | JGI IMG/M metagenome (GOLD analysis project Ga0209820, IMG submission 187254) | Freshwater sediment microbial communities from Prairie Pothole Lake near Jamestown, North Dakota, USA - PPLs Lake P7 Core (1) Depth... | ecosystem: Environmental > Aquatic > Freshwater >...
TGGAGGCCAGCGTGGCCTGGTAATTGAGGGTATTCAACTCGAGGTCCTTGAAGACCACCAGATCGTCAGTCTGCTCTTCCCTGTTGAGCCGCTGGACGCGCAGCCTGAGCTCGAGGGGGTCGACCGGGGTCGTGATGAAGTCGGAGATGCCGCTCGTGGCATCGACGAGGGCGAGTTGGTCGAGGGAGATGGCGAGGATGATGGGGAGCCCGATCTCCTCCACGATCCGGGTTACCTCCCGCAGGCGCCGGATCGGTTGGTCGCCGAGCTCGACCAAGAGGATGTCGGCGTCATTGATCACACGTTCCTCGGGCACCAGCTCGGGAGCCGCAATATGGGTCGCCCCGGCCAGGAGCAACCCGTCGAGGATGCTCTCCGAGCAATCGGGTGGGTGGATGGCGACGTTCACGAGGCGGGGTTCACAGGACCGGCAGATAGCTCTCTAGCTCGAAGCGCGAGACGTGGTGCTGATAGCGGTCCCACTCCTTGCGCTTGTTCCGGAGGAACCAGTCGAAGACATGCTCTCCGAGGGCCTCTGCGATAAGCTCGGACCCCTCCATGAGGTCGAGCGCCTCGGACAAAGTCTCGGGGAGGCGCTTCGCCCCAGCGGCGGCGCGTTCGGCAGGCGTCATGAGATGGATGTTGGCCGAGATCTCGGGTGGCAGCTCGTATCCCTCCCTGATGCCCGCCAACCCTGCAGCGAGGATCACAGAAAGGGTCAGGTAGGGGTTGCAGGCGGCATCGGCGGCCCGGTACTCCACCCGGACACTCGATGGCTTGCCCTTCTTCACCGTCGGAACCCTCACAAGAGCCGACTGGTTGTTGCGGGCCCAGGAGATGTAAATGGGTGCGTCGAAGCCATTGACCAGACGTTTGTATGAATTGACCCACTGGTTGGTGATGGCGGTCATCTCTGCGGCGTGGCGGAGGATGCCTGAGATGAACGCTTGGCCGATCTTGGACAGGCCGCCCGGGGTCCCCGGCTCGTGGAATGCGTTGACATCATCCTCGAACAGCGACAGATGCAGGTGCATGCCCGACCCGTCGTGGTCCTCGAGCGGCTTCGGCATGAACGTGGCGTAGATCCCATGCTTCAGGGCCACTTCCTTGACCGTCAGGCGGGAGGTCATGATGGTGTCGGCCATCGTCAGCGCATCGGTGTAGCGGGCGATGATCTCGTGCTGGCTGGGCGCAACCTCGTGATGGGAATGTTCGATGGGGATGCCCATCTGCTCCAGAGCATTGATCGTGTCTCTCCGGTAGTCCTGGGCGACGTCGAGCGGAGTCATGTCGAAATAGCCCCCGTGATCGAGCACCTCAGGCTCCGGCCCGGAGTCCCTGAAGTAGAAGAACTCGAGCTCCGGCGCCGCGTAGAAGTTGTATCCCATCTCCGAGGCGCGGCCCAGGTTCCGCTTGAGGACGATCCGAGGGTCACCCGAGAAAGGCTCGCCATCGGGTGTGGCGATGTCACAGAACATCCGAGCCACCTGCTGTTCGGTGCGCCAGGGGAGCACCCCAAATGTCGACGGGTCGGGTCTCGCCAACATGTCGGCTTCCTGGATCCGGGCGTACCCGTCGATGGCCGATCCGTCGAAGGTCATTCCCTCCTCGAACGCAACCTCGAGCTCTGCCGGGCTGATCGATACCGACTTGAGGAAGCCTTGAACGTCGGTGAACCAGAGCCTGATGAATCTGATCCCACGCTCCTCGACAGTGCGCATGACATATTCGGCCTGCTTGTTCACGCCATTTCCCGGATCGGTTGAGCACACATTATGAGACCCCATCCCCGGGAAGGGAATCCCCCACCGGGATAGGCCTGCCGATAGTGAGTCGGACGGCGAGAAGCGTGGCGACTGCAGCGAGCGTGACGATCACTCCCAATGCGACCGGCAGGGTCCAAGCGGTGGCAGCGACGCCGATCAGCGCTGGGGCGATCATGAACCCGAGACGGGTGCCCACGGTGAGAGCGGCCAGACCCGACCCTTCTCCAAAGGACCGATGTGATCCGGCCAGCTTGTACAGCACCGGCAATGCGACCGAGATGCCAAGTCCCCAGACGGCGAAGCCGATCAACGACGCCACCACTGTCTGGAGCCCGACCACAAACGAGCAAGCGACCACCGAGACGACGATGCCGGCGTACAGCGTCGGAATCGCTCCGAATCGATCGACGACGTGATCCCCGGCGAGGCGACCGATCAGCATCCCCCCGGTGAAGACGATGACACCCGTCCCCGCCAGGGCCTCTCCAGTCCCGGTGATATCGACGAGAAAGAGGGCGCTCCAGTCGAATGGCGCGCCTTCTATGAACACGGCAAAGCCGCCAGCCAGCATCAGACCGAGGGCGAGACGGCCGGATCGCTCTCCCTCGCGACGACGGGGAGCTGTTTCCGGGATCAGACGTGCGGCGTACAGGGCGGTACCCAGACCGATCACAGAGACGATCAGAAGTTGGGTTCCCAAGTCGATACCCACCAGGACCGCCAGCGCGCTGAAGCCCGAGCCGATCAGTGTGCCCAAGCTCCACAACCCATGCAGCCTTGTCATCACCGACCGGCCCACGGCCTCCTCGACCCGGACCCCCACGGCGTTCATCCCCACGTCGGCTTGGGCGTCGATGAAGCCGATGATCGCAAGAACCAGCGCGAGCACCAGGGCCACTGGCGCGACAGCAATGAGGGGGAGCACGAGGTATACCGCGGCCCCGGAAATCACGGCCGTCCTCCGAGCACCGAAGCGTCCCACGACGAGACCGCTCAGAGATGAGCCGATCAGCGACCCAAGTCCGCCGAGGGCAAGGGTGAGGCCGAGAGTGCTCAGGTCGATCCCGAGACGGTCCCTCAACTCGGGAAGGCGGGGAAGCCAACTTCCGACGACGACTCCGTTGACGAAGAACAGGAGGGCCACGCCGAGGATGGCCCGTTTCGTGCCGTTCAGCTTCGGATCCTCAGCGAATCAGCCGACGCGACGACGTGTGGCCAACCACTTTCGCCTCAACGAGCGACGCTCGTCCTCGGTCGTGCCGCCCCAGATCCCTGCCCTTTGATTCGTCTCCAGGGCGTACTCGAGACAGTCCTCGATCACGGCGCAACCCAGGCAGATCTCGAGAGCTCGGTCGATGGCAGCGGCGTCGGTATCACCGACCGGGAAGAACAGAGTGTGGCGGTAGCCGGAACATGCGGCGCGCTCTCTCCACTCGGCCGCCAGCTCTGTTGTCAGCTGCACTGGGCCTGTGCTCATGGCGCGAGTTTCGCGTTGATCCCCTTGTTTGCCAAGACGACGATTTCTCGTCAGGCATCGTTCCCCGAGTCGGACTCTGGCTTCTTGCCGTCAACGGACTGCTCTGGCGGCTCCGGCGCGACATCGGGTTCGGCCTCCTCAGGACGGATCTGTGCTCCGGCGGCTGCAGCGCCGACGGCAGCGCCCGCTGCTGTCGCGGTGTTGGTCTCGTCCGTCTCCGTGGCGGGGTAAGACTCATCGATCTCGGATGGGACCTCGTCATCTACGACGAGCTGCTCGGGAACGACCTCGGCTTCGCGGGTCCGGTTGAAGGCGAGGACGAGCAGGCCGATCAACGCAAGCAATCCGACTCCGGCTGCAATCTGGGAGGGCAGGGTTGTCAGCGGGTCGGCGGTCAGCTCGACGAATCCGAAGCCATCACAGGCGCCACCATCTCCTTCGATGCCGCCACCGATTTCGAACACTCCGTCGAGCTCGAGACCGGTGAGATCCGACACCTCGGCGATGTAGGCGGATATGTCGGCGACTTCACCCGTGTTCTCAGTGTCCTCGTCGGTGTTCGGCTCGGGCTCGTCATTGGACACCACGACGAGGGGGAAGCCGCCTATATCCACATAGATCTCCCAGAGATGGCTGGTGATCGGTGCAGGTGATGTGGCTGACCAGGAGAGGCTCCCTTCGGGGTCCACCTGGAACGGATCCTGTCGGCTGGTGTCGGTGACCGTCGTGCTGTCGACGGATGACTCGGCCTGCACCGCACAACCACCGTTGATCTGGCCGTTCTCGTTGACCTCTGCAATCCCTGTTGCCCCCCAGCCGATCAGAGCCACGGCCAGGACGAGGGGCACGACGCTGGCGAAGGCCCCTACCCGCTCTCTCCCCGCGCCGCTCATCAGGATCCCGATCAAGGCGAAGACACCGGCCGACCCGTACAGGAGGAGTCTGTCCAACGGCCACAATCCGGCCTGTTGGAGGAGCACAGCCACAGCGAGCCCGAGGAGAAGTCCCAGGAAGAAGCCGCTCCAGGGTCGGGCTTGCTTTCGCACCCGGACCGTCTCTGCTTGTCCTTGATCGTTACCCATCGTGTCCTCCTGTCCGCAGGAGAATCTACAAGTGTCCTTTTCGTTCAACCCGAATACCCTCTCCCCATGCCCCGCATCCGTGCGACCTCGATCGACGAGCACAAGGCCCTCACTCGCGCCTCCCTGCTGGCATCGGCAAAGACGCTGATCGCCGACGCCGGCACGGCCGAGATCCCGTTGGGAGAGATCGCCCTCGCTTCCGGGGTCGGCCGGACCACCCTGTACGACTACTTCGTCGACAGGGATGACTTGATCGCCACCATGGTCGAGGCGGAGTTGCCCGGGGTGATCGACGATCTCATCACCACGAGCTCCCGATCCGGGACCGCGGGCGGGCGATTGGCCGATCTCGCAGCGCGAACCGTCGAGTTCGTCGCCGGCGACCCCGTGTTCGGTCTGATCCTCCACCGTGAGGTCGGACGCATGGGTTTGGAGGCCCAGCAAAGGATCCGCGCCGCGCACTCGCATCTGGCTGAGGCCATGATCGGTCTCTATTACGAGGGCGTGGCAGCGGGGGAGTTTCGGTCGATGCCTGCCGAGCTCGCCGGACGGCTCATCCAGGATACGATCATGTCAGCGGCCAAATCGGTGATCTCCGCCGCCGATCCGCAGCAGCACACCCAGACGGTGACGAGCCACCTTCGACAGTTTCTCTTAGGCGGTCTTCGTCTCGACCGTTAACCATTTGGTAATCCGGATGCTCTAAAACAGCGAGCAATAGATGGAAGCTTTCAACCCAGACCACTTCCTGAACCGCGAGCTCTCCTGGCTCGAGTTCAACCGGCGGGTTCTGTCCCTGGCGGGCCGGCCCGATTTCCCCCTGCTCGAACAGGTGAAGTTCCTAGCGATTTGGGCCTCGAACCTGGACGAGTTCTTCCAGGTGAGGGTTGCCGGTCTCAAGGAACAGGTTGCTCACGGGGTCGGGCTGACGCCACCGGACGGGATTACGCCGAGTCAGCAGCTGGCGGCGATACGAAGTGAGGTGGAGGTCCAGTACGAGACCATCTCCAAGCAGTTCCTATCGGAGGTCGCTCCGGCACTGGCCAACGAGGGCATCGTGTACAGCGACTACTCGACCCTCGATCCCGATGACAAGGAGTACCTCGATCACCAGTTTCGCGAGCTCGTGTATCCGGTGCTGACCCCCCTGGCGGTCGATCCATCGCACCCATTCCCCTACATCTCGAACCTCTCGCTCAACATGGCGGTGGTGGTCAGAAACCCCGAGACCGGGCTGACCAGATTCGCCCGGGTCAAGATTCCGCCGATCCTGCCGAGATTCGTCGTGCTTCCCGACCTGGAGCGATTCGTCCCACTCGAGCAGGTGATCGGCGCTCACCTGACCGCACTCTTCCCGGGGATGGAGGTCCTCGGCCAGGACGTGTTCCGGGTGACCCGCAACGCGGACATCGAAGTCGAGGAGGACGAAGGCGGGGACTTGCTCATGGCGATCGAGTCGGAGCTGACCCAGCGACGGTTCGGGAGCGTGGTTCGGCTCGAGGTCCATCCCGACATGCCCGACGAGGTGCTCGACCTGCTGATGAGGGAGATGGGGGCCACCGAGGACGACGTCTATCGGATCGACGGCCCCCTCGACCTGGCCGGGCTGATGGGGCTATTCGACCTTGACCGACCCGAGTTGAAATTCGAGGTCTTCGCCGGAGTTACCCCGGCGCGGCTGGCCAGTTCCCCCGGTGAGCTCGTCGACATGTTCCACGTGATCAAACAGGGCGATCTGCTGACCCATCATCCCTACGACTCGTTCGGTTCGTCTGTCGAGCCCTTCTTGGAGCGTGCCGCCCGTGATCCGAAGGTGCTCGCGATCAAGGTCACGCTCTATCGAACCTCCAGCGACAGCCCGGTCATGGCCTCGTTGATCAAGGCCGCAGAAAACGGCAAACAGGTGGCGGCGCTGGTCGAGTTGAAGGCCCGGTTCGACGAGGAGCGGAACATCGAGTGGGCCCAGCGGCTGGAGGACTCCGGGGTCCATGTCACCTACGGCGTTGCCGGGCTCAAGACCCACACCAAGATCGCCCTCGTGGTTCGGCGGGAAGGCGAGGGAGTGGGCCGCTATGCCCATATAGGCACCGGGAACTACAACGAGAAGACGGCGCGGACCTACGAGGATGTCGGGATGTTCACTGCTGACCCCGAGATCGGCGCCGATCTGTCCGACCTGTTCAACTATCTGACCGGGTACTCGCGTCAGACCACCTTCAAGCGGCTCGCCGTGTCGCCTACCGGGATTCGCAGCCGGCTCACCGAACTGATCGAAGACGAGGCCTCCCGCCCGGACGGACACATCACCCTGAAGATGAATTCACTCGTCGACGCCGGCATGATCGAGTCGCTCTACGAGGCCTCCCACACAGGAACCCGCGTTGACCTCATCGTGCGGGGGATCTGCTGTCTTCGCCCCGGAGTGGAAGGGCTGTCGGAGAACATCAGGGTCAGGTCACTGGTCGGCAGGTACTTGGAGCACTCCCGGATCTATCGCTTCGGCACCCGGGGCCGCACCCGCCATTACTACATCGGCTCGGCTGACCTGATGCCGCGGAACCTCGATCGCCGCGTCGAGGCCCTGGTTCCGATCACCGATCCGGATCTCCAATTCCGGGTCGACGAGGTGCTCGATGTCCTCCTGGCCGACGACAATCTGGCCTGGGCTCTGCGCCCCGATGGGACCTGGGAGAGAGTTCCACCGGCCGCCGGTGTCGACGCCCACATCGCCTTGCAGGAACTGGCCCGGGCCCGGGCCTCTGCCATTATCTAAGGTCCTCCGGGTCGACGACTTGCCAGGAGGAGACATGGGCGAGCGACGCGTCGTTGTCCGTCGCGGACGGCACTTCGGGTGGTGGGTCGACGGCTGGAAGGAGAGCGGTGGCCGGTTCATGCTCACCTGGTGGCCCACCGAGCGGATGGCCAACGCCGTGGCCCGGTGGGTAGGCGGCTAGGCCGATTCCAGGTTGCCGACGCCGGTCCATGACACCGAGCTGGTGTTGCGTTACGGCACCCGCGAGGAGTCAGGTCGCGCCCGCTAGCTCGATCTGCCCGCGCTGAAGAGGTGTAGAGGGCCGGAGATACCCTCAGCTCGACCGGCCCGATCTCCGTGAACCAAAGAGCCTCTGCAGAGGACAGATCCACGACTCCTCGACTGACCACGACCTCACCGGGACGTGCGACTGCGCTGCGGACGGCACCCCGCCGAGACCCGCCCGGAACGTTCATCTCCCGTTCACTCGCGAGCAAACGCCCGGTAAACGACGCCCCATACGTTCACCTCGGGCGGTGGGGTTCTCCCGCGGCCTCGGAAGAGAAATGTTCCCTGAACAAGGAGCACAAAGGGATGAAATCCCGTACCACCCGCCTATTGGGTCTGACCTTGGTCTTGACCCTCGTCCTTGCCGCTTGTGGCGGGGATGGATCCGGTGATGCCACGACGACTGCACCGGCCGCCGAGACGACCGAGGGGGCAACCGACACGACGGAGCCTGCGACCGAAACGACTGGCGGAAGCGGTGGTGAGGCCTCAGGAAGCATCGTCGTATCCGGGTCATCGACGGTTGAGCCAATCACCGCTCGGGTTGGTGAGGCCTTCGATGGAGCCAACCCTGGTGTCGCCACCTCAGTCGAGGGTCCGGGGACCGGCGATGGTTTCGCCAGATTCTGCGCCGGCGAGACGGATATCTCCGACGCGTCTCGACCCATCTCCGAAGAGGAGATCGCCGCCTGTGAAGCGTCAGGCATCGAATACGTCGAGCTGCACATCGCAACCGACGGGTTGACGGTCCTCACCAGTCCCGAGAACCAGGCCGTGACCTGCCTTGCTTTCACCGATCTCTACGCTTTGCTGGGCCCGGAGTCGGAGGGATTCGCCAACTGGTCCGATGCCAATGAGTTGGCCGCCGATTTGGGAGCACCTAACGCGCCTTATGCCGAGGAGCCACTGGTCATCACGGCACCTGGCGAGGAATCGGGCACCTACGACACCTTCGTCGAGTTGGTGATCGCCGACATCTCCGAGGAGCGTCTTGGAGAGGACAACGACTTCACGAGGGCCGACTACAACGCGTCGGCCAATGACAATGTGATTGTCCAGGGGATCACTGAGAACCCGACGTCATTGGGATGGGTTGGCTTCGCCTTCTTCGAGGAAAACCAGGACGTGCTGAAGGCCGTCGAGGTCGACAGCGGCGAGTCCGGCTGTATCGCTCCTTCGGCAGACACGATTTCCAGCTTCGAGTACCCGCTCTCCCGACCGTTGTTCATCTACGTGAAGACCAATGACCTGGGAAGCCGCGGTGACCTCACCGCCTTCGTGGACTTCTACCTCTCAGACGAGGGTTTGGCATTCGTTTCGGACGCCGGATATGTCCAGCTGCCGGCGGAGGACATCGAAGCAACCCGGGCGGCGTGGGACGGCGCCAAAGGTTGACGACACGATCCGGGGCCGGGTGCGCGCCCGGCCCCGGGTCCTAACCTTTACCAGACAACGTATGGCCATAGTCGAGCAGCAGCGGGAAACAACGATCGACCTGACCGGTGACGTGCGGCGTCGGCGCCGTGAGGCCGTCGTGAAGGCGGTGTTCTTCGGCGCGGCTGCGATTTCGATCCTCATCTCGATCGCCATCGTTCTCGCTCTGATCGGGAAGGCATGGGCCTTTCTCACCTCCATCGAGCTCGGTCAGCTCTGGGGAAACGGTTGGTTCCCACGACGGGGCAGATTCGATCTCATGGCACTCTTCGTTCACACGCTGATGATCACCGGGATCGCCATGATGGTTGCAGCGCCCTTTGGCCTCGGCTCCGCCATCTATCTCTCTGAATATGCACGCTCAGGAGTGCGACGGGTCCTCAAGCCGACGCTCGAGATCCTGGCCGGAATTCCTTCGGTAGTCCTTGGTTTCTTCGCGCTGCAGTTCATCACTCCGAACATCGTGCGCGGACTGTTCCCTGGCGCTCAGAGCGCCAACTTCCTGGCCGCGGGCATAGCGGTCGGGATCCTCACCATCCCGCTTGTGGCTTCGGTATCGGAGGATGCGATGAGGGCCGTGCCCGGCTCCCTGCGGGAGGCCTCCTACGGATTGGGGGCAAAGCAGTGGCACACCGCGTTGCGAGTCGTGTTCCCGGCCGCGATCTCCGGCATCATCGCTGCCCTCATCCTCGGCATCGCCAGGGCGGTAGGCGAGACCATGGTCGTGGCCCTGGCAGCCGGGCTGAACGGGATCATGACTTTCAACCCCACCGAAGGTGGTCTGACCATGACCGGCGCCATCGCCAACCTGGCAGTCGGGTCCGATCAAGTGGCGGGTGACGTAGCCGCGTTCCAGTCGCTGTTCTTCGTCGGCCTCGTCCTCTTCGTCTTGACCCTGGGGCTCAATGTGGTCAGCGGCCGGATTGTGCGCCGCTACAGGCAGAGGTACTGACATGGCGGTTGCCACCCCAGCCCTGACTCCAACCGACATAGTCCGCCAGTCGATCGAGGGACGTCGCTTCAGCCCGATAAACGCCCTGGTGACTTTCACCATGCTCTTCACCCTGCTCTCGTCAGTGGTGATCCTCATCACGCTCCTTGCGGACACGATCGCAGCGGCCCTCCCGGTCTTCGCCTCCCGTGGTCTCAGCTTCGTTACCGCCAGCCTGTCCCCGACCGCCGCATCCGCGGGGATCTGGCAGGGGATCATGGGGTCGCTGGCCCTGACCGCGTTCGTAATCGCTGTTGCGTTCCCGTTGGGTGTGGCTGCCGCCATCTATCTGGAGGAGTACGCGTCGGACAACCGGTTCACCAGGTTCATAAATGCCAACATCCGCAATCTGGCCGGAGTGCCTTCGATCGTTTACGGCATCCTCGGGTTATTCCTCTTCGTCGAGATCCTGATGCGAGGTGTCTTCGGTGCCGAGGGCGGCATTGGCGGTCGCAACGTGATCGCCGGCGGGCTCACCCTCGCGGTGCTGGTGCTACCGATAATGATCATCACCACCTCCGAGGCCCTGCGGGCCGTGCCGGGGGCCCTCCGAGAGGCATCTATGGCGGTAGGGGCGACCCGCTGGGAGACCATCAAGCATCAAGTGTTGCCGGTTGCGATCCCCGCCATCCTCACCGGAACAGTGCTCACCATCGCCCGAGCCTTTGGTGAATCCGCCCCCCTGCTGCTCGCCGGCGCCCAGTTGTCATTGTTCTTCAGCGTCTCTAGCGAAGCGTCGTTCGCCGACCTCATCACGACCCAGCCCTACACGGCGCTTCCCATCATCGTGTTCAACTTCGCCCGTCAACCCCAGGCCGAATTCGTGTCCCTGACCGCAGCAGCCATCGTCGTGCTGTTGGTGATGCTCTTGACGGTGAACGCCGCGGCCGTCCTGGTCCGCGACCGCTATGAGCAGAGATACAGATGATCGACCAGGAAGGCGAGCCGATGACGACCCAAGCCGAGACCAGCCGGAAGCAAGAGTTGCCAATCGAGGTGGCCCTCACTGATCACGGCTCCGTGGTGGAATCGGCTTCCGATCAAGCACTCCACGATCGGACTCCGATTTTTGAGTTGCTGGGGCTGACCGTCTATTACGGGTCGTTTCGGGCGGTGCGCGATGTGGACATGCGCATCCACCAGAACCACATCACCGCTCTCATCGGCCCATCCGGGTGCGGCAAATCGACCGTGCTCCGGTGCTTCAACCGGATGAACGACCTGATCGAGTCCGCCCGGGTGGAGGGTCGGGTCGAGTATCACGGTGTCGATCTCTACGGCGAGAAGGTGGACCCCGTCGAGGTTCGGCGCAGGATCGGCATGGTGTTCCAGAAGCCGAACCCTTTTCCGAAGAGCATCTATGAGAACATCGTCTACGGGCCGAGGATCGCCGGCTTCAAGGGCAACTACGACGATCTGGTGGAAGAGACTCTGCGCAAGGCCGCCCTGTGGGACGAGGTCAAGGACAAACTCAAGGAATCGGGTATGGCGCTTTCGGGCGGCCAGCAACAACGTCTCTGCATCGCCCGTGCCATAGCCACGAGCCCCGACGTCGTGCTGATGGACGAGCCCTGCTCAGCTCTCGATCCCATCGCCACGCTGAAGATCGAAGAGCTGATGCTCGACCTGAAAAAGGACTACACCATCGTGATCGTCACCCACAACATGCAGCAGGCAGCGCGGGTTTCGGATCAGACCGCCTTCTTCTCGGTCAATGTCGACGATGAGGGGCAGCGAACTGGCTACCTCGTAGAGTTCAGCCAGACCGAGCAGATCTTCACAGCTCCGGTCCAGAAACAGACCGAGGATTACATCACGGGACGATTCGGATGACCAGCGCACCAGACACCAATCTTCATTTCCACCAAGAGTTGGAGGCTCTGGAGCACACCGTCCTCGGGATGGTCGACCGCGCCGAGCACATGGTCGAGATGGCTGTGGACTCGGTTACAACCGGGAATCTCGAACTGGCCGATCGTGTGGTCGCCATCGACGAAGACATCGACAAGACGTATTTCGAGGTCCACCAGCTCTGGACGACTTTGATGGCCCGATTTCAGCCACTCGGCTCCGATCTGAGGAAGATGAGCGTCCTTCTTCAGCTCAACGCAACCTTCGAGCGCATGGGCGACCAGTGCGTGAATATCGCGCGTGTGACCCAGCAGAACGAAGGCTTGCCTCGGGTGGAGCGCATCTGCGACCAGATCCAGGAGATGGGCGACCTGGTGCGGCCGATGATCCGTACCTCGATCGAGGCATATCTGCGTCAGGACCTGGATGAAGCGAGACTCCTTCCTGCCATGGACCAACCGGTCGACCGGCTCAACGCCAACATGTTCAAAGAGATCGTGGCTGTTGCCGCAGACCCGCAGATGCTGGAGTGGGCCACGAAAATGATGATGGCGTCCCGGGCCCTGGAGCGAGTCGGGGACCAGGCGGTGGACTTCGCCGAACAAACGGCCTACCTGATCACGGGCAAACGAGCCGAGTTCGTCGAATCTGGCCCGGACAAGTCGGTCGATGACGCGGACGGATGAGCGCCGAAGGCATCGCGTCCTTGTCGTAGAAGACGAGCCGGGCCTTGCCGAGTCGGTTCGATACGCCCTCGACATCGAAGGATTCGATGTTCTGGTAGCGGACTCCGGCGTCGGAGGTTTGGAGTCGGCTCGGGTCAACCAACCCGATCTCGTTCTCCTCGACCTCATGCTGCCCGGCATGTCCGGTCTGGACGTCTGCCGGCAGATCCGGCTGTCCTCCGACGTCCCCATCATCATGCTCACCGCCAAGGACGCCGAGTCGGACAAGGTGGCCGGCCTCGAGCTCGGTGCCGACGACTACATGACAAAGCCGTTTTCGATGCGAGAACTGGTGGCCCGGATCAGAGCGCAATTGAGGAGGGCGACGAAGAGCGGTGTGCTGGCCGAGTCGAACGAGGTGCTCCGCGGGGGCCCAATCGAGCTCGATATCGATGCCCATCAGGCCCGTCTCGGCGGCGACCCGGTCGACCTCCGGCCCAAGGAGTTCGAGTTGCTCGAGTCACTGATGCGCCGGAGGAATCGGCTGGCGGCTCGTCACACTCTTATCGACGAGGTATGGGGCCCGAGCTATTTCGGTGACACCAAGACCCTGGACGTGCATATCAAGCGCCTCCGGCAGAAGCTGGAGGCAGACCCGTCACACCCGAGTCTGATCGTGACCGTGCGGGGCCTCGGCTACAAGTTCGTCGATGAGCAGTAGAGGACCGGGGAGGACCCCGCTCGCTCTTCGATTCGTCCTCTCCTTCGCTCTCCTCTACTTGGCTCTGATCGTGGTCATGGGCTGGTTCCTCTCCCGGTCGGTGGAGTCCGCCTTTACCGAAGGGCTTTTCGACCAGGTCGAGTCGGCGGCTCGAATCTCGGCAGAAGGGATGCCCACTGACGACGCCGAGCTCCAGACGTGGGCTGACGCGATGGCCGAGGTGAGCGGTTACCGGTACACCGTCATCGGACAGGACGGCGTAGTGCTCGCCGACTCTCATTCGGATCCGGCAACGATGGACAACCATGCCGATCGGCCCGAGGTCGCCTCGGCGATCGCCGGTGACACGGGAAGGGACGCAAGGGACAGCGACACCACCGGGTTCGACCAGCTTTACGTCGCCATACCCACGGCCGAAGGGTCCATCCTTCGGCTCTCGGCTTCTACCAGCGTCGTCGCTGCGGAAACGTTGCCGTATAGGAGCTCGGTGATTCTCGTCTCCATAATCGTGGGACTGATCGGACTCGCCGTCGCCGCGTGGCTGGCCCGCCGTATGTCCCAGCCAATAGTCGAGTTGACCGAACAGACCAAGGCCCTGGCCGACGAAGGTGTCGAGCCCAAGCTGACCCGTTCGAGTGTGCGTGAGATCGACCAACTGGCGAATGCCGTCGCGGTTCTCGACGAGACCAACCGGTCCCGGTTGCTGGAGACGGAACGGGCATCCTCCACCCTGGAGGTGGTCCTCGGCGCCTTGCCCCAGGGGACCATCCTCTTCGACGAGGACGACTCCGTCGTGTACGCAAATCCATCTGCTCACGCCCTCCTCGGCGGCATTCCTGAGACCTTGTCCGGTCTCGTGCCATTCTCCTTCCAGGACGTGTTGTTCGAGGCGAGGGAGATCCGCTCGCCGACAACTGTCGTCGTCGAGCACGGGAAGCCGGTGCGCCAGCTGCGTGGGATCGCCACTCCTTTCGCAGATGACAAACGCATCTTGCTGGTTGTGGTCGATGTCACCGAGCGGGAGCGCGCGGCGTCGGTCCGTCGTGACTTCGTGGCCAACGCCTCCCATGAGTTGAAGACCCCTGTGTCGGCCATCATCGCCTCCTCAGAGGCATTGCAACTGGCGGTCGAGCGAGGCGACGACTCGTCGCTTGGCTTCGCCCGCCAGATCGAGGGCGCGGCGCGCCAGCTCGA
>Ga0209820_1000213_pt1 | contig 14112 bp, 10 predicted proteins | sample PPLLak21cMay2015_FD_187254 | JGI IMG/M metagenome (GOLD analysis project Ga0209820, IMG submission 187254) | Freshwater sediment microbial communities from Prairie Pothole Lake near Jamestown, North Dakota, USA - PPLs Lake P7 Core (1) Depth... | ecosystem: Environmental > Aquatic > Freshwater >...
GATCTCTGACGTGCCGGTCTTGCCGTGATTGACCAGGATCAATCCGGGCTTTTCCAGGACGACCTTCTCCGATTGGTCGCCGAGGTTTTCCCAGATGCCTTCGTTTTCCTTTGCCGTCCAGAATGGCGAATCATCCGGCAGGGCCAGGCAAACAAACGGCAGGAACATGAGGAACGGGCTGGCCGGGCAGCTGTAACTTTGCAATACAAATTCCTTGTGCCCATAAAAGCCGAGGCTGGGAATATCGTTTTGATAGAATTCCTCCCGGGTGACGAACTGGAGGATGGAGCCTGAACAAAGCCGGCGCGCCCAGCCCGGGTCCAGCGGGGCATCGCCTTTCAGCATGAACGAAATCGGGAAACCACCCGAGATCCAGGTCCGGTAACAGATGCTTCGCGCCCACATATTGATATAACCATCTCTTGCGAAGAAGTTGGTATATGTCTTCATTAATTCATGGGCAGACTTTTCGATGGTGGCGGCGATCTCCGGATAGTATTCATCGCCAAAGGCCCTGTTCCAAATCGTGCCATAAACAACAAAGAGACTGATGGTGTAGTAGTTGTAGGTTTGTTCGAGATACCAGCCGTCCCCTGAATGGTAGGAAGCCACCCATAGAAGATGGCTTTTCAGTAACTCGTCATCGATTTCGTAACCCTGCTTTTTCAGGAAGGAAAGCGTGCAGATGTTGAAAATCCTCCAGTTGTTCTGCGTGGTGCGATGGTGCGCCCATTTCGAGATCGTCACCACCATTTCATCTTTTTGCTTCCGGGTATAGTAGGGCCAGAGGACATCCGGCAGCAGCAGCAGGGTTTTGAACAGACCGCCAAACTCGCACGTAAACTGGTAGGTGGCATCGGGCAGTTCTTCAGGCAAAGGGATCGAATTCGGATGCCCGGGCGTGAGGGCGTTATAGAGCTGCAAACCATAATAATCTCTCAGCTTGATGTTGCGGATGCATACTTCGGGGTCAACGTGCATGAGGGGCCCTGCCAGCGTTAAGGTCCTTTCCAGGGCTTCGAACTCAAGTGAGCGGTGACGCCAGGGAGGATCATCCGGTTGTGGATACGTTTTTCCCGGGACCGGCGGAAAGGAAAGCGGCGTCTCGATGGAATCTACATATTTAAAGGCTCTTTCCAGGAGATATTTGGCGCATTCGATGTAATGTTTTTTGGTCATCCCGGTAAAGGGGCTCAAGTCAAAGTCAGGCGCCTGGATTTCATAGGCATTTTTCATTTCGGAGTAACTCCTCTGAATAATATGGTCTGCTGGGCTGTACAAAGAAAACCTCCCCTGTCGTGAGGGGAGTCTCGATCGGGCCAGGTGGGCAGGTCTTGAGCTTGCCGGTGGATCTGCGCTCACAGGCCCAGACGCTTCGTGAAGCCCACGACTTCGCACCATTTTACAACCAATGAACGTCCGGCGGCCGTATTCCAATCCTTTTCAATGTCCGCATGACAGCGCGGTCCCATGCCGAGGCGCTCATGGTGGCAGTAACGGCACTCGAGCGGTTGATGTCCCGTCCCGTATAGCTCACATTTGTTTTCAATAAGAAAGGTACAGCCCTGCGAGGCATATTCATTGTATGCAAACTTCACCTCACAGCCTTTGAACGCCGGGGAGAGCACACCAAAGCCAAACCCCGGAGCCATCTCCAGCATCATGCGGTTCCCGTACCCGGCCTCGACGGCGCGGGACCAGCCGGGGCGCGTGCAATAACTGAGGCACACATCGCAGGAACAGGGTGGCGAGGGTGGATATTTCTCAGCGAGGGTTTGTCTGCGTTTATGCCTGGCGCGAGACATACGACACTACAATCCTGTGCAGATTCGCTTGGTTCTGGTTTCCAGATTTTATCTCACTTTAGTCCGGGCACGCAGGTTCCTACTGGAGGCGAGTTGGGCGGCAAACCATTTATAATCGTCCCGCTTACAAATGATCCACAAGGATCACCGACCTTACGAGGTAACATGAATGGAAATTTAAAACGCAGGATTCTCATCACAGGCGGATGCGGGAAAATCGGTTCCTATTTTGTCCGCTTTGCTTCCGATAAATATGCGATCCGCGTCGTGGACAAGCTGGCCTGGGATCCGGAAAAACTGGGACCTTTTTCAGGCGAAAGCCTGGTCCTGGATCTGCAAAACCCGGAGGCCTGCCGGCAGGCATGTGAAGGCATGGACATGGTGATCCATCTGGCGGCTGACGCGTCCCCGGAGGCAGGCTTTGAAGATTCGCTATTGGGAAATAACATCGTCGCCACGTACAATATATTTCGAGCCGCGCAGGAGTCCCATTGCCAGCGGTTGATCTTTGCCAGCAGCGCGCATGCGGTGGCGGCCTATCCGCCTGACGTTCAGATCAAGATCAATATGCCGGTCCGTCCCACGAATCTTTACGGGGTGTCGAAATGTTTTGGCGAAGCATTGGCTGCATATTTTGCTTTCAATGAGGGGTTGCCTGGGATCGTCCTGCGAATCGGGGCGTATGTCTTTCCTGAACATCCCGAGGATCTGTCAGCGGTGGAGCAGGATGCCTATCTAAGTCCTGACGATTTTAATGACCTGTTGGTAAAATGCCTGGAGACTCCGAATATCACCTTTGCGATCGCTCACGCTATTTCGGACAACAAGTGCAAACGACTCGACCTGACCGAGACGAGAGAGATACTGGGTTACCAGCCACAGGCGGACGCATTTGAGCTGTTCGGGTCGCTTCGATGAGGATATTGCGAGCACGTTACTAACTTTCAGAAAAAGGATGAATAATGAAGAAGAGTGAACTAGCAGTTGCCACATTTGAGGAAGGATATAATTGCGCACAATCAGTTTTCTCCGTTTTTTGCGAGGAACTTAAGATAGATCCGGACACAGCCTTGAAGGTGGCTACCGGGTTTGGCGCAGGGATGGGTAGAAAAGGGGAGGTTTGCGGGGCGGTGACCGGTGGGATCATGGCCCTGGGTGCCAAACATGGCCGGGGAGAAAATGAGGACCGGACCGTCACGGTCGCAGCGTACGCCAGGACGAGGGAACTGATGGACCAGTTTGCCACCAGGCATGGCAGCTGTCTCTGTCGCGAATTGTTGAACGGTTGTGATTTAACCACAGAAGAAGGGCAGCAATCTTTTCGGGAGAATGACCTCATGAATAAAGTATGTAAACCCTGCGTTCAAAGCGTGGTTGAAATACTTGAAACCATCATGTAGTCTGGCGTTTGGAATCGAGTGCCCGCTCACAAACAGGTGAGCGGGCATTTTGTACGATCATTATTCCTGCGTCTCAAACCAGGAATTGACTGCCGATAAAGACGATCATTCCAAATACTATACTCAGATATATGCCTCGCATTGCAGACCGGCCTGCCTGCGGCGTCTGACTCCTCACGAGCCTTATTGTAAAAAGAAGCACCACGATACCGATCGCAGAAACCAGAAGCAGATAACCGGCTTCCAGCCAGCCGAGCACAAAGGGGACATAGCTTAGCAAAACCACCAGGACAAACAGGGAGCCTGTGATCCGCAGCGCGGTGTCTCTTCCCACGGTCAGCGCAATGGACTTTGACCCCCGCTTCCTGTCTCCCTCCATATCCATTGCGTCCCCCGCGATCTCTTCCGCCAGGTCGATCAAAAAGGCGATCAAACCGAAGGACCAGACGACCTTGTTCATCGGCTGACCCACAGCAATCCCGCCGAGGACAAACGTGATCCCAACCGAGGCGGCGACCATTAAGTTTCCCCAAATTCCACTGGCCTTGTATCGCCAGTTATACAGCGCGCCGATCACCCAAAAGATTGCGCTAACGATGAAAGCTAACGGGCCGATGAAAAACGCCGTGACGAGGCCGATCAACGTTGCGATCGCGGTCAGCCCGATGGCATCCGAGGGGGTAAGCAGACCGGCCGGGATGGGACGCTGCGGTGCATTGACCTTATCCACTTCGATATCGAAGTAATCATTTAAGGTGAGCGCCGCGCCGGAGAGAAAGAAGCCACAGGCAAACCCGAGCAATAGCTCCCGCCAGGGCGGAGAACTCCCTAACGCGATGATCTCCCCAAGAATTACACAGACACCCGCCGCAAATGGAAGTTCTGGCCGAAATAACTGGATCGTTCCCCTGATCTTTTTTGAAATTATCATGGTATGGCTGCCTTCCTGCTATGCTTTGATCGGTGATTGTCAGCAAGCCTGCTCTTATTATATAGCGAACGTTGCATTGGCTGCTTACCTCTCAGTTTTGTACGACCTAAAGCCAAAACTCCCCGGTTGCCGGGGAGTTTTGGTCACGTAGACACGGATGAGCGATAAACCCTCCTAAAATGTGGCCAGGGGAACTCGCTTGCGTATCCAGCCATAAATTGCCAACAAGGCAGACCGTATTTCGATAAAGTCGGGGACGTACGTCATGATCGTGAGGAGCGGGTGGCGCGCATAGGTCCGCAGGATCTGGCGCACTTCCTGCACGTACTCATCCCAGGCCTTCGACAGCGAGCTTTTCTCGAATTTGATCGGATGGAGCAAGCCCTCCAATTTCACGATCCTGATCGGCTGATGGCGTGTGCGATAGTGCATGTTGATCAGCGTTTCCACGCCAAAGCGGGAAGGACGCATCCTGGCGACGACGGGCAGCAGATCCGTGCGCCAGACGGCCCGTTGCCCCGACAGCCAGCGCTGGATGCCCAGCACGTCGAGCATATCCCACCTGTCATTTTTGCGCAGCGGGTAACCGATGACCATATCGGCTTGGCCGTTGAGCACGGGTGACAACACCTGTTCTGCATAACCGGCATCCCAATTCATCAAATCGGCATCCACGAAGAGCAGGATATCCCCACTGGCAGTCGTAGTCGCTTCTGCCATAGCATAACCTTTGCCGTGATTCGGCGATAGGAAGATCGTGCGGATCCTATCACGCTGCTCGTAGCGGTGCATGATCTCGGGGGTGCGGTCTTGCGAACCGTCATCCACAACGATGATCTCCTCGATGAACGAGGCGTTCAGCAGGCCGTCGAGCACAGAAGCCAGGTGTTCTTCTTCGTTGTAGGCACAGACAATTGCTGTGCAGGCAGGATGGACAGGACGGGATAATTTCACAGGACTTCTCCTCTTCAATGATTTTAGTCATTCCTTCGAGATTTGATGATGATGTGTGTGCTCTTAATGACATTGGAGATATTAATCCCCTTCACGATTTTCAACCTATCCAGATGCTAACAGCCGGCTACCAACCTGCTGTTCATTCCATATCAGTTTTTTCGAGAGGTTTATAGATTGACACTTTAAAACAAACATGATTATCCCCAAACTTGACCTCTTGCAAAAGTCTTTTCGCCACAGAGAGCACAGAGAAAATGAGTTTTTCTCAAAGGTCTCAGTGGGCTCCCCCGGCACCTGCGCCCGGGGCAGGTGTGTGGCTGGGCAAAGGGGCACTTATGCAAGAGGTCTACTTAACGATTCAACCCCGGACACCTGCACTGCAATTCAGTGCAGGTGTCCGGAGCGAAATGTTTGGAAGATTAAATTCAGGGTGTACTATGTTTCGAATGTCTATTTGTTGCCCAAATGATTTACGCCGCCGACGCCGCTGATCTGTCTGCGGACGGAAGGTGAACCGTAATAACTCACCGATCCGGCGCCCGAAATTTCAGCCACCAGATTGTCGTCTGCCCAGACGGTGGCGCTGCCTGCGCCGCTGATCTCGACCTGGGCATCCTTACTGTGGAGGTCCCCGCCCCTGAAATCGCCAAAGCCGGTGATCGTCAGGTCGAGGTCGTCAGCTGTGCCGGAGGCGCTCATGCTGCCCGCGCCGCTCAGATCCACCTTAAGCGTCTTGATCTGGATATCGTTCAGCTCCAGGTTGCCCGCGCCGCTCATTGAAACATCCAGAGTGTCTGTCTCGAGCTCCTCGATGATCAACTCCCCCGCGCTTGTAAACTCCACATCCGCCAGATCCGTGACGACGACTGTGATCTTGACGATCTTCGTCGGGTTGACGTACATGCCGTTCTGTCTCTTGTAGGAAATTTCGAGCACCTCGTTCCTCACCCGGGTGGTTAACCCTGGCAGGAGGTTATCTTCTGCCTGGATCTTGACCGATTCTTTGGCGCCCTGTTTGACAAGCACCTGCGCAGGGTAATCCACTTCGATGGCGCGAAAGTCTTTGACGTCACGGGTCTCGGTCACAACGTTCCCGGAACCGCGCTCAACCGGCCCAATGAATGATTCATCAAAATCAAACATGGCGAACATCGGTGGACTCGCCCATCCCAGTTGTGGGGCGTAGAGGATCGCCAGTAATGCGCCGCCGATGATGACTACATCCATTAAAAGCCAGGCGTATCTCCAAAACGATCTCAGGATGATGCCCACGCCTGCTGCGATGAGCAGGAAGGGCCAGATGTGTGTCAGTGCCCAGAGATTCGCGGTGGGAACCGTCCCTGCTTTGACCAGCAGCCAGACCACTCCTGCTGCGATCAGAAATAACGGCCAGAATAAAGATCTCTTTTGTTCCATGGTTTCCTTCTTTCAAGAAATGTGAGCTCAGGATGAGCGGTGAAGTCCTAACTTGCCGGGGGCAAGGGATGATCCGATGACTCCTCGGCCTTCTTTGCACCGAACAATCCGGAACGGGACAATATCAGATATATACCCAGGACGATCAGCAATATTGGGAAAATAAGATTGTTGAATGAGCCAAAGATCAGTTCAAAAAAGGCGCCGAAGACAATGAAGAGCACAAACCCTACTTTCATCACCCCCCAGCCCGATTGCCTTTGACTGGCATCTCCGCCATACCAGCCCATGAGGTAGATGCCAATTCCCACAAACATGATGATCAGCGTCCAGAAATAAGACATAGATTCCCAGCGCCCTGTGACATTCTGGAACAACAGGATCAGACCGATCCCACTAATGATGCTGCCGGGAATGGCAAAGGCCGCGGATTGTCTCCCACCCATAACCATTGCCAGGAAGAACAGCGCGCCAATCCCGATGACGATGAAGGGCCAGAGGAAACCCCAATTCAAAAACTGGAAAAATTGACCTGCCAGCGTCAGCAGACCGCAGGCGATCAGGACTGCGCCTGCGATCAGAGCACCGGCGTTCGAGCGATTTGTTTGCATTTCCTTCTCCTTTCGAGTTCTTGGCCAAACCTTTGCCGCCCCACCGGGGAGTGGGGCAACAGAGGAAAGCTTGAGCAGTAATGATGACTTACTATTCTTTACGCAAAAGAGGGGTTAACGTAGCAATTAACTCGTCAGGAGATGCCCCCTTGTGGATGAAGCCCACGCCGGCTTCCTTCGCCGCGACCGCGTCGCCGGCATCCACGCTGAGCAGGACGATTTTCAGGTGAGGATACGCCTTTCGGAGCAGCTGGCAGATTTCGGCGGCGGGCGAACCGTCAAGCCGCCAATCGAGCAGCAGCAGCTCGGGCGGCGTGTCCGCCAATGCCCGGATCAGGGCCTCTATATCCCCAACTTCCACAATCCCATCGGTTTGCAGTTTGCGTCGCAGCAGGAGGATGAGGGCTTTCCGTGTCACAAAATCAGGATCAGCAATAAGAATACGATACATATGGACCTCGCTTGTAGTGTATGACAAGCGAGGTCCATATGTATCTGACCATGGTTCAGTTTTTACCTAGCCGATTGGACAGTACCCCCACCCAGCCTCCCCCAAATTCGAATGGAAATTTGTATGCCAACTAAATTCCGATATCGAATTTGGGGGAGGTGCCCCGAAGGGGCGGAGGGGGCCGGGGTCATACCAGCTTTTGTTCGATCGCCAGTTTGACCGCTTCGACGCGGCTGTTCACACCCAGCTTGTGGAAGATGTTCGAGATATGGAACTTGACCGTTCCCAGGCTGACCACGAGTCGCTCAGCGATCTGGTTGTTATTCAGGCCGTCGACCATACCCTTGAGGACATCCCGTTCGCGCTCCGTCAATTGTTCGCCGGCGATCTGCGGCTGCGCAATGGATTGTGCCAGCACCTGCGTGGCCTCGGGCGAAAGGACCATTCGCCCCGTACAGGCCGAACGGATGGCGTTTCCCAGCTCCTTGGCTGTGACGTTCTTTTGCAGATACCCGATCGCGCCGGCCTGCAACGCGCCCTGCACCATGTTTTGATCGGCGAAGCTTGTCAGCGCAATGATCTTGACCTGCGGATATTTTTTGTGGATCTCACGGGTTGCCGTGATGCCATCCATGCCGGGCATCATCAAATCCATCAACACGACATCGGGTTTATGAAGCGAAACCAACTGAACGGCTTCAGCCCCATCCGAGGCTTCGCCGACCAGCTTGAAGTCTTTGTTGACCAGCAGAAATTTAGCCAAACCGCTTCGAACAACCTTATGGTCATCTACAAGAAGGATTTTTGTGGTCATCGGTGTCTCCATGGATTATTTTTGGTTAGAGGGAGCGCTTCGTCTGTGCTTGTTTCTCTCGCACGATTTGCTTAGCAAATCGTGCGGGAGAAACGGCTCCGCTCACACAGTCCCGGTGTTCTTCGGGAGCGCGAGATGATCTATAAGACTCTCAGTTTTAGATTTGGGTTTTCTTTCCATATGACCTCAAGACACGTCCCCGAGCCCAGGGTGCTGGAAATATGAAAATCTGCACCGATCGCTTCGGCGCGCTCGCGCATAATGTGCAGCCCAATGCTTGTAGGTTTGGCAGTGGACATGTCGAACCCAATCCCATTATCACATACTTCAAAACGCACTCCTGTGGGGGTGAGGCATAATGTGACGTTTACCGACGTGGCGCGTGCATATTTAAAAATGTTGTTCAAGCTTTCCTGCGCGATGCGATAGTAAGCCACCTGCACTTCCGGCGGCAGGTCACGCTCACCTTCGATGTTCAACGTGATGGGCAGCCGGGAACGTCCAATAAAGGCTTCACACAACTGTTTGATCAGATCGCCCAGGCGGGTTTGTGTCAGCGTGGCGGGACGTAATTCGAGCAAAAGCGTACGCATCTCTGCCAGCGCCCCGCGCGTGAGCTGTCTCAATTCCTCGGTGGAGCTTTTTGCCTCTTCAATATCCATCTCCCACAGATCCGGCAGGACTTCCGCGATCAGGCTGGCCGAGAATAATGTTTGCGTGACGGCGTCATGCAGATCACGCGCCAGACGGGTACGATCGGCGGCCACGGCTTCATCGGCGGCTTTTTTTGCAAGTTCCTTCTCGATCCGGATGCGTTGTTCAATTTCTTCCTGCAGGCGTTGATTGGTTTCCTGCAGCTCATGGGTACGTTCCGTGACACGCTGCTGAAGGATGAGGAGATATTCTGCCTCCTGTTCGGCAAGCCGCTCCGCGGCCCGTTTTTGCTCGTCGATATCTTCGATAATCCCGATCAGACAATCTGGTTTGCCTTCCAGGTCACGTACGAGCGAATAATTAATGCGCGCCCAAAAGACATGTCCATCTTTATGGCGATAGCGGCGTTCCATCACGTAGGAATTGCGTTTCCCGTTGATCATTTCCTGGAAGAGGCCAATATCATTCTCTCTATCTTCCGGGATTGCCAGCGAACGAGGGTCGATACCCTGTAATTCCTCCACACTATAGCCAAGGATGTGTTCAGAGGTTGCGTTCACGTCGATCGGCTTGCGGTCGAGATCCATGATCGCCACGCCCACGGCAACATTATCGAAAATGGCCTGAAAACGCGCCTCGGAGAGTTTCAATTCCCTGGCGGCGCGTTTCGATAAGGCCGTCTCTGCCCGCTTGCGCTGTTCGATCTCCTTTTCAAGGAGGGTATTCGTCTCGCGCAGTTCGGACGTACGTTCGGAAATTTGGGTTTCGAGGAGGATGTTCTGCTTGTGAACCGTATTCAACCGCCACCTGAATCCGCCCGTGACGAGTGTTGCCAGCATCATGATGAGCAAGCCATTGAACCACCACGTCTGCCAGATGGGCGGGGTGATGGAGATTGGAATGGCAACGCCGGTTTCGTTCCAGATGCCGTCGCTGTTGGCGGCTTTCACGAGGAAGCTATACTCTCCGCCGGGCAGGTTGGTATAGGTGGCATAACGGCGATTCCCGGCCTGGATCCAATCCTTGTCGAAGCCCTCAAGTTTATAGGCATATTGATTTTTTTGCGGCGCCTGGAAATCGAACGCAGCAAACTCGAAGGAAATGAAATCCTGTGTGTAGGAAAGCTGGATGGGCTCGCGCCCGGACAGGTCCACCTGCAGGGGTTGATTGAACACCTGGAACCCGGTCACTGCCACCTGCGGTGCAAAGGGATTCGGTTTGATGTTTGCGGGGTTGAACAGATTGAACCCATTGATGCCGCCCACGAACATGAGCCCGCTGCGTGTCCGGAGGTACGCATTGGAATTGAATTCATTGCTTTGCAGACCATCGGAAATATCGTAGGCGGTGAACGTTTCTGTGCGCGGGTCGAATTGTGCCAGTCCGTTATTGGTTGTCAGCCAGAGATTCCCCAAATCGTCTTCCAGGATGCCCAACACCATATTATTTGGCAATCCATCCTTTTCCGTGTAACGGCCCAACATCTCGGTCCTTGGTCCTGGGTCGAAGTGGTTCAGGCCCATGCCTGTCCCCAGCCAGAGGGAATGGTCCGAGCTTTGATGGATGGCCCAGACCGAGTCTTCGCTGAGGCTGGCAGGGTCATCGGGGTCGTGACGGTAGCTGAGGAAGTGGGCAAGCTCCGGGTACCTGTGAAGCGGATCGTTCAAATCCAGTTGATTCAATCCACCGCCCCAGGTGCCGATCCAAAGGATATTTCTTTCTCGGTCCAGATGCAAACTAACTACCTTGTTTTCAGTCAGGCTGGCCAGGTTGGCGGGATCATGGCTGTAATTCGTAAATGCCATCGTCTTCGCATCATAGTGAGACAAGCCGCCGAATGTCCCAATCCATAAGCCGCTTTTTCCATCCGGGATGATGGCGGCGATATTGTCATCTGCTATGCTCTCAGGATTTTCAGGATTATGACGATAATGAGTAACTCGCCGGGTCCCGGGGTGGAGACGGTCCAGCCCCTTGCCAGATGTGCCTGCCCAGACTGTGTTGTAGGCGTCAACGTAAACGTCCATGAATAGATCGTCGGACAGACTATCCGGCTTATCCGGGTCGTGACGAAAATGGGTGAAACGCCCGGTCCGCATGTCCAGCCGGTCCAGACCGGCCCCCCAGGTTGCGATCCAGATGTTTCCATAGATGTCTTCTGAGAACGCGCCGATTGCATTTGTGCTCAAGCTGGATGGGTTGCTGGGAATGTTTCGAAATAAACTGAATTGCCCACTGTTGGCAGGCAGCTTGTTGATGCCGCTGTGCGCAGTGCCGATCCATAAAATCCCGGAGCGATCTTTGTAGAGAGACCCAATTTCATCCCCGCTCAGGCTGTCAGAGAAGAAACGATCATTCTGATAATGTTCGAAGTGACCGGGTTTGGAAAGCTCCATCCGGTCCAGTCCGGCTGTCGCTGTGCCGACCCATACTGTGCCGTTTGAATCTCCCCAGAGGGTTGTCAGCTCATTCGCGCTCAGGCTGTCGGCGATCGAGGGGTTATGCAAAAAATGCTCGATGATACCGGTGTGTGGATCAAGGTGGTTAAGCCCGCCGCCCGAAAGGCTGAAGCCGCCGGTCGCAATCCAGAAGGTCCCGTCGACTGACTCGTAGATGGATGCAATATTGTTACTGGAAAGGGAACCCCATACGGACGGCTTGCGCTGATAGCGAACGGCTTTTCCGGTGGAGGCATCAAAGCGATTCAACCCCGACCCTTCAACGCCCGCTGCCCCCGTGCCGACCCACAGCTGATGGTTTGAGTCTTCGAAGATCACGGAGATCGCGTCGCTGCTCAGGCTGTCGGCCTCGCTCGGATCATTTTTGAAATGATCAAATCCGTTGGTCGCAGGATCGTAGCGATCCAATCCTCCGAGAGTCCCCACCCAGAGTACACCGCTCGAATCTTGTTTGACGGCAGTGACCGTGTCGTTGCTGAGGCTGGCAGATTCGTTGTTGTCCTGGCGATACCGGGTAAATGTTTCGGCAGTGGGGTCGAAGCGATTCAGCCCGCCGCCCCAGGTTCCGATCCATAGATAGCCATCCTGGTCCTCTTCAATGGCCAGGATACTGTTATGGCTGATCGAGGCCGGATCGTCCGGGTCATGCTTGTAGATCTTGAAATTAAAGCCATCGTAACGGTTGAGACCATCCTGGGTGCCGATCCAGAGATAGCCTTTGCTATCCTGAAAAATGGCTACGCCTGCATTCTGGGAAAGTCCATGCTCAATGGTGAGATGCTCGAATCGGATGATACTCCCCGGCACAGTCTCCGATTGGATACTAAACGCTGTCTCTACAGGGGGCGCGGCTGCGCCTGCCGAAGGAGGGAGGCTAAACAAAGCAACGACTGCGAAGATGGAAACCGAGAGCAGATGTTTCATAGCGGGCTGCCAGGTGGAGAATGCTTTTAAATGATTCTAGCACTTACGTTTCCAAATCTGACCAAAGTAGTGACATCCAGCATTGGAGGGAGGATAAAGTTCACGCCGTGAATGATCTTCGATGCGGTCCAGATCGTCCCGTAACCCTGCTGAATTTTCACCCAAACGGGTACCGGATAATTCGGATGACATTTGTAACCTTTTCGGGTTAGTTTCGTCCTGACTTTATGTTTACAGGATAGTAAACAAATTGCATTAGCGAAAACTTGCACAATCGCTCTTTCTTCCCACCCGCAGCTTAGACAGCAATAGAGATACTCTCAGGTCAGGCTCCATTGAATCAATAACTGTAGATTCACCAAAATTACCATTGTTCTGACGGAGGTGAGCTCGAAATGATAAAAATGCAGAATTTTTTTAACTTGCTTTATTAACATTTTTTTAAATTGGTGTTATCGATTTTAGAAAGAGGCTGAAATATGATTGACAATAAATTACCTCGGAGTTTCACAACATTCGTACCGGAATACGAAACGAGCTACGAGATCTCGCTGGTGATCCCGACCCGCAACGAAGCCGGGAACATCGAGCCGCTGCTGATGCGGCTGCACAAGGCGCTGAAGGGGATTGCCACCGAAGTGATATTCGTGGACGACAGCACGGACGACACGCCTGACGTGATCCGCAAACTGCAGGATTGGTTCCCGCTGGAAGTGAAGCTGATCGCCCGCCCGCCCGAGCGGCGCAAGAACGGTCTGGGCGGCGCGGTGGTGGAAGGCTTCCAGATGGCACGCGGGTCGTGGGTGGCGGTGATGGATGCTGACCTCCAGCACCCGCCGGAAGTGCTCCCACAACTGCTCTACCAGGCAAAGAAGACCAGTTCGGACCTGGTGATGGGCAGCCGTCTGGCGCCCGGCGGCGATGCCCACAGCCTGGGCTTCAAGCGCATGTTCATCTCGCAGACCTTTGCCTGGGTGACCCGGATCGCGTTCCCGCAGCGCCTGCGGAAGGTGACCGATCCCCTGACGGGCTTCTTCCTGACGCGGAAATCTGCCTTGAAGATGGATGAGCTGAGACCGGATGGGTTCAAGATCCTGCTGGAGATCCTGGTGTCGCATCCGGAGCTGAAGGTCTCGGAAGTGCCGATCCATTTTGGGCACCGGAATGCCGGGGAGAGCAAAGCCTCCGTCAAGGAGACGATCAAGTTCTTCCGAGGGTTGTTCCGTTTGCGGCTGGCCGGGCAGGGGAATTTCCTGCGCTTCCTGCTGGTGGGCGCCTCGGGACTGGGAGTCAACCTCCTGGCGATGGCCGCCTTCACAGAACTGGCCGCCATTCACTACATCATTTCCGCGGCGATCGCCACGCAGGTCTCGACCCTGTGGAACTTTGGTCTGACCGAAACCTGGGTGTTTGGCAGGCACAACGCCAAGCGTAACTTCCTGACGCGCCTGGTGAGTTTCCTGGTGATGAATAACGCCATGCTGCTCTTGCGGGCGCCGATGATGGCGTTGCTGGTCGACCAATGGGGCATCCACTACCTTCCGGCGAACCTGTTCTCGCTGTTTGCGATGACGGCCCTGCGTTATCTGCTGGCGGACAAGTGGATCTGGAACAAAAACAAACCTGAAGAGAAAAGGAAAACGGATATGAACCTGCTAAAACGAACTGGCACGACCCGGGCGGAGCAATT
>Ga0209820_1000220_pt1 | contig 13982 bp, 21 predicted proteins | sample PPLLak21cMay2015_FD_187254 | JGI IMG/M metagenome (GOLD analysis project Ga0209820, IMG submission 187254) | Freshwater sediment microbial communities from Prairie Pothole Lake near Jamestown, North Dakota, USA - PPLs Lake P7 Core (1) Depth... | ecosystem: Environmental > Aquatic > Freshwater >...
GGATGAAAATGCATTCATATTTCGTTTATATAGTATCGTTAATATTCATAAAGTGTCATCGGGGAAACGTTGATTTTTAACTTCGAAATGCCTGATGTGATGTCAGATATCCTCATCCTGTACGGATACGATTTTCGCATTCGCAAACAGGGACTTGAGCCCCGGATCTGCCTCCATGATCATCAGAAACCGTTTCCGGCCGATGCTCACTGTGTAGCAATAGACGCGGCATTCCCCCGACTGTGCACTTATTCTTTCAGCCATAAAAGAAAAGCCGCCCCCACTATGAGGGCGGCCTTTTTCTCCTGTTACTCCTTCACTATTTGCTATCGGCTGCCTGCTATTCACTGCCGCGCAGCAATTAATTCCCCGATTCCCTGGTCAACCAATTACCCAATAAACCAGTCACCGCAGCGTAGCTGCTTGCCACTGCCGCGAAGCAACCCCCACGACCTGACCCCGGTTCTCCCTCTGAGATTTATTAGGATTGACATACGTGATGATCGTGATAAACTTTGAATGGAAGTTCTCACGCCACGATCATCATTCAAGCCCTGACCCTCGCAGTTTTCTTCTTACTCTCTTTCCCAAACGGCTATTGATCATCTGCATCCACGACCCGGTAGTGCTGCCTTACAACTTTTCAATTCATGCAACCCATATGTCATATGGGTCTGCTGAAGAATCGATTGCCGTTTTTTCATCGGTTGAGCAAACATTTTATTACTCGAAGCGTCAAAATCCGCGGGACATTGGTTAAATAGTTTCAACTGATTCAGCCCTTTAGAGAAAGGAGGAACCGTTATGTCCGTCTACAAGATTGTTGAGATTATAGGAACGAGTCCAAAGTCCTGGGAGGATGCCGTCCAGAAGGCTATCGCGACGGCCGGGAAATCCTTGGAAAAGCTGAGGGTTGCGCAGGTCGTGGAGCAGGATGTCACCGTCGACAAGGGAAAGGTTTTGGAGTACAGGATAAAGTTAAGCGTTTCATTCAAGTTAAAAGACATCTAACCTCTTGAATAATTTCCGCAATGCGCAGAAGAGGGAAGCCAATGATCCCTCTTCTGCTTTCTTTTCTCCGCCACTTCAAGATCCCCCCTCTTTCCCACCTGTAAAGTCACGAACCGTCATTCTTCCCACCGAGGGACAGCGGTGCCGTGAGCAGCCATGGTGAGCCCGACGAACCACGAACGCGATCAGAGGTGAGGGGGAATGATCCCTTTCTTCTTTCACTTATTCCTCTGACTCTTGAATCCCGAATCCGGAATCCCTTCTTTTCATGAACGCGCTTCCAATGGCTTTGCCGGCATAGCTTCCAGCTTGGCTTCCCTACCTCGAGCAGTTCATCGAAGAGGGCGCGGTAATGCACCACCGCTTTGCGCAGCTCCTCGGTGTCAGCTTCGCCGCGTTCATCGCGCACCGCGATGGCCTGCGCCGTCCGGTAATGGTCCACAACGGCAGGGTAATCGACTGAGATGTCGGCCGCGCGGCGTTCAAAATCAGCCATGGGGTAGCCACGCTTTACCATCAACTCACGAACCAACTGGTCCGCCTGGGCGACGACACCCTTTGGGTTATCGACAAAGCGGCCCTGCAAAACTTCCCAGGCCTTGCTGAACCTGGCGCCTTCAGACGGCGTCAAGGGTACAAGATTGAAGCGCTCAACGCGCTTTTCGCGCGCCTTGAGTTCCGATTCGGCCTTTGTTCGGCTTCCGAGGTCATCGACGGTCCGACCGTATTCCGGGCCGAACTGCTCTTGGAGCCGATGAGATTGCTTTTTTTGGTGGAAGAACCATACCGCAAATGCAATCAGTGCAAGGACCACAACGCCGGCAATGATCCATGTTTGTGTGGTAATCGCATCCATGTGTACCTCCAAACTCCTGCCTCATTTAACTTTCTTACCTGAAGGGGGCTTCTCATAGCGGCTGATGAACCCCTTGTATTCCTCTTCGGCTTTTTCCTTGGCGTATCCATACCTCTTCTGCAAAAGTCCCACGAGTTCCTCTGCTTTTCCTTCCGCTTGTGCAAGGTCGTCATCGGTGAGTTTTCCCCACTTCTGCTTGACCTCCCCTTTGATCTCCTTCCATTTCCCTTTCAGGATGTCCTCATTCATAATGGTCCTCCTTCTGTCTGAATGGTCCGTTTATTGTTCTTTGACCTCACCCTTTTTCCTTCCGTTTCCACCAGTTTCCACCCGGCGGGCAGGATGCATTTCCCCCCGGAAACCGGACAGTATAAGTTGATATTGAGCCATTTGATATTAATATTATAGACCTTGGTGGTCATCCACAATCAGGGATACCCTGATTCGTGGCTGCTAAATACCTAACTATTGGCCTCGAAAATGCGGATAGATTTGATCGGATCTTCCTTGTGTGGGGGGAAAACGGGGGGGGGAAAGGGGACAGTCCCCTTCCCCCCCCCCCGGCGGGATTCGATTTCGTGCTACAGGCGTCAGTGGCCGGTCGGGTCGATCGTGTACATCGTCACGGGTTTGGTGACAAAGTTTCGCATCTTGTGCTGCCCCTTGAATTCGACGTCGACCGTGTAGTACATTCCGCCCGCTGCGTTGAACCCGCTGTCTTGCAGGGTGATCATCTGATTCCCGGGGCCGAGGTTGAAGTTGGTCTTGTTGCCAACCACCCGGGAGCCCTGGGTGACGAAGACGTTGACGGGCTTCAGGACGAGACCCGGGTTGTTGTTGCTGATCATGACCCTGAAGTCGATCGGCTGCCCGACGCTGAACCGCTGGGGGTTGGCTTCCATGTTCACGATATTGACCTTGCTCAGGGCCTCCGCCAGGGAGATGCCGCGGACCGTTTTGGATTGGGACGTTGTCTTTCCCGCCGCATTGCGCACGGTCAGGACGAAGGTCTTCTCGCCGACCCAGGCAAACGGCCGGGGGGGACCACTGTACATCTCGGCCGAGCTGCCGGCTATGGTGGCGCCGTCCACGGTGAGGACAGCCGAGGTGATGGGGCTGCCGCCGGGACCGCGGGTGACGTGCCAGTTGGCGCTGACGGGGTCTCCTTGCACGACCACCGCCGGGACTACGTTGAAAGCCTGGATGAGCGGGTTGTCCACCACGGGCTGGGTCTTGGGGAGCCCCTTGACCGCCGCGGGCGCCTGGGGGGCGAGTTGTGCGGATGCGGTGGCGAACGGGATGGCCAGGATGCCGAGGGTCAGCAGGATCGCGAGCATTTTGACGTGTGCCTTCATGGGTACCTCCTTGGGTCTGGGTGGGGGAACGGGGGGCAGGCCTGATCATTGACATTTGAAAATCTGCAGATGTCAATGCTGAGGTCTGATCTCTTCTGCCTTCATCTTCCGGATCGCTCCTTTCGTGGTCCCGGGTGATCCATCGCGTGCAGGCAACCGACACTGTTCGTGTATTCATGCAATCCCGGTGCCGGAATACGTCGTTTTCCCCGGAGATTGACGGACGGCAACTGGTCGATATTCAGCAGGAAATTGAAGAGGGACCACACGCTCGAAAGCTGCATGCATCGTCTCGAGTCATCGACCCGGCCGACAGGGCTTCAGGTTCCTGGACGGCAAAAAGGCCGCCCCCGTGATGAAGACGGCCTTTGTTCATCTTCCCGCTCATTCGCTGTTGGCTATCTGCCGCTTGCCGTTTTCCCTTACGGCTTGGGGCTCTTTTTCCTAACCCCTGAACCCGTCTTCTTCACTGTCGGCTGTAAGCTGTAGGCTCCTTTTTCCTCGACGCCAGAATCCCGTTTCTTTCTCCCCCACTGGTCACTGACCACTGTTTTTTCGCTGCCGCGCAGCAGGCTGTCACCCGTTAATTAACTTCAAGGCTTTATTGTCATGTGCCGTCTTAAGAATCATAATGCCTTTCTTTCCATCTGCGGGGCTGCCATACACGAAATGAATATCAATGCCTGCCTTTGCTACTGCCTTGGTCACTTTTTCCAGCTGGCCGACTTTATTCGGCAGGTCCACGGCAAGCACATCTTCCAGGTGAACCATGCCCCCCATTTTTTCGATTACTTTTTTGGCCTTTGTGTGATTGTCCGTGACCATCATGAAGAACCCGTAACCCCTTTCATAGGCGCATATTGACTCAACATTGACATTTGCCGCCGCAAGGGCTCCTGTGACCTCTGCAAGCAACCCGATCTTGTTGGGCAGAGAAAAACTGAGCTGCTTCACTTTTTTTGCTTTCGCCATATCAAGTCCCCCTTTTTCACCTGAGCGTCCTGTTGATTCCGTTTTGCTGTCCTTTCTTTTCCCGAAGCCCGAATCCCTGTCTCCCTCATCAACCGGTTAACCAGTCAACCAGTTACTGCAGCGGAGCTGCTTGGCAAGTAGGAATGGAGTACCTCGCCCCCGGTGATCGTCATCCCCATGCTGAAATAAAAAGCGCCCGTTACCTTGATGGGCCCCAGATCGGCCACCTCTTCAAACGCTGAGGCAAAGAACTTCAACTTGCCATCCCCTGCCCACACATCGCCTATTCTTGCATCGACAACCTTTCCGGCCGTTATCTCGTGCACCGCAGGCCTTGCCGGATCGTCGATGCGGGGGAGATGGCGCATGAGATAGAACTTCACAGCGGGGAGATCTTCCGCCTTTGCCTTCCGGGTAAAGACCATGGAGCCCTCCACGATCCGCTCGCCATGCGCCTCGAGAATGCCTTTCATTTTGGCGCCCACCCGCCTGCCTCCCATCCTGGGGCAGAGATCATGGAGCTTTGTCAGGTATACCTTGCCGAGCTTCTTCGGAAACCCCTGCACAAAACCTCTCATGAGGGTGAAATCGTTATCGACCCAGATGAAGGGAACAAAGTAGCCGGGCACCCCCTTGAACTGGCAGTTGAGCATGACAAAGCATTCCCGGTAGACGGCCCTTTCGGGATTCACATAGGCAAGGTCAGGCTGTGCATCGCTTACCGACACCCATTCCGGAAACCAGACCATCCCCTCGCCCGGCCGTGGACCCGGCTCGAGGGGCGGCGGGATGAAGGCCTGGGCACGCTTCTTGTCCATGGAGAACCGGATCGCGAGGATGTCCCCGCCATAGTGCCACGGCGGGGAATCGATCACCGAGGAACGGCCCTTCGGGGTAAGGGGAAGCGTATAGCCCTTCAATGGAAACCTTCCTTTTGTCGCCATGGATTCTCCCTCCTTCGATACGAGAAGTACACAGACAGTAACAAAAAGGCACAGCCCAAGTCAATGCGGGACCTTTGAAAAATGCGCAAGCGGCGGACACACGCCGCATCTTTTTATGCGGTCACTATTGCCTTGACATGCAAAACCGAATGTCCCTATACTTCTGTTACTTCCCACGCAATATCTGATCAAAAAATACCAATACAATTTAAAGAGCGGAGGCATGAACATGGCAGAAGAAAAAGGACTGAATAAACCGGTAACACTGAAAGCGGACCTGGCAGCATTCCTGGGTGCCAGCGCGCTCCCCCGTACGGAGATAACCAAGAAGTTGTGGGATTACATCAAGGCTAACAAACTGCAAACCACAACAGTCAATGGCAAACCGGAAAATGCAGGCAAATACATTGTGGCGGATGCGAAACTGGTTAAAATATTCAACAACACCAAGATTACCGGCAAGAGCGGCAAGGTTACTGACCTGACAAAGTTGAAAGAAGGCGAGACGATCGATATGATGCAGATGGCCTCTGTTGTCAGTGCCAATATCGAATAGGCTGAACAGATATCATGGTTGATTCGAGACAGGCGGGTCCGGCAACCCGCCTGTTTTTTGTTGTCCCCTCCTCTCCCCGCAGACAGACCTTCTGCTGTGACGGGATGGACTGAATAGACCGGATAGACGGAGTAGACGAGAGAACTGCAAAGCGGCCCAAACATCAATATGCAAGTCTGACCCCGCCTTCACCCGAATCCGGCCTTCGCGGCTCTTTCTTTGACCCGAAACTCTTTACCCGGTCCCCATTACTTGAGTTCTGATAATTTCACCCGTGCGGTCTTGGCCTGATTGGTCTGGGGATATTTTGCCATGATCTGCTGGTAGACGATCTTGGCGCTCGCTTTGTCACCGAGTTTCTGAAATGACATGCCCTGCTTCAAAAGGGCATCAGGCACCTTGTCGCCCGTGGGAAACCCCTTTATCACCTTTTCGTATTCGACGATGGCTTTTTCGTATTTCTCTTCAATGTACCAGGTTTCTCCGATCCAGAACAGGGCATTGTCCGAATAGGTCGTATTCGGATGCTGTTTCAGAAACTTCTGAAACTCCCCCCGGGCCTTTGCGTACTGTCCGTTCTTGAAGAGTTTGTAGCAGGCATCATAAGCGGTCTTCGAATCTGTTTTTACCTCCGCAGACGGCTCTCCGCCCGTTGCTTCGGATCGTTGCCCGTTTGGCTCCTTTTTACCGATCCCCATGGAATCCTCGATGCGTCCGATCCGGGAGGCCAGGTCGTCCAGCCGATTTTTCATATTCTGGCTCCGGCCCGTGGCGGTGAACTCCTTCTTCATCTCTTCCATCTGGCCCCGCAGCGTCCGAACCTCGTCGCGGACGGTGCCGAGATCAGCGTTGAGATTGGCCTGGTTTTCCCGGATGGCCCGCGTCGTTTCCGCGTAATTCTTCTCGTACTGGTCGAAGCGGGCCTGGAGCTTTTCCACATCGCCTTGCTGGCCGGACATCTTGCTGTCGTAGTCCCGTTGGGTTTTCCTGAGATTGTCAGAAGTCGCACAGCCGCCGAGCCAGACGAGGCAAACAACCGCCAGAGGAACGATCCATTTTTTCATGATGGCCTCCTTGGAATCTGCCGACATTTAATTTTGCGTCGAATTGACGCGCAGGCCGGAACGGATGCTGTCCATGCAATCACGATTTACTCCGCGCCCGCATTGACCGGACCCCCGGTGTAGGAACCTTTGCAGAGAATGCCCGTGCAGTCCGTATTGAGCATCTCGTAAATGATCTGACCGGTATTGTTTCTGACCTTGAAATGCCCCACACCGTCGGCATCCCCGCCGGACAGGGCAGTCGGCCGCCAGTCCGTAAAATCGAAATTCCTTTTCCGGGCTTTCGAGCCGGCGCCGACATTCAGCTGAGCCCTCACATTGGCAGAGGGATCAAACAAGGCCCCCTTATCACAGCTTTGATGCCTCTGCTTGGTCGTGCAGTGAATCTGGTCGTGATAGCCGGCGTGGAGGGTATAAAAATAAGTGTTCGGATGATACCGCGGAGCGCGCCTTAAACTGAACGGTCCCTCGGCCCCTGTCCAGTGGTTGAATCCCACAGCTGATCGGGAATCCGGATAAAAACCGAAAATATATTTATTGAAAACATTTTCGGAACCGCAGGTAGTGACAAAAGGGTTCCTGAATCCTGCGCCAAGACAGGAGGGAAGGCCGCGGATCCCCCCTGCGATATTGACAAACCGGCGCACACCGGCCCAGCCGTTTTCCCCCTGATGAAGATGATCCTGATACGTCAGGGCAGCAAGCGACATGGTGGCGCCCAGTGAATGGGCGACGATATCAACCTGTTGTTTGCCTGTGAAGGCTTTAACGGCTTCGATAAAACGTATCAGAATGTCGTACTTTTCCGGCTTGTGATAATTGGTTTTGGGTGATGCCTGCTCTTCGGCGGACAGGTAGGTTATTCCGAAGAGCTCGCAATCATTATAGCCGTGCGACTTGAACTCCTGATAGACCGAGCGGGTAGGCGGAGTGTAATTTTTGACTGAGCCGGTTATCGGAGAATCCCAGTTGATCGCCCAATCGCCATTGCCGTGGATAAAGACGACCGGCGTGCGGCCGGCATGGCAGGCGCCGCCGCCAAAACCGCCAAAACCGACCTGCGGGTTAAAGCCGCCGGCATACTGGAGATCGGGCCCATCGCATTTCGGATAATGAAACTTTCCGCAGCTGAGCGCCCACAAGGGTTTGTGGAAGGCAAAGACGCAAAGGAGAATGATCAAAACAGATATATGGATGCGAACAACAGTCTTCATCATACGCTCCTGCATGCAGACTTTCGGGGGGTGTCACTTCTACCCGCTACGACTCACCATCCATTGCCTCCTGCGGGTGAGTCAGCGCGAAGCATCTGAAGTGTGTGTTTGCAAAAAACCACTTGAACGGGTATGCCTGCCCTCTTGAATCCCGCCTTTAATTCTTCAGCTTTCTGAATGAGATAATGATCTTCTTTGGCCCACTCCAACTTATTCTCTTTATAGATCCGGTTCGCATAGGAATAATTGAGCCTGTCGATCAGGATGTGATCAACCTTTCCCGGAAGCTGCCCGATCAACCCCTCTGATTTGGGGAGAATGGGCGCGATCATGGCAAACGTCCGGATCCCCCTCGAATGGAGGACATCCAGGGCATGTATCCTTTCCTTGATCGGAGACGCCCCGGGCTCGAAGAGCTTCCTGATTTTTTCATCCGCGGTCGTTATGGAAAACCCGACTTCGACATCGTTGAGCTGCCCCAGGATCTCGATATCCCGCAGGACCAGGGACGATTTGGTCTGAATGGTCACGGGCCACTGGTTTTCCAGAAGGACCTCGAGACACCTTCTCGTCAGCTTGTACTTCTTCTCTGCCGCCTGATAGGGATCGCAGACGCCGCTGACCCAGACCCTGCCCATTCGCTTTCTCTTGATTTCCCTGGCCAGCAGCTCCGGCGCATTGGTCTTGATATCGACAAACTCGCCCCATTTTTCCTTGTGGCCTGTAAACCTCTTCATGAACGCGGCATAGCAATACCTGCAGGAGTGGCTGCACCCCACGTAGGGATTCACGACATAGTCGTAGACCTGTGATTTGGAAAGGATGGATTTTGCGATTATCTCTCGGACGATCATTCGCTTCCGGTGGCGGGAGGTTCAGATGCTCATCTCACAAGGTGCCGGCCTGTCATTTGCGCTCGTCTTTGCGATCCCTGGATCCGAAAGGCAGGAACATGGAAAATGGCTTCAGGAGTGCTTCCATCTGATTGAGGAAGTGCCTCTGCATGTCGGATACCATCCTGTCATAGACATGCCCGCCCAGGGTGCCCTCAAATTCCTCCGATTCCAGTTTGCCGTTCGCAAACCGCTTTTCCTTTGAGCGGATATGCGTATGGCCGTTGATGGAAGAGATCTCCCTGTACGAGTAATGGAAACTGATGAAAGGGGACATCTTCTGCGCCGGTTCGAGGACTTCGATCTCGCCCCTGGGCGATTTTTCGATATCCCTGTTGACGTTCTTCTTCGTAATGTCCTTGCGCATGGTTCATTATCCTTACAAGTCAGATCTTTTGACAAGTTTATACCTCTACGCTGCAAATTGCAACGCAGCCCGTCCCTGCCCCCGCGTCCCTCCCTATCACTGACTTCCGCGCAGCGGTCTGCATTTCTGTCAATGCGAGCAACATACCCCGTCTGGGGACGGGGTTATCGATGGAGGAAAACAGCGTCGATCCGTCATTGCGAGGAGCGCCAGCGACGAAGCAATCCCTTCAATCCATTGAGATTGCTTCGCTTCGATTGCAATGACCCTGCAGGGCTGTTCATAGGAGCACCCCGCAGGGTGCGCGGCAATCCCGCCATTAGAGGCTTGCGGCTATTTTCCTTTCCCGAAACCCATCCCCCCAATTACCTGATCAGCCAATTCCCCAATCAACCAGTCACTGCAGCGAAGCTGCCGGTCGCTGCCACGCTCGAATGTGAATCCGCTGTTTCTAAAAAAGGTCATCGCGAGCCGAGCCTCGCGAGGCGTGGCGATCTACGTTATCCTTCCTCGTTCCCTGTCGCTTCTTCCTCTACACTCAGGCACTCAGACACTTTTTTTACACGGACCACTGCTGCGCAGCGGCCAGTCACGTGACGTTATGGTGCATTGACAACATGACGTTATGATGCCATATGGGGCGTGAAGGTACCCCGAACTTCACCGCGCTTTGCGCCTCAAGGCGCTCGATACGGGACGTTCCATGACTGATCTCGTCAATGAAGCCGTTCGCATGGCATTTCGCGAAGACCAGGAGGATCTTTCGGCGTTTGACGAGCGGGTCAAAGAACCGGAGCGGACCTACGAAGCACTTTTGGCAAAGATCTCCGGGCCCTTCCCACAAAGGACATCCATCGTATCCTGAAATGCTTTGAGCAGCTGGCTGAAAACCCCCTGCCCCCGGGATGCGAAAAACTCTCCGCTCAGGAACGGTATCGGCTGCGCCAGGGCATCTATCGCATCGTCTACGAGATTCAGGATGACGTTCTGATGGTCGTCGTGGTGAAGGTCGGGCACAGGCCGGATATTTACAGGACACATCGGTAAATGAGCCTTGCGGTACTGATCTCAGATTTCCCCATGTGCTGTCCGCTCTCTGCTTCATATTCCCGAATCCTGAAGCCCGAAGCCCGAAGCCGAAGCCCGAAGCCCGATTCCCTTCTTCCCTCACTTCCTCCACTTCTGTCACTTCTCTCACTGCATTGTTGTCACTGTCTTCCAGCCACGTATTTGTGGTAGAATTTTTATCAAGCGATGAGAATCGTTGCCGCATTCGCGAGTACCGAACCGGTACCGGCGATGGAAAAGGAGAGCCCATGATCCGGATCAAATCGGGGAAAATTCTCATATACCGGCTTTATGATGTGGCTCAACAAATCAACTTGCCGGGCGTGGAGGAGAGACTCCACGCAGAGGCCAGAAGGCTGAAGATCGAGCGCAAGCCTTTCAGCAAGGCACTCGAATTCGCCAACCCGCCTGTCGTTTTTCAACTGAAGAGCATCGAGTGGGAGTCAGGGGGGCGCAGGCATCCCGTGAACATCCACGGCAAGGCTTATGACTTCGGTGTTCTCAGCATCATCCTCGAAATTCCGGTGCAGAATGTCACCCTTTCCGAATTTGAGGAAATAGCCGTTGTCGTCTCGACGTCGGAGACCCTGAAAGAAGCGTCGCTAACCCATCTCAACCAGACGATTTCGGCCCTGGGCAGCGCCGTTATGGGATACAATTTGAGCCGTTTCGAGGAGGACTATACCGTATTTTTCGTGGAAGCCCTGGAGCCGGCACTGAACGCAGATGATTTTCTTCTGCAATGCGATGTATCCCGTCTCATGTACGGGGAGCAAAAGATTCTCAGCAGCCGCATGAAGGAGGATCTCCTGCAATACCGCTACTCCTATTTCGAGGATGACCTCGTCATCCTGAATTGGGACAATGCGCTGATGATCGAGCCTTCCGGAAGCATGGAGATCGCCGATATCCTGGAGTTTGCCAATGCCCAGCTTCTCGAGCTCCGGTATTACGATGACGTGGTCGACAAGGAGCTGGGTTCCATTCACCGGGATATTTCGGAAAAGGGAGCCCCGTCGATCTGGAAAATAAAAAAATACGAGAGGCTGGCCGCCGAGGTGATGAAGACGATTGCCGAGCTGATGGGCATCACCGAAAAGATCGACTCGGCCCTGAAAGTCACGGAGGACGTATACTACGCGAAGATCTATCTCGCCGCCTTGAGGCTGTTCCGTGTCAAGGATTGGGAGGGCAGCATCAAGAAGAAGCTCGATATCGCTTCGAACACCTATGACATGCTCTACCGGGAGATCGCAACCAAACGCACGGAACTCCTGGAGCTGGCGATCGTGATCCTGATCATCCTCGAGATCGTCATCTTCATCAGGTGATTGATTCCGCAGCGACCCTAACCGGCCCGTCAACCATGAGATTATCAAAATACAAAGAAAAACGAGATTAAAACCAGCGGATCAAGGGGAATGCACATCTATATGCCTCTGGGGGCAAAATATACGTACGAGCAGTCCAGGGAATTTGCCAGGGTAATCGCCATCCTGGCCCATGCGCGATTGCCCGGATTCACAAGCATTGAACGAACGGTCAAAGACCGGCAAGGGAAATTGTATATCGACTTCTTGCAAAAACAGACCTCAGGCCACTGTCTGCGCCCCTTATTCCAGGCCCAGACCGGGCGCTACGATGTCCATGCCCCTGCATTGGCCGGAAGTTAGGAAGGGACTGAAAATGGCCGATTTTACGATAAAGAATGCTTCTGAAAGAATCAAAGACAAGGGAGATATTTTTAAACCCGTTCTTGGAAAAGGAATCAACCTGGAGAAAACATTGAAGCGTTTTGACCGCGCGAAAATTGATGAAATGCTTATATCAAAAAAATAAGCGAGGTTCCCTTCCTGCCCGGCCGGATCATCGGTCCGACACGGAGAAAGAAAATGGAATTCCCCGAATCAAGCGTTCACGTAGGAACGATATTTCTCCCGGATGAACTTGCTTTTCTTCAGGTTGCCTTTTACCTTTTTCTTCAGTGTTTTCACCTTGGACAAGCGTTTCCTGGTCAAACACCTCCTCTATTCATTGGAGGCTAGGCCCCGGAATTGAGCCAGCGGGGCAATGCCCTCTGTATTTTGACTGTCAAGAGGATCGCTGCCAAAGCGGAATATATTGATTTTTCTGCTGATTTGAAGCGGGCGGGCAGTGGAAAACGTGAGTAGGACAAAACATATGGCATGGCTTTTGCCCTGGAAGCTTTAAAACTCGTGCGCTACACTCCAGGTGTCCGTATGCTTCCATGCGAAAAGACCAGGAACTTCCTGCTCGCACCGTTTGCGATTTCGCACATCATGAATCGATGCTGGCGGCCGGGCCTGGTCGGGTTGCTGCTCTTCGCAGTCGGGGTATGGCGGCACGTGGGTTGGCTGAAGATAGCAGGCATCGTTTTAGCCGTACCGATTATCTGGGTTTACGCCGTCTTGATGTTTGTTTTCCTTCCATACATTCTGTTTGATCGCGTTCGGCGCAGTCTGAAGAACAATCATTGACCGGTTGCGGGCACGCATCGATCCCCACACGTTGCAGGTGAAGCTGACGGGTATCTGTTCCGAAGGTTGCAGTCTCGCGTCCGGCATGAATAAAGTCGCATATCGGCAATATCTTGAAAAGGAGAGAGTAAAATGAAGCGCCTATTCGGTTATTTCATAAAGGGTCTTTTGGTCTTTGTGCCGGCCGCCTTAACGGTTGCACTGATCATTTGGGTCATCAATAAATTCGACGCTCTCTTCAATCTTCGAGTTCCGGGGTTGGGTTTTGCCATTACAGTTGTTTTGATTACATTGATCGGGTTTTTGGCTTCAAATTATTTCGGCCAGAAGATATTTGCCCTCATAGACCGGGTTTTCGCCAGGTTGCCCATAGTCAAGATGCTGTATTCCGCCATTAAAGAGTTGTTACTGGCATTTGCCGGAGAGAAGAGGAGCTTTGACAAGCCGGCTATTGTGGAACTGACATCCGATGGGCCCAAGGTAGTGGGATTTATCACAAGAGAGGACCTGGATATTTTATCCCTGTCAGGACATGTGGCGGTTTACCTTCCTCAGTCGTACAATTTTGCCGGTCAGGTATTACTGATTCCCTCGGAAAGAGTCAAACCCCTGGATATGGACAGCTCCAAAGCGATTGCCTTTATAGTCTCAGGCGGGGTTTTGGGGAAGTAAAGGACAAGCGCCGGATTTGCCGCTAAAATACCACCTGAACGGGTATGCCGGCCAGCAGCTCCGGCGCATTGATCTTGATATCGACGAACTCGCCCCATTTTTCCTTGTGGCCTGTAAACCTCTTCATGAACGCGGCATAACAATACCTGCAGGAGTGGCTGCACCCCACGTAGGGATTGACGACATAGTCGTAGACCTGGGACTTGGAAAGGACGGATTTTGCGATTATCTCTCGGACGATCATTCGTATCCGGCGGTGGGCGGTTCAGAGCTCGTCTCGCAGGGTGCCGGCCTGTCATTTGCGCTCGTCTTTGCGGTCCCTGGATCCGAAAGGCAGGAACAGGGAAAATGGCTTCAGGAATGCTTCCATCTGATTGAGGAAAACGAGCATACCCGGACGGAGCGTGTCCGAAACGTAGAACTCATCCCTGTCGTCGTCGTAGCCGCAGATGACCACGGCGTGGCCGGGGAAGCGCTGATCGGTGTTGAAGTAGGGGAGATAAGCGATGTCG
>Ga0209820_1000221_pt1 | contig 13970 bp, 18 predicted proteins | sample PPLLak21cMay2015_FD_187254 | JGI IMG/M metagenome (GOLD analysis project Ga0209820, IMG submission 187254) | Freshwater sediment microbial communities from Prairie Pothole Lake near Jamestown, North Dakota, USA - PPLs Lake P7 Core (1) Depth... | ecosystem: Environmental > Aquatic > Freshwater >...
TTTTATTTATACTTTTGAGAAAAGTATATCAAAAAAAAAATGGGGAACGCGTTGGGGTGAAACCCCCGCTAAAATAATCCACCTCCGTATAATCCCCGTCCTCCATAACCGCTTTGAGTTCCACCTTCTTGAATATATGAACTTGGAATAAATGGGTTCATAGCGGGACTATCTAATCTTGCGTAAGGCGATAATGTCATTTCATTTGAAGAAGAATTAATTTTTTGATTAATTTTATAAGAACTTGCGGGTTTATTATCAGCGAAATTTTCAACTTGTAATCCGTCAAAATTATGTTTCATTGCTTTCTTGAATGGTTTTGATGAAACCGCACCTTTTCCCATCTTCCTTGGTCTTCCCCGTCCTCTTTTTTGTCTTGACATTTCCATAAACATTCCACCGGTTTTTCTATCATAAGCTTCACTCGCATATTGAGAAGCGATATTTCCCACAACTGCTCCACTTGTTCCCGTTGGGTCGCCTAATGCCATTGATGCGAGAGATGTAGCAATGGGAATTCCTTCTTCAATAGCGTGTTTTCCAATTTTCTTATAAACATCCATCGCTTTCTTTGAAGCAAATGGTCTCGTTGCTGATTTAATACCGCCTTCAATTTTTTTACCAACACCGCCACCTCGCATTGCTCTCAATCTCGCCATTTTCTCTTTCATTTCAGCACTTCCTTTCATCAATCCGCATCCTCTCATTCCTCGCCCTTTTGCTTGATATTTATCAACGACATCAAAAATTAATGATGAAGCACTAGGATATTCTCCCGCTAATGCTTTTTCGGCAATTGCTTTTTGATTTGCGGGTAATTTATCAACTTTTCTATCAATACTTTCAACGGCATATTTCATAGCATCTTCTTTTAATGATGAAACCCCGTCTTGCGGTCTAAATTTAATGCCGTATTTGGATTTTGAAGGTTCAATACTATCAATAGCACTTGTTCCCGCTTTATCTAACGATTTTGAAACCATCTCTCCTAAAATAGGATTACCCGTATAAGCGGTTATTGCTGTTCCTACGACACTTGAACCTCTATGAACTACTTCCTTACCAATATTTTTCGCTTCGCTAATGAATTGTGTTTTACCTATACCCGTTGTTTTCTTCAATCCTTTAAAAAAACCGCTTCCTTTCTTTTCAGTGTAATCCATTTCATCGGGCGATAAACATAATCTCATTCCTTTACCTTTTTTGTAAGATGTAAGCATTCTACGAGCATTTTGCGGATGAAGCATCACTACGAAATCGCCTTTATCCGCTCCCATTTGAGAATGTTTAATATTCGTAGATAATCCTTTACCTAAACGAACTATTTGAGATTTACTTAAATGTATTTGATGAGGTATTAAATCTTTTTTCATTTATATTATAGTCTTAGATAAAAAAAATTGCTAAAATGTTGTATTTTCACCTTATCCATTTTTTTTTATCTTTTTCGTAAGATTTTAATAATCTAACTTGTCTTAATGCGTTTTTTTTAGTTGTAGCATTTGCTTTTATTTCTCTCGTTTCTAAATTAATAACTTTGTATAATTTTGTGTTTGCGATTTTTTGAATTTCATACGGCATTATATATACTTTTGAGAAAAGTATAACAAAAAAAAAACCGACCGCAAGCGGAATTGCTATTATTCTAAACGGGCACCGGTAGAAATATCCACTACAATTGAGCGTTTAAATTCTACGAAAACCATTAAATTACAAGCGAGCCTTGAAGCATTTTGTCCTTGAATTTGAATAGAGCGAGAAACACCTTCTTCACTTGGAAGAATACGAGCACAATTTCCGTAATAATATCTATAACCGCGAGAGAACATATCTTCATTAATGAGACCGGAAGCGAGACCGGTTGTCAAACCGCCATTAAGTTGATTAGATGATTTGAGTTCTTGATTAAATTGTTCGTAATCGTAGTATTGATTATTGAGAAATAGATTAACACCGCTTACTAAAATATTGAAGTTAGTTAAAATAATTGGGTCGGGAACAGCACCGGAAGGGGTTACTGGCGATAGTAATGTGTTATAAGCAGTTCCATTAGCGGAAGCGGTTAAAAATGGAACAACGAGAACTGATTGAATATTAGCAATCCCGTTGGTTACCAAAATATTGAATGAAGTATTATCTCCACCAATATCGTTAAATTGATATTGAAAAATGTCGCGATATTCAATTTTTTTAGTTGGGGCAAGTTGTAAATATCGTTGTTCGGCAAGAGGGTTCATTTTATAAACGGGGGCATAAAGACGACAAGATTGAAGACCGGTTTGTAAAGTTCCGTCAGCAGTTTTAAAAATATTGACGGATAATGAGTAAGTATCAGCGGGTAAAGATGCGAGACCTTGTCCTATATCAGCGGAAGCAATCATCAATGGATTTGTTAAACCACCGAGAACTGATACGGAATTGACTGCTATTGTTGGAAATGTTGTTTGAACTCCCGCTCCACTCATAACACCGGCAGTAGTAGTAAAATTCATAGATGTTTGATTAGTATTGATAAAAAAACGGATAGTTGAACCTTTCAATAGAGGGCACTTTTGGAAAAAATCGCTTAAATCTTTCAATCTTAATTTCGCATAAACTTGCCAACCGACATTACCAGCAACGGATTGTGCTAAACGAGATGAGCGAAATACGACATTGGAAGATGCTTGTGAGTTGATTGCGTCTTGATTTAAACCATCATCAACATTAGAATAACCATACCAACAACTTCTTTTAGCAAAACCGGTATTACAACTTTCATCAGTTCCAATAAAACCGCTGGGATTTGTAGCACCATTAGCACTAATACCGGTAGAAACACCAGCAAAAGCGGTATTTACTATGAGTTGAGTTGCGGTTGTGATTGCCGCACCGGCGACGGGGGATTGTGCGATTAAAACTGGGCTTTGTTTATTATTACTCAATCCAACGCCGTTTGCTCTTAATGGATTAGTGATTGTAGCATTATCGTTATTAAACGCCCAACTACCAGCATTATCGGGATAATAACCAATTGTGCTTCCGTGATTATATAAATCGTCATTTGAAAATGATGTATGTGCTTTAAAACTTCTAAATACATTCAAAAACGGGGTTTGCTGGACGCAATTTTGGTTATTAAATTCTAATGTCATTGAGTTAATCATATGCCAAAATCCCGCCTTAAACGCCCAAGAGTGATCGGCAAGTCTCGTAGAGAGAGGCAAACTTCCAGCGGTATTAGATTTCAATTGAACTACTAACGGCATTAAAATATAACCTTCCGGCCAACTAATATAAGCTCCACTATTAGCGAGAGGTGTGCTGTCAATTACGACTTGCGATGTATAATTTTGAGAGTTGCTATCATTCACATATAACCATTTTTTTGAGATAAATTCACTTGTATCAATTTCGGCATTAACCGCTTCTTCAAAGACTAAATTATCCATTTATACAATACATAAATAAAATAATTTTTCTAAAACGAATTATTTTATTTTAAACATTCAAAGAAATATATTTTTTAGGTTTCGTTCCTTTCAATCTTACATTTTCAAAACTTCTAAGATTTCCTCCACTTAAACTTTTAAAAGGATGTGAAGCATTATTATTTTCAATAAATTCTCTTGTCTTTGCTTTTCCTAAACCCTCCATCTTCATATTATATAAGCGATGAATTGCCCCGCCTTTTCTTTTAACATTGAAACCGCCTTGTGTTGATTGCCTTTTGACGATATACATTATATATATACTTTTGAGAAAAGTATAGCAAAAAAAAAATATTTTTAATATCGCTAAATTAATGCGTAGCGGGGAATGCGTTGGGGTGGAACCCCCGCTTTAAACTCGTTCGTAATATCCTAATTCCTCCAATTTTGAATTTATGATATTAAAATCGTAAGGAAGCAAAGTCATATTCATTAAAGGTTTCCCCAATTTATCAATAAAATAAACATCTCTAATATCGTTAGATTGGATTTCTTTCATTTTATTAACGATTATTGAAGTATCGTCATTATTAGATATATTGACATATATTTGGTCTTGTTCTATATATTCATTGAAGGGAATATTTTGAATACTTGCGATATATAAACAACCAATTATTTTTTTAAAATCAATTTCATTATCAATAGGTTCTCGTTTATAATAATTTCTTAATTCCCGCATTTTATATTTAATATACTTTTAAGAAAAGTATAACAAAACGCAATTTAAAATATCGCTAAATAAAACGGGGAACGCGTTGGGGTGGAACCCCCGCTATTTTTTTGAAATGATGTCATCTCTTTTCTTTGTGTATAATGTTATTGTTGTGTTAGGGTCTTGAAAAACTACGGCATTACCGAGTTGGTCTCTAAATTCAATTACAAATTGAGTATAATTTCCGTCTTCAACTTTATTCCAAGCGAGTTCCGCTGTTGGCGAGTATAATTGTAATGCTCCAAATGTCGCATTAGTAGGTGTGAATGTATAAATCAATTGAGACGGGATTACTGCTCTATTATTAACAACGGAACATAATACACTAAAAGACGAATATGGTGTTATTTGTGGTGCTACTGACGATAATTGAGATTGTGCGATTGTAAATGCTGGGGTTTGTGTTTGTGCCGGTGGAACTCCCGCTATAACTCCGCTGGGAAATTGACCCGCTGAATAACCAATTAAGTTTCTAAAATTATTTGTCGCTGAAAAAACAAAATAAGGTAAAATAGAGTTGGTGGGTAAAACCCAAGTTGCTCCAGCGGGTAAAGTCCAACTATTAGCGGTTGCGATTGCTGTTGATATTAAAAATTCATTCAATTGAACCGCATATCTCGCTTGATTGATTACCATTTCTAAAAGATAAACATTATCGCCAGTAGAAGTTCTTAAATAATGTCTATTAGCAATCATTACGGATTGTAAAAACTCGTTTATATCATTCACTTGTAAAAAACTATCCGGTATATTGACGACATTAGTAGTCCCATCAACCCAAATATAACTAAATGATTTATTATTATAATTAGTGGAAATATTAAAAGCACTGAAATACATTGAAATCTCTTGAATTGCGATTAAATCATCTTTAAATTCATAACCGCCTTGTGGGAAGTTATAAATAAATTTAGAATTACCGCTTCCGCTTACGACATTATTAGAATTCAAAATCAAAGTCTTCATTTATATATATACTTTTAAAAAAAGTATAGCAAAAATCGCTAAATAAAACGGGGAACGCGTTGGGGTGGAACCCCCGCTTTATATCGCTGACAATTCCATTAACATATTAGTCCCTTCTTGTCTTGTTATTCGTCCTTCGTTGATAAATCTCACTACTAAACCTCGCAATTCTTTTATTACATTTTCATTATTATTACCCGCTAAAACTTCACCTCGCAAAACATTAAATCTATCAACTCTTTCTTTATCTTCATCATCTCCCGTCCTTTTCATTCTAAAATGTTCTAACAATCCCGCTCCTAAACAAACTCGCTCAAAATGTTCCCGCTCATCATCACTTAATCGTCTAAATTGTCGCTCATTTGGTTTTCCCGTTTCTAACACATCAATTATGAATTCTTTGTATTCTTCGGTTATTGGTTTTGGTTTGATAGACGGGATTGAACCTAACGAAGGATACTTAAAATTAGCGACACCTTTACCTTTCAAATGTTTCATATGAATGACATATTTACCAAATGTTTTATAAGTTGGTTCATCATTCAAATCAATGCCTTTTCCAACTTTAATTCTTTTGTGTTGAAAAGCAACTGATTTGTCAATTTTCATTTCTTCTTTTTTATGTCTATTCAATTCACTCGCCATTTCTTTTAATTCTCGCTCATCTTCTCTAAAATGTTTTTTCAAAGATTTCGCTAAACCAAATCCTCTCGTTGTTTCTTTTATTTTAGTTTTATCAAAACTATAAATATCCGCTACAATTTTATCGTCTCGGTTTATATCAGCGGGTTCATATTCTAAATTCTCGCCATAAACCGCATTTTGAATTCTATTTATCATTAACCATTCCATTATCGCTTCTCTATATTCTAGTATAGCATTTTCTCTTTCTTCATTATTAGAGCGAGATTGTGGTATTCTTTTTTTATTTATTCTTGGATGGTCTTTTGCTCCGTACATTTTTTCCGCTAATTTTCTCATAGTATTAAGTCTCGCTGTGACATTAGTCGCATTTTCGTTTTCAACTTCGTCTAACAAATCACTATAATATTGTAGCATATCTTCTTTATGGCGATTTATTTCTCCCATTAATTCATCTTCCCGTTTTTTCACTATTTCTTCTTCTTCACTCGCTTTTTTTTTTCTTTTCATTAATACTTTCCTTTTCACTACATCGGGTAATACCGACCTTCTCAACATTTCTTCCGCTAATTCTCTCGTCTCGGCATTTTCTCGCAATCTAATTAATTCGGGTAATATCTCACTTTCGGGAAGAGAATTAATATAATCTTCAAAATCTTTTTCAACAGTTAAATCCCCCATTTTTATCTCTACCTTTCTATCTTTATAAAGCGATTTTAATGATTTGTTTGGCGGGGCAACTGTCATTGGCGGGTCTTCCGCTATTATACCCTTCAATATATCTTCTAATCTACCTTTTCTCGCTAATTTACTACTTTCAATTTCTAAATCACTCGCCTTTTCAATATTGTAAGCACTAAAATTATCTCTAACATCGTCTAATCTACTTTTTTGACTACCACTTTTGAAAGATAAACTACCCATTTCTATTTCGCCGGAATAATCCGCTTGTAATACTTCCACCATCACTTCTCTCAATCTCGCAATTTCCGCTTCATTTCTATCGTTGATTTGTCTTATTTTTAGTAAATCTCCCGTCTTATCAGTTTTAGCAATTTCCGCTTCATAATTGCGGTTTAATGATGCTACGGCATCAGTATTTTTTTGAAATGATAAAAATGAAAGCATTTTATTAATTTTAATAAATAAGTAATGAGCGTATTTCACATCACCATTTTCCGTTTGTTGTATTGCTTCTCTCGCTTCACTTAAAATTTCCAATAACGATTGCTCCGTAGGAGCTTTCAATCTCGTAAGCAATCTCGCATATCTTTTAACTAATTCCGTTCTTTGTAATAGCGGTAATGAAATTTTGAAAATATTTAAAAATTCGTCGTTTGGTATAACTAAACCTAATAATGATAATAAACTTGATGAAAATAAACCTTCGCTGTGTATTTCGCTAATTTTTCTAATATCGCTATTCATCCCATCTAATATTTTATTTCGTTTTGCTCCTCTTTTACTCACTCGTGATTTTTTTATAATTTCATTATTTCTTCCCATTTCATCATCTAAATCGCTTATTTCATCTACAATTTTTTCATATTCTTTTTCAACTTTTTTATATATTGGGATAATTTCTCCGTATCGTTCTCTCAGTTCTTTTAATTGTCTATTTAATTCTTTCAATTGTTTCTTCAATTCTCTATCTTCCTCTTTTCTAATTAAACTATTCATAACCGCAGTCTTGAAATAATTTTGATAGTTAATCTCGTCTTTTTCTTCATCACCCGAATTAGAATTATTTAAATAATTACTTAATTTAGTAATCATCGTTGTCAAATTTATGATTGTTTCTCGTCTTGAAACTAATTCATTTTTTATCGCTTGTTTTTCATTTCTTTTTATAATCTCTTCACTTTCCAAGATATTTTTTCTTTTTTCAATATCTTCTAATAACTGATATATTTGAGAAAACTTTTCATATTCTTTTTCATTAATATCTTCTCTTTGGTTAAGCTCAAAATTAACTCCCGCATTCATTCTTCTCAATTCATCTAATACTCTTTTAACTATATCCAACAAATTATATATAGTGCTTTCTTGCGGTAAATTATTTTGTAATTCGTCTATTGAAACATCGCTACTTGTCGGCATTCCCGTTTGAGAGGTCATTTTTCTTCCAAATGATACATCTAAATCTTCAAAAAATCGCTCCAAATAATTTTTAATGTAGTCTAATGTTAATAATTTCGGGTTTGTAGTTTCAGTTAAATCTTTTTTAATACCTTTAAAATTTGCGTTGAATTCAACTAATCTATCAATATCGCTTCCCGACAACCAACTAACTAAATCCGCTCCTTTATTGTAATCAAAACCTAAATCTTCCATATTTTTTATCGCAACTCGTTCTTGGTCTATTCTATCTTTTTGTAAATCCGCATTTGTTCTAAATTGCGGTGCTACGGGAACCGGTTTATTAGGGTCTTTAAAATCTCTAACTCGCCTTTCTAATTCCGCTTCATTAGCGATTTCTAATTCTAATAATTCTCTTTGTAAATTTCTTTTTGATGCTAAATCTTGAGACGATTTTAAATTACCTATTATCATTATAATATACAAAGAGAATAAAATTCTACGAAATATCATAAATTTCGTTAAAATTTTTACGAAATCGGTTTTCCGGTGCTTCTTCTAAATCTACTAAAAGAAAATCTTGTTTAGTTGTTGTTGCGTTCTCGTATAATTGTTTAAATTTTGGTTTATCAACTCCTAATGAATATTCTCGCATTATTCTAAACAAATCGTTCAATGTATTTAATCGCTTGATGACGAGATAAGTTAAATTTTGGCGGATTAATTGAGGGACGGCATAATAGGATTGCGATATATAAATTAACGAGCAATTCAATTTTCTCGCTCTAATAAAATATTGTTCTAATTGTTGTTGGTTCCGCTCCAAAACTAAATCATCCATTACGATTAATGTTTGTTCTTCTTTATTTAAACTATCTAAATCCGGGGCGTTGCTTATACCTTCTCGCACTTCTAAACCATCACCGCTTAATTTATCGCTTAAATAGTTGTATAATGGTTCATCCCGATTTTTTGTTATGATGTAAATATTTTGAAATGTATTACCGAAATTGTGTAAAATGTTTAAAAATGTTTGAGTTTTACCCGCTCCACTACCGCCAATGACTAACATTCTAAATGGTAGTTTAATCCCGTGAATATTGAAATTTGGATTATGTTGTTTAAGTAAATACTTTTTTGGTATCGTTTTATACCAATCAATTATTTCCGCCTCTTCCATTTGAGCGTTTTTAGTTGATTTAGGTTTTTTAGGCATCAATTATATATTCAAAGTAAAAAAAAAATATTCTTTCATTATATAAATGTCAATATATCCTCCACCGAATTATACTCAACCGCTATCTATTTTTAATCCCGCTAATTATGGCGATGACGGCGATGTTATTACTAAATCATATTTGGACGCTAATTATTTAAAATTTCCCGTAGCACAACCGGGAACTGAAACATTGAATAATATTATCGTTAATGGAACTTCTTCATTAAATAATAATCTCGTTATGTCATCAAACGACCCTAACGAAAGTCAAATAACTTGCGGTTATTTAAATTTAAAAGATTTGAATGGTAATGTAGCGAGAACTGCTGAAATATATCAAGATAGTGCGAATTTGATAATCACTAATGAAGCGACCAGTGGTAAAACGAGATTTAATAATGACACTACTGGCGGTATCCCAACTTTAATAATGGAATTAGACCAACCAAGTGGAATAACTTGTTATAGACCTTTAACAATGACCGCAAATAATAATTTTAATATGAGTGCCGGAACTGGAGTTATTCAACAATCAACTACTACTAACGATATATCAACTACGAATAATTTTAAAAAAACAACAATTCAATATAATAATAGTGGTTCTACTTCAACAGCGCCGGCACTTGAAATATATGAAGCCGCAGGACGCGGTGTTTATATAGTCCCTAATGTTACGGGAGGTGGGTACGGCCCGAATACTCAAAATAACGATACTTGTTTTATTTCAAGATTTTTTGCGATGCCTACGACTGCGATGCTTTTTGCTACGGGAACATCTTTAAGAAATCATCTTCGTCTCTCAGCTACGACGGATTTAAGTCTTTGTTCGTTAGTTTTACAAAATGGTGGAAATTTAATAGGGAATGCGAGTGAATTTAGAATGGATTATAACTTTAATAATACGCCTCAAAATACAATTTCATTTAATAATCCTATTAATTTTAATCCTACTAACAATGGTGCTATATCATCAACGAGACGAGCATTAACCGGATTAGGAACATTGAGTTTCACTGATATTAGTGCTAATTCCGTTAGTGGTTCAATTACGAGTTCAATTTGGACTGATAGTTCATTAGTTAGTTCTTTAAATGGAATGTATTATGATTGCGGTATTAATGGCGGTTTTCATCAATTTATAGCAAGAAATGCGAGTGGTGTTGCTTCAACTCCTATTTATTATGGTGCTAATATAACTTCCGTCTCAAATACTTTTATTGTTAGAAATGCTACAACTCCGTCTAATAGATTTGACACTGTCGTAGGCACTTCTCAAAATGTAGATATTAGAGCGAGAAGTTCAACCGCTTCTACTGACGCTTTAATTAATATAAATTGCGATACTGTCAGTTCCGGTAGTGTCGTATCTAATAATCCCGTTTTAACAATTGCTCCAACTTATTTAGAAACGAGAAGACCTATTCAATTCAATTATTTGACGGTGCCGATTACGGCAAATCAATTAGGATGGTATAGCGATGTTGAAACTTTAGGCGGAGCATTTTCTACTCAAACAAGTCCAAATAGTATGGCTGAAATAATAATCGGGGCGGGAACTTGGCGAATTGATGTGAATTATAGTTTTACCGCTTCCGCTAATCATACTCATAGTGTATTTTCTTATGGTTTATCTACTTCCCCAACTGCTTTTCCTACATCATTACCTTACACTATATCATATATTCAAGAACCGGGTTTGAATATAAATACTACAACAGCAACAAGACAAACGGGATTAACATTACAATTAGCATCAACTACGAGTGTATTCGTATTAGAACGAGTAGCTTTCACTGGAGGTGGAACAACTAATATATCGGTTAGTTATTCTATAGTGAGAATTGGATAAAAAGCGAAATATTTTTCTTGCGATATTGTATAATGTCTAATATCGTTGAAGTAGTTGAAAAAGAAGTTTCATTGCCTTATTTAGTAAATAGTTTTGATATGAATGTAATTATAATTTCATTAGGTAATAGTGCTTGTGTAATCGCAAATACATTTGATAAAGATGGAAAGCGATTATACGAAAAACAATTTATCGTTGAAGGTGTTGAATACGCTAATTGGGGAAATGACGATAATTATTTGAAAGTTTTGATTTCTAATAAATTAGGTTTAGTGATAAAACCTATTCCTATTCCCGTTGCCGACAGCGTCCAAATAATTTTTGATGAATTACCACAATAAAAATATTACTATATATTAATGAACGATAGTTTAATATATGGTATTGCTACTTTATTTACGGGTTTGGTTGCTTTGTTAGTTCGCTACGGGTTTAAATCAAAATGCTCCAATGTATCGCTTTGTTTTGGTTTAATTAAAATTGAGCGGGATATAGAGCAAGAAATAGTAGAACAAAAAATAGAAGAAAAATCGCCTAAAAGGGAATTAAGTCTTCAAAATATCGGTCAAAATATATAACGGCAATCTTCATTTTCTCATAAACGATTTTATTTAAAAAATCATTATGAATTATTTTAACGGGTTTTGGGTCTTTTCCAATGTAAGTTAATCCCGCATTCTTACTGAAATATTTTTTCGGCATTATATATAAATGAATGAAAAAATTAGAGAATTGACGGAATATAGTAATTTTGATTTAGCACAAGAAAATGCTTATAAATATCTTGGCGATGATGGTATATTATTTTACTCGCCAAGAAAAGATAAAAAGTATCGTATTTATGACCCAATATTTAATAGATGGGTTGATTTCGGGCAAATGAAATATTTGGATTACACTAAACATCGTGACGAGAAAAGACGGGAAAACTATTTGAAACGGGCAACAAAAATTAAAGGAGATTGGGCGAAAGATAAATACTCGCCGAATAATTTAAGTTTGTTCGTGCTTTGGGATTACGGAAGAAATTAAAAACCTTCATAAACATTACTATCGTTAAACGGATTTGATTTAACTATCATACCGCCTCTAATTTCAGCGAATTTAGGTAAATTTCGTTCCCCTTTTATTTTTTGTTTTAATTGATATTGTTTTTTTAAATTATCAACCGGTATTTCTTGTAATAAAGCGGGAGTTTTTTTATTAACTCGTATCGTTGGACGAAAAACTGGATAAGCATCGTCTTTCACAACACCTAAGACGGGATTAACATCTATCCATCCCTCGCGAAACCAACGCTTCAAATTGCGAGGTTTCCCATCTTCAATATATTTACCGCCAAGTCTTTTATATTCTTTAACTATCGCACCCGAAGCAAAGGCGGAATTCTTTTTATATGACTTCATAATCTTCTCTTTCACATCATCGTATAATTGCTGATTAGCGGGTCTAACCATTTTTTTTTATATATATTATATATATTATATTTGATGCCGAAAAAAGATTATAATAATACTATTAAAGCATATGCTAAAAAATATAATATTTCTACAATTGAAAAAGATAAACTTAAATCCGTAGGTAAATTATCTAATGAAATATATTCATATGAAAAGCAAAATAGACCTAATAATCCAATGTATCCATTTTTGAATTTAAAATTTCATTTCAAAAAATAAAATAAATATATTTGAAAAATTTTAATATAAAAAAATAAAATATTTAGAATGTATAAAATGGAATTATATGAAAATGAGTTCGTAGCAAAAAAATGTATGCGTGTGTTCTTGAATTGCGGTAATGCTAATATTCCCGAAGGTTGTTTATGCGGTTGCGGTATTACAAAAGACAGCGGTCATCCTTCATCAAAATTATTCTCGCTTGAAGATCAACAAAAGAACTATTACAATAAACAAATGTATCGTTTCTTTGTTAGACAATCGCATTTGGAAGGTTTTAAAAATAAAATGAAAGAAACGACATAATTAACTGGTAAGTCAAAAAATGACGAGATTTCCAAAAATGCGGGTTTATAGATTAAAATACTTTTTTTATTATATTATCGTGTATAATAAAAAAAAAATAATCGTTAATTAATTATATTGTTGGTATTCGCATTAGTTTGAGTTCTCTCAACACTCGTTAAACTCGTTCTTTTTTCCCCTCCTTTCGTTTTCACTAATACTCTTTCAATAGAAGTTTTTAATATCGCATCACCAGTAAAGTTCTTACAAATCTCGCATTTCTTTTCGTGTAATTCTCTCATTTTATTATATTGTCTCATATTTCTTATATTTTTATAAGTCTTACCGCAAGGGCACTCACCATTAATAAATTCCATTCTCATCATTATTGTTATTATTGTTTTTAATTATACGTATAGAATTCTTATAATAAACGTTTTCAATTTTTTTTTTTTATGATTTTTAATTTCATTATACGAGTGAGATTTAAAAAAAGTTAAAAAAAAAAATTGAAAATGATTTTTTAATATTTTTTATCAACATATTACAAATAAAAAATGACAAATCAATTAAGATTAAACGAAATTCAAGACCGCATTTTCAATTACATATATTATTGTTTAAGAGTTAATGGGGCGGATATATACAATATAAAAGAGCGAGATTACACTACTATTTGGGAAGTTGATTTGAATACCGATGAAGCGGGATTGCTTGGGAATAACTTTAACGATAATGACGCATTTGACGACCAACCTACATTATCCGCTTTTATACGAATGACGGACTATGTTAATGATAATATAAAAGATTATCTTCATAATAATAATATTTGGGGAATGATTAGCGAATATGATGATGGCGAAATTGATATTGATGGAACATATAAAATCTTAATTGTTAATTACGCGTTTCACTGGATAGTTAATATCGGTTATAGCGGGTTTATAATTGAATGTAAAAAAAGATTTGAGAATTTGCGTTCTCGTGTTTAAAATAAAAGTTTCTAATTAATTTTTTTATTTTGCGAGTGAAGTGAAAAAAAAAAGTTAAAAAAAAAAAA
>Ga0209820_1000226_pt1 | contig 13844 bp, 9 predicted proteins | sample PPLLak21cMay2015_FD_187254 | JGI IMG/M metagenome (GOLD analysis project Ga0209820, IMG submission 187254) | Freshwater sediment microbial communities from Prairie Pothole Lake near Jamestown, North Dakota, USA - PPLs Lake P7 Core (1) Depth... | ecosystem: Environmental > Aquatic > Freshwater >...
AGGGGAGATGGCCCTCGGGCACTGGTATCTGGTGGATCCGAGGTTGCCGAGATGGATGTTGAGGACTCTCGCCATCGTGGGCATCGTTGGTCTCGCCGCCGACTCGACGGTGCTTCTCATCGCCGGGCTTCCGTCCGGAGGAGGCACCATCGCATTCTGGGTACTCATGGCTACCTCGGTGGTGCTCATGGCCTTCGTCTTCGCATCGCTGCGATACCCTGCTTATGCGGGGGTTATGGCCGCTACCGGTTTGTCATATCTGGCGGTGCTAACCACGCTTGGAGGGATGTTCCTCGGCCGGGCGCTCGTCGCCGGCCTGGGCCCGTTTGCAAGCTGAACAGGAGACATGGTGGAGATACGGAACGCACCAGAAGAGCTCGACCTCACCGACGCAACTTTGATTGTCGGCATGTTGGCCGAGAACGAGCCCGCCCCGGGCGCCGAGGATGCATACGCCTCCGCGGACCCGGCACTGCTCGAGTTGGCCAAGTTCGAAGGGAAGACCGGCCAGGTGCTCACCCTGCCCCATTCCGAGGCGAAGGCGGTGGTCTTCGTCGGTTTAGGCGAAGAGGCGAGTTTCGAGACGATTAGGAGCGGCATCGGGAACGCGGCGCGTGTGGTGAAGACCGGCCGCGCCGTCACCAACCTCAACCAGATCCCTGTCGAGGGCGCGACCCGGGCCGTTGTCGAGGGGGCGGCCCTCGGTGGTTATCAGTTCCGTGCCTACAAGACCGAGGGGGAAGGCCTCTCCTTGGAGACCCTGGAGTTGGTCGACGGCGACGAGGAAGCCCTCGCCGACACGGTGGTGACCACCGAGGCGACCAACCTGGCCAGGGACTGGGTCAACACGCCAGCTCTGGACAAGGCACCCGAGGCACTTGCAGAAACCATCAGGGCTGCAGCCGAGAGTGCGGGCCTGTCGGTCGAGGTCTGGGATGAGGATCGGATCATCGATGAGAAGCTTGGGGCTCTACTCGGAGTAGCGGCCGGCTCCGATCGGCCTCCCCGACTCGTCGTGGTCGAACACCAGCCGGAAGGGGCCGGCGCTCATCTGGGCCTGGTGGGGAAGGGCATCACGTTCGACTCCGGCGGTCTTTCCCTCAAGACCGCCCAATACATGGAGGAGATGAAGGACGACATGTCCGGGGCCGCCGTTGTCATCGCGGCAACGATTGCGATCGCTCGTCTGGGGCTGCCGGTTCGGGTCACCACAGTGGTCCCGCTCACCGACAACGCCGTGGGCGGGAAAGCGACGCGGCCTGGCGATGTCCTCAGGCCGGTGTCGGGACCGACCATCGAGGTGCTCAACACCGATGCCGAGGGTCGATTGATCCTCGCCGATGGCCTTGGAGTGGTTCGCCGATACGAGCCCGATCTGATCATCGACGTGGCGACCTTGACCGGCGCCGCCCATGTGGCTCTCGGCGACAAGATCGCTGCCGTATTCGGCTCGGGCTCCGACGTCGCCGCGCTGGTCTTGGACGCCGCCTCTCGGGCGGGGGAGCATTTCTGGGAGATGCCTCTGTTCGAGGACTACAAGAAGTCGATGGAATCTGACATCGCCGATCTCAAGAACATCTCGGGTGGGCGATATGGAGGGGCCATCACCGCCGCGCTGTTCCTTTCGAGTTACGTCGATGGTGAAAGGTGGGCTCACCTCGATATCGCCGGACCTGCCCGATCGAGGGAAACCGCCGGCGAGCACGTCAAAGGCGCCTCTGGGGTGGGAGTGCGGACCCTGGTCGAGTTGGCCCGCGCCATGGCCGCGCCCGCCTGAATCGGCCGTCGCTTTCTAGCATCTGTCCTGTGCGTAGACGTTTCCTGATCCGATCCAGTCTGAGCGACCTCGTGTCGCTGGGCGCCGCCATGGTTGCGGCGTCCCTCTACGTCTTCGGAACGGTCCTCCCGTGGAACTCGGTTCAAGGAGGCGCACGAACGATCCCGATGGTGGTCTACCTGACGCTGTCGATGATGCTGTTCTCGTTGCTCACCGCTCAGATGTCCGGGCCAGGCGTCCCACGTCCCAGCTACGGCCGGATGTTCGCCATCTTCCTCGGCACCGGCGGGCTGACCGCCCTTTTGCTCCTCTTCGGCCGCGATTACTTCTCGAGGCTGTTCTTGATCACCACCGCTGTCTCCTGGCTGGTGCTGGCCACCGCCCATCGCATGGTGAGACGCCGAAGGCCCTGGACCGAGCGAATCGCGCTCATCACCGGTGAGAAGCAGCTCGCCGAGGACCTGATCGACTCCCCTCATGCGGAAGTCGTCTGGGTGCTCGACCCCAAGTCGGAGAGCGTTCCCGACTTGCCGGAAAGAGATGTCACGATGGCAGTCGACCTGAAAGTCGTCCTCTCCGAACGCGTCGCCCAGTTTCTGTCGTCATCGGATGTAGCGGGTTACACGATCCGGCCGTTCACGTCGACGTACGAGGAGCACACCGGCCGTGTTCCATTGGTGCATCTGGCCGAGGGGTGGGAGATCTCGGCGCCCTTGCTGGAAGTGGCACCCTGGCTCCCCGGCAAAAGAGCGGTTGAGACGCTTGCCACTGTGATCACGGCACCCATCTGGGCCACTCTCAGCCTCATCGTGGCGGCCTATCTGCGGCTGTCATCGTCAGGCCCGGTGTTGTTCCGGCAGGAGAGGGTGGGGTTGGGAGGAGCGCCCTTCATCATGTACAAGTTCAGGACCATGGGCCATGACGCCGAGAAGGACGGGCCCAGCTTCGCCAGCGAGCGCGACCACCGGATCATCCGTGGTGGCAGGTTCCTGAGGAAGTCGCGACTCGACGAGATCCCCCAACTCTTGAACGTGCTCCGGGGCGAGATGAGCCTGGTCGGTCCGCGTGCCGAGCAGGTCCCGTTCGCCGACGTTTTCCGAAGTCAGATTCCCTTCTACGCCCATCGCCATCTGGTCCGCCCCGGAATCACGGGTTGGGCTCAGGTCAATTACGGGTATGCCGATGATCAAGCTGACACTGTCGAGAAGCTGACCTATGACCTCTACTACATCAAGCACATGTCCCCGGTGATGGATCTCCGCGTGCTCTGGAAGAGCGTCTGGACGGTCCTCACCGGGTTCGGCGCCCGTTGAGCGCCCCGGTGATCGAGGCCAATCCGAGAGGTTTCCGAGCTCCTGGCACCACCTTCATGGTGGCCGGAGGATTGATCGGAGCCATTGGCGCGTACATCTTCCAGGCTTACGGAGGCCGTCAGCTGGGCACCGAAGCCTTCGCTCCCGTCGCCCAGTTGTGGACCGTGTTCTTCATCATCGCCACGGTGCTGCTGGTCCCCGTGGAGCAATACATCACCCGCGAGGTGGCCGGGGGCCGAAAAGTGATACCGGGAGACCTGGGGCCCGCGATGACTGTTGCCGGACTAGGGGCGGTCGTCGGTGGCGGGTTCGTGTTCATCACCTTGGACCGGCTGTTCGCCGGGAGATCCCAATACGTGATTCAGATCGTGCTCCTGATGATCGGATACGGATTGCTCGTCGTGGGCAAGGGCGTTTACGCCGGCCGCCGGCAGTTCGCCAAGGTGGGATGGGTCCTGATCGTCGAGAGCGTGGTGCGACTGGCGGCGGGCATCGTCGCCATCCAACTCGCCGGCTCGGCGGAGTCTTTGGGCTGGGCGATGGTGCTCGGTGGATTCTCGATCCTCGGGATGGGCTGGTGGCGCTATGACGAAGGACACATCCGCCCCCCGGCCGCGCCGCCTTCTCGCTTCCTCGGCGGCTATGTCGGCGGCACCGCTTCATCGCAAGTCCTGTTGGGGGCAGCCCCCGTCGCCGTCGCCCTGCTCGGGGGCGATCAGGCGATCCAATCCGTCGTCTTCGCCACCTTCACGCTGTTCCGAGCCCCGCTGACCCTGATCTTCTCGCTCCAGGGGCGGGTACTTCCCTATCTGGTGGGTATGGCCGATTCCGGAGACCGCAAGGGGCTCGCGCAGATGGCCCGGCTCGTCGTGATCGGTGGGGTGGTGCTTGCCGGTCTGGGCGCTCTGGTTGGCTGGCTGGTCGGCCCGGAGGTCGTCAGCCTTCTCTTCATACCCGAGTTCGCTCCGTCTTCGACGGTGGCCGCCCTTACCGCCGCTGGTGTGACGGCAGCGGCTACGGCCCAGATCGCCGGTCAGGTCCTGGTGGCCGAAGGACGAACGTCGCGACTCTCCATCGCCTGGGTCGCCGGCCTCGTAACCGCAGTGCTGGCGCTGGCGCTCCTCGGGGGTGCCCCCGACGTTCGCGTTGCCCTTGCCTTCCTCATCGGTGAGACGGTTGCCCTGGTGGCGATGGCCTTCCTCGCAACCGGTGGCCCGGTTCTCAAGTCGTAATCCATCTCGCGTGCTCGGCCCCGAGGCTTGGCGGGAATCTCCAACGCATCTCCACGGGAACCACAGGGATGTGATCGAACACCACCAGCCCCGATGTCTCAGCCTTGACCAGGCCGACTCGAAGCAAGATCGGGAGGGTTCTGGGCAGCCGCACCCCCTCCCCCTTCTCGGCCGCCCGAACCAGGCGGAGCAGCTCGGCAACGGCGCTCGAGCCGATTGCGGCCACCCAGAACCGCCTCACATAGGGGTCCGAGGGCTCGAACCCACCGAGACGAGGCTCCAGCCGGACCGGGACCACCGGCCGGACCCTCGCCGTCGGCCGGACCGAAGCGCCCGGAGGCCCCACGGTGCGCAGATGCGGAGGACGAGCAGTCTGGCCACCCCCGGACACTTCGGTTCTCATCCGTTGAGATCTACCAGCGAATATAAAACAACGTCAAGAGTCACAAACATGGGTCGCGAAACAAATACTCCGAGAGTTCCGGACGCTGGCTGCGCTCAGGGCCGGCTGACCGACCTCAACGGGCTCAGTCGTTGTCGGGCGGTTCGGTAGTCGTAGGGGACTCGGGCGGCGGCGGAGGCTCTTCCTCGAGCACCCCGATGAGGGCCAGCACGTCGACCGCGCCCTGGACCGCGGTAGCAGGTGGTGGGTTGGTGGTGACGATTCGACCGACCAGTGCCGGGTCCGTGGTCCCGATGTTCTCCTGGATGAGATTCACCCTGACTCCGGTATCGAGCTCGAACGAGCGAACGATCTCGAGAGCCTCATCGAATGTCAGGCCGCTGAGGTTGGGCAGCGCACCGGTGGGAATCTCGCCAGTGGAGACGAAGATCGTGACAAAGGAGCCCTGCCGTACCGTCGACCCGCCGCCTGGTGACTGATTGACCACGGTCCCCTCTGGCTCCAGCGACGGCACCTCTTCGACCGAGGCATTGAGCTTGGCCTGGCGCAACTCGGCTTCGGCGTCATTCTCGGAAAGCCCAACCACATCGGGCACAGTCGTAGGCGGAGGCACCAGCCACTTGTTGATGTTGCCCGGCTCCGGTGGGAAGTCGGTGACGGGAAGCCCGTCATGCACGTAGGTCATGAACTCGGCCCAGATCGGCGCCGGCACCGAGCCACCGAAAACGCGGTCGTAGTGCTGGCCGTTGATCACAACGTTCTCGAGCGGCACCTGCTGCGCTTCGTAACCGACCCAGACCGCCGTGCTGAATTCAGGGGTGTAGCCCACATACCAGGCATCGAGGTAGGCCTGGTGCGTGCCGGTCTTGCCACCTTGGGGGATGCCGATGTTGGCCCGAGGGGCCGTACCCGAAACCGGGACCACCTGCAGCGCCCGGTTGGCTGCGGCGAAGATGGCCGGGTCGGCGACCTGAGTGGTTTCCGGCTCGTGCTCGTAGATGGTCTCTCCGGCACCGTTGACGATCTTGGCGACGACGTAGTCGTCGGCGTGCATCCCGTATGTGGCGAAGTTCGAGTAGGCGTTGGCCATCTCCTTGGTGCTCACCGCCGAGCTGCCCAGAACGATGGAGAGCACCGGGTCGAGGGCCGACTCGTCGATGCCCATGCGCTTGGCGACGTCCACGACCTTCTCGGGCCCGACCTCGAGCGACAACTGGGCGTAGACGGCATTCACGGAGTTATAGGTCGCCTCGGCCAGGTCGATGACCCCGAAGGAGGCGCCGGCGTTGCGGACGGTCCAAATGTTGGAACCGTTGGGGGCACAAGGGAACGGGCACTCGATCTTGATCGGGCTCTTGCCGCTCCAGCTGTGGCCCATGGTGAAGCCATTCTCGAGTGCCGCGATGAGGCCGAACGGCTTGAAAGACGATCCTGGGTTCCTGCGGCCCTGCACCGCGAGGTCGAACTGGGAGAACTCGAAGGGGAGGCCGGAAGCCATGACCTTCACCGCGCCAGTCCAGTTGTCGGTCATGGTCATGGCCCCTGTCGGGACACATGAATGTGTTTCGGCGTACCGGGCGAGGTAGTCATCGGTTTCCTCGGGAAGGATCTCGTGGCACTTGGCGAGGTTCTCCTCGTAAGGCGGCAATGGGAGCCAAGTGGCCAGGATCTCGTTCGCTTTCTGCTGCAACTCGAGGTCGATGGTGGTGAAGACCTGGAGACCGCCTCCGCCTTCACAGGCGACGTCGTCGGCGGGACACCCGAATACGGACTTCTTCCGCTCCTCGGGTGAGTCCCCCAGGAAGTCGAACTCAGGGTCGTTGAGCAACTGTCGTTTGACCTCGGCGACGACATGGTCGGCTTGGCCCCGTCGCAGGGGAGCCTCGATGACACCGATGGGCTCCTCGGCTGCGGCATTGGCCTGGGCCTTGGTCACCCACCCGTTCTCCTGCATCTCACGGATGACCTCGTCACGCCGATCCAGGGTCAGCTCGGGGCGATTGCGCGGGTTGTACAGGGACGGGTTGCGGACCATGACAGCCAGGGTCGCCGATTCGGCGATTGTGAGCGCGTCCATCGGCTTGTTGAAGAACTCCTCAGCCGCGGTCTTGACCCCGTAGGCTCCGGCACCGAAGTAGACCGAGTTCATGTAGAACTCGAGGATCCGCTCCTTGGGAAACCGTCGCTCTACCTCGGCGGAGACGAAAGCCTCGGTGATCTTGCGCTGGATGCTCACCTCGGTGCCGACGAAGGCGTTCTTGACGACCTGCTGGGTGATCGTCGAGCCGCCACGGGTGCGGTCGGTGATCAGGTTGTCGATTGCTGCGGAGACGATGGCCGAGAAATCGATGCCCTCGTGCTCGAAGAATTCGCTGTCCTCGGCGGCGAGGATCGCATAAACCAGGGTTTCGGGGACGTCCTTGTAGGCCACCGGCTCGGAGTTGCGACCATCGTGGAGCTCGGCCAGGACCTCACCAGAGTCGGCGTAGATGCGGCTGACACGACTCAGGTCGGGAAGGGTGAGCTCCATCGACTTGGTGTCCGGGACCCATTCGTTCTTGACGCCCTCGAATGTGCCGTATGCCGAGTTGGCGCCTAGGAATGCAAAGAGCCCCACCCATCCGGAGAGGAGCAGGGATATCGATATGAGCGTGGCAAGGGCGCCGAACCATCGGCCGCGCCGTTCCCGCGCCTCGATTTGGTGGATCAGCGCTTTTCTGGCCATTGAGAGAGATGGACGTCGTTGAGGTCCTGGGAGTTCCCCACCTACACCGAAGGGAACGATGCAAGGATACCCGGTACATGGAACAAAACCGTCGCACTACCAGCGGCATCGAGATCCAGGCGGTCCATGAGGACCCGCCAGACCCTATAGCTATCGGTCGCCCGGGCGAGTTTCCTTACACCCGGGGGCCGCATCCGACCATGTACCGGGGCCGCCTCTGGACGATGCGGCAGTACGCAGGGTTCGGCACGGCGGACCAGACCAATGAGCGATTCCGCGCATTGCTCGAGGCCGGGCAAACCGGGCTCAGCGTCGCTTTCGACCTGCCCACTCAGATGGGCCTCGACTCCGATGACCCCTTGGCGGCGGGCGAGGTGGGGAAGGTCGGGGTCGCCATCGACACCCTCGACGACATGCGGAGACTGCTCGGCGACATCCCCCTCGACGAGGTGTCGACATCGATGACCATCAATTCCACCGCCGCGATCCTTCTGCTCCTCTATCAGCTCGTCGCCGAGGAGCAGGGAATCGACCCGACTCGACTCAGGGGCACGATCCAGAACGACATACTCAAGGAGTACGTGGCCCGGGGCACTTACATCTACCCGCCACGACCCTCGATGAGGCTCGTCACGGACGTGTTCGCCTACGCGGCCACCGAACTGCCGCAGTGGAACCCGATCTCGATAAGCGGCTACCACATTCGGGAAGCAGGATCGACGGCCGCCCAGGAACTGGCCTTCACCATCGCCAACGGGCTCGCCTACGTCAGGGCGGCAGTCGACGCAGGCCTCGATGTGGATTCGTTCGCGCCGCGACTCTCGTTCTTCTGGAACGGGCACAACGATTTCTTCGAGGAGATCGCCAAATTTCGGGCCGGCCGACGCCTCTGGGCCCGGCTGATGCGCGACGAGATCGGTGCCAAGGACCCGAAGAGCTGGGCGATGCGATTTCACACCCAGACTGCAGGGTCCACCCTCACCGCTCAGCAGCCTCTGAACAACGTGGTTCGTACCACAATGCAGGCCCTGGCCGCGGTGCTCGGCGGTACCCAGTCACTGCACACAAACTCTTACGACGAAGCACTGGGCCTGCCAACGGATGAGTCGGCGGTGCTGGCTCTACGCACCCAGCAGGTGATCGCTCACGAGTCGGGTGTCGTCGACACCGTCGACCCTCTTGCCGGGTCCTATTTCGTGGAGTACCTGACCGACCGCCTCGAGGAGGCGGCTCAATCATTGCTGGCCCGGGTCGAGGAGATGGGAGGTGCGGTTGCGGCCATCGAAGAGGGCTGGATGCAGGCTCAGATCGAGGATGCGGCATACGTCGAGGCCAGACGTCAGGCTGACGGCTCCGGCGTTGTGGTGGGGGTGAACCGATACGCCACCGGCGGCGGTGCGCCAGTCCCGGTGCTCGAAGTCGACCCCTCTCTGGAGGAGGAGCAACGGCAACGCCTCGCCGTATGGCGAGAGAGCCGGGACGAGGAGTCGGTGGAGTCGGCGCTCGACGACCTTCAGGACCAGGCGGGCGGAGAGGGCAACCTCCTTTCACCCATGAAGGATGCTTTGCTCCATGGAGCGACGGTCGGTGAGGTGTCCAATCGTCTGCGGGCCGTGTTCGGTGTCTACCGTCCGGTTTGAAGGAGCGGGAATGAGATGAGCGACACTCGCAGACATCTGATCATCATCGGTGGCGGCCCGGCCGGTACTCAGGCCGCCACGACAGCGGCCTCCAAGGGCGGGCGGGTAACGCTCATCGAGAAGGAGATCGTTGGTGGCGCGGCCCATCTCTGGGACTGCATTCCGTCGAAGACGATGGCGGCCGCCGCCCTGCGCCACTCATCGGTCCGCAATGCCGCCAAGCTCGGGCTTGCCACCGAACCGACTCGGGTGGACACAAGCGTGTTGTCAGGGCGGATCAAGGCGATAACCGGAGATATCAATCGCAACTGGTTGGAACTGCTCGAGTCACAGGCGGTGGAAGTGATCTACGGGCAGGGCCGTTTCGTGTCCGATCGGGAGGTCGCCGTCAAGACCGAGTCCGGTGAGCGACGGATCGGATTCGATCGGGCGATGGTCTCAACCGGCTCGGCGCCACGCGTCCCTGATTGGGCTCCGGTGGATGGTGAGAAAGTGCTCACGACGCGGGACTGTTACGACATGGTCGATGTCCCCGAGCACATGGTCATCATCGGGTCCGGGGTGACGGGCGTGGAGTTCACCCACATCTTCGAGAGCCTCGGATCGAAGGTGAGCCTCGTCGTGTCGCGTCGCCAGATCCTTCCCCACCGCGACGCCGAAGTCGCCGCCGTCCTCGAGGAGGACTTCCTGGAGAGGGGTGTGCATCTCGCCATCGGCGCACGTGCGGAGAAGATCGACCTCGACGGCTCCGGCGTCTCGGTTTTCTGTGACGACGGGCGGGTGTTGCACGGCTCCCACGCGTTGCTCGCGGTCGGATCCATCCCCCTCACCGAGGGTCTCGACCTCGATGCGGCCGGTGTCGCCGGTAGCGACGGGTACATCGAGGTGGACGAGTTTCAGCGAACGTCCGTCCCCCGTATCTACGCGGCCGGCGATGTCACGGGTCAGATGCCCCTCTCGTCGGTGGCTTCGATGCAGGGGCGGAAGATCGCCCGTCACGCCCTGGACCTCCCGGTGACGCCTCTCGACTACTCCAAGGTGGCCGAAGCCATATTCACCGAGCCCGAGATCGCCTCGGTCGGGTTGGTCGACGTGGAGGCTGCCGCCCAGGGCCGAAAGGTGCGCACGATGAAGGTGCCGTTCGCCGCCAACGCTCGATCTGTGCTCCAGCATTTCACCAGAGGCTTCGTCAAGCTGACTTCCGACCCCGCCACAGGTGTGGTGCTGGGTGGGACCATCGTTGGCCACCGCGCATCCGAGCTCATAGGCGTCCTCACGCTCGCCGTTCAGGCGGACGTCACCGTCAAGGAACTGGTCGAGACGCTGATGGTTCACCCCTCGATGACAGAAGCCATTTCTGATGCCGCTGAATAGGGACCCGTCACCCAGGTGCGTGGGTCGGCCTACTTGACGATGGCGATGACCTGACCAGGGGTCACGGTGTCGCCGGGCTGGACCCTGAGGTCGACGACTTCGCCGGTAGCCGGGGAGCGAACCTCGTTCTCCATCTTCATGGCCTCGAGGACGCATATCGGGTCGCCTTCACTGACGGATGCCCCGGCGGCGACGTGAACCTTGACGATGGTGCCTTGCATTGGGGCCGTCACCATGCCGTCTGAAGCTGTGCCCGGCCCGGTCAACTGGAGCTTGGGGGGCCTCCTTCGGATACTCCCGGTCAACGGCTCCGGTGCCCAGTAACTGACTGCGAAGCGGCGACCGCCGACCTCGACCGTGATGTCCCGCCGAGCCAGGCTCTCCTCCTCGGGGAGCGATGGGGTCGCGTCGGGGTCGCCGCCGCCGAGGTCGACACTCTCCTCCATCCACTTGGTGTGGTGCGTCCCGTTGATGAAGTCGGGGTGATTCAGTACCGCCAGGTGGGCGGGGATCGTCGATGCCACTCCGGTCACCCGGAACTCCTCGAGCGCTCGCCTCCCCTTCTGGATTGCCCGGGCCCGGTCGGGTGCCCAGACGACGAGCTTGGCCATGAGATTGTCGTAGTACTGGGAGACGTTGGTCCCGGGTCTGATCCAGGAATCGACCCGCACGCCGGGCCCGGCCGGCTCCTGCCACTCGACTACCTGTCCCGGAGTGGGGAGGAATTGGTTGAACGGGTCCTCGGCGTTGATGCGGAACTCGATGGCGTGGCCCCTCGGCTCGACCGCATCAATGGTCAATTCCTCGCCGGATGCAATCCTGAGCTGCCACTCGACCAAGTCGTGCCCGGTGACCATCTCGGTGATGGTGTGCTCGACCTGGAGACGGGTGTTCATCTCGAGGAAGAAGAACTCGCCGGTGCGATCGACGAGGAACTCCACGGTCCCGGCATTCACGTATCCGCAGGACTTGCCCGCAGCCAACGCAGCACGGCCCAGCGCCCGGCGTTGCTTGACGGTGAGACCCGGCGAGGGCGTCTCTTCGATCAGCTTCTGATGCCGCCGCTGAACGGAACAATCCCGCTCGCCGAGGAATACGCCTTTGCCCTGGGCGTCGAATAGCACTTGCGCCTCGACGTGCCGTGGTTCCTCCAGGTACTTCTCGACGTAGACCTCGGGGTTGCCGAAGTAGGCATCAGCCTCGCGTCTGGCCCCGTCGAACCCCTCGTCGAGCTCGTCAGGCCCACGAACCACCCGCAACCCCTTGCCCCCGCCGCCGTGGGCGGCCTTGATGGCGACCGGATAGCCGAACTGCCCGGCGAGGGATGCCACTTTCTCGACCGAGGTGACCGGCTCGGTAACCCCGGGAACCGTGGGCACCCCGAACTTCTCAGCATTACGCCTCGAGGTGATCTTGTCTCCCATGGCTTCGATGGCGCTGGCCGGAGGTCCCACCCACACGATCCCCGCCTCACTGACCGCAGCAGCGAACTTGGCGTTCTCGGAGAGGAACCCGTATCCGGGGTGAATCGCTTCGGCGCCCGAGTCATGGGCGATCTGCAGGATCTTCTGTTGATTCAAATAGCTATCGGCGGCGGGGGCGGGGCCGGCGTTCCAACCCTCGTCGGCCAGGTCGACATGGAGTGCATCGCGATCCAATTCCGAATACACGGCGATGGTGCGAATCCCCATCTCCCTCGCGGTGCGGATCACCCTGACCGCGATCTCGCCGCGATTGGCGACGAGGAGACTTTTCATCACTGAGGACCGTTTCCGTGCTTCTTCGGGGGCAGGGTCTCTCGCTTGGTTCGAAGGACCTCGAGGGCGCGGACCAGCTTGTATCGGGTCTCACGAGGCTCAATCACCTCGTCGACCAGACCGAGCTCGGCTGCCACATAAGGGTTGTTGAAGCGCTCTTCGTAGTCGGCGATCAGCTCGGAGCGGACCTGTTCCGGCTCCTTGGTGGCGCTGATCTCCCGGCGATGGATCACGTTCACAGCGCCCTGGGCACCCATCACCGCGATTTCGGCAGAGGGCCAGGCAAAGACCAGATCGGCCCGTATCCCGCGGGCGTTCATGACGAGATAGGCGCCGCCGTAGGCCTTCCGGGTGATGACGGTGACTCGTGGCACCGTGGCCTCGCAATAGGCGTACAGAAGCTTGGCGCCGTGACGGATTATCCCTTGATGCTCCTGTTCGACGCCAGGGAGGAAACCGGGCACATCGACAAACGTGATGAGGGGGATGTTGAAGGCGTCGCAGAACCGGACGAAGCGAGCCGACTTCTCGGATGCCTCGATATCGAGGGTGCCGGCCAGGACCGCAGGTTGGTTCGCCACGACCCCGACGGTGTGCCCGTCGAGTCGTCCAAAACCCACGACGATGTTCCGTGCCCACATCTCGTGCACCTCGAGGAATTCGCCGCCATCGAGGACGGTCTCGACCAGCTCCACCATGTCGTATGGCTGGTTGGCCGAGTCGGGGATCATCGAGTCCAGTGAGTCGTCGATGCGATCGGGGCGATCGGTGGGAGCGAAGTAAGGAGGCAGCTCCATGTTGTTGCGGGGCAGGTATGACATGAGATACCGCACGGCCTCGAGTGCATCGATTCCGGTCGGGTAGACGAAGTGGGTGACACCCGACTTCGAGGCATGGGTGGCCGCGCCACCCAGCTCCTCCATGGTCACCTCCTCACCGGTCACCGCTTTGATGACATCAGGGCCCGTGATGAACATGTGGCTGGTCTGATCCACCTGGAACACGAAGTCGGTGAGGGCAGGGGAGTAGACGGCACCGCCGGCGCATGGACCCATGATGACCGAGACCTGGGGGATGACCCCCGACGCTCTCACGTTGCGCTCGAAGATCCGCCCATACCCGTCGAGGGAGGAAATCCCCTCCTGGATACGCGCACCGCCCGAGTCCTTGAGGCCGATGACCGGTGTCCCCGTGTCGAGAGCCATGTCGAGGACTTTGCAGATCTTGTCCGCCACGACCTTGCTCAAACTGCCGCCGAACACGGTGAAGTCCTCGGCGAATACGAAGACGGGTCGGCCGTCGATGGTGCCGTGGCCGGTGACGACTGCGTCGCCGAGCGGGCGTTTGTCCTCTATGCCGAACCCCGACGACTGGTGTCTGACGAACTGGTCGATCTCCTGGAACGAGCCCTTGTCGAGGAGTGCGTCGAGTCGTTCCCGCGCCGTCAGTTTCCCCTGCTCGTGCTGGCGGGCGATCGCTCGCTGACTTCCGGCGTGCAGGGCCTCTTCGCGAAGCTCCCTGAGCCGCTCGATTCGCGCCTCGGTCCCCAAGACTCCTCCGTAACCTCACAGATTCCGACTCGTCAGGAGACGAGATGGCTACACCCTATTTGCAATTGTGGAC
>Ga0209820_1000230_pt1 | contig 13810 bp, 10 predicted proteins | sample PPLLak21cMay2015_FD_187254 | JGI IMG/M metagenome (GOLD analysis project Ga0209820, IMG submission 187254) | Freshwater sediment microbial communities from Prairie Pothole Lake near Jamestown, North Dakota, USA - PPLs Lake P7 Core (1) Depth... | ecosystem: Environmental > Aquatic > Freshwater >...
GCAGCTAATGATATGAATCCGGCTAGGTACATTGAATATTATCTGCCAATGGTCAAAGAATACTTTCTAGGTATCAAACGAACAGAGTTAGATATATTCTTTAGCAAGTGTAAGGGTTATGCTAACATAAAGCAATACGAAGCAGCTCACCTAGTAATGGAGGAGCGAGCGAAGTTAAACCTAGATACTGGAATCATTTATGATATAATGAGCGTTCTATATCTGCGAGGTGATGAGAAAAACGAATTTGTTGACCAACTATTCTTACAGGAAAAATCTAAGGACATTAAGAACACAATGCGAGCAAGTGGAGGGGCTGACAATGGTTTTTTTTTATGTCCAGAGTTCAGGAACTTTTTAAAGTCGGCGAATCTATCGGACATAGACTGGAGTTCATATACACGAATAGCGGAAAGGAACATAGAGATATTGGAGGAGACGTTGAATTTAATCCGCAACTCAGACCAATTCAAGAGTATAACGAGTACACCGAAAAAATAAAAGAGCAGTTAGTTTATATTTGTCAAAATGTAGATGACTATAATAGAGTATGGAACGGAACGATGCGAGACTATTACTTTGCTCTCACTAAGTTCATTCAAAGCATACCAAAAGAAACCAAAAAATCCAATAAGTAGCGAAGGCTTTAGGATATTTCATAACATTTAAAACAATTAAAGATGCAAGATGAAATATTAATAAAATTTAAACTCGAACAAGACGGGTTAGATGCTTCATTTAAAGAAATCCAAAACAACTTAACAAATAAAGTAAATAACTTAGAAAATGAGCTTTCTAGTAAATTTAAAGAAGTTGCTAAACAATCAGGAGGCGCACTTGACCCATTTTTAGAGGACATAGATGAAATAGTAAAAGATGCTAACAAATTAAAAATAATAACAAAAGTAATTGAAGGGAATGCAGCTTCATTAGATAAAAATAGCAAAGAATTTAAAGCATTAAACGGATTACTTAAAGAGTTTAATTCAAAATCACTTGAACTATCTAGAGCAAAAAAATCATTTGAAGAAATAGGGAATGAAGTTGAAAAAATAAATGCAAAGCCATTGACCTTTTTTGATAAAATGAAAAATTCATTATCAGGAGGTCAAGGTATAACTGCATTAGTAGGTGGATTTGTAGGAGGGTTAGCTTCTGCTGGTTTGTCATTAATTACAAACGGAATATCTAGCTTAGCAAATAGTATTGTAGAAACAACTGCAAAATATCAAAGATTTGAAGCCGTATTAACTAACACTTTAGGTAGCAATTCTTCAGCGCAAAAGGCTATGAAAGATATTATAGACTTTGCTAGTAGAACTCCATTCCAAGTTGATGAGCTAACTGATAGCTTTGTAAAGTTTGCGAATAGAGGAATAAACCTAACTATAACAGAAATGACTAAACTTGGCGATATAGCAGCGAGTCAAGGTAAATCATTTAATCAATTAACAGAGGCAGTTTTAGACGCACAAACAGGAGAATTTGAAAGGTTAAAAGAGTTTGGAATAAGAGCATCTAAAGAAGGCGATAAAGTTACATTATCATTTAAAGGAATTACAAAAGAAGTCGCAAATAATGAAGATGCTATTAAAAATGCAATACTTTCTTATGGCGAACTTGAAGGAGTTGCAGGTGGAATGGAAGCAATTAGTAAAACACTTGGAGGCTCACTTTCAAACTTAGGGGATTCATTAGATAAGTTTTTTGCATCAATAGGAAGTAGAATAGGAGTTTCTTTATCAGGTGCAATAAGCACATTAAGCGAAATGGTTAGTAAATTTTCAGACTTTATTGCTGTTAAAGAAGATACAATAAAAGTAGGGATTGAAGCTAGTTTTCAGAATAAGGCAGAAGCAGAAAGCGCACAAATTTTACTTAATGAATATGAATCACTAAAAGAAAAAGGAGTAAAGGCTACATCTGCTGAAAAGAAAAGAATGACAGATATTACATACACATTGAGAGATTCTCTCGGTGAATCTGTTGTAGCAATAAACAAAGAAACTGGCGCACTTGAAGTAAATATAGCAGCAACAAAACAAGCTATTAAACAAAAAATACTTTTGTCAAATACCGAATTGGCAAAAGTTGCATTAGAGTTTAATAATGCAAAGGCACAAGAGAAAGCTGCAAATGATGAATTAAAAAGAATAAATGACACTAGAAAATCTAAAAATGATGCTTTATTAAATGATGAGAAAAACTTTAGCAAAAGAAGAAGTTTATTAGAACAAGAAAGTCAGTCAGATTTTTTATCTTTAGTTCCATTAAGAAATGCTGCTAATGAACAATCAAAAATATTAGCAAAGGCTCAAGAAACAATTAAAAAAACAAGAGATGAATTAGCTAAATTTGGATTTAGTGTTGGAGATTTTGATTTTGATGAGTTAGCAAAATCTGCAATTAGTTCAAACAAAAAATCAGAAACAGCAATTACTAAAACTTCTGATGAAGAAAAGGCAAAAAGAAAAAAACAAGAAAAAGATTTTAATGATTATGTAGATAAATTAGAAGATGATGCTGCTAAAAAATTATTTAAGCAATGGGAGGATGAAGAGAAGGCTCAAGAACAATTAGATAATTATTTAGAAAAAAGTTTAGAAGATAATGCCAAAAAGCAATTTGAATCATGGGAAAATGAAAAGAAAAATATTGCAAGCGTAGCTATAACTTTAGGTGATGCTTATAAACGTGGATATGAAGAGGCTAAAGATTACCAAGCTGATTTGTTAGAAAAACAAAAGCAAGCGATTAATGAATTGGCAGAATTTGCAAAAAACGGAATACTTTTACAAATAGGAATAAACCCACAAGATGCGGATAGATTGACAAAGTCACTAACCAATATCTATCAAAAAATAAAAGAAGGTAAGCCTATTGACGCAGGTGAAATTGCAGAAACTGCAGGTAGTGCATATTTTGCAGTATCAAATGCAATAGCAGCATCAGACACGCAACGTAGACAGGAAGAATTAGCCGCCTTACAAGCTCAACAGGAAGAAGAGCTAAGGTTGGCAGGTGATAACGAGCAAAAAAAGGATTTGATTAAACAAAAGTATGCGTTAAAGGAAAAAGAAATTAAACGTAAACAAGCAGAAGCTGATAAACGAAAAGCTATATTAGATGCCACTGTAAATACTGCTGTAGCAGTTGTAAAAACATTTGCAACTTTAGGTTTTGCAGCGGGTATAGTTCCAGCGGCTTTAATGGCAGCACTAGGAGCAGCTCAAATAGCATTTATATCAGCACAGCCAATACCTAAATTTGAGAAAGGGGGTGCAATTCCAAGCTCAGATATACAAGGAATGATTAGCGGTAAGCCTCACGCTGCAGGTGGCGTCTTAATAGAAGCCGAAGGTAATGAGTTTATAACTAGACGCTCACAAGCTATGAAAGGAGACAATCTAGGCTTATTAGAGGCAATAAATATGTCAGATAGCGAGAGAGACGCATACATCAACCGACACTATGTAATGCCAGCACTACAGGCTAAAGAAAGTGAAGCTGCTAAAAGTTATAGGAGTTCAATAATAGAAGCGGAAAATAACCTCATAGCGAGGGTTTCTAGTCACACTCTTAAATCTATTCATAGAGAGCAAAAGAATACAACAGATGCGGTCAAAAAGCTATCTAATAACAAAGACTTTAGTTGGTAGGCTGATAAAAAGTTTTCTGATTGCATAACTCTAAACACTTATAGACGTGGTCGATGTCTTCTTGTACTTCCATTTTAGCCTTTTTGTTGAACTTAGAATATTTCAGCATTAGCTTTTGGTCACGTGGATTAAGATGTTCTAGTTCGTTACATAGCTCCATGCACTTTTTTAGTTTAGATAGTTCCTTCTTTGCGACCTGAGCTATAAGCATTTTGTTTGCCTTATACTCATAAATAACTCCTAACTCACCTTTGTCTATTTCATAGTATTTAGACTTATCTATGCGTCTAAATTCAGATTGACTAAGTATTTCAGTTTTCAAATTATCAATCTCGGTCAAGCTCGAATAATCATCGTATAGATTATAGACCTTAGACCCAGTTATTTTATCATAAACTTTAGATTCGACTCCGAAAGAATAGCAGTTATAGACTGCGAGTATGTGAGGTGTGATTGTGTACATTAGCAAGCGTCTTTATATTTTAAATTATACTTTTGAATGATTAGCTTAATCTTTTGGGTATTAGTTCCCGCCGACCTAATTTCACTTTCAAACATTTTATCTAGTTGAGCTTTGTTATACCTGCAATCCTTAGAGCAGGAGACTATCACAAATAATGATAGGATAAATAGTGTTTTTTTCATTTGCTTTGGTTTATGATTAATTGAATATAATTACAAATGTAGCCTAATAACTTTTTAACCATTGTTAAATATACTAAAATTGTTTAGAGTATTATATTTTCAAATAACAAATAATTACCTTTAGTATCATAGGCTCTACCAATTAAATTATTGGAATCATTATCAATATCACCAACAAAAGTAGAAATGTAATCGTTATTTATATAAAATATATGCCTATCACTACTAGAATAAAAAAATTTATATTTTGTATATATGTCTTGATATATTACATATCTAATTACTATATTTCCACTATCTGTACCTTCTTCTGTTGGAACTGGGTCAAGACTTGGCAGCATTAAAGTTTTTTCTATAGTTGAGTTTAAAGAATTATATTCAAAGCCTTCATAAAATAATTTAACTGTATTTTCCATATTTTATCTATATGATTAATTTACAAAGATATAAAAAGTTTAGTATTATGTTTAAAATTTCGTATTTTTGCACGTATGGAAGTAACGAAAATAGTCATCAATGGCATAGAGATAACCACTATAGACAAGCCAATAGGCTTAGAAGTGATTAAATTATCCTTAGATAGAGACTTTCAATATAGCTGCGTAGACACAAAGATAGAAGCCGAACTAAAATTCTATTGTGCGAGTGGCAAAACAGAACTAGATGCCGAATATGAGAGCAAAGGCGTAGAAGCTACAGGATATATAGAAATAACTGATAGATGCGGAACTAATGCGCAAACTTATAGATTTAATTTAGATTTCAAAAAGTATAATAATCTTGGAGACTATACTACGATAGGACTTATTGACGTGAATAGCCTATGGAAAAAAGATTTAGATAAGGAGGTTAACTTAGATAAATATGCAGATGGAACTGACACTGGATTTGCTACACCATTTTATGTTAGAAACTTACCATTAGAATACAATTATAAAATAGATTCTTTTAGCCATGAGTCAAATTATCCATCAACGGCTTTGCAAAACTATGGAATAACTAAAATGCTTCACTCTTTGACTACTTCCATTGTATCATTAAATGAATTAGAAGATGGAAATGTATTGACCAATAGCGATTTATATTTAAATGTAGCTCAAGGTCAGTTTAGATTTTCAAATGTAGCACAGCCAGATGTTACTATTGTAAATACAAGCAATAATAAATCAATGTATGTACGTTGGCAAAGTCCAAATACAGGAATCGGAGTTTTGCCAAATGCTTTCTTTGGTATGAATGAGTTTGGAACTGTTCCTATAGAACCTAGTCCAATATTTGAAAATACATTAGAAGATGGCTACCTTGAAATAACAACTGATGGAGAAAATGGATATGTTTTAGATTTTGAAAGTACTGGCGCAGTTTTACAAGCTACTGCTTTTGGAATGAATGAAATATTTATGATAGGTTATAGTTTTACTAATGCAGAATATGCAATATGGGGTGCTTTAAATGATATAACTGGAACTAATAATATACAAGGTCTTACTAATGTAAGTGGGAATTTATACAGATTAGATAGCAGGGTAGGAGGGAATAGAGCCATAGACTATACTACCCAATACAATTCAGTAGTTGGTGGTAAAATAAATATAAAAAAAGGTCAAAAATTGTGGCTAGTTCATGGATTACCATTATTTAATAATAATTCAAACCCTACAAATTTAGTAGACATAAAATACGAAAAATTTACATTAAATAGAAGCGTTACAATTAAATTTATATTAAATAAAAATGTAAAAAATGTACTAACAAGTTCAGCTGATGTAGTACCGTTCCATACACTTATAAGTGCTTACTATGGTCAAACAATATTAAGTACCATATTTAATTGCTTTCAAAGTTTTGCTCAATTTCAATGCTATAATGACTTATGGTTTAGTAAGGGTGATTTGATAAGAGGCAAAGTAAATAGAGCGAATACTATAGTTAAGCCTAGTGACTTTTTTAGGGAACTTGAAAAGGTTGTATGCTGCGGACTTGGATATTTTTATGACACTCCAACGCCACAAAAAAAACTAATGACCGTCTACGATTTTTACTCTGATACATTAGTTCCAAGTCAATATCAATTCTCAGATACTGATTTGATAGATGGAATAATCGAAATAGCTCCATTCTTAGCACCGTATTATAAAGAAATTAATATAGGCTATAGTAATAGCAAAGACAGTCCTAAAGATTTTTGTAAGCAGAATAGCTATTCGGTAAATAACGATAGTGATTCTAATTATTCAAAGGTAAGTGAATTTATAGCGTCGCAATATATAATAACAAGAGCCTTAAGATTAGGAACTCAAGACGAAACATTGGAATTTGATGACAACATATTTATTTTTTCAGGTGGTCAATTAGGAACATATAATGCAACTTTAAGTCAAACATCTGGAGTTTTAGCAGATACTGTACTTTCTACACCCATTAATGGCGAAGGAATAAACAGACGATATGCAACCGTATTTAATCTATTTAGACACTTATATAAATGGGGGTTTAGTTTATTTGCAGATAAAGATAAAATGTCAGCAATTAAGTACGAAGGTAATAGTATTTATGATTATGCAATACAATACTTATTAGGAAGCCCAACGCCTCCATATACAGCTCTAAACGTCTGCAAACTTCCTGTATCTGAATTAGCAAAAGTAGATAAGACAATCGACAATATAAATGATTTGATAGAGAAAAATATATACGTACCAAGTCAAATAACATTCAAGACTGCAAAGCTATCTAGTTTGGATTTAATAGCTATGAGAGCGCACCAATACGATTTATTTAGTGTTAGTGATGGAGTGAATACATATTATGGCAATTTGATAAGCGCGAACCTAGAAGACGACGTAACAGAAATAAAATTATTAAGAAGATTTAAAGACGGAATAATATGAGTATAACATTAGGAGGTTACACAGTAGAAACCAAGAAGACAGTAGGTGAATTACCTGCAGGGTCGGATAATATAATAGCAGAAACGCCATGCGAGGATACTATTAATTTAGCAACGGTGCAACCTAAATGGAAAAAGATACATGAATATACTAGGACAATAGCTTCGACTGCTAAACCTTTGGGAGGTTGGGAAATTTTACCTTCATTTATTACCCTTCCAGATGACGTTTTTGCAGACGGATATGATTATCAGGTTAAATTTACTTTTAATTATATAGGCTCAAGTCCTTCATTAAATGTTCAATTGCAAAGATTTTCATATACAGTTGGCGGAAATAATTGGTTTCAAAATGTCATAACTGGCACAATAATAAATATGAACGAATCCAATTGTGGAGGTAGTTATGCCAATACTGCGAGAGCGTTAGTAGTAAGTGCTGATGACCTTGTACCATTTGGATTAGAAGTTACATTTGAAATATATCAATTGATACCAGCCACTATAGAAATAGAACTTTGCGGTGGTGGAAACGTAATACATTTAACGGAATTAGAAGAGACTAGCGAAGTTATAAATGTATTTATAGGAATTGGTGAAGACCCATTAACTGAGAGCGTAAATTCGACTAAAAGAAATACTACATATGACCCATACGACTTAGGATTTACTGAAATAGCTAAAATGCCTCAAACGTGTTTAGGTTATGGCGTTAATTATGTAGCATCTCTATTCTCAAGTCCATATACTTCGCCAAATGATAAAACATATTGGATAGCGTCAGGAGTTTATGAAGCTAAGATTAATATTCCAAAAGTACCGCCACAAGTTTTAGATTTCAAACTTTATAACGGTGTTAGCTACATATTTAATGAAGATAGTGATGCCAATGGATTAGTAGATTGGACACCATTTACTTTAGGCGTGAGCGGTGTGAATACAAGTTTAGAAATATGGGACGGAGCTATTCAAGAATTGTCAAGTGCCGAACAATTTATATACCTTAAATATGATTTAGCTTCTTATGATTGCCCATGTGATGAGTGCGGAGATAGCTGCGGTGGTATTACAATTATATTTCACCAAAGCTGCGGAAATGCCTATCCATTGAAGTTTAACTTAATGATTCAAGAAGGGAACTATACTATCGAAGGTGAAACATTCACTCAAGGCGGTGCTATAATAAGACCAGTTACTAAGGTGAAAGCTACATACGATTTAGTGCTTAGCGAGTATTCAGACGAAACATATTTGTTATTAATGGAATTGCTAGCAGATAATGTTTTGATAGAGGTAGTGGACAATATAGATACTTCAAACCCTACAACTGAATACTATATCGATACTGATTCTTTGACTCCGACTTGGAATTTCAATTCTAAACTAGGCACGATAGTTATTCCTGTAATTAGAAAGGATACTATAAGAACTAGCAGACGAAATTGCTGCGGGTAAAAAAATATTATTCAAATTAAAAAATAGTTTGTATATTTGCAGTCATAATTAGCTTAGGAGTAGGTCAGTTATAAAGATATTCATTTGGGATTTATCCTATTTTAAGCCACAGCCGACCTACTCATTTGCTAGTGGCTTTTTTTATTTCAAGCCTTATTGTAAATAAATCGCTTTAATAGGTCGGAGTCACATTAACGGTTGCTATTAAGGTTAAAGAGGTACAATGGGAGTACAACCTCAAAGGTCACTAATTTGCAAGCCTGTACGACGACGTAATAGACACGTTAAAGTTGCTTATAAGAATAGAATTCTATTTACCTATTCTGCTCCGATGGTGCGACCGATGCTTATACTAGTATTAATTGCAAGGAGTAAAGCCTAAACTAGAACACATCTAGTATAGGACTTACTTTGCTCCTTAAATGCTCCCTCTGCTTACCTAGTATTAATTATATTATAGATATGAATAAAAGAGATAGACAATTACAAAAGCTATATGATAAATTAAATGAAAATAGGGGTATTTTTAGAAAGGAAAAGCCTAAAAATATAAACAAAAAGCCAAAACAAAAAAAGATTAAGGTTGAAAAAAAGATTGAAGATAGAGAAAAACTTTTGTACTTACCTTATATGGAATTGTTAAAATTAAACCAATGGAAAGAAAAGCGAATTCAAATACTAAAAAGAGATAATTATAAATGTATTGTTTGCAATTCAGCTAAAAAATTGCACGTTCACCATAGATTATATGAATCATTTAAGCTGCCATGGGAATATGATAATAGTTATTTAGTATCTTTGTGCGAAAAATGTCATAAATCAATTCATAGCAGCTCTATTAACATGAAAATTATGGAATATGAAATATCAGATAAGATAGGTGAGCCGAATAATAAAAAAAATAGATTTGCATAAATAAAAATGCACTATATTTGCAGTCAAGACATAGCGAAGATGTCGGATATTTTTAACTTTAAAATTTAATTAATATGGCACTTTGCACAACTACTTGCGACGGTAAAACAATGGTCGCATACACAGAACCAGATTGCAATAACTTTTATGCACTCGGTAACTCAACATCGGTAGCTTACATTCTTTGTGAAGATACCAACGACCTATTAAAAGTAAACTATACAGCTTCAGGCGCATGGGTTACAGCTTTAGCAGGCGTTGATTCATTCAAAGATTTGAACGTAATTGACAACGTATTAGTAGCACTTCCAGAGGGTGAGAACTTGACTATTGAGAATCCAATGAAAAATGGTATTCCAAACTTGAAGACAGGTGAATCTCATACAGTAACTATTACTGACCCTAAAGTTAGCTCTGACAATCATGATTTCTATAACATGATAGACGGTAAAACTGCATGGGTAGTTATAGCTTACAATGACGGCAGAATGCAAGTAAGTCCAAGACCTATGATGCTAATGGTTAAGTCTCCAGGAATTGAGTATGGAACTTCACAAAAATTCACCGTTGAAGCTCAAGTTAACTTCGATAGAAACGAGTATTGGTTAGTATTTGACACTCAGCCAGCAGGTATCTTTAAATTCCAATAGTAGTTATGTGTTGCGGAAAACCAAAGAATCCAAACCCAAAACCTAAACCTATTAAGTGGAATTAAAAAAATTATTAAGTATTGCTAGAAAAAAACCTCAAAAGGCTGAACGGTCTTTTGGGGTTTTTTATAGTAGTAAGTTTCCTACCGAGATTTACAAAATGAGACATCCTGGCTTAGATGCTAAGGAGTACGAATACATTGAAGAGAATTGGGTTAATCCTGTTCAGAAATTAGTTGGCGATGCTATCTTTGAAACTCAAAAGATATTCAGCGATGACAACTATTCAGTTCAAACTAAAAATGAAACTGTAAGAGACTTCATAGACAACTATGAGATAATGAGTTTCTTTAAAAATATCTATTGGCAAAATATAATACTAGATTCCAATAGCGTATTAACTTATCACATAAAGTATAGTGAGTTCATAGAAAAGCAAAGAGGTATTGAATTAGGCAATGAGTATTTACCATTGCACCCTTACTTAGTAACCTCTGAAAACATATTACATAAAGATAAAACTACTCTAGTATATAGAGTCAAAGGCGATAAGAGAAATAACTTTGTAGCCTTATATTATAATGAAGAAGGTCTGTTGACTTACGAACATTACTCGTATGATATAGCAGACGAAAGCACCGAGCCAATTCTATTTTGGCAGTTTAATAATAATCTTAATAAAAAGTATTACAGGCACGCTGACGGTCTTAAAATCGTTAATGATAATGAGCTAGTAATTAAATCATATTTCAGTCCTAGTGAGTCTATATTAAGCACTATTATAATAGATTCAGTTAACGTAGGAGTAACCAAAACTAGAAGTACATATCCTATTCCAGTAATTGTAGGCGAACCATGCGAAGGCGTTGGTTGTAGAGGTGGTTTAGTCGATACGTTAGATAAGAATGGAAACTATTGTACTGAATCGTGTGAGACTTGTAAAGGCACAGGAAGCAAAAATCTATTCACTCCGTTTAATGCAGTTCACGTTGTAAGGGGTACGAATGCAGTTGAAAATAGCACACCTCCAGCACCTCATGTTTATTGGGTTGACCCTCCACAGGGTGCGCTAAACTCTACACGTGATGAGATAAGAGAAAATAGAGACATTGCATTTGATTATATAGGTTTGAAATATTCCAATAGTGAAGTCAAAGGAAGCGAAACCGCTCTCGGTAAAATGATAGATAGGGAGAAAACCTATTCTACATATAAGATGTACAGTCAAGACGTGGAAATGACTATGCAATGGTGGTTTAATAACTGGACTGAGCTAATGTTTCCACTTGAAAAAGAAAGCGAAGTATCGGTATATGCATTTAATAATTTTAGAACTACTTCTACTGCTGAGGTAAATGAAATATTCACAGCATTACAGAATAGCAATGCACCTCAATACATATTGATAAACCTACTTAGAGAGTACTATAATTCAATAGGTGAAACGGAGAAGTTTAAGATAGTCAATAAGTATTATCTATACAAGTCAGATGATATGACAATTAAGAAAGGAAGTTTAGGCTACTATGATAAGATTCATATCGTTATTTCTGACAATATAATGAAGTGGGTAGACGATGAGGGCATTATGGATATGAACGATTTTCAATTAGATGCTTATTTGCGAGAAAAAGCAATGTCATTAATGGCTATGCCTTTGGCTATAGATGGCAATATAGTTAATACTGAAATTGTTTATAAAGAAGAAGATTCTGAAGACGAATCCGAAGAAGACTATGAATCTTTATACGAACAAATAAAAAAGCAAACCGAAGACGCTGGAATGAAAGTTGAAGAGGTTGACGGCAAAGTAGTAATAACTGGCGAACCCAATTAATGGAGTTTGAAAAAATATTAGATAAAATTCTTAACAAATTAAACGAGTACCAAGTTCGAGGCTCGTTTGTATTTGATATTGATAATCTTGAAAACATAGACAAGGTTAATGATATTATAGAAGAGGTTCTAAAAAAAGAAGGCTACTATGATAATATAAAAGATTATCGTAAGGTATTTGATGAGAATCTAAAAGACATAATAAGCCAATATAAGTCATTTGGAACTATAAACACAAGAAGTTTAAAGGCATTCAATAACGTAGCCTTTGACAATTTCTACAATAATTTAGCAGTAAACGTAACCGACACCAATATAAAGCAACCTATTAAAGATGCTTTATTGCAATACGTTGCAGGCGGTGGAAAGTATAATGATTTTAAATCAACCGTAAAGGATATACTCACCACTAAAAAGATAGAAGGGAATATAGATATAGTAGCTCGTGAATATTCCACTCAGTACAAGCGTGCGCAAGGTCAGATACTAGCAAATAAATTTAACGTACAGTATTTTCGTTATTCAGGAACTGAAATAGAAACTAGCCGATGCTTTTGCGACCAGAGAATAGGGAATATCTACACGAAAAAAGAAATTGAAAGTTGGGCAGACTTGGAATGGAGCGGAAAAATAAAGGGAACTAATAGTACTAATATTTTTCAAGTTGCAGGTGGGTGGAATTGTAGACATAACATTAGACCAGTGAGTGAAAAATTAGCTTTGTCTTATGGATTGAATAAATACAACAATACAGATTGCACTTTATAAAAAAAGCAATTTGCATTTTTAAAATAGTTTGTATATTTGCATAAAAATACGTTAATGGCAAAATTCTTAATACTAACAAGTCCTAATAAATCAAACATAGGAACTATAGCTGAGAGAAGTGAAGATTTTTACAAGCCTAGTTTTTATAAGATTTCAGACGATGAGTTAAATCAGTTTATGGAAATGAGTGTTCATGCCAAGTATGCATTCATAGCTGAAAAAATAGAGGCTCAAACTATTACAGAGGTTAAAAAAAAAATAGTAGCACCTGTAGTAGTTGTGGAAAGTCAGGCAGAAAGCGTATCGGTTGAAATGCCAACTATAGAAGAGCAAACAATTCGAGTCGATTTAATCGATTTAACAGAAATAAAAGAAGAGGTTGATGCGGTTGCAGAAGTAGAAAAGCCAAAAGCAAAAGGAAGACCAAAAAAAACCAACTAAAATAATATAAATGAGCAAATTTCAAATAGTACCTAGCGAAGAGGGAATCAGTCCAGAAGATGCAATGCTTGAGTTCAATAGTGTATACATACCTATTGGTAGTGTAGCAGAAAGATTTAGCGACCTTCCTGAAACTGAAAGAAATAAATTGTACGGTAAGGCTGCAACTGCGGTTGATAGTCGTATAAACAAAGAAGCGAAAGAATTAGGATTGACATTAGAAGGCAAATTGCATGACAATGTAGAGACTGTTCTATCAAATTTAAAGTCTAAGATAGCAGAATTGACTGAGTCTAATGCAAATCTAAAAGACAATACGGACAAAGCTACAAAGAATGAGATTGAGAAACTAAATCAAAAGATTGAAGACTTAATGCGAGTAAATGACAAGCTAAAAGGTGATTTGGATATAGTTTCAAACGAGAAACAAAATATCGAAAAGGAATTTACTCAAAAGGAACTACAAATCATAATAAGCTCTAAGCTATCAGCTGCTAAAAATGAATTTGTATTAGTTGAGGATATGAATATAAGAGACGTTTGTTTGTTTG
>Ga0209820_1000231_pt1 | contig 13801 bp, 14 predicted proteins | sample PPLLak21cMay2015_FD_187254 | JGI IMG/M metagenome (GOLD analysis project Ga0209820, IMG submission 187254) | Freshwater sediment microbial communities from Prairie Pothole Lake near Jamestown, North Dakota, USA - PPLs Lake P7 Core (1) Depth... | ecosystem: Environmental > Aquatic > Freshwater >...
TACTCAGGCATGTAGAAGCGGCTCTTACAAGTGAATAATTTGCCAGGCTTCTACATAGGCTGCCCATCCAAGAAATCCTATTGCCACGACCAGACACGCCAACTCTGCGTGTGAGAGATGAATTTCTCTCCAGAAACGCACTCGTTTCAACTGTAAGCTCCACCACGAAGGTTGCCGCCACAAATAGACGTTCGCAAGTGCGGCTGCGATCAATAGGTAAGCGGTAATTTCCCGCAAACCAGCACGCATCCAGAGGACCGCGAGATTCGGCGCTGTGGGTCCCGCGGGGTCAGGAAAAGCAAAAGAATTAGTTCCTAACATTGCGCCGTAGACTACACAGATCAACCACGGCAGGATATAGCTGGCAGGGGATCGTCCGACCACAAAGAGGCTTGAAAAAACGATAAGACCGGTTGCTACGAACAGATTCCAAGTGAAAATCCTCAAGGCTTCGGCCAAGATCGTTTCTGCAGGAGTGGATAAAACGGGATTCGCTGAGGCGAATTGCAAGCTGCCTTCAGGAAGCCACAGATAACTGGCAATCCAGACAGCGAAAAAGAGGATAAAGCCGATGAGCCAGTTGCTTAGTATTCGGATCAATACACTGGTGTGGGTGAGCAGATCGAGCAGTTTTAGGTTTGTCCTGGTTATAGGGTTCATTTATTTACTCGTGAAAAAGAGTGGAAGTTGGGCATAGCCTGCCAGAGCATAGGAGAGCGGCTAAATCTTACGCGGTTTCAGGAACAGGATCCTTAACCAGGGTTGTCGGACACTCATCAAACCACATGTGTCAAAGGTGTCTGTCTTGGCCGTCTGATTAACCACAACCCGTATACAGCAAATGGGAGCATCAAAACGACGGTCACCAATGCCTCGCTGGCTGTCGGGGCGGATGTATTCGTGAGGCTTCCGGTTGTCCAGAATGCGATGAAATCCTGGATCGCGTGAATGGTCACCAATGGCCAAATGGAACCGGAATATAAAAGCGGACCGGCAAACGCGACGCCAAACAGAAACGCGAAGATAACCTGCACGAATGTCGCCAATGGGTCCGCGCTTTGAAGAAGATTGACAAAATGCAGCAAGCTAAAAATCAGAGGTGATAAGAGCGCAGCTCGGAGGGCTCCTTTTGGGAGAAGCGCGTGCAACGCTATGCCCCGGAAGACCGTTTCTTCGGCAAATCCTGTCATTGCCGCCAAAGCTGCAAAGCTAAGAATCTGAACGGGGTTAGAGATCCGAAATTTATCGAACTGAGAGACAACCATCAGCAGCGGGATGATCAGGAGAGGCAAGGCAGGAATGAAATCGCGCCAGCGCCACGAGACGAACCCAGCCTCCTGCCGCCAACTCAACATGCCCAACAAGAAAATTGCCAACAGGCATTCGGTTGCTTTCGCAGCAATCATCCGGGTCTCATCGGATAAACCCGGGACGAGGAAAAGCCAGATATATTGGGCAAGTATCAACGCCAATCCTGACAGGCCTACAAAAAGTGCTGGATAGCGAGCAGTGAAGGTCTTCATCCTAATTCCATTCATTTGGCGTAACTTTGTGGATAAAGGTGTTGGGAAGTCCTATCGCGGCGTCTCAGTGTCCCTGCTCCCCATAGTATCGTAACAACTGCTGCTGCCACAAACCATAATACGATGGAATAGGTATCTGCACGCGCGCTAAGCGTAATCAGCTCGCCGGTAAAGTTGACCATGGCATGGAAAAGGATCACTGCCAGGGTGCTGCGGCCTGTATTGTTATAAATCCATGTAAAAGGCAGGCTCAAGGGGATGATGCCGATCATGAACAACCAGAAAGCAGGTGTCCCGACGCCCAGACCTGCTTGATAGGATCCGGGGACGAAGAATAACGGTAAATGCCACAACGACCACACTACACCTATGATCAGACTGGATACCAGGGCGCTATATTTCTCCTGTAACCGATCCAACGCGTACCCGCGCCAGCCTAATTCTTCGATGAAAGGAATGAGGGAGGCAAACAAAAGGGACATAAGAAGCGAGAAGGGATGCGTGGCGGCATTCAACAGGGTCTCACCCCAGCCTGCTCCACTGCCTCCCGTAAGCTTATCGAGCAATGCGGCTAGGATATTCAAGACCGGCACAAACAAAAGAATCACCAGATACCATTTGGCTGGTATGCGCTTGAAATCGATGATGCGTCTCCAGTAGTCACGCCGGCCCTCCTGATCTCGTGTTAGATAAGTGAAGCCAATTCCTGTGACCATTGGGCCGATCACACCTAGCAAGGCCACGATCAGTCCTTCGCCTGTTTCGGCAGTGATGCCAAGTAAGATCCCCGCGCCCCAGATGAGCCAGGTCCAGGCAAATGTAGCGGCAAAATAAACCCACGGATTGGACACTATTGATTTGGATGAAGTTGTGTTCATGTTCCTTTTTCCTGAAGATATAAGTTCAATGATGTTCCGCTTCTCACTCTGTCCACCTTTGGCGAGGCGATGCACAGCTCCAGTCAATGCAGGCTGTCATGGCCTTATCCTCCGAGGAATCTTCGACCATGCTGAGATATACGCAGTCTGCCTGTTTTGGTCTCAGGCATCATTGGCCAGCGCGAATGGATCGCCGATCAATTGCATCTTCTTCATGGGTTGAGATATCGAAACCTATTCTTTGTAATCATATTCCCTACTTACACGAGACTCCCTCACCATTGGGAGAGTCTTGGGCTGGTCAAGTGGATAGGTCATCTCGGCATCTTGCAAGACTACAGATGTCACAGCCGGCGTACTGAACCTATCGAAGCAATTGCCAACTTACTGGACTAGGTCGTTATCATTCCTGCATAATGAACACAGGTTACGAAACTTTTAATGACAAATCAGACTAAAGAAAGACGAAATGTATGTAGAGTAAAGTCCACGTGCAAAGATATCGGTTTTCAACGAAAACGGCGTTCATTGAGTTGCTCCCTATCTTCGCCCGGATTCCTTTGATTGAGAGTGTTTGCTTACGCATTTTTGTTATTCGAGCCTTAACGAACCTTTAAGGCATTCTTGATATGTCCTTAAATATGACCTGCTACACTGATAGCATAATCAAAGGAAAAATATGGGACTCGCCGATTTACATATTCACACAATTTACAGCTATGATGGCACTGCCTCTGTCCCTGCGGTTATTACCAGGGCAAAACAAAATGGGTTGGATGTCATTGCCATTACCGATCATGACGAGATCAGTGGCTCACTGAAGGCATTGGAACTTTCTCCAAGACACGGTGTTGAAGTCATTCCTGGCATAGAAGTGACTACCGCCGAGGGTCATTTGCTTGCCTTGAACGTGATCGAGGAGATCCAGCGCGGTTTGCCCCTCATGGATACGATCCTCAAAGTCGGTGAACTGGGTGGCTTCTGCATTGCCCCACATCCCATGGCAGACGGGATTGGAATGAAAAGTCTGAGTGCCTATTCGATCATGAAAGCACTTCGCGATCGCGATGCCGCTCAAATCCTGATTGGGATTGAAACATACAATGCCACCACGATCGACCGGATGAGCAATCACTATGCACATATTCTGGGAGAACGATTAGGCATTGCAAAAGTTGGCAACAGCGATGCACATGTTGCGGAAGCCATTGGTCTTGGCGCCACTCAATTTAACGGTCACACCGCAAAGGATTTTCTCCAAGCACTAGAGAAGGCGGAAACTATCGTTCGCCAAAAGAAACAATGGAATTCCTTTCGGATCCTTGGAAGCTGGGCAGCCAACTACGTGGGAAGTGTGTTCGTCCGCCTGGCTGGTGCTGTATAGCGCAGGCGGTCTTCGAGGGCGCGCGGATAGGTTAAGCTGCATCATCGCCGCCCGTATCAGCCTCTGTCCCTCGTCCGGTAACCGCCAAAATTAGCGAATCTCCCCGACGCACATGTCCGCGTTACAAACAATATGGGGTGATTGGGAGCCGGTAAATTGGGAGTGTTGGAGATCCCACGTTGCTAAGCGGCACGCTCCATCTCAGCTTTTATTAGGGGAAAATATTGTCAGGAGCCCGATAAATTCAAAGACGAGAGAAAACCTTTCGTCTTTTTACAACCCCGAGACGGATAGGGCGATATTCTTCCACGTTTCCCGACGATTGAAGTGTTCCCACAACTTGGGGAAAGTGACCATCAGGTGATGCCGCTCTGCATGTTTAGCAGCAAGATATGCCACGACAGGCTCCAGGCTTTGACGCTCATGGAGCGGCAAGTCATTTTGAAGCGCCTCCGCTTCCTGAATGAATTCGTTCAAGATCTGGCAAGCCACGTTCGCATCATTGAGATCACCAAGATGATCCTGCAATGACTTTAGTTCGTTGATGACATCCTTCGCTTCCTTCCCCAGCACTTCACGGAAGAATTCCAGCGCGTAGCGCAGTTTCTTGAACTCGCTGCGCAGGGCATGCAGCTGCTCTGCCGCGGCGTTCACGATGAACGTCTCGTATGCCCGCACAGATGTCAGACGCGTGTAGATCAGAACGGGTAGAACATGCCGTACCGGATTAGGGCTCAGGTTGGTCTCAGAAATATGGATCGCAGACGCATCCGCCGTGGACGTGAATTCGTTAAAGTCTTGTTTGAATTGTTGATATTCTTCACTTTCCAAATAGGAAACCAATTTCTCCCGTTCCCTAGCCCGTTTTTGTCCCCACGCGTCCAAAAGCAGGGCTAATCCCATGCGCTCGCTTTCAGGGAGTGTTTCGAGGTATCGTTGCGCCTTTTCCATGAACACATCCAGGTCTCGCATACGTCCCAACGCGCGCCCGACAGTCCGCAGTCTCTTGAGATGTTTCTTTACCACCTTAGGCTTGAAATATTGCCCAAAAACATCGAAAGCTGCACGCATCCGGCGGGTTGCAACCCGCATATCGTGCAGTTCTTCATTGTCCTCTCCCAGACGGGTCCCCTTTTCATGGTTGAGCATGTGGGCGAACTGGAAACGCAAGATTTTCCGACCACCCCCCGCCATCGTATCAGTTGCCTTGACCCCTGGTTTTTTTCTTACCCGAGGAAGCGCTTTTCTCCTTGCGGCTGTTTTGCGAACAGTCGTTCTTTCCTCAACTTTGGAGTCAGGTGGGGAGGTTTGCTCGGGCTGCGAAAATTGCTCTGACATGATTCAATATTACCACGGTGAAGTGGTGACCTTACAAGTTTCTCCTGGCGCAAAAGTAACATGGTGCCATGTCGCTGATCCCGGTCGAACTAAGTAAATTGAATCGCGATAAGAAACATCCGTCCAAAAATGAACCAGGATGATGATTATTACGAAAACCATTTGGCAAATCGTTATTAACCCGCGTTATTTCATGGCAATGTTACTGCTTTGATTTCTTCTTCGATTTTGCGAACTTCACTGCTATGCCGAAATCAACCCATTTTTCCTTCTGATTGCGATATGTACGTTTGACAATCTTGGCAGATTCGGTTTTCCAGGTTTTTAGTTGTGCACGCGTGACCGCAATGGCAGCCTTCTTGGCTTTGATCGCAGCTCTGGCGGTATCTCGCTGAGTCTTGAGCGTATCTATTATCTTATCCCGCTCGCTTTGCAATGATTCCAGTTTATCCAGCAAGGTCTGGCCGCCATTGATAAACTCTGGCGTTGCACCGCGTGGCACAAGTGCTCCGTTGTTCTCGCCCATGCCTGCCAGCATCTGGCGGACCGACGTCCCGAGCCCGAAAGTTGATTTTGTCATGGTACTCTCCTTAGCATATTTAGTAAGCGAATGATGCAAGTGTAGAACTTCCACGAAGAGGCATAACGATACTTTCCGTTTCACAGTTCTATCAGAGAAGGTAAAGTATGAATGGGGGACAGGAAAAGTTCCTTTGGATCTTTTCCCCTTGTATTTTTCATTAGAAGCTCCTGCGCATCCACCGCCTTTTCCTCACTTGGCGGCTGCAGGCGCCGATAACTTCCGTCTGCCTGCATCACGCGAGCGCGCAGGTTGTCATGCAGGTAAGCCTCCAGCATTTTCTCGCGTAGATAACAGATATGTCTCTTATCTTCCACAGGAAACACCACCTCGACGCGGTAATCGAGGTTGCGCGGCATTAAATCGGCACTGCCAATGTAAATTTCTTCTGTGCTGTTGTTGTAAAAATAATATAACCGGCTGTGCTCAAGATAGCGTCCCACGATGCTCACGACATGCACATTCTCACTGACCCCTTTGATGCCAGGCTTCAGGCAGCACGTGCTGCGCACCAGCAAATCCACTTTTACACCGGCCTGCGAGGCTTCATAAAGCAATTCCATAAAATACGGATCGACAAGGGCATTGACCTTGAAAATAAGATGAGCCTTGCGACCTGCTTGGGCATGCTCGATTTCGCGTCGGATGAGTTTCTCCAACCCGGCGCGCAAGTTAAAGGGAGCTACCAGCAATTTTCGGAAATCGTGCCGGGTAGAGTAGCCGGTTAGATGGTTGAACAAGTCCGTGATATCAGACGCCATGGCTTCATCGCAAGTCAAAAGACCAATGTCCTCATAAACCTGTGAGGTCACGGTGTTGTAATTTCCTGTACTCAAATGAAGATAACGACGAATGCCTTCCCCTTCTTTGCGCACCACCATGATGACCTTACAGTGGACCTTAAGCCCCAAGAGTCCATAAACGACATGGGCGCCTTCCTGCTCGAGCATACGCGCCCAGCCGATGTTGCTCGCCTCATCGAAGCGCGCCTTGAGCTCCACCAGGGCGGCGACCTGCTTCCCACGCTCGGCGGCTTCGAGCAATGCCTCGACCACTGGCGCGTTCTGACCCACCCGGTACACGGTCTGCTTGATGGCAAGTACATTGGGGTCGCGCGCGGCGGCACGCAGAAAATCGATAACTGGATGGAAGGAATCATAGGGGTGGTGTAACAGAATATTCCCCTGCTTGATGGCTTCGAAGATATCGCCCGCCAGTGCCGCCTGCTCGAACATCTTCGGTACGACCGGTTGGTAAATCGGGAACTTTAGATCGTGCCGTTCGACATGGTTATAAACCTCCCAGAGGCTGCTCAGCCCGAGCGGGGCCGGCAAAACATAGACATCATTTGGTTTGATCTGCAGGTTCTCGATCAACAGCTCGCGAATCGAGCCCGGCATACTCTCATCGATCTCCACCTGTACTACAGATGCAAATCGGCGCTTGCGGATGCTTTGCTGCATGGTTTCAAGCAGATCATCGGCTTCGATTTCCTGAATTTGAATGTCTGCATCGCGGATGATGCGAAAGGGGTACGCGGCAACAACTTCCAGGCCTGGAAAGAGCGAAGCAAGGTTTGCGGTGATCACCTGTTCGAGCCAGACAAAGTAGTGATGATGGGAAATTGTTCCGTCTTTGCGTACACCACCGGAGGAACGCTTGATCGGCACGAGGCGCGCCAGCGTGTCCGGCACCTTCAGACGTGCAAAGCGTTCGTTGCCTTTTTTATCCCGGATCACGATCGCCAGATTCAGACTCAGGTTTGCAATGTGAGGGAAAGGATGCCCGGGATCGAGCGCCAGCGGCGTCAAGACAGGATAAACCACTTCTCTGAAGTAGTCATCCACTTTCTTTAACTGGGCTTCGGTGAGTTTGCGATACTCCAGAAGATGGATGCCTGCTTTGTCGAGCTTGGGTAAAATCTTCTTGTTGAGGCAGTGCAGCGCACTTGCATAGAGCTCAAGGGATACTTTGCGCGTGGCGGCAAGGATCTCGGGTGGAGTCAAGCCATCCCGGAAGACTTCCGTGATGTGTGCATCCACCTGCTTGCGGATGCCGGACACGCGTACCATGAAGAACTCGTCCATGTTCGAGCCAAAGACGGCAAGATACTTCAATCGTTCAAGCAACGGATTGCGATCATCCAAGGCCTCTTCTAGGACACGCCGCTGGAATTCGAGCAGGCTGAGTTCGCGGTTCATATACAGGAATGGCGAGGAAAGATCAACGGATTCGGACATAAGCTTTTCTATTTATAAGAAGTTCTAACCTTTGTAAGGGCGACCCGTCAGAATCAGCGAGTCATTTGATCCTGCTGGGCGGGTCGCCCTTACGCCTGACAGGGATAGAGTGCATAAGCTGAGTAAATTACTTATCGCCAATTTCCATCATGATCCCGGGCGTCAGCAGCCATTCCAAGCTGGCGCGGTGATCGAGGGGATGCAGATCGTCAGCCGTAAGATAACAGACGCCGCCCTTTTTGAGGGTAATGTCGATTTTTGTATTTCCTGCCACCAGTAAGCTGACAAGAGTGCTCAAATAGGGTTCGTGACCGACGACAGCCAGATTATCCACAGAGTATTTTTCATTGATTTCAGCGATCAACAGTTCAGGCTCTGCCATCGGGATCAGATTATCCGTAAAAACAATCTTTTTCTTCATCTTGAATACGTCGGCAAGGATCTCGGCGGTCTCACAAGCACGGATATAGGGGCTGGAAAGGATCAGGTCAAATTCCACGTCCAGATTCCTTAATGCTTTGACAATCTGACGCATTTTCTTACGACCTTTGTCAGTGAGTGGGCGCTCGCTATCCTGTTCATAATCAGAGGTTGCCTCATCCACGGCAATGGCATGACGAATGATGTAAAAATTCATGTTATTTCTCCCAGGGAAAAGGTTGGTCTGGCGCGGATCGCAAAAGGTATCGAGTTGATGCATGGATTGCATATAGGCAGAAATTGCTTCGGCGTGACAACGCTCATAGGAACGGCGGACAAGTTCCGGGTCGAAGGAAGAGGCGTGCAGGGCGTAAAGCGCCAGGGTCGATTGGATGAATGCCAGGGGAATCAACAATGTTTCAAGAATCACCATGCAAGCGAGCCAGTTTTTTCTACACAGGTCCACTCCTCCATCATAAATATGTCACGCTGAGTCAAATCCATTATAGGGATTATGGGGAGAAAGGCATGAGTATTTATCACTAAATTCCTGCCGGATTCCATTGCGGTTTTTCCACAGTGTACTCGATCGGGATCCCGGTTGGAGCAAAGTGCAGCCATTGCCCAGTATGAGTTCCGCGTGCGCTGAAATGCACGGCGACCCGGTTGTCTTCGGCTATCATCTCCTCGGCGTTATGCTGCAGGTCGGGGAACGAGGCAAGGACCTCGCTGACGAACCATTCCCATGCCAGAGTTGTCTCTAGAAATAATGTTCTGACCGGTAGAAATGGTCACCTCCACACTGCATCCACCGATGTCGATCAACAACGTACGTTTGTCCACAGGACTACTGCGCTTGTCTTTCAAGCTGAGCTCATAGACAACTGCAAGGTGGATAAGACGCGCCTCTTCCTCCGCACTGGTAATTTCAAGATCGATTCCACTATATCGAAAAATCCGATCAAGCACGGGATCGGAAATCCGCTTTTGGTATTTGGTCACAACAGCAGGCGCACACGTACAGGCTTTTTGAGTATCTCCAAAATGACCACACGGGCATGGCTATCTAATACCAAACAGGCAGGTGGAAGCTGACCAATTAAACGAAAACCATAGCTTTGAAAGCTATGGTTTGCAAACTTAGCGGAGACAGAACTCGAACCTGCGACCTACAGGTTACGAGTTCTACGCCTAATATCGCACTCTTTAAGAGCCTTTTTAGTAGCGGGGGCAGGACTTGAACCTGCGACCTTCGGGTTATGAGCCCGACGAGCTGCCACTGCTCCACCCCGCATCGCTTAGTTGAGCCCGCCGATGGTACCATACCTGCATAGCGAAGTCAAGCAGAAAGTGTTAATTTTATGTAATAGCTCATTAGTACAGGCTTCATGGTTTTTGTCTTGAAAATATTTTGAGTTTGTAGTTTAATCAGTGCTACCTTAAAAGTTTCAATCTCCTTACAAACAAGCTTTTGTTAAGATTTAAGGTATAATGATTTTGCAGCGGCAGGACCAACACAACACAAACTGACTTGGACTTATTTTTACAGCGATGAAAAAAGCCACGCTTTTGTTAATTGAAGGACGACATGCAGAAATCCCTTCTTTTGCATCTGACTTGCAGAAGAAGGGATTTGATGTTGTTTCAACGCAAAATGGAAGTGAAGCTGTTTCAAAGCTAAAGCAGACCAACCCAAGCCTGGTCATTGTCAACGCTCCCTCCCTGCGAAGCACAGGCATCCGTATTTGCCTTTCTCTGCGCAAAAAGGATTCGAAGATCCCGATCATACTCATTGTGGAAAACGAAAAACCCGTCGATAAGGATCTTGCCGACTGTGTTTTGATATTGCCTTTTACTGTACAAAAGCTCGTGAATCGCACCAAGGCGCTTATGCCGGGTGATGGCAATAACATCCTCAGTGTAGGTCCCATTCGCCTGGATCTCGAGAATCGCCGCGTTCGCACGCTGGGCAGGAACACGAAACTTACGCCAAGACTGATCACTCTCCTGCAAATATTGATGGATAAGCATGGCGAAGTCGTGGAACGGGAAGCCTTGTTCAAAAAAGCCTGGGAGACAAATTACACGGGCGACACACGCACGCTGGATGTGCACATTTCCTGGTTGCGGCGCGCCATCGAGCTTGACCCCGATAACCCGAAATTCCTGAAAACCATTCGCGGCGTCGGCTATCGCTTAGACGTTTAGTTGATACTGCTCACCTTTGGCAGTGACCAGCCGGATGCAGTTTTTGCGCCCGGCTTTTATTTTTAATTCACAGGGAATGTTTCCGCTGCGCGCGGGTCGTTTGGCTTGTGCCGCGCTCCTGAATGTTACTCCATCCCAATTTGGGTCCACCTCCCAGTAATCGAGATCGAGATTCGTTTCAAGGGTAATTGAATCACTTAAGTGATGGACTGTTGTCGTTTTAGGAGCTGGGAAAATGGGAATAGTGAAAGCCGAGTCCCGCTCCAGCGTGAAAGGCGTCGGGGAAACGGTCAGCCGGCTACGGGTGGTATGAAGCGCGCGGAACGTCTCGTCGCAGGCAATAAACGTACGTCCGTGTCGAGCAGCAACAAAGGATGTAGTTCCTGATCCACAGAAAAAATCTGCGACCAGATCGCCAGGGTTGGACGAAGCCAAAACAATGCGCTCAAGTAAAGCAATCGGTTTTTGCGTTGGATAGCCTGTCCGTTCATTGTGCAGCCGCGCAATGACAGGAAAGTACCACCAATCCTCGGGCACTTTGCCACGTGCAAGATCAGGTATTTTGCCAAAGCCGGCCTTGGGGGATGATTTGAACGTCTTGACTGTGTTCTGGTTATACGGCTCACGAACCGCATCAACATTGAAGGTGTAATCCTGGCCCTTGACATAAGCCAAAATAGTATCGTGCTTACGGTTGAATGCACGACGGATCGGAGAGGGTCCATGATAGGTCCAGATAATCTCATTGAGCACATGATCCGCACCAAAAATCTCATCCAGCAGGAGGCGGGCATAGGCATCAGCATGCCAATCAAGGTGCAGGTAAAGCGTGCCGTTCGGTGATAGCAAGCGATGCATCAGGTTAAGACGTTGATAAAGAAAATCAAGATATGAATCAAGATCTTCCCAGTGATCAGGATAGCCTTCCGCCAACTGCCATCCATCGGGCTTACGAGAGTCCTCCCCGCGCCCAATTCGAGCGGAATATTTACGGTTTGTAAAAAAAGGCGGGTCGGCGTAGATTAGATTAATGCGCCCTTCGTATTCGGGTAACAGGGCTTTCATCACCGACAGGTTTTCCCCAAGAATCAGGCGGCTCGCCGGGGCCACATCAGGATATCCACATCCGCCAGGATAAATAACTGAATCTCTAATTAATGAGGCAGGCGCGGGTTGCGCGATGTTTTTTCCGGGCCAGGTTAATTCGGGCATGTTTAGTAAAAAATCCGCACGAGCGTGCCGTAACCACGATTGGTGGCCTTCCCGATCTCATGCGGTGGAAGCGCCCAGCGGAACAGCCATTTGGCTTCCTCGGTGCGCATGTTGATGCAGCCGTGGCTCATCGGCACACCGAAGTTCTCATGCCAGTACGTGCCATGGAAGGCATGCCCCTGGGTGGTGAAGAAACACGTCCACGGAACGCCCGGGAGTTCGTAATCATCCGCCTCGGCAAACAGGTTCCCGTTGCCCATGTGCTTGGCAGGATCTTTTTCGAGAATGCGAAACTCGCCCTGCGGCGTCTTGGTCGAGAGGCCATCCGCCCCACGCGGACCATTCGGAATGCCGGAGGAAATGGTCGTTTTGAGCACTTGCTTGTCATACTCAAAAGCCGTCAGGGTCTGCATTGTCAAATTGACCTCGATGCGCTTCTTTTCGAGCGGAATCTCCGGAGTGATCGGGGCCAGTTCTTCGAGCGGAATGGGCCGCACGTGCAGCGGATCGACGTAATAGTAGGGCGGACCGGTCAAATCATCATAGACGTGGTACCACAGTTCCCCGGTGGGGCCCATCTCGATCGCATCCACCAGATGGACCGAGCCATAATACAGACGCCAATCAAGCTTTTGCCAGCCGTAGGATTTACTCGTACGCCAGGGTTCGGTAAACGGAACCGTCACTTCGACGGCCAGCCGCATGCCTTCGTCGAGGTTCAGGGCGGGCAAGGTTTCGTTGTGGAGGATTTTTACCCGCTGCAGGCGCGCCCGATGGACATATCCGCCCCAGACACGGTACCAGATCGGATTGTGAGCAGGTTCGTCGGCAGTTACCTCATCATAGACATGGAGCAGCTCATCCCGATACCACGTTGAGACGATGGAACTCTTATCCGAGGGCCGGCTGTAAACGCTGACCGACTCGGTCGCTACACGCACAAGGAGGCTGTCGTCAAAGCTATTGAAATTTCGGGAGGATGGAGAGAATGCCAGAGCTCCCAGACTCAAGCCGCCAAGCTTTAAAAAATCACGCCGCGACAAGCGAAGCGGTCCTGTGGATAAAGGTGACATAGTTGGAAAATTGTAATCGAAAACAATGGTTTTTAGCGCCCGTCTCATTCAGCTCTCACCAGCGAAGCAGTCCTGCGGACAAGCGAAGCACTACACCTGTCCTGGCGGGAGTCCTGTGGATTAACACAACTACCCTCCGGGGTCGGAGGGCAGTCGATCATGGAGTCGATTGTCGGCTTAGGACTGGGCCGGTTCCGGCAAAATCCCCTGGAATTTGATCTCGAGCGCCATCGTGTGGGCGCAGCGTTGATGGGTCATGAAGAATTCACAGTCGCAGTTAAACACGCCATTTTCAAAAGTCACATGGTGATTATTGTTATCGCCATGGAAGGTCACATCAAACTTGTTGAAGGCAAAACGATTCTGCTCTTCGGCATAGCGTTTCGCTTTTTCCCGTTTTCCGATCATTCCATAGTCCATTTTTAGTCTCCTTTCAGAGTAGGAAAATAAAAAGCACGCGAAGACGCGCGTGCTTGTTGGCTACGTTATAACTTCCTTGTAGGTATCTACTCGCATAGGGCATGTACCTCAATGGTTTCAGTATATGCCCAATCAAAGCACAAGTCAACACCCAAACGGGCACTGTCATGGAATCGTACAGCAATCGTAAGTTTCACGGATCGACGGGCGCACCGGCATGAAGATGTTCATCTCCATCATACGCAAGCAGCAGGGGCCACTTGCGGATAATCAGCCCCAATCCGACAATGCAACCGATCCCACCGGTGATAATGGCAAGCGGCGCACCAAACAATTGTGCCATCACGCCCGCCTCCACCTCCCCCAGCTGGGGCCCACCCTGGAAGAAAATCTGGTTCACGCTCGTCATCCGCCCACGGATATGGTCGGGAGTCTGCAACTGGCGGATCGTGTTGCGGATAATCGTACTGACCGAATCGGCGGCCCCGGTAACAGCCAGGGCGAACCACGCCAGGACAAAAGACG
>Ga0209820_1000235_pt1 | contig 13673 bp, 24 predicted proteins | sample PPLLak21cMay2015_FD_187254 | JGI IMG/M metagenome (GOLD analysis project Ga0209820, IMG submission 187254) | Freshwater sediment microbial communities from Prairie Pothole Lake near Jamestown, North Dakota, USA - PPLs Lake P7 Core (1) Depth... | ecosystem: Environmental > Aquatic > Freshwater >...
CATTTTTGTCTTCATGAAAATAAAAATAATCACATTTATCCCTAAATCCAATCTCTGCTAATTTTTTTGATATTTCAAAATTTGTTGTTTTAGTCATTTTTACCTCTTTATTTTAAAAGATTTCCACGCACCACATTTTTCACATTTACATTGAATGATAGTGAAAGCTAAATACATGCCAAAAGAAGTTTCGTGATAATTTTGGTTACCACAATCAATCCACTTGTGATCACAAAGTCCCAATAATTTTCGTAAAGATTTAATCATTTTCTACCTCAGGCATAAAAAATTGTTTGTTATCTCTTCTGATAATTTGAATATTTGTTACACCTTCCGCCCATCTTATAGGCTTATTGGTGAATTGATAAACCCCGCTTCCACCATTAAGATCATAATGAGCTAAATCACCTTTTTTCGGCTCAAAAATATGTTCGGATCTTTCTTCAATGTATATTTTATTGTATCCTTCGCACCGTTCTAACAATTCATGATCCGCAATTTCGGATTCATCTTCATCATTCCTTATGAAAGGGTGAGTTGAAGATTCCCCGTCATGTAAATAAAATAATACTTCAAACTCTTTCATCATATAAAGAGCTTTAATCGGACAAATATAATAATATCCCTTACTCATTTTCCCCTCCCAATAATCCATAAATAGCCCTTTGAGTCTCTTCACTTTGCTCTTCGAGTGTTGGTTTGGTTAAGTCCCAACGAGGCAAATTAGTAATTTCGTGCCCAATTCTAATACTTCCATAACAACAAACAGAAACATCTGTTTCTAATTCTCCCAAAGCCAACAACACTCTATCAAGTGTTAATGGTTTGCCTATAATTTGGAATCTTTCTTTATCTAAAATTTTATTTATGTGAATAAGTAAAAACGGGTTTCCACGTAAATGATTAAAATAATATACGCCATCTCCCGTGTCATAAACCAATGTCATTTTATGTGGATCTTTTTCACCAAAAAATTGATGTTTTAAATCAATAACTATGCAACCAAAAGTCAATTCTTTTTCCAAAGCCTCCTCATAATTCTCAGTTCCATAAACCGCACAAATAATTTTTCTGCGATTAAATTCTTGTACTTCTTGTAATGTTTTCATATATTTTTTATTTAAGTTAATATTTTAGTTTTTTTGTGGTGTAATTTAATTAGCCTTCTTTTCTTCCGCTCCAGCTCCTGCTCCAGCTCCCCCTCCCGCTCCAGCTCCCGCTCCCGCTCCAGCTCCAGCTCCCGCTATTAGCATTTAAAAAACCCGCTCGTAAAATTGCTTGATTCATATATTATTTTTGCTTGGTTGGCAATGGAAAATTATAAATAGTCATGTCTATTAATGCACCACGACCAATAAAAATATCATTCACAAATGGTTCAATTTCGCTGGACTCTATTGCTTCTAATCCATATTTCATTGCATCGCTTAATCTTCCAGTGTCAGCAACCCAACTTGCGTTTGATAAAACAAGAATATCATCATAAACAGCCTCAAGTTTACCAACGTGCGACATGGTTACGGTTCTTATAAAATAATTTTTACCAATTTCAAACGGGTGAGGTTTGTTAGTTTGAGTTTGATTATTTTTTATAAAAGTTTTACTTTCTTGTGTTGAGTTATTTTTAAGTTGACTTATTAATTCTATAGCTTGTCCAACTGTTAATTCATTTATGTTCATATATTTAAATTTTAAGTTAATATTTGCCTTTTTTACAGAAGGCTAACTGGCTAATCTTGAACTTACCAAAGCGATGATGGTAATTAGCTTGCTCGTACTAGAGGTTTAGTATTAAATATAATTAACTAAACTTAACCGCTTGATTAATGAAGCCCTTTCGAGCGATTTAACTAGCTCAATTTGCGTTGTCTAATATTTTTGCCTTCATCTTTACCTAGGCTAGGTTTGGTTGGACTTTTCTTCTTCACCCGTGTCGAGTGGTGCGGTCTTTCCCAGCTGTATAGCAGTTTTTGACTGGTGCGGATTTCTCCGTTCAAAAACCACTTGCGGGAGCGACCCACCGAATAAATTTTGGTGGGAAGGGTGGGGCTCGAACCCACGGTCATGTTGCTATTTCTAGCTCAGCTAGTTTAATTTCGTCCTTTACGATAAAGCAAACACGTTTTACCTCTAAACTACCTTCCCCCAATATTCACAATTTAAATTAAAAGTTTTTAAAAATAAATTGAATAACCTTCGCAACCTATATTAAACAAGGCTTTTTACAATGTCAAGCATTATTTTCAAAAATATTTATTTATAGCTATCAACAGTACTGGATGGGTGATTTTCATATTCTATCAAACCTTTTGAAATACCACCAATAATTGCAAATAAAGTAAAAGCAATTGCCGCCTCTATCATTCCAAACCCCTTTTTTTTCATAGTAATTTAATTAATTAATATATCTATATCATCAAATGAATTATATTCTTCATTTAATTTTATATTTTCTTGAATTTCGTTTTTAATTTTTTCCATAGTTTCTTCAATACTAAACGTATGATTTTGTTTAAAATTTTTAGCTTCATGTTTTAAAAAATCAAAGTGAGTTTTTTTATAAATTGGTTTGACATAACCATTCTTTTTTGCTTCATTAGCTAAAAAATCCGATCTGAAAAAATTACAAATATCATCATTGTTAAAATAACAGGGGATGTCAAAAGTCAAATTATTAATTGCTTTTAATTGTTTTGCAAAGCTAATTCTCATATAACCAAGTAATCCTTTGTGATCTCTTTTTGTCGGTGAACCTAGCCAACCCTCGATCCCCGCTTTATCACATAGATCTTTAAATTGATCAATAAATATTTCAACTTCATTTTCAATATCTTTATAAAAATCTTTATAAGAATATGAACTAAAAGTTGTTTGTATAAAAGGCTTATTTTTCATAGTAATTTAATTTATTGGTAGTTAGTTATTATTTTTATTTAAATAGGTTTGTTGTTTAAATTTGACCTGTTTATTTTGATTTAAAATATCAAGATATTCTTTTGGTAATTCTTTTTTTGTTTTTTTTAATCTTGCACCAGTTAATTCGCAGATTTCATAGTAAACTACGTCAACAGGTAAAGGAATAAAAGCGTTTAACCAATCAGCTAATGCAGGTCTTCCCTTGAAACCGTAAGCCTCATTCCAGTCTTTTTTTGTAGTTGATTTAATAATTTCGTAACATGTTTTTAAAAACATTTGATTTGTTAATTTTTTTTCAAGTTCTTTAAAAACCATTTGCATATAGGTTTCGTTAACATCAAACTCATAGTTTTCTTTTAAAATATAAAAACCTCGTAAAAATTCTTTAAAATTCATCATCATTAAATCCTCCGTGCTCGTGTTTTTTTAACATTTTATCAAAAAGGTCTTTATCAGCTTGATCTTTTATTTCTTGTTTAGTCAAAAACCTTTTTGTTTCAGATTTTGTAAATGAATTTCTTTCCCAAGTTCTAACGCACGCTCTCCAATCTTTCACAGTAACATTTTTTATTTTCCAACCTCTAGCTTCGTAGTAATCCAGAAAACTCTCAGGGTCAACTTTGTTATTTCTTTCTAAGCAATAATTATTAACTTCTTGAAGAGTAGGTTTAATAAAAACCGATTGAGTTTTTTTGGGTTTATCTGGGTTATCCTTTGGTTTTGTTTTGATTTTGGTCCATCTTATTTCCGCAATTTCTTTTCTTTTTTCTGATAGTTTTTTAATTCCGTTAATTTCTGACAACCAGTTATTGTTGATTAAAAATTCATTTTGTATTTGAAAAAGCTTAGAAATCATTAAATTTAATTTTGATTTATCACCAAAAAATTTACATCTTTGACAAATATTTTCTAGAGTTAATTCGCCAGAATATTTAAAATAACCAGCTTTCAAAATAAAATAAATGCCAATTTCTTCAATTGTGTATTCATCTTGTAAATCAAGAATATCATTTGATTTTTCTTGAAAATAATAAATTTTATTTTTTGTATCTTTCATATTAAAAACATTTAAAAATTAAAAGATAAACTATAAACATATAAACTATAAACTATAAACATATGTTTAGCATATCCAATTGGATATACTATTGTACATGCAATTGCATATGCAATTGCATTTAGAGTATTGATTTTATTGATTTTGTTTTTCATTAGACATTTCATTAATTAACATTGAACATAAATTATTCTTGTAAGTATAGAGTATTTTTTTTATAGATAATCTTTGATTTTCACTAACATTTTGACCTTCTAAAATCGGCATTATATAACCGACTAATTTTCTAGTCTCATCATTAATTAAATCCTCTAAATTTCCCTTTTTTATTGCAAGATTAACATTTCTATTTGCAAAGTAATTTTGCTCTTTCATTTTATTTTTTTTATTTTAACTTGATTTTCTGTTGTTTTTTCTATTTCAGCGGTATAGACAGGTTTTGTTTTTAGAAATTTATATAAGTTTTTCATGCACTGTAGGATTTGGTGAAGCTAGCCGTGCGGAGCTAGCCCCATATGTAAAAAACTTGCTCGCACCAAGTTTTTATTTAAATAAAATCAATTTATGATTTTTTTTCTATCAATTTTTTAAAAATAATATCAATATTATCAAAAATAATGTCAATTTTTAATTTTTGTTCTTCTGTAAATTCTTCGTTAACTTCCCACCCCATTTTTTTAAATATCTCTAATTTCTTTTGTTCATCAAAACTTTTAACAAATTCGCTTATTTCAATATTTTTTAAAAATTTTATAACACAATTTTCACAATTATAATTTAATTTTTGTTTTTTATCTAAAAAATTTAAAAGTAAAGCTTGTATATCTGTTATTTTAAAAATTAAATCAGCGTAATTCATTATTAATTTATTAATTTAGGCTAGACTCCATCAAGTCTAGCCCTAGTAGCTCTGTATCAATGAAAAGCGTTGTTAAAATTAGCTTTGTTTCGTGTCGTGCATACTAGCTCTAGTGAGATTAAGATGACTCACTAGGGCTAGTAAGCTCGGGGGTATTGCTACCCCTCCGCCAACTTAAATAAATATGAAAATAATAAATAATCTTAAATCATTAAGAGAATAAAAATATCTTATTTATCGAATTTTAAAATATTTAATTATTTTTTAATTTCAATATCTTTTTTTAAATTTTCTTTTAATTGACAAATTTGAAAAAAAAGGATTTTTGATATAAAAACTAATCCAACTAATATAATAAAAGTTATTAAAAATTTCATAATTTATTTTGTTTTAGAAAGTTTTTTTTGTTCAGCAATTCTTCTAAGTTCTTTGTAATGACTAATTTCACGTTTACCCATTTTATTTAATAATTTTTTTAAAACTAAACAAACTTTATCAAAATTAGCATTTTTTATATCTTTGTTAACTATTTCTTTTTCTTTAATTGATAACTTTGCCTTTGTTTTTCTTAAAATTTTCTGTTTTTCTTTTAAAGATATATTTTTTTTTGTTTTATTTATATTTTGTGTCATATTTCTTTAATTTAAATTAATTATAAAATTTTATATTTTTCTTTTCAATTTCAAGATAAGTTGATTCAAGTTTAGTGCTTAATTCTTTTTGAAAATTTTTTATTAAATCAACTAAAGTTAAAAGATCTACAATATCTAGCTCATTGCCATTTTTTAATTGATTTAGATTGTCAATTTGTTTTTGTGTTAAATTATTCATATTTTTTATTATTTTAAATTATTCATTGCTTGAATTGCTTCATGCAAAGGTTTTACGTTTTGTTTTAATCTTTCTTGACTAGTTACAAATCTTTCGAGATCTTTTTTTTCAATCAGAATTTCATTACAATTTGAAGTTTCAAAAACTGCAAAAGAATCAACAAAACCTGTGAAACTTGTTAAATCAGGGATGCCTGCGCCATATCTGCATTGATAAAATCTAGGTCTAGTTTCAATACCTTTTATTTCTTTAAAAAATTTTGCAGTTTCTTTTTTAAATTTCCAATTTAGAAATTCGCTAAAATTAATTATGTTCATATATTTTTATTTTTAAGTTAGTTAAATATTTTAAAAAGAATTTTATTTAAAATAGAATTTCTTTTTAAATTAAATATTGTTGTAAATTTTTTTAGTTTTTTTATTTGAAAATCTTTTTGCATTTTTTTTTAAATTAATTAATGAATATCTTTTTTAAAGATGATTCATTTTTAATTTAAAATATTTGATACAAAACTTTTTTCAAACTTTTTTTTTAATAATTATTAATTTGTTTCTTTTTTAGAAAATTGTAAATCATTAATCTTACATAAGTTATAATAAAGTGTTGATTTATTTACGTCCATAAGCTTTGCAGTTTTAGCTACAGAAAGTTTATTTTCAATTAATAATTTATGCGCTTTTTGTAAATCAATTGTAGAATTTTTTTTAATTTGATATTTATTTTTTAAAATATTTATTTTACCTTGCGAGCATTTGAAAATTAAAGAAAGTTCGTTGTTAGTGTGTGTTTTTGCTAATTCACAAAAACGTAACTCATCGATTTCTAATGTTTTTCTGCCAACTTTTTGTAATTTTAAAATTTTAATTGCTTTTTTTTCTAGTTTATCAATTTTTGTTTGATCGTCTGAAGTTATTATTTTGTTAATGTTTATCATGTTTTTTTATTAATTATTAATATTATTGAGTTGTTATTCTTTATTACATATTATTTAGATACAAAATTTTTGTTGCTTTCGCAATTCAAAAGTTTTTGTTTCAAAAGTTTTCGTTTATTAAAATTATATTTTTTAATTTTTTCTTTATTGTTTAAATAATAATTTTTTTTTGTTTCTGCGATTTTTTCTTTATTATTATTAGATAATTCTTTCATATATTTTTTATTTAAGTTGAAGTTTTTAATGTTGTTATTTTAAAATAATAGCTATTCCAAATCCGCCGTTGTTTTCAAAGCTACAAAAATTATATTTTTTTAAATTTGCATTTAAAAAATTTATGAAATTTCTTTTTTCATCTTGATTTAAATTAGAATTTAAATTTATAAATTTATTTTTTAAAAAAGAGCAATTTGATAAAATTGAAATATTTAAAAGATTTTCAATTTTATTAATAATTTCAATCTGTTTTTTTGTTAATTTTTTCATGTTTTTTTATTTAAAATTAATAAATAGTTTTGTAAAATTTGCTTCGCTCATATAATCAACTCTTAAATAAAAGCCGTCACTAGTTTTTGCAAAACATTCAAAAACTGGAACAAAGTCTTTTGCTATTTCGCAAAATCTGTGAGAATAAGGTTCTCCAACCAAAAAAGCATTAAAACCCTTTTCTTTTGTAAAATTTGTCAGTTGCGGAGGTAAACAACAAAGCATTTCTTCAAAATGATCTTCTGTTGTTATTTTAGCATTGCCATTTTTAAGCAATTCATCTGCGTAATTTTTATTTAAGTCTTTCATATTTTTTTTATTTAAGTTAGTTATTGAATTTAATTTAAACTCAATTTCTAAAAACAATATTAAAATGCTAAAATATAATAGTCAACATCTTTTTTTAATTAATTTAAAATATTATATAAATATTAGAAGAGTCAACAGTAGATAAGATTTGGGGAGTGTGTAAAAAAAAGATTAAAATATTTAAAAATAATTTTGGAATAAAAATTAAATTATTTGATTATTAAAAGTTAATATAAGTTAATAAGAGTTGTTAAGAGTTAATGTTAAATATTGTGTCAAGAAAAAAAATAAGGGTTGTATCAAAAAAAGATAAAAAAAATATTTGACAAGTATTTTTTGATGAATAGAATGATTTTTAGCGGACTAATTAACCGTCATATCTTAGGGGTATTTTATTTCTATAGGGCTGGAAACAGCCCAAATAAAATAATTATCAATAAGAAAATAGAAATAAAGTAAGTTAATGTATAATTAACTAATCAAACCCTACTATCAATAAAATAAAGAGGGTGTAGAGTTCTAGTGGTCTTGAAAGGACGATAAGCTAGCTCGGTTGAATTTTGAATGCTAAAATAATTATTTAGCCACTGATAGATAAAAATGATAAAACCCTTGGTGTTTTTATATTGGCTACAAGGGCTAAGTGCAAGCAATTGCGACCGTTAGAAGGATTAAGAAATGAAAAAGGAGAACGCTAACCCGCCTCTTAAATGTTGTAATGATGTTTAGGTTTCTAATATAATCTGTTGAAAAACTGCGAGCGACAACTCAGGAATAAGTTTTTTACAGGAATTTCTAGTGATAGGGATTTCTGTATCTTCAGCTCACTCGAATCTTGGAATAAAGATTGATTAAATTTATATATAAAACTAAAATTTGAGTTAGAAAATATTACTTGAATTTAAAAAAAAAATAAATAAATTGAAAAATGATGTTTGATTAGTGATGTTTGATTAGTGAGATTATGATTAAAAGTTTTATCTCACTCTTTTGAACATCGCACGCGCGTTAAAATAAATGTAAAAAAATGTTAAAAACTCGAGAAATTGAAGATAGAAAAAAAATAAGTCGTCAAGAAACTATCGAATTACTAAATGAACATAAAGAGGCTTTATTTAAAGATATATCTAACAACATTTCTTATAGACAAATCGCAGAGAATTTTAATATTCATCTAACAAACTTGCATCATTACTTGAATCTCGAAGAAAATCAACAAGCTAAAGATTTAGCTCTAAAAATAGCTTCTTATGATATGTTAGACAATGCAGAAAGTGAATTGCACAAAATACAAGATGAATCGCACAACGCAACAGTGCGTAGGCAATGCGAATTATATCAACACAAAATGTATATCGCTAAAGTAAAGAATCGCAAGGAATTTGATTTAAATTATAAAGAACAATTAAGCGATCAACTGCAAGTGATGCCAAAGCTTGAAATAATACTAAACAATAAATAATGCAAATAGCATTACACAAAAGACAAAGCGACTGCTTCACATCTACAGCCACAGAAATTCTTTACGGTGGAGCGGCGGGGGGTGGTAAATCTCACGCAATGAGAATTATTGCAATATTCTACGCTTTAAGCGTGTCGAATATTCAAATTTATTTGTTTCGTAGATTAAGTGAAGATCTTAAAAAAAACCATTTAGACGGCTCTAGCGGGTTTACTAGCTTGCTTGCAGAATATATTGAGAGCGGATTTTGTCGAATAAATGCAAGTACAGCACAAATTATTTTCAAGAATGGCTCTAAGATTAATCTATGCCATTGTCAATATGATAAAGATGTAATCAAGTATCAAGGGGTTGAGATTAATTTGCTCTTGATTGATGAGCTTACGCATTTCAGCGAATATATTTATAAATTTTTAAGATCTAGAGTTAGGCTCGGGGGTTTAGTTATTCCAAAAAATCTTAAACAATCTTTACCAAAAATTATATGTTCTAGTAATCCAGGCGGTGTAGGTCATGAGTTTGTTAAATCTTATTTCATTGAAAATAAAGAGCCGATGAAACTCTACAGAATGACAAAAGAAGATGGTGGAATGTTGCGTCAATTTATACCCGCCAAGCTTTCGGACAATCCAACAATGACTGAAAATGATCCGCTTTATGCTGAAAAACTCTTGGGACTTGGTGGGGCATTAGCAAAAGCAATGCTAGAGGGTGATTGGGATGCTATCGAAGGGGCTTATTTTGATGATTTCGACGCAACAAAGCATATTGTTGATTATGTGAATATCCCGCACGATTGGTTTAAAATTCGTGCATTTGATTGGGGCTATTCGAAACCGTTTTGCGTGCTTTGGGGTGCTGTTAGTGATGGCTCACTTGTTAATTGTGGAGGTATTAAACGAAGCTTTCCAAGAGGTGCAATAATCATTTATCGAGAATTCTACGGGTGCACGGGCAAAGCAAACGAAGGATTAAAGATTGGCAGTGCTGAAATTGCTAAAACTATAAAAGATTTACAAATGGGCGAAAAAATGGATGACATGAGAGCTGACCCCGCAATATTTGATGTTTCATCTGGTCAATCAATAGCAAATCAGTTCGAAGCTCAAAATATAGGTTGGCTTCCTGCTGATAATAAAAGGGTTGCTGGTTGGCAACAAATAAGGGCAAGGCTTACAGGAAATGAAGATGGGCAACCGCTTTTATACATTACAAAAAATTGCAAAAATTTACTTAGGACATTGCCAACCATGCAATATGATAATTCTAAGCCCGAGGATCTTAACACAGATATGGAAGATCATGCTTGTTTTATTGCTGGCACTATGGTTGATACAGATAAAGGGAAAATTGCAATTGAAGAACTTGATCCTAATCTTCACAAAATACTAGCTGGCAATGAATGGACAAATGATTATTATCCATCCTTGACTAAGACAAAAACAAAAACCATTAAATTAACTTTTGAGAATGGAGTTGTAGTTATATGCACTCCTAAACATAAAATACTTGATAATACTGATGCTTGGCGATATGCTAAAGATTTTAACAATCAATTAGCTTTATGGAACCAAAAATTATTAGCAACACAATTCAAAGATACAAAGGTAAAAATTATTATTTTTGTGGCAATTATTTTCAAAAAAATGGCGTTAGACTTCATAGGTTGGTTTGGCAAGATGCAAATGGTGAAATCCCTAAAAACTGTCATATTCATCACAAAGATAAAAACAAAACAAATAATCAATTATCTAATCTTGAATGTTTGTGGTTCGTTGAACACGCAAAAGAACACAACGATGAAATCAAAAAAGAAACAAGTAGAAAAAATATTAAAAAGGCACAAGAATTTGCCAAAGAATATTTTACAACGCAAACTTGTCAAAGCAAAAGTAAATTTTGCGGAAATAATTGCAAAGCCAGTGCGTTGCGTAAGCGTAGAAGATTGGAACGAACAAGCGGTTTATTGTTTATTTGAGCCTAAAACTAATTCTTTTACAATTGAGGGCGGTTTAATTGTTCATAACTGCGACACTTTAAGATATTTATGCATGACTAAACCAATTATGCCAGCTGAGATTAAAAAACCAATGACCCTTCAAGATTCAATCAATAAAGAGTTAGAAATTCAAAAATTAATTGATAAAATCAAAGAAGAAAATAAATTATTGACAAAAAGAAAAAGATAATTATATTCAAAAATTATGAACATGAACCAAATTGAAACACAAGACGAGTTAACTACCGCAAAAGGCGAAAGAGCCTTGATTGATATTTGGCGAAGAGAAATTGACAATGCTAAAAATTATCACGAAAAATCGAAAGAAACAGCAAAAAAATTTCAAGACGTTTATGATTGCCAAGAAAATGAAAATAACAATGCTGATAATTATCCAATTTTTTGGAGCAATACCCAAGTTTTAAAACCATTACTTTTTAGTAAACTTCCAAAAATTAACATTGCTCAAGCTAATTATAACAATGATGAAATTGCTAGGGTCGCTAGTGAGTTAGTTGAAAGATTGTTAAATTATCAATTAAAAGAGTCAGACACTGAAAATCAAATTGAAAAAGTAAGGGATGCTTATTTGGTTCAAGGAATTGGAATCCCGAGAATTGTATTCATACCACCCGAGCCCTTGGAAATAAAAACTAAGGTTAAGAAAAAAATTAAAATTGAAAAACCTGAAGATAATAATTATGAAAATGAAACTAGTAAAGATTACACGGTAGAAGCTGCTCAAGAAATGGAAGTTGAAGAAGAAGAAACTTCTTATGATGTTGATGAGTCAAAAAAATCTTTCACAATTGAATTTGTAGATTATCAAGATTTTCTTAAGTCAACTGAAAAAGAATGGAAAAAATTAAGATGGGTTGCTTTTAGAAAATATTACTCAAGAAGGGAATTAATTGAATATTTTGGCAAGAAAGGTGAGGAAGTGCCAATGACTAATAATAAATTTGAATACTTACAAGAAGAAAAAGAGGATCTTTATAAACTTTGCGAAGTCTGGGAAATATGGGATAAAGAAAATAAAATTTGTCATTTTATTACTTTTGCTGGCAATGGTTTTGTTTTATCAAGTGAAAAAGACGGATATAATCTTAAAAATTTTTTTCCAATCCCAATGCCAATAGGGCTAAATGAATCATATAAGTTATTGCCACAACCGCTCTATCGTCAATATAAAAAACATGCTGAAAATTTAAGTGAAATTGATGATAGAATAGCTAGCTTAATTAAACAAGCAAAATTTACCGGTGTTTATACATCTTTTGCCGAACAAGCAGATGTTGAAAATATTATGAACGGCGAAGATGGGCAATTTAAACCATTAAAAACCACTGCCAATATTGATGATGCTAGAAAATTAATAGTATTTAAACCGCTTGCCGAGATTGTTAACACTATTACAGCTTTAAGACAAGAAAAACTTGCTTTAAAAGCTGATATTCAGGAAATTACGGGATTAAGTGATATTGTTAGAGGCTATTCTGTGGCAAGTGAAACAGCAACAGCTCAACAGCTAAAAGGTAATTTTGCAATTTCTCGTATTCAACCATTACAAAAAGAAGTTGAATTTACTATTAGAGATACTTTAAGATTGTTAGCTGAATTAGCAGTTGAAAAATATTCAATTGAAGAGTTGATGGAACTAACTGGTTTAAAAATTCATGATGTTGAAAGAATTAAAGAAGCAACACAAATGAAACTTGATGCTCAAGTTCAGGAAGCTCAATCTATGTTAGATCCTAAAGATCCGCAATATCAAGAAAAACTTCAAATGTTATCCGCCCAAGCTCAAGCTGGTTATAAAAAAACAATGGGTAAAATTATGGAAGATCTAAAAGGTTTTGCTATTGAATATAAAGATTTAGGTAAACTTGAAAAAATGCTCAAAAGTGATAAATTAAGATGCATAAATATTGATATTGAAACCGACTCGACAATTAAGATTGATCAAAACCAAGAAAAAGCTGATAGAGTTGCTTACATTCAAACAATTTCTGGAATGGTTCAAGCAATGGCTCCAGTAGTTCAAAGTGGAGTTGTTTCAAAAGATGCATTAAATGAATTTATTATTTTTGCAAGTAAACCCTTTAAAGTTGGTAGAAATCTTGAAAATTTCTTAAGAAATAATGAAGAAGATGCTCCAGATGCTCAAGAAATGATGGCTCAAATGGAAATGCAAATGAGACAAAAAGAAATGGAAATGAGACAGATGGAGTTGCAATTAAAACAACAAGAATCAATGGGTAAACTTCAAATTGAACAACAAAAAGTTGATGTTGAAAAAGCTAAATTGCTAAATCAACAAAACGAATTTGAGACTAAACTTGAATTTGAAGATGCTAATAAACAAGCCGATAGAGAAAGCAAAAGACTTGATTTAAAGGTTAAAGCTGGAACTGAAATCGTTAATGAACAAATCCGAAATGCTAACCAACCAACACAAATTTAATATGTTAAAAAAAGGAACATCAAAAAAAGTCATATCTGCTAACATTAAAAAAAAAATGAAAGCAGGAAAACCGCAAAAGCAAGCAATTGCAATTGCATTATCTTCAGCAAAAAAATCAAAAATTAAAAAATAGGAGGACTATGAAAAAAACTACAAAAAAAGGTGGTAAAAAAGGCGGTAAAGGTTGCTAATATGATTACAAAAAGATTACAATATATCAACGGAGAAGCTCACTGGATGGATATTGAAGATCGACCTAGAAGAAAACTTCCCGAAGGTTTAAAAGAAGATTTAACAATTGATGGCTATATCAATAAATATGGTTCAATTTATAACCACGCCGATGGTAAAAATTA
>Ga0209820_1000236_pt1 | contig 13659 bp, 20 predicted proteins | sample PPLLak21cMay2015_FD_187254 | JGI IMG/M metagenome (GOLD analysis project Ga0209820, IMG submission 187254) | Freshwater sediment microbial communities from Prairie Pothole Lake near Jamestown, North Dakota, USA - PPLs Lake P7 Core (1) Depth... | ecosystem: Environmental > Aquatic > Freshwater >...
GAGATTTCGACAACGCAATGCAGAAAAGACGCCGCACGTAGTCGCGCTCTTCGCGCAGCCGTTCGATCTCGCGCTGCGCGTCCAGCGCCTCGGCACAGAACTGGGTGGACCGCTGATTTCGGGCGCAGCCGGTGTTTCGTCGAAGCCGTTCGATCTCGGCGGCGGCTTCTTCGACCATCGGCCATAGGATCATGTACTGAGAGTCGCGTCTGAGCCGCGCCACGATGTCATCGCTCACTTGCCGTCCTCCTTGAAGCAGTCCCATCCGCGCTTACGAGCCTCAAGCAATGCCCCGCCAGCGGTTTGGCCTTCCATGTCACAAACCTCGCGCCGCGCCTCGTCGCGCTCGGCGCGAAGCCGCTCGATCTCCAGACCGGCCTCGCGGATCACGCCGACGGCCTCGAGCATGAGGCGGGCGGTCACGCGGTCGCCCGGCCCGATGTCGCCGACGCGGTCGATGAGCCTGTTCCGAACGTCCTCAGCCATCCGGCTGAGGTCCGCGGCGGGCTCGCGGACGCCGTTCTCGGCGTTCCACTCCCGGTGATGGCGACTCATCCCCGGCTGCGGGTCGCCTTCCCGCTCCAGATCGTCCGTGTACGTGTGGCTCCTCAACGGATCCCCCGATCATCGAAGAGGGGCCAGAGGGTTGCCACGGCCGCGGCGGCGATGGCACAGATGCCGAGAAAGATTCCCATGTTCGCGTTTCCTTCCGGGGCCTCGCGGTCTGAGCGAGGTCCATCATCACCGAGTAGCCCGCAATCGCCTCCATGACGATCCGTCGGACGGGCTTCCCGAATCCCTTGCTGAGCGCCGCGAGTGTCTGGTACGTGTTCTCGTCGACAGATACTGCGCGGCGTTTCATGGCGCGGGACGGTATAAGCATCGGCCGAATCGGTCAAGGGGCTTTAGGGAAAATCTGGTTGAGCGCTTCGCGGCGCTTCTCGCACCCGCAATCGGGCGCCACAGCCTTGACAACGGCCGCCACCCCCGTCACCTGGGCGACCGTGTAGACGATGTCGCCTAGCCCGCGCGCGGGGCCGTTGTAGAACGGGCAGGCCGCACACCGGGCGTCATCCGTCACGCTGGTGCCTGCGGCGCGGTTTGCCGCCACGTTGTGGCAATGGCCAGACGAGAGGTTTTTGCACGTCACGAAATCACCAGTGAACCAGGCAGAATGGAAGAGATCAATCCTGCCGCACGACGCGTCGCGCAGATTTCGGCAACGCTGTAGACACATTGTCCGACTGCTGGAACCGTTGGGCTCACGCCAAGCGTCGGATGGACGAACAGCGCCCCGACGTACGGCAGCGCACCAGGGGCGGCGCATCCTGCAGGGCCAGCGACATACGGCTTCTCATAAAGCAGTTGCAGCCGGTAGAAACTGATCGGAAACCCTGCCGCCTGGATGCCAAAACCAACATCCACGTAACAACGCCAGGTGCATACCTGTGGCGCTCGGTCTGGTTTGTACAGCTGGTACACGCCGAATACCGTCGCGGTGGTCGACGCGACTTGCGCGCAAGGATCAAAATTACCGAATGGTGGGTTTGCGATACAGTTGGTGTCGTAGAACGTGGCTGTGTACGTCTCGGTGAATGACGCAGACGCTGCGCACGTGTATTGAGGCGCGACAGCGTTGGTCAAGGATCTGGTGATTCCGTCATTGACCGTCACGGCACCGTAATACCGCAATGTCCCGCAAGTGCACGGATTCAATCCAATGGAAACGCTGCCGTTCCACGTCACGTTGTACGTGTTGGCGACGCATGGGCAAATGCCTGGGCATTCCGGCCCCGTCTGACCGCAGCAACATGCCTGGTGGTGGCTCACTCCTCGGCCTCCACAAACGACGGCGGCACCAGGTACCACCCCTCCGGCAGTTCGACGCGGTTGTCGCCGAGCCGCCACTGTGCGCCCTCGAGGGAGTAGACGCGCGCTCGAGCGCATGGCCCGATGCGGACCGGGCTACCCTCGGAAACGAGCACCGTGCGCGTGCAGCCAGTCGCGCAAGCGACGGCCAGCAACGCGGAGATGACGGCCTTTGCCGCCGTCGACGGCCGTCCCTTGCCGCTCCGCGAACCACGCGAGCAGTCCGCGCACGATGCCCGTGAGGAGATCACGCACGCGACTCCGCGTCCTTTGCGAGGATCAGGCCGACGCCCGCGATAATGGCCGACACGGCTGCGGTCCAGTCGACTGCGTCTGGCCATCCGTTGAGAATGCCGGCGGCCGCCGTCAGGATGGCCGCGATGCCCGCGAGGGTGGTCTTACGGTTGCCTTTCATTTTGCTTCCGCTCCAGTGCCGCAATGCGGCTTTCGTAGTGCGCCATCGTCGCCCGCAGCTCGGCGAGCATCACCTCTACGCGCGTCAACTTGCCAACGACAACCATGGTCGTGGTGACCACGGACGCGATGATGCCGAGGGCGCCTGCGAGCGTCGAGACATCCATGTCAGCTGTACCACGCTCCGACGGTGGTCGCGGCACCGGCCGAGCGGACGTAGACCTGGGTCGGATTGGCGTCACCCAGGTTGACCTGAAGGAACGCAGACAACAGCGTGACCTCGGTGCCCGACGCGCCGGGATAGCGCAGCACGGTGTTCGCGTGCGGGATGATGATGAGGTTTCCGCCGGTGCGGTTGTCAGTCGCGGACAGCTGCGCGAAAGATCCAGTGCTGATCGGTGCGGTTACGTTTCCAATGATGCCGAATCTTGCCACGGGTGATGCTCCAGTTGGTTCTTTGGCCATTAGCGGGTTGCGTTGGGGGTGATGTAGAAGGTGCCTTCGGCGAAGCGCGTCGTGACGCCGCCGGTGGTTCCCTCGAGGTCGTAGACGCCGTACTGGGGCGCCGCGAATCCGGCGGTGACGGTCGCGGCCATGGTGACGGTGATGGTGGTTTCACCGCCGCTATGGGTAGCGGAAATGTCGCCCTCAAGGGTCGACAGTTCGAATACGACCGTGTTGCTGTTATGAGAAGGGCGTCCCTTCATGGCGAAACTCTGGCCTGAGACGTTGCCCGTCCAGGTAACCACCATGGTGAACGTACTGCCGCTCTGGATGATGATGTCGCGTTGTGGATCGTCGCTGGGGTGTGCCATGGGATCATCCGAAACAGAGGGTTCTCACGCGAACGAAGCCTGCGCCGCCAGCGCCGCCGGCGCCGCCGGCGGTCGTGCCCTTGCCACCGCCGCCACCTCCGCCGCCACGGACGGCCGCGCCGCCTGCGCCGCCTGCGCCCGATGTGCCTTGACCGCCGCCGCCGCCGCCGTTGCCGAATCCCGTGATTGTGTCGAATCCGCCCGCGGTGCCCGCCACGCCCGTGGTGCCGCTTGCGCCACCAGCGCCGCCGCCACCGCTGTAGATCGTGCCGCCGCCGCCATCGGTTCTGCCGCTGCTCGCTTTTCCACCAGCACCGCCAGCACCGGACAATCCGCCGCTTCCACCGCCAGCGGGGCCGAACCAGAATCCGACCCTTCCATCGGCTCCAGGGTTGCTGTATGCGCCATTTGCAAATGTGAACTCAGCTACCCCGGCTGAGTTTGCAATGATTCCCATTTCCACAGTCGAGCCGCCCGCCTGGTCATCACCACCACCGAACGGCCCGCCCGCGTACAGATAGGTTCCGAATGAACTCTCTGCGTCGTTTGATGGGTTCGCGAAATCCTGAGCTACGCCGCAGGCGATGGAGACGGTACTGGGCAAATCCGCGGCAGCAAACGTCTTCGAGGCGATCTTTCCACCACTACCGCCAGCTCCCCAGTTGTCGGTCGTTCCATCCTGACCCGCTTGACCCGCACCGCACATCGTGACCTCGACCCACAGCGCGTTCGACGGCTTGGTCCACGTGCCGCTCGACGTGAAGTCCTGCGTGTTGACGGTGAGCGTGCCGCCGCCGCCGACCTCGACGCCGCCGGCGGTGGTGCCGTCGCCGATGTACAGCTTCTTGGTGTCGGTCGTGTAGATCGGCTCGCCTTGTTCGGGCGTGATCCCGGTGCGGTCGGCGTTGACGCCGCGTCGTAGCTTGAGTGCCATTAGGTGAAGGTCCCCATGTCGTTTTCGGGAAGATATGGGTTCGCGAACGTCGCGAAGTCCAGATCATTCATCGGGAACGCAAACGTTGCGTAGTCGTACACGTTAATCGCGCCGTAGTCGGTCTCGCCTTCCTCGGCGTCAAAGAATCCGTACTCGTCATCGAGCAACGGCTGCAGCAGGCTGCCGTAGTCGGTGTCGCCCGTCAGCGGTGTGTCGCAAAGACCGTCGATGGCCTGCGTGTTGAGGATCAGCCACAGCAGCGTGCCGTCCTGGTTGCGGTGCGGGACCGCCAGGACGTAGGTGTTGATCGGGATGGGCTTCGGGCTAAACCCAGTCGGAAGAGTCGCCTTGGTGACGCCGTACGCCACGAACGCGCTGCCGTTCGAAAGCTCGCTGACCGACAGGCCGGTGTGCGCGTAGGTGTTGGCGGTCGTGGCGACCTGGTAGCCGCCGGCGACGTTCTGCACGCGCGCCTGATACAGCGTGTACACGTACCGCGCCTGGCCAGCATTGAGCACCGTCGTGTTGGTGATCTTGAAGAGGCGCGATTCCACGCCCTCTGGCTCAGGCGATAGCCGGGCCGCTTTGTCGAGGTCCTTCGCCCTGCGGTACGTGTAGTCCGCGCGGTACATCAGTACCAAACCCCCATGAACGCCTGGTACTTCATGCTCTGGCCAAGGAACCCGTTGGGCCAGATGTCGTTGAACGCAACTGCCGTCCGCGCGTCGCGCGCCCAACGCACGTCGGCGTAGTCAGTGCCATTCATGCGCGGGCGACCGTCCTGGTCGGGCTGCACGATCTGACTGTGATGAAAGTACTCGTCGTACAGGTAGTCCATCACGACTTCGTAGAACTCGTGCTCCAGGTGGTTGATCGCGGCGCCATCGCAGATGAGGTTCTGCGCGCCGTACCCGAGGAAGGCGTCGCTGTTCTTCTTGCCGACGTACGCCTGCAGCACGCCCGTGAGCGCGTCGATGCCCTGGCTATTCGCGTCGACCACGAACCGCAGCTTGAGCGCGACCTGTCGCACGTCGATGTCGCGCTGCTTCTGAAGGCCGCCGATGTCCGACGCCGAGATGTCGTTAGTGGCGTTCGGGCCAGTCATGGACGGGTTGTCGCGGTACATCTTCATGGACCGCGTTCGGAACGTCGGGATCACCATGCACGGCAGCAGCAGGCATCGCGCGCCACTTTCCAGGGCGGTCGCATTGGCGATGTTTTCCTGTGTCCGGGCAAGTCCCTTGCCAAACTTCGTCTCGAAGTAGCGCGTGCTGTAGCGCACGGTCGCCGTCAGTCCGCGCCCGTTGCCGCCCATGTTCCAGTCGATGCCGCGCACAAGCGCTCCGCTCAGCCAGTCGCTGCCGCCGCCGTACTGCTCGCCGATGTTCTTGATGACGGGCGCGCCCTGCGTCGTGTCATCCCAAAGGATGTTGACCGGCGTAAACGGCGTGATCGGCTCGGGTTGGCTCTGCGCGTCGAGCTTGACCTTCTCGACGTGGTAGACCTCGGTGGCAGAGTGCACGTCCCAGATGTCGCCCTGCGACACCGACGTGCTCTTGAGGTAGGCCTTGTACTGGCCGGACTGGATCATGTCGTGGTCTCCCGCATCTGACGCTGGAATGCCGCCATCTGCCTGTCGAGCTCGCGAAGTTCCTCACGCGAGTACAGGGTACGCGCTTCCTGCTCGCTGCCAACCACCGACAGGTCCGCCTCGCGCATGATCTCATCGATGTCGCGCTGCCCGCCAAGGTTGCCAAGCGCCGCTCCGATGAAGGTTCCCAACCAGCTCGCGCCCTTCTCTAGGTTGCTCGCCCAATTGGAGATGACGCTCTCGCCACCCGAACCGAACCCTCTAGAGAGTCCACCGAAGAATCCCGTCGGCTGGAACTGATCCTGCGGACCGGCAGCCGCCGCGATGCCCGCCGCCTGAACGGCGCTCATCGTCGTGGTCTTGCCCGTCTTAGCAAACTCAGAAAGGGTTTTGTTGGCCTCGGTCACGGTCGCGCGGAACGAGTCCATGATCGCGCCCGCGAGCTTGACGGGGGCAGCGGCCGCCAGCGCGATGCCGCCCGCGCCGATGGCGAGGCTGCCGGCGGTGCCTCCGAGCGCGCCGAGGCTGCCGAGCTTGCCTGCAGCGCCGCCGGCGAACGCCAGGCCCTTGCCGCCGATCCCCTGCAGCTTCTTGTTGGCGTCCTCGATCTGCTTCTTCATGCCAGACGTATTGACCGCCACGTCGACGTTCAGCGTTGGGAGTTTCATAGGAACCGGCTCACCTTCTGGCGTCGCGCCTTGCGTCCCTTGCTCATCTTGGAAATCTCAAACTCGACCTCGCGGGCAAGGTAGGGCAGCACCTTCGGACCAAACGCCTGGTGCACGATGCGCGACGCGCCCGTGCCGATGTGGTACTTGCCGCGCCCTCGATGCCGCAGACCACGTTTCCACGCGCGCCCAAGCTCGATGGTGCGCGCGCCCGTGCCCGGGTGCGTCATCCCCTTCGCCCAGCTGTGCCACCCAAGTTCCGCGAAATGGGAGCGCCAACCGACGCCCATCTCGTCGTACGACTTGCGGCGCGCGCGGCCGCTGCCGCCGTAGTCGCTGTAGAACTTGCCCTTGATCTTCACCGGCGGGTCGCGGTATCCGACGCCCAGCCAGATGACGCCCTTCGGCCAGAACTTGATGCGGTACGCCATGTGCTTCGGGTTGAGATACCTGTCGTTGCGCTGCTTGATCAGCGCCATCTCTTCCCGCGCGAACTGCCGCAACGCGTTCTTGGCGATGCGGATCTTGACCTTCTTCTCAAACTCGTCCAGGGCGGCACTTATCGCCTTCAGGTCGCCTGGGTCCGGTCGGAAGGTTAGATTTGGAGAGCTCATCGAGTCGCCTTCTAATGCCCTTCCAGTCCGGCACGTCAAGCTCGACGATGAGCTCAAGAACCGACCGTTCCCAAGGTGCCGCCCGTCTGTTCCGAAGGACGCGCGCGAGCAGCTGTCGCGCGTCCCGGCCTAGTCCGCGCCTTCGCTGTACAGCGCCTCGATCATGGGCACCGCCTTCGCGGCGAGCCCAGCAGGGCAGCCGCCAGCGGCCTCAATGCTGGGGAACACAGGCTGCCCGTCCTCGGTGTGGAGGTGACGGTAGAGCCCGAACTGCCGGCCGCGCTTTGGGTCCTGCGTGTTGATGTCGATGGCCTCGATCAGGTCGAGCAGCGTGGGCCGCGACAGGTGGAACGTGTGCCCGTTCCACTGGAATGGAACCGGCTCAAGCGCGAGGATGGCGCGGATGTCAGGCAATGGTGTACGCCCCGGTGAACTGCAGCTCGAACGCCACGCGGACCACGTCGGACACCGCGACGCTCGGGCTCCAGCTGGTGACGTACGCCGTCGCGGTGATAGTCGCGCTAGCGTGCAGCGTGAACACGCACGACACCGTCGCGCCTGACCGTACCGCTGCCTCGAGCGCCGCAATCTGCCCGTTGGCCTGGTCGTAGTACAGGTTGCCCGACGCGCTGCCCGTGCGAATGCCGTTCACGAACGCGCGGTCGGTGTTGCCGATCTCGGTTACGTCGACGGTTTCAAGCGTCAGCGTCACGGAAGCGTCGACAATGCCGGGGACGGCGGTGCCGCCGACGGTGAAGATGAACCCTGACGTGTTGTAGACAGCCATTTCACGGCCTCCAGTAGATCGTTGCGTTGACCGTCACCGTGGCGGGTTCCTGCTCGTCGCCAAGCCCGACGGTAGGCGGCGCGAGGGTCTTGCTTGTGATGACGATGGCGTCGATGACGATGCCGCTGAAGGTCCCCGTATCGAGCGCCGTATCGATCGCGTCGCCGATGGTCGCGGCGTCGATGCTGGTCTCGGCGATGCCCGTAACGGCGAGCTCGCCCTGCATGATGCCGCGCGCAACGTCGGAAGTTGCCTGGTTTGACACCTCGTACGTGACTGCAGGCAGCGCCGTCGATTGCAGGCGGTAGCCGTGCGTGACGCGGGAATCGGGCACGTCGATGCCGTTCGCCGACAGCTCGTTGCCGTCGATCAGCATCGTTCGGACGGCTGCCTCGATGGTCGCCATCAGTCGATCTCCTCGCAGAGGATCACGGCGACGCGGTCGGCCTCATCGAGGTTGCGGATCGACTGGACGCGCAGGATGCGCCCGCGCACGTCCAGGCGGTCGACCTCGGTCAACCCGACGCCCTGCACCGCCTGCCAGCGCGCGCGGACCTCGCACGTGCGCCGCACGGCGACGCCGTCGGCGTACTGCTGCTCGGTGGTCGAGTCGTTGCGTAGGTCGCAGCGGAACGTGCCCGCCGCGTCCCATACGTCGGTGCGCATGCCGAGCGCATCCTGCGCATCGCTGGCGGCGAGCCGGGTGGCCACATGGGACAGGACGCCGCCCGAGATCATCGGAGCTGGCTCCTGATGGAGTACATGTCCAGGATGGCCTCGACGGACATCGGCACCGTCTGCAGGCCGATGGGCTGCGCCGCCTCGGGATTGTTGTACCAGTGCCCGACGAGCGCAATCATCGCGTGGACCAAGGGATCGGGGATGTTCGAGTATCCGACCGTGTAGGTCACCGTGATCGCGGTGCCTTCGTAGATCTCGGGGCGCTCGAGGAACCTGATCTGGTTCAGGGGCCCGTCGGTCTGGTCGATCCAGTAGTCGCCCGACGGCATCGTGGTCTGAGCGTTCGTGCTGTTCTGGTAGCGCACGTGGGTGATGCCCGTGTAGGGCGCCACGGGTATGAGGCTGTCCGTCCACCAGGCGAGGAACAGCGCCTCGGTGCGCGGCTGCAGCGCAAGCCCGGTGCGCTTCTCGACGAACACCGTCGCCGTCTCCCTGAGCCTGATCAGGTCGGCGTCATCGTCGCTGTAGTCGATCTTCAGCGCGGTCTTGATTGTGCTCAGGGGGATCGACATGGAAAAGGGTCTGCCGCCTTTCGGCGGCAAACCCCACGGGGAAAGATGCGCTCACTTGAACTCGGCGTGCGCGAAGGGGCGGTAGCCCGAAGCGCCGGTCATGACAGTCAGGTCGCTGCGCTTCCACGTCTGGAGGAAGACGTTGAGCTTGGCGAGGTCGGTGTACTGGTCGAGCATGAACTCGACCGGGCCGCGGTCGTAGATCTCGACGTTCGAGAAGTCGCCCACGACGAACGCGACGCCGGCGGCGGTCGTGGCCGTCGGCATGAACTGCGAGATCACGACGGGAATGCCGTAGAGGCTGCCGTTGATTCCGTTCGTCAGGCCCTCGGTGACGTTGTCCGACACCTGCCAGAGGTAGCGGTTCGATCCGTCCTTCAGCTTGCGGATCTCCTTCGCGGCCGTGTCGCCCATCACCCAACGCAGCGATCCGCCGCGACGGTACTGCGGGCTGACAAGGTGCGCGGTCTCGATCACGGCGTCGGCGGTGAGGCCCGTCCATCCCTGTCCGGTCGTGCCGCCGGTGAAGGTGAACTTGTTGTCGGCGTCGTTGATCGACTTCACCACTCCAGTCGGCTGCGCCGGGTTGCCCGTCGCGCTGGCCGAACCGTCGCCGGTCATGAGGTACTGCTCCTCGGTCTGCGCGAGCGCCTGGGCGACCTTGTTGGCGAGGTAGCTGCCGCCGTTGATGTAGTCGTTGTACGCCTGGAACGTGACCTTCGAGCGGACGGCGTAGGTGAAGTCGCCGATGGTCTTGCGGCCGAAGGTGCCGGTGGACTCGGTGACGGTCGACGTCGGAGTCGCGTAGCCGTCGGTGGTCGTGGTCGACTCGTCGACCAGGTAGCCGGTGGGAATCGCGGTCTCGACGGTGATCTGCTGGTCGGTCGCCACGTTGAACACGCGCGCAAGGCCGCGGAGGGGGGTCTCCCGCATCATCAGTTCCCAGATGCGCCGCTGCATATCGACGGGCATGGGGGAGTTGGAGCTGCCCGTGTTCAGCGCGCGGATCTCGGCCATGTCGCCCGTCCGGAGCGCCTTGGCGAACGCCGAGCGGTACTCGGCCGACGCGGAGAAATCCGCGGAGACCGCCTTCTCGGCGGCTCGCACGGCGAGCGGCGCGATCTCGTGCACCGGCTTGCGCATCTCGGAGTCGATGCGCGCGGCGCGCTGCGCCTGCTCGATCTCGCGGTCGAGCTCCGTGTACCGCGCGTCCATGCGGTCCCACTGCTCGCGCTCGAGGCCGCCGAAGTCCTTGCGGTCATTGAGCGCCTGCATATCGGTCAGGAGCTTCTTGCGCTCCTCCATCTTCACCTTCAGATCCATGGTGCCAGTCCTTTCAGTTCGCGCAATCGCAGCGCGCGTGCCATCCTGTCGCGCTCGGAAACGCTCCGCAGCGACGAACTTGTCCGGTCTCCGTACGCCGCGTCGACCACCACGGACAGCTCGACGAGCCGTGCCTTCGTGACGGTGCGCAGCGTTCGCTTGTCGTTCCACTCGTCGGCCTCGGCGTAGAAGCCGAAGCTCATCTCGCCGGTCAGGTCGCCGCGAGCCATCAGCGCGCGAACGTCGTTGCCGAGCGTGGTCTCGGGAAGGTCCGCGTCGAACCGCAGGCCCTTCGCCGTGTCCTTGATCCTGAGGGTGCCGCTCTTCGTGCGCGCGAGCAGCGCGCCTGGCTCATGGTTCCAGAGCAGCTTGATGTCGGCGTCGGCGAGGTCGCCGAACGCTCCGGGCGCGATGCGCTCCTGGAACGTCCCGCGGACGCCGGGCTCGGTGATCTCGTTCGACCAGCGGTTGTAGGGCACGGCGATGCCGACGAGCTGCCGCCCCTCGCCCTGCTCGAGCTCCCCCATCGCGCGCCTAGAAATCATTCGGTGATCCCTCCGACTCGGACGTGTCCTCGCCGATGTTCGTGCTGCCGCCACCAGTGCCGACGTTGAGCGCGAGCGTGGGCTCATCGAGGCCATCGAGTGGCTCGAGGTCGAGCCGCGCGCGGGCTTCGTTGCGCGTCAGGAATCCCGCCTCGACGCCAGTGCGGAGCGCCGCCATCTGCTCGGCCACGCCTGGGCGGATGAGGGCGTCCGTGTCCCACACGACCGAATCGAACGGCGACATCAGCTTCGTGCGAAGCTCGGCGCCGAGCGCCGACATCCACGCCTGCAGGCAGCCGTCGACGTACATCCGCGACAGCCATTCCATCGAGCCATACGACGATCCGACATCCTCCGCGAGGTAGGACGCCGGCACACCGAACAGGCGCGACACGTCGCCGATGGAGTAGCGCCGCGCGGCCTCTAGGCCCGTGTCGTCCACGGTCGACGAGATGCGCTCGATCTTCACGCCGTCGCCTAGGACAACGGGTTTGCCCGCGTTCTCGGCGCCCCCATGGCGCTTCATGTAGTAGTTCTCCACCTTCTGCATCAGCGCCTCATCGATCTGGCGCTGGTGGATGATGGCGATCTTCGGGTTGCCGGCATTCTGGTACGCGGTCAGCGCCATCGCCTCCTGGCTCGCCAGGATCTGGATGGACGTTCGGCACAGGTTGATCGGCGATTCACCCCACAGGCCGCTCGTCGACGGCGCGCGAACATGGAGCACGTCCGACGCGGGGATGTCCGGGTATCCGCGGATGGTGTACGTCGGCGTCCCGCGCGTCACGTCGAGCGACACGTTGTCGTTGTCGAGCAGGAACAGCTCCAGCAGCTCGCCGCCCTTCGTGCGGTTGATGAGCGCGAAGCCGTTTCCGTAGAGCAGCGCGTTCATCAGGAGCGCGCGGCGGAACTCGAAGGCGTTCCACCAGGTCGACGGGTTGCGCCACAGCGTGTCGGCGACGGGCGCCGACAGCTCGCAGTCGAGCCGCGCGATGTCGCCCGAGATGAGCGTGACCGCGCGGTACACGGGCGTATAGCGCAGCGCCGACAACGGGCCCACCGTCGGCACCGACATCGCGCTGCCGGTCAACAGCGTGGTCGAGTAGTTCCGACGGAACAGGTTGGCGATGAGGTCTGCAAGCGCCACGAACGGATCATCCGTGCTGCGCAAGAGCGCGCCCCTGTCCTAATCACCGAAGGTCAGATATCGGCGTTCCGCAGGAACTCCCAGCTCGACGCGGACTCGCCGCCCCAGGCGTGCACGGCCATGATGGCCGCGACCAACGGGTCGATGATGTGGGTCCGCTTCGACTTGTTCACCTTGATGTTGCCGTTCGTGTCGCGGATCGGAACCGCCACCGCGCAGGCGTTCCGAAGGATCGGGTCCTCGCCCACGACGAACTTGCGCCCTACCCAGAGCTGCTGGAACAGCTGGCAGCCGGGGCCCATCGTGGCAATGCCCTGCGAGTAGGTCTCCAGCGGCAGGCCCTTGGCGACCGCCTGCTCGGCGAACATCTTGGCGCCCCACTTGTCGTAGGCCACGCTTGCTATCTGGAACTCGCCGGCGAGCGCCTCCAGCGTCGACATGATGCGCGTGTAGTCGATCTCGCGGCCGACCGTCAGCTCGACGAACCCTCGGGCCGCCCAGTTCCTGACGGGCAGGCGGTAGTCGAGCTCACGCTGCCGGACGTCCTCGGACGGCCACCAGTAGTGGCCGCGCAGCGCCACGCTCCCATCGTCCAACGGAACGGCCACGACCAGCGCCGACAGGTCGAGGCTCTTGCTTAGGTCAAGCCCGATCCACGCCCGCCGGCCGCGGAGCGCCGCCCAGTCGATCTGAGTCGGCGTCCAGGCGATGGCCATGTCCAACCAGTTGCCCGTCTCCTCGCCCGTCCTGGCGCAGATGTAGCGCGAGAACTCGGCGCGGCCAATGGCGCTGCCCTTCTTCGCGTTCCACATGGTCTTCAGGTCGCGGATGTTGGGCTGCCCGTGCTCCATGCCCGGGTTGGCCTTCGCCCAACAGGCGTCGTCGCCGAGATCGTCCTCCTTGTCGATCCCGAACAGCAGCGGCATGGTCGAGTCATCCTCATCCTCGCCGCTGAGAAGGCGCTGTCCCGCCGCCACCTTCTCGCTGAACAGGCCCTCGGCGTCGGCTGCAGGCGTCGAGATGATGAGCCCGAGACTGTTCCGCCGCTTGCCGGCGGTGGTCTCCAGCTTCGCCAAAATGTCCCGATCCGCGAACTCGGCCACCTCATCGCCGATCCACATGGACGGCGTCAGGCCGTCCAGGCTTGTCGGCGAGGTCTTGAGCGCCGACAGGACGCAGTCCCGGTTCCGATCCTCGATCCGGTTGTACAGCACCCTCACGCCGTCGGCCTCGCGCCCGCGGAGCATCTGCCGGGCCGTGTCGACGCATAGGAGCGCCTGCGCTTCCTTGTTGGCGATCACGTGCACGCGCCTGCCGGGGCCGCTCAGGAACTCCCAGAGCGCCAGCGCGGCGGCGTAGGTGGTCTTGCCGTTGCCTCGGGCCACCTGCAGGATGGCCGTCTTGACCCTCCTGGTGCCGTCCTGCCACTCCCACCCGAACAGCTGGGCGGTGGTCCAGACCTGCCAGGGGTGCAGGACGAACGGCTCCCCGGCGTAGTCGCCCACCAGTGGCAGGGTCTCGCAGAAGTCGGCGATCTCCTGCACCCTGTCCCAGTTCATCCGCAGGTCGGATCGCTCGAGATCGCGCTCAAACCGCTGTGCCGCAGCGAAGATCCATTTCGAGTTCGCCGCAGATCCCGACAGTACGCGACGGTTGTACTCAAGAACGACCGTTTTCGTGTGTGTTTGTGCTTTGGAGT
>Ga0209820_1000241_pt1 | contig 13420 bp, 10 predicted proteins | sample PPLLak21cMay2015_FD_187254 | JGI IMG/M metagenome (GOLD analysis project Ga0209820, IMG submission 187254) | Freshwater sediment microbial communities from Prairie Pothole Lake near Jamestown, North Dakota, USA - PPLs Lake P7 Core (1) Depth... | ecosystem: Environmental > Aquatic > Freshwater >...
GCCGGACGACCTCGCCCTGCAGATCGAGCCGATCCACCAGGCCGTGCGCGCGCTCGGCTGGCCGGTGATCGAGATCGAGGGCATCGAGGCGGACGACGTGATCGCGACGCTTGCCCGGCGGGCGACCGCGCATGGACTGAAGACCATCGTGTCGACGGGCGACAAGGACCTCGCGCAGCTCGTCGACGAGCACGTCACGCTCGTCAACACGATGAGCAACGAGACGCTCGACGCCGCGGGCGTCAAGCAGAAGTTCGGCGTGCCGCCGGAGCGGATCGTCGATTACCTGACGCTCGTCGGCGATGCCGTCGACAACGTGCCGGGCGTAGAGAAGGTCGGCCCGAAGACCGCCGGCAAGTGGATCAGCCAGTACGGCTCGCTCGACGCGATCGTCGAGCACGCAGGCGAGATCGGCGGCGCGGTGGGCGAGAACCTGCGCAAGGCGCTGCCGTGGCTGCCGACGGCCAGGGCGCTCGTCACCGTGAAGTCCGACTGCGACCTGGGCGGGCACGTCGAGTCGGTCGAGTCGCTCGCCGACCGCGGCGCAGACAGCGAGCGGCTGCGCGAGCTCTTCACGCGCTACGAGTTCAGGAGCTGGCTGAAGGACATCGGCCAGTCGCCGCCGGCGGCGGGCGGCGACGCGCCGGTCGATGCCGAGGCGCAGCCCGCGGCCTTCGTGCGTCCCGACGTGCAGTACGAAACGGTGCTGACGCGCGAGCAGCTGGAACACTGGCTGGACCGCATCGGCGCGGCCGAGCTGACGAGCATCGACACCGAGACGACGTCGCTCGATCCGCTCGCTGCGCGACTGGTCGGCCTGTCGCTGTCGGTCGAACCGTTCAAGGCCTGCTACATCCCGCTGGCGCACCGGTACGCGGGAGCGCCCGACCAGCTGCCGTTCCAGGAGACGCTGGACGCCCTGAAGCCGTGGCTCGAGAGCCCGCACCACCGCAAGGTGGGCCAGCACCTGAAGTACGACATGCACGTGCTCGCGAACCACGGCGTCCGCCTGGCGGGCATCGCGCACGACACGCTGCTGCAGTCGTACGTGCTGGAGGCGCATCGCAGCCACGACATGGACTCGCTCGCGGAGCGCCACCTGCAGCGCAGCACGCTGACCTACGTCGAGGTGTGCGGCAAGGGTGCCAACCAGCTGCGCTTCGACGAGGTCGCGCTCGACCGCGCGACGGAGTACGCGGCGGAGGACGCCGAGGTGACGTTCGAACTGCACCGGGCGCTGTGGCCGCGCATCGAGGCCGAGCCGCCCCTGCGATACATCTACGAGGAGATCGAACTGCCGACCGCGCAGGTGCTCCACGAGATGGAGCGCTGCGGAGTGCTGATCGACCGCGACCGTCTCGGCGCGCAGAGCCGCGAACTCGGCGCGCGCATCGCCGAGCTGGAGACCCGGGCGCAGGAAGCGGCGGGGCAGCCGTTCAACCTCGGCAGCCCGAAGCAGATCGGCGAGATCCTGTTCGGGAAGCTCGGCCTGCCGGTGGTGAAGAAGACGGCAAGCGGTGCGCCGTCGACCGACGAGGAGGTGCTCGAGAAGCTCGCCGAGGACTTCCCGCTGCCGAAGATGCTGCTCGAGCACCGCGGCCTGTCGAAGCTGAAGTCCACCTACTGCGACAAGCTGCCGGCGATGGCCGACGCGCACGGCCGCGTGCACACGCACTACGGGCAGGCGATCGCCGTCACCGGGCGCCTGTCGTCGAGCGACCCCAACCTGCAGAACATCCCGATCCGCACCGCCGAAGGCCGCCGCATCCGCGAGGCGTTCATCGCGCCCCCCGGGCACCGGATCGTGTCGGCGGACTACTCGCAGATCGAGTTGCGCATCATGGCCCACATCTCGGGCGACAGCGGCCTGCTCGACGCCTTCGGCAAGGGCGAGGACATCCATCGCGCGACGGCGTCGGAAGTGTTCGGCGTGCCGCTCGGCGAAGTGACGAGCGAGCAGCGCCGCTACGCCAAGGTCATCAACTTCGGACTCATCTACGGCATGAGCGCGTTCGGCCTCGCCTCGAACCTCGGCATCGAGCGCGACGCGGCGAAGACGTACATGGAGCGCTACTTCATGCGCTACCCGGGCGTGGCGAAGTACATGGAGGCCACGCGCGCGCTCGCCAAGCAGCAGGGCTACGTCGAGACCGTGTTCGGCCGCCGGCTGTGGCTGCCGGAGATCAACTCGCCCAACGGGCCGCGGCGCGGCGCCGCCGAGCGCGCCGCGATCAACGCGCCGATGCAGGGCACGGCGGCCGACCTGATCAAGCTCGCCATGATCGCGGTGTCGAAGTGGATCAAGGCCGGTCCCTTCGGCACGCGACTGATCATGCAGGTGCACGACGAGCTCGTGCTCGAGGTCCCGGACGACGAGGTCGACGAAGTGCGCGCCCGCGTGCCCGAGCTGATGTCGTCGGTGGCGGAGCTCAAGGTGCCGTTGCTGGCCGAGGTGGGCGTCGGGACGAACTGGGACGAGGCGCACTGACGGCACGCGGCGCACACGGCGCCGCCGCGCCTACAGGGTGAACGCCATCTTTCCCAGCAGCGCGCCCGGCACGCGGCTCGTCTGCACCGAGCGCTGTCCGTATGTGCGGTTGTCGAGGATCCACTGCGGCCGGTCGGTCAGCGCCTCGAGGCTGTCGCCGAGCATCCGGTACAGCGTGTCGTCCCAGCGCATCACGTTCACGGGCGCGGCGATCCGTCCGCCCTCGACCCAGAACGTGGCGAAGCGCGTCATGCCGGTCACGCGGCCGCCCGCGCGATCCGAGAAGTTGAGGTAGTGCAGGTTGCCGACGTACAGGCCGGTGCCGAGCGCCTCGAGGACGTCTTCGTCGCGCAGCGCGCCCGCGCCCACCGCCATGGCCGCCATGCCTTCGTCTTCGCCGGCGCCGTTGCTCGCGATGCCGTACTCCGCGCCGGTGCGCGGACTGACCATGCTGCCGTGGTGCCGGCCATCGAGCACCAGGTCGACGCGAGCCGGCTTCGTGAACCCCGCTTCGTCGAACGCCGGTGCGAGCCCGTCGGCGATGTCCTCCGCGATCCCGACCAGCGGCGAGAACGCGGTGTGTCCTTCGACCAGCTTCTGGATGCAGCTCTGCTTGGTGCGCTGCGCTTTCTCCGAAACGCCGCCCCAGTTCAGCATCCACAGCAGTTCGTCGAGGGCGGCCGGCGCCAGGTAGGCGCGGTACTCGCCCGGCTCGAGCGTGCGCGGCGGCGTCGCGAGATGCGCCAGCTGCTGGCGCGCCTCGCCGATGCGGCGGTCCAGTTCGGCGCGGTCCCAGGTGCTGCCCGACCACGCGCACTTCACCGCCTTGTCGCCCGAGTGATAGAGCGACCAGTCGAGCAGGAACGCATCGACCGCGTGCCAGTGACGCGCGCCGACCGAGCTCGCGAAGCCGCGCATGATCGGGCCGCTCGACAGCAGGCCGACGAGGTCGGTGCCGCGCGCGGCTTCGACCACGTCTTCGATGGCGGACGCCGCGCTCGGCAGCGCGCCGGCGTCGATCCGCTCGGAACGCGTCGCTTCGGTCGAGTACAGCAGGTACGGATCCTCGGGCAGCTGCGCAAGATCGGCGCGCAGCGACTGCACGGCGGCCGCCACCGTCCCGCGGTCCTGCAGGGGGGTGCCGGCCAGCGAGAGCGTGATCTCGTTCCGGCGCATGCCGTCGATCAGCGTCAGGCCGAGCTGCGCCTGCCGCACCGTCATCGGCTGCCGCACTTGTCCATGGTTGAAGCGCACGAAGTCGGTGACCTCGCCGCTGAAGTTCAGCAGCAGCACTTCATTGCCTTCGAGGCCGGCGCAGGCGTGGTCGGCGAGCGTGAAGAACAGTTCCTTCATCGTCACTGCTCCGCGCCGAACACGTCGACCCCGCTGAAACGGCACGCCGGGCTCGCATGGCCGACGCGCACCGCCTGGTTGGGCTCGCCCTTGCCGCAGTACGGCGTGCCCATCACCTCCACGGTCTCGGGCGTGCCGACCATCGCCAGCGAGCGCCAGAAGTCGCGGCTGACGCCGCGGTAGTTCGGGTCGCGAACCACTTCGGCGAGCTGGCCGCCGCGGATCATCCGCCCCCACTCGCAGCCGAACTGGAACTTGTTGCGCGAGTCGTCGATCGACCACGAGCGGTTGGTCTTCATCAGCACGCCGAGCTCGGTCGCGGCGATCATCTCGTCGAGCGAACTGGCGCCCGGCTCGACGTTGAGGTTGCTCATGCGGTCGATCGGCGGCCGGTTCCACGCGCAGGCCCGCGTCGTCGCCACGCCGGAGAGCGTCGGCGCGGTGCGTCGCGCGCGCTGCAGCGATGAGGTTCCACCGAGCGGTCGCAGCAGCAGGCCATCCCGGATCAGGAAGGTGCGCTGCGCGCTGGTGCCTTCGTCGTCGAAGGCGAAGCTCGCGAATTCGTTGCCGCGGGTCGGGTCGTAGGTGACGTTGAGCAGCGGCGAGCCGTACTGGAAGGTGCCGAACATGTCCATCGTCACGAAGCTCGTGCCGGCGTAGTTGCGCTCGTCGCCGAGGATGCGGTCGAGCTCGAGCGGATGACCGATCGACTCGTGGATCTGCAGCATCATCTGGTCGGGCATCAGCACGACGTCCATGCGGCCGCCCGGGCAGTTGGGCGCGGCGAGCAACTGCAGCGCTTCCTCGGCCGTCACGCGTCCGCTGCCGACGAATCCGGAGCGCTCGACCACCTCGAGCCCGCCCTGCTGGCAGTAGCCGTTGTAGCGTCCGCCCCAGGAGCGCGTCTGCGTGACGCCCTCGGCGTGCGCCACCACGTGCAGGCTGGGGATCGTGTACTGGAACTCCTGCAGCGCGGCGTCGTCCGCCGGGCCGTCGGCGGTGATCAGCATCTGCCGCGAGCTGATCGTCCACAACGACGCCTGCCAGTCGACGATGCGGTCGGACAGCCGGCACGCCTGCGATTCGCGCATCAGCACGTCGATGCGGTCGGCCTTGGACCACTCCATCGGGCGGACGACGGGCGAGGCATAGCGCCCGTGCGGGCGCGGCAGCCGCGGCGCCTCGCCCGCGAAGACGCTGCGGCCGCGCGCCAGGCGCGCCCACTCGGCTGCCCGCGCGATCGCCCAGCGCAGCCCTTCGTCCGACAGGTCGCTGGTCGCGGCATAGCCCATGCCGTCGCCGTCGATCACGGTCACCATCGCGCCATGGTCTATCGATGAACGCACCGGTTCCGCGGTGTCCTGGCGCACGCTGACCGAGTCGGAGCGCTCTTCCACCGCGCGCAGGGAACAGTAGTCGGCGGCCGGCGCGAGTCGGCGGAAGCGCTGGGCGAGGGAGTCGGGATCGAAGGGCATCGTTGCGGGAGGGCGGCCGGAGCGAGGGCGAGAGGCTAACCGATCCGTCGCGGCCCGCCGAGCAAGAAGAAACGCCGCCCCGGCGGACCGGAGCGGCGCTTCCGGGTGGAGCGGCTGCTTACTTGCGGGCGGCGATGGCGCCTTCCGCCTTGTTGACGAGGTCGGCGCCGATGGTCGCCTTCCACTGCGCGTAGACGCGGCGCGTGGCCGTGACGAAGGCGTCGCGCTCCTGCGGCGTCAGCGTGGCAACGTTCACGCCCAGTCCCTGCACGGTCTTGATCGTCGACAGGTCGGGCGCGACGAGGCCGGCGCGCGCGATGCCGATCTGCTGCTTGCCGGCGTCGATGGCGGCCTGCCGCACGATCTCGCGGTCGGCCGGCGTCCAGGTCTCCCAGACTTCCTTGTTGACGACGAAGATCAGCGGGTCGGCGACATAGCCCCAGAGCGTCACGTACTTCTGGTTCACCGTGTGCAGCTTGGCCGCCGTGAAGATCGACATCGGGTTCTCCTGGCCGTCGACCGCGCCCGAGGCAAACGCCGGCTGGGCGTCGGCCCAGCTCATCTGCGTCGGGTTGGCGCCGAGCGCGCGGAACGTGTCGAGGAACAGCGGCGAGCCGACCACGCGGATCTTCAGGCCCTTCAGGTCGTCGGGCTTGCGGACTTCGCGCTTGGAGTTGGTCAGCTCGCGGTAGCCGTTCTCGCCCCACGCGAGCGGCACGACGCCCTGGCGCTCGAGGATGCCGAACAACTGCTTGCCGACGTCGCCCTGCGTCAGCGCGTCGATCGCCTTGTAGTCGGGCATCAGGAAGGGCAGCGAGAACAGGTTCAGTTCCTTGACCTGCGGCGACCAGTTGATGGTCGAGCCGACCGCCATGTCGATGATGCCCTGGCGGATCGCGGTGAACTCGCGCGTCTGGTCACCCTGCACCAGCGACACGCCCGGGTACAGCTTCATGTTGATGCGGCCGTTGGTGCGCTGCTTCACGAGGTCGATCCAGATCTCGGCGCCCTTGCCCCACGGGAAAGCGGTGCCGACGACCGTCGAGACCTTGTATTCGTCCTTGTACTTCGTCTGCGCCTGCGGCGCGCCCATCGTCAGCGCCAGCGCGGAAGCGGCAACGGCAAGCATCGTTCTGCGTTTCATCCTGTCTCCTTCGTCCTTGTATGAACTGTCTTGCTCAATAACCGAGCACGCCCGGCAACCAGAGCGCGAGCTGAGGGAATGCTGCCACAAGCGCGAGGGCTCCGAGCATCGACAGCACGAGCCAGAGCACCCATTGCACCGTTTCCTCCATGCCGATCCCGGCAACGCGGGTGGTCACCAGCAGGTTGACGGCCATCGGCGGCGTGAACTGGCCGATGGCCATGTTCATCGTCATCAGCACGGCAAACCACGTCATGTCCCAGCCGAACGCGTTGACGACCGGGACCAGGATCGGCAGGAAGATCAGGAAGACCGACGCGGCGTCGAGCAGCATGCCGGCAATCAGCAACAGCAGCATGATCATCGCCAGCATCAGGTGCTCGTTGCTGGTGACCGTCAGCATCACGTTCGCGAGCGCGTCGAAGGCTCCCAGCGTGCTGCCCGCATGGGCGAAGATGCCGGCGCACGCGATGATCAGCATCACCACGGCGGATATCTCCGCCGAGTCGACCAGCACGCGGTACAGCCGCGTGAGGTCGAGCGTGCGGTACACCACCGTGCCGACGAACAGGCCGTAGAACACCGCCACCACCGCCGCCTCGGTCGGCGTGAACGCGCCGGTGCGCAGCCCGCCGAGGATGATGACGGGCGCGGCGATGCCCCAGCTCGCTTCCTTCAGCGTGACGAGCAGGCTCTTGCGCACGACCGTCGGATCGCTGCCCTTCGCGCCCCAGTTGTACTTCCAGGCGAAAATGAAGGTCGGCACCAGAAGCGACAGGCCCGCGAGGATGCCCGGGATCATCCCGGCGGCGAACAGCGCGGGCACAGACACCTGCGGCACCAGCACGCTGAAGATCACGAACGCGATCGACGGCGGGATCAGGATCGCGGTCGAGCCGGCCGCTGCGATCAGGCTGCTGGAGAATCCCTTCGGATACCCTTGGCGCGTCATCGACGGCAGCATGACCATCGCGACCGCGGCGGCGTCGGCCGGTCCCGAACCCGAGATGCCGCCGAGGAACATGCAGACGAGGATCGCGACCACGCCCTGCGCCCCGCGGCGCTCGCCGACGAGCGCGGACACGAAGGCGACGAGCTTGGCCGCGACGCCGACGCGCTCGAAGATCATGCCGGCCAGGATGAACACCGGCAGCGCGAGCAGCGGGTACTTGGCCAGGCTCGAATAGACGTTGGTGGCGATGGACATCGCCCCGAGGTCCTTCACGATGATGACGAGGGCGCCCACGAGGCCGAGCGCGGTCGCCAGCGGCGCGCCGGCCACCAGCAGGACGAGGAAGCCGAGGAACAAGGCGGCCGTCACCGCGCGGTTCCGGAGCGCAGCAGGCGGACGACGCGCCCGAGCGCGCGTCCTGCGATCAGCAGCGACAGCGCCGGCAGCCAGACCGAGTAGACCCACTGCGGGATGCCGATGCCCGGGCTGGTCGTGCCGTACTTCCAGTCGTCGGCGACGAAGCGGGCGCCGTACCACGCGACCATCAGGAACAGCACCACGGTGAGCAGCAGCCCGGCGATCTCGAGCCAGCGCTGCGTCCGTGCCGGCATCAGCGCCGCGAAGTAATCGACGCGGATGTTGCGGTTCCGCACGAAGGCGCCGGCGGCACCGACGAGCGTCAGCACCACCAGCAGGAAGACCGAGAACTCCTCGGTGAACGCGAACGAGGCGTCGGTGAGATACCGCACGACGACGTTCGCGAACGTGATCAGGCAGATGAGCGCCATCGCGACGGCGGCAGCGGCTTCCTCGAACCTGATGCTGATGCGCGGCTGGTCGAGCGGGTTGCCGCCGGTCTTGTCCTGGGGGTGCTCGTCCATGTCGCCTGCCTACCCGCCCAGCCAGAGGCGCGCCATCCGGGCGATCTTCGCCGCATCGACGCGCGCTTCGGCTTCGAGCGTGGGCGCGTAGCCGACGGGGATGCGCGGGGAGCCGAGTCGCTTCACCGGGCAGCCGAGTTCCTCGGCCACCGTCGCCGCCACCTCGGCGCCGAAGCCGGCGACCTGCACGGCCTCGTGCACGACGAGCAGGCGCCTGGTGCGCCCTGCCGATGCCAGCACCGTCTCGCGGTCCCATGGCCACAGCGTGCGCAGGTCGATCACTTCGACGTCGACGCCCTCGCGCGCCAGTTCCTCCGCGGCTTTCAGCGACTCCTGCAGCGTGCGCGACCACGTGACGAGCGTCAGGTCGCGTCCGGCGCGGGCGATGCGGGCGCGGCCGAGCGGCACGTCGAGGCCGCGATCGACTTCGCCGCGGAGTCCCCAGAGCTCCTTGTGTTCGAGATACACGACCGGATCGCCGCTCGCCAGCGCGCTGGCGAGCAGGGCGTGGTTGTCCTGTGGCGTGCCGGGGCAGACGACGACGAGTCCGGGCAGGTGCGCGAACCACGCCTCCAGGCTCTGCGAGTGCTGCGCGGCCGACGCGGTCCAGATGCCGATCGGCATCCGGACGACCAGCGGCACTCGGCCCTGGCCGCCGAACATGTAGCGGTTCTTCGCGGCCTGGTTCACGAGTTCGTCCATGCCGCACAGCGCGAAGTCGATCACGCGCATCTCGACGACCGGCTTCAGTCCCGCCAGCGCCATGCCGACGGCGGCGCCCATGATGTTGGCCTCGGAGATCGGCGTGTCGATGATCCGTTCGGGACCGAAGCGCGTCGCCAGCGGCTGGCCGTCGAGCATGTACTGCCCGAACACGCCGCCCCGTCCGAGATCCTCGCCGAGCGCGACGATGCGCGGGTCGGCGTCCATCGCGGTGGCCAGCGCGGTTGCAGCCGCCTGCGCGTAGCTGAGCGTCTCCACCGCGGACGTTGCCGTCACGTCCATCGGCCGGCTCCGGTGTCGAGCACGTCCGTGTAGGCGCGCGAGGGGTCGGGAAACGGCGCGCACTCGGCGGCGGCAAGCGCGGCATCGACTTCGGCGCGGGCCGCGTCGACGATCCGCTGGGCCTCGTCGCCAAGGCCGAGCTCGCTCAAGCGGCGCCGCGCGAGCGCGAGCGGGTCGTCCTGCAGCGCGCGCTCGACCTCCGCGGCATCGCGGTAGCGGCCCGGGTCGACCGACACGTGGCCCTTGAAGCGATACGTGATGGCGTGCAGCAGGGCGGGGCGGCCGGCCCTCACCTGGGTGCTCAGCCGGGCGGCGGCCGAGTCGACCGCCTCGACGTCGTTGCCGTCGACCGTGAGCGTGTCGAGGCCGAGCGCCGCGGCGCGCGCCGCGGCGCCTTCGCCGCCGGTCATCGTGCGCGTGGGCGTGGTGGCCGCGATCCGGTTGTCCTCGCAGACGAACAGCACCGGCAGCCGGTAGACCTGCGCCCAGTTCAGGCCTTCGAGGAACGGCCCGCGATTGATCGCACCGTCGCCGAAGAAGCAGCAGACGATGCGGTCCGACTTCGCGAGCTTCAGCGCGTGCGCCGCGCCGGTCGCGATGGGAATCCCGGCGGCGACGACGCCGTTGGCGCCCAGCATGCCGACCGAGAAGTCCGCGATGTGCATGCTGCCGCCCTTGCCGCCGTTGGTGCCGGCCGCGCGGCCGAACAACTCGCACATCATCGCCGTCATGTCGGCGCCCTTCGCGAGGGTGTGGCCATGGCCGCGATGGGTGGACGTCAGCAGGTCGTCGCGGCGCAGGTTGGCGCAGACGCCGGTGGCCACGGCTTCCTGGCCGGTGGAAAGATGCAGCGGGCCGCGCACCCGCGCCGGCGTGCCGGAGGCTTCGAGGCCCCAGGCCGACACTCCGCCCTGGCTCGCGGTCTCCGCCGCGTCCTCGAAGGCGCGGATGCGCGCCATCGTCGTGAACAGCGCCCGCAACCGGTCTCCCCGGTCAGCGGGGTCCGTGCCCCCTGCCATGAAAGCTGCCTCATTTCCCTCGTCGGCCGCCATTGTGCCGTGTCCCGGGCGGCCGATGGGCCCGCCTGCAGTTGCGCGCCCGTTTTCAGCGGCTGGTCGCATCGGCCGGCAACGGCGGCCTCGCGGCGACCGCAGTGCGACGCCCGATCGCGGCCGTCGCTCGCGCGCGTCGAGGCGCGCTGACGCTTGACTTCGGCAAGGCGAGCGGGAGGCGTCGGTCGCGGGGCGCGCGCCGCGGCCCACGCTGCGTGCCCCGCTACACTGCCGCCGGCAAGCCAGCGAGCGCCGCTCCTCTTGCCCGCCCTCATGACCATCCTCGGCTACATCATCCTCGCCAACCTGCTGTCGACGCTGCTGTCGGTCGCGCTCGCGGCGTGGCTCGGTTTCAACTATCTCGCGCGGGTCATCGACAAGCTGGTGCCGGTGTCGGCCGGGCTGCTGCTCGCGACGGCGATCACTCACCTGCTGCCCGAGTCATTCAACAGCGAGGCGGATCCTTACCTGCTGGGATGGGTGATCCTCGCGGGCATCCTGGGCTTCTTCCTGCTCGAGAAGCTCTCGCTGATCCATCACACGCACCACCACGAAGGCGACCTGCACCACCATGCGCACGGGCACGATCGCCATGAAGCGGGTCGCGGCGGCGTGCCGATCCTGATCGGCGACGCGTTCCACAACTTCGCCGACGGCGTCGTCATCGCAGGGGCGTTCCTGGTGGACGTGCGCCTCGGGGTGCTCGCGACCCTGGCCGTGATGGCGCACGAGATCCCGCACGAGATCGGCGACTTCATGATCCTGCTGAACGCCGGCTTCACCCGGCGGCGCGCGTTCGTCTTCAACCTGCTGTCGGGCCTGTCGGCGGTGGTCGGCGGCATCGTCGGCTACTTCGTCCTCGAGGACTCGCAGTCGCTGCTGCCGTACGCGCTCGCCATCGCCGCGGCGAGCTTCATCTACATAGCGTTGTCGGACCTTCTGCCGGAGATGATGCGGCGCTCGTCGCTCGCCAAGTCGCTGCCGGAGGTGGGGCTCGTGCTGCTCGGCGTGGTGATCGCCGCGGTGGCCACCAGCGCCGTGCACGCGCACTAGGGTCGGTCAAGGCCCGGCGTATGCGCGAGCCAAGCGTTAGCAGGCCCTAGCGTCAGGCGGCCTTTTCGTCGCCGGTCGCGATCGGCCGGTCCGGGTCTGCGATCCACTCGCTCCACGAGCCCGCATAGAGCGCAGAGCCGGCCAGGCCGGCGATCTCCATCGCCAGTATGTTGTGGCACGCCGTCACGCCGGATCCGCACTGATGGACCACGCGGTTCGCAGGCGTCGATCCGAGCGCCGCCTCGAACTCCTGCCGCAGTGCCTGCGGAGACTTGAACGTCTGGTCCGCTTCCAGGTTGCGCTGCCAGGGGCGGTTGAGCGCGCCGGGAATGTGGCCCGCCACCGGGTCGATCGGTTCCTGCTCCCCCCGATAACGCTCCGGCGTGCGCGCGTCGAGCACGAGACGCTCGTGCGTGCCGAGGTTGCGCACGACGTCGTCGACCCCGACCAGCGGCATCGGGGACGAGCGATCGCTGAACTGCCCTGGCGCCCACGCGGGTGTGTCGGTGCTCGACAGCCCGGTTTTCGCGACCCACCTCGGCCACCCGCCGTCGAGGACCGCGACGCGCGTGTGGCCGAGCCAGCGCGCCAGCCACCACAGCCGCACCGCGAAGTTGCCGCCATTGGCGTCGTACGCGACGACCTGCGTGTCGTCGTTCACGCCCCATCGCCGGAACGCCCGCACGAGATCGGCGCGGTCCGGGAGGGGATGGCGGCCGTTGCGGCCGTTCTTCGCTCCCGACAGGTCGTCATCGGTATGGGCGAACACGGCGCCCGGGATGTGCCCCGCCTCGTAGGCGCGCGGGCCGACTGCTGCATCCATCAGGTCGTGGCGCACGTCGACGATGCGCCATGCGGGATCGTCGAGGCGTTCCTGCAACTGCTCGACCGTGACCAGCGTCGTGAAAGGCATGTTCAACTCCTGTCGGGAAATTCGGTGGAAGTGGTGCGCAGTGCGCGCCGGCGCGCGGTCAGCGCGGTCGAGCCGATGCCGCTTGCGATGATGACCGCGATCCCGGCCCAGCCGATCAGCGGGATCTCGTCGTCGAACAGCATGACCCCCAGGACGGACGCGAACACGATCGCGGAGAACTGCAGGCTCGCCGCCGTCTCCGTGCGGCCCTGGCCGTAGGCGCGCGTCATCGCGAGCTGCGCGAGCAATGTCGAGATGCCGATGACCAGCAGCAGCAATGCGCCGCCCGGCGTGTGCTCCGTGAAGCCGATCGCGAGGCTTCCGAGACCGCCCAGGATGGCGCCGGTCAGCGAAAAGAAGAAGACGACCCGCCACTCCGGCTCTCCGCGTTCGCCGAGTTCCTTGACCTGCCAGTACGCGATCGCCGACAGCACGCCGGAGAACAGTCCGGCCGCCGCGCCCATCGCCTGGCCGGGCGCGAAGTTCGGCTGCAGCACGAGGATCACGCCGATGAACCCGATGCCCACCGTGGCCATCAGCGGCCAGTCGATGCGCCGGCCCGAGCGCATGGCCACGGCCATGACGAGCAGCGCGAGGAACAGCGGCGAGGTGTAGTTGAGCGTCAGCGCGGTGCCGAGCGGCAGCACCGTCGTGGCGTAGAACCAGAGGAAGACGGCCGCGGTGCCGACCACTCCGCGACGCAGATGGAGGCCGGCGAGCGGCGTGGAAAGCGACATGCCGCGGAAGTGCACGAATGCGAAGAGGCAGGCCGCGCCGATCAGGGATCGATAGAACAGGATCTCGGTGACGCCGTAGTGGCGGCCGGCGAGCTTCACGCATGCGCCCATCACCGAGAACAGCACGGACGCCAGCAACATCCACAGTGCGTTCATCGAGGCAATTCTAGTGGGCACGCCCAAGGGGTCTCCTCCGGAGCACCGGGGCTTACTGCACTAGAATCCGGGTCTGCGATCCGACACTGCCGGCATGATCAAGAAAGCGTCCCCACCGGTCGACAGCCTCTCCTTCGAGCAGGCGATCGACGAACTCGACCAGCTTGTGCGCAAGATGGAGTCGGGCGAACTGTCGCTCGACGAGTCGATC
>Ga0209820_1000242_pt1 | contig 13362 bp, 23 predicted proteins | sample PPLLak21cMay2015_FD_187254 | JGI IMG/M metagenome (GOLD analysis project Ga0209820, IMG submission 187254) | Freshwater sediment microbial communities from Prairie Pothole Lake near Jamestown, North Dakota, USA - PPLs Lake P7 Core (1) Depth... | ecosystem: Environmental > Aquatic > Freshwater >...
CAGTCTTGCGGCCTCGTTGTACTGAGTGGCGTAAAATTCGGCAATCTTTCGATGTTGCTCGACTTCCGCCTTGTGCCGTTCACGTTCCGCGCTAATTTCCTGCCTTTCTCTCAGGAACGCTTGAAATCGCGGATCTTTGTTCCACGGCACATTCTGATCTTCCGGGTTCGGCTGAGTCCCGTCTGGCGGCAGATTTGTATCAGTGTTTTGCGTCCCTGCGGACGGATCTGCCGTCATGTTTGGATCGGCGGTTCCACCATCGGGCGGCAGTTGCGAGCCGTCGCCTGTTCCCGCTGCGCTCGGGTCGATGTCGGTTCCGTCGCCAACCTCACCGCGCTCGTTCAAAAAAAACTTGAGCGCCTTTCGGATGATCCCGAAAAAGGCGCTCCCGCTTGCCCTTGACAAGCCTGCCTCGTTTCGCATGTTGGTGCTCCTTTCTTGCGTTTGGTAGTCTCCTTATCGTAAACGTCTGACACCTTTGTAATTCAGATTACCACATTGAAATAGGATATGTCAAGCGGAATTGTGTACCGGGAAAATTGAGGCACAAAATGCAGTAAGAAAGCCCCCTGGTGGTAGCGTCACCAGGGGGCCGGCAGTAGCTTACGGGTGGGAGGATGCACCCGCGCTGCTACATCTGGATGGTCATTCTAAGGCTAAGGTATCGCTTCAAGAAAGCCTGTTTAACGTATTGTTTTCTTTCTTTCTTTTGGTCAAATTTACGGTGCATAAAATCGGAGTTGAAATCGGGGTCATCGGGAAGCAACCGGCGCGGGAGTTTAATTGTCCCTATTTCGGTTTCAGTAACAGGCTCAGAAAGTTCATAAAAGGCATGATCTTTTCCAAGGGACGCAAGCGTAAGTTGACCGCTAAAAAATACTTGTGATTCGGCGGATTTGGGGTTATCGGTATCTTCATTCATGCTGCGGATTGCGTCTTTTTTCTCCCTTCGGCTCATGGCCGGGTCGCTGTTGATCGCACTAATAATGTTGGCGTGCTCCTTGGTTTCTTTCGGTTCGGTGTCTTTTGTCATTTTGATTATCCTCTTTTTAATGCACCAATATAATCCGGTGCGGATATACCAATACATGCCCGGTCACGGCGAAAACATCCCCTCCGAACTTCGGCCAATGGATATGCTTCTCGACTCGTCCGGGGTACTGATTGCATTGGCGTTCATACTTGTTGTCCGTGTAATCGAGAACAGCGTCCATGCACTTGGTCATGAACGGGAACAATGCGCCGTCCTCGTTTTCGGATTCGAACTGCGCCCAATTTGCGGCGGTGTATCCCTCGGTATTAGGGAAATCTCCGCAATCGTTAGGCGTCGGGAAAAGCTCAACTTTTTTGAACTTTGCCATTAGGTGTTCCCCCAAAGGCTTGATCTTTGCTATCGGTCCTGAAATCGCAGCTATCGCAAAATGCTTCATCGGCTCCATTTGGTGCCTTTCTACGCCATCAATGGTTCGGCAGGCGGCGTGACCTGCGGCGCCCCTGGCGTTTTACCACCAGCCGGGGGCATCATTTGTTGAAGGTTCTGCATTTCGGATTCGACCACTTCTCTTAGTTCTGGGTCGTCCAGAAGGGTCGTGATGACTTTCAAAAGAACCGGAGGCGGTAGCGGCAATGCCCCATTTCTGACCAGTTCAACGAACTGCTTGAACCGTTCCATTCTCATTGTAGGAAGAACGTCCTTATCGGCTATCACAACGTCGAAACTGCCTGTTGTGACGTCGTTTAAAACCTGGGTTATTCCGCCGACTTCATCGTAAATCTGTTCATTTATCCTTACCTGTCGTGGGCGACTCCCTCTGATGTTAATTACCTTTTCGTAATCGTAAATAGTCTGGCAGGCGTCACGGATGTATTCAGCGAGGATGTATTGAAAGAATCGGAAGCTTTTATACACCCATGCGATGATGTTCCCTCCCTGTCTTTGCTTCAAATCAACGGCCATGCCGGAAGCGGACTTGCCAAGAGAATCGATGTTGACAAGGCTCTCGACACCGGAAATATTCAAAAGGCTGTCGGCCATCTCCTTTGCATAGAGCATGTGGGCTTGGGGGGGGACGTTCGGTTGGATTTTTCTCGTTTTTGCCCCTGAAATAGCGCCTGTGTTCCATTTCAGCGTTACTCCGGGGGTACTACCCCACTTCTTGAGTTTTTCTTCTTCCTCCGGTGAAATGGCCCCGTCCTCGTACTCCCAACCTGAGTTGGCGGTGGTCCCGATGATATGAAGGATCGCGGAGGCGAGCTTGTTGTGGTACTTCTGAGGGTCATGAAGTGGTTTTACAAGCGAAGTTAGCTCGTCGTGTGACCCTGCGATAAGGCGCTCAGGCTCAAAGATTACAAGTGGAAAGTTGTCTGAAAGGAAGGTCCTCTGACCGTCCCTACGTTCCCACGGCGTAACATCCTGCTCGAAAATTACGTCATGGCAAAACACCATATAAAACACTCTGACGTAATCAGTCTCAACTACATGAAGCCTTTCAAGAGCTCCTGGCGAAATCGCTGCGAGTTCTGCCTTGACTTCAGCTGCGGGCTTTGGTGAGTCCCAAATCTCAGGCGTTCCAGGAGAAGCAAGATCAACAATCCTCGTTATCCTGCCATGTTCCTTGTACCAGTAATATAGCACGTTCAACTGGTTCTTGGCTTTGTCGTAGTATGAAGCTTTCGATGCTGAAAAATTATCGTCGTAGTCATCGGGGTTTCGGCGCTGTACTGAAGCTCCGGATGATTCGGCCGAATCGATGCTTCCAACAAGAGAATCGATGTATTCAGCCTGCCGCGGCCAAGTTCTTTTAGACTGCTCCGGGGTCATGGAGGCCATTTCGAAAAGGTATTCACCGTCGTTTCTGTCCTTCTCCTGAGAGTTAGGGTCGCACCAGATTCGTGTCCCGTCCTTTAGTTTCATCTTTGGTTCGCCGCGGGGGTCGATGCTGTAGTCCGGGAGGATGGAGACAACTGACCGCATTTTCAGGAGGCCATGTTTGAACCATTCATCTTCCATGAACTGCCATCGGTTGATGTGAAAAATATGGTCCTTGCAGGCGTTCAGTATGTCGGCGGTTTCGGTATCGTTTCCCTCAGTTGGCATGAATCGGCTGTCAGCGGTCGGACGACTGCCCATGATAAGGCGGAAAATTGGAGCGATGTTGTTCAGGCTTACAGCAGGCTTATTCTGTTCCTTCAGTTTGGCCCTTGCACCTTCCTCATCCCATCCCTGGTCATCCCCGGTGAAATACCCGAGGTCTTTTTTCATCTGTTCGCGCCAGTCCTTTTCGAATTTACACTCACGGACGTACTCCCATCTCTGCTGTGCGCGTTTCAGGGTCGGGTTGGTGGTAGAATACTGGATGCTTTCTTCGGGAGCAATCATGTCGGTCATTTCATAGATCCTCACTTTTTGCTTTCAAAGACAAGTTTTCTCATATCCTCAAGGTGATACCGAACGGCTTTAATTTCTGTTTCAAATTCAGGTGATTTTTTCTCTCCGAAAACCTTATGCAACTGCGAATATAATTCTTTCGCCCATTCCGAAGGAATTGTCATGGGATTAATTTTGTCCTTGGGAATGGAATCTCTCCAATTGATAGTGTGTCCTACCCATTGATCCCCTGACGGTGAAAAAAACGTGCGTGTCCCATTATGGTTATCGACATCAATCGGGACTATTTCGTAAGAATCGGTATAGTCTATCGGATTTACAACAATCCTGAATCCATCTGTTCTCATAATGAAAATCTTTCGTTAAGTTGCCATCCATCCGCCACTGTTCGGACTGTTGTCTTCAGGGTCGGCGTAGCGATCGATTACCTTTTTCACCCACTTTACCGGACGAGCCACACCGATACGCTGAGAAGCCAAAAGAAAATAGTTAGTTGCGTGTCTGAAGTGGTCAGCGCCTAACTTCTTGTAAGTATAGTATTTCTCTCCGGTCTTTTTGTTTTCTTCAAGGACTTTGGCAGTCGCGCACATGCCTTTAGCGTAAAGTTCGATTTCTCTTGACCGGCGTGGGAGTTCCAATCTTCCGCCTTTTGTCACCAAGTCATGAGTTGCGTCGAGAATTTCAGTTCTGTTGATGTGAACCATCCCCGAGTCCTGATCGAAAGCGGCAGCTTTTCGCTGATTTTCGCGGTATTCGCACAAAAAAACCTCGAAATTGACCGATCTTTGAAATTCCCTTACCTTCCTTGTCTCAGGATATAGGTCAATGACCGCGCATCTGACATTGAACCGCTTTGCGAGGTCGGCGGCATCGTTCAGGTTGGTCAGTTCGGCTGATTTTAAGACCTTCAGGCTGTAATTGTTTGGCCGGCATCCTATAACCATGTTCAAATTCTTGCCAACGTCTATTCCCATGGCGCAAGGGCCGTCATGGGCTGAGTGTTCAACGTCTTTTCCGCAACAGGCGAAAACGTCAGTCTCGGTCAGTTTGTTTTCGGTCGCAACGTACCCCACGCCAAGGTCGAGATTGTGAAAGTTTTGTTTGTCGGTGCGGGGGTTCTCCCACTTTTCAAGCAATGACTTGGCGTCGGATCGCCACATCGAAGGTCTGCCGACCCAATACCCTTCCATTTCACGGTCAGGTGTTCGTGCTACCCAACGGCCGTTTTTCCCTGAGAAGGTCATCGGTTTCCCACAGAGGACGCACACCCTGAAAACCTTTAAAGCGTTCTCGGAGTCGATCACGCCCCCTTGAGATGAATACAACCCCGCACCTCTCCGCAAACAAGACGGAAATTCGAGGTCCATGCATGTTTCTTTTCCGCAATCCAGGCACCGCCACATCCACACCCTACGGTCGGATTCGGTTTCGTACATGAAATCCACTCCCCAATCGGGAAGCGTCGGGTTCGCTAGATACGATTCGGCTTTGAGGTCACTCGCCTCCATACGGGCTACCGCAAGCGCCCTTGCCTCAAATGGCATTTCGTCGAATTCGTCAAACACAACCTTGTCGGCAGGGACCGACTTCAACTTCGCAGACTTCTTTACCTTTCCCGCCCCGCCCTCATCTCCCTCCTGCATCCGTGCGCCACGAAAATAGAGAAATCCACCGCCAACTCTTTTCAAATTCACGCGGTCGCTGTCTCTAACGAACTTGCCAATACAGGCGTTTTCTGATATAAGAGGTTTAAAACGTGTGTCTGAAAAGTCGGTGACTTCATCGCCGGTAGGAAACAAATAAAGAGCGCCACGGGGGATGGTCCTGTTAATCAATCCGTGGAGGGTACACAAAACTTCAGCTTCGGTAAATCCGGTCTGTGTCGCCTTTCTGACACACTTCTTCTTGGCTTGGCTTCGCATGTAAGCCGACTGAGGCTCGAAACCCTTAACCCTGAATTCACCGCCGACGAGTTTAACCTTGTTCAGCTTCGCCCATATAAACGGGTCCATCGCCGCCAGATACTTAGGAACGTCTTCAGGCTTGATCGATGGTTTGTATTCAGTCATTCAATATTTCCAGTCGAAAGAAAACATAAAAACAAAAAAAAGGACTATCGCTATAACCGATATAACGAAATCCATCTTTTCTTTTTCGGTTAGCATGTTAGCCCCACGAATATTGGAAGTGGCGCTTTGGGATAGGTGTCTCAATTCCAAAAAGTTCTGCTTCGCGCTCAATAACCTTTCTGCGCCTCATCCTCGGCCTGTCGGAGCATTTTTCATCGCAACAAAGATCAATCAACTCCGGACAATCAAATCGCCTCGCAAGGCGCTCAACGTGCTTTCTCGCGTCCTTGTGCGTGCGACTCATCTAAAAAGACCTCCATCGGTTTAAGGTATCATAGCAGGATGTCAATGATTTTTCAAGTGTCAGACCTTCAAAAGAGTTTCAACCGTCAGCCGGCAATGAACGTAAGGACCGTTAGCACCAGAACGAAAACCCTGGACGTTCTCAAACTTGATGTTGAACGCCATCCCCATACCAGCAGATTCATAAAAAAGATCGTTCAACTTGCAAACGGCAGCCTGAATGTCCTTGTTCATCTCAACCGCTTCCTGCAATCCGTCGCCACCCACTTGAACAACAACCCCAATCGGCCGATTGCCATAATCGTCTGTCTTCTTCTCATCCATCCTTCAAAATCCTCCCCCAAGGGTCACGATATGTGACCTCATCCCTGAAACCAGCCCAATGCCGAGCAGGGATACCCGTCAACTCGTCCAACTTCAACGCCAACTTCACCGAGCACCGGCCCCTACGCTTCGACTTGTAAAGCGTGTCCAAATGTACACCCAACTCTCGGCTTAACTCCAGCATCGTGTATTTGGTTCTGTCCCTCATGAACCTAAACTACCAAACTGCTATTAGTATGTCAAGAAAAAAATTCTAAGGCTTTTAACGCAAATAATGGGTTTCGGGAAATCAACTTTGGGGGATTCGCAAAATCGCTTTGTGCAGAGTACAGGGAGAAGGGGAGGGGACGATGGCCGACCGGGGGTGCCCTCTCGCGTGGTACGCGGGGGGCATGGCGTGCTGGTTCAGAATTCCGAGAGGGGCGGGGATGAAAATGGATCGACTGCTGGCAGTGGGAGAGTCCGGATACTGCATCGGTCCACCCGGATGCTTGGTCTTGCCAGGAAGTGGAAGCCGATTGGCCGGTATCGCAAAACGAGAGGAGCACACCCGCCGAAGTGTCTCTATTCAAAAGTGTCTCATATTGTTTTGATGGAATAGACCAAAATGCAGGGGAAAATATTGCAGTAAAATCTATATGTTGCGACAAGGTCGTATAACTTGCATTATGTCAACTTGTAACAATTTCAACACCTTAACTGTTTTTGAGTGTCTCAAGTTATGCAGAAAAAGTGTCTCAAATAGATACAGCATATCAACCCTCTGGATCATCTAAAATCCGGCTCACAAGCTGCTCAGCCATACCGGAGAGCCATTCTCTGTCTTCGTCTCTCAGCCCTACCATGACGGAGATATTTGCAGTACTTTGGCCACGTTCCAGGCGTCCGATGTCGTGGACCTGGCGCAAAGCATAGGCTACATTGTTGGCGCTGGCGTCTTTTAGCTTCTTCGGGTTTAGAACTTGAGACAGTAGTGTTGCTTCGGCCTGGTCGAGCACTTCTGTCTTGTGATTTCGGTATGCCTCAGTTTGTTCTGGGTCCGCGAGTAGGTGCTTAAATGTTTTGAGCCTCATGCATACGGCGGCGGCGGTCACGCCGAACTGTTTACCTATCTCCTCGTAGGTCATACCCTTAACGAGTCGCATCTTAAACGCGGCATTAACGTCTATCTTGGATTGTGGCAGGGGTTTTGCGTGCGCGTAGGGACCACGTTTAGCAGGGCGGTTTAGTCTTCTTCCGAGTGAATCTCGCTTTATACCGTCGTCGGGTTTTGCTGGCAGGTTGGCGGAGTTGGGCTGTCCAGGTTGGAGCTCGTCTAAAGCTTGGAGTTCGGCGTTATCCATCGAGAGCGATCCTGGTTTCCGTTCGGTGGCCATGGGTTACCGTTGCTTTGCGGGTTAGAGACTGACAGGTACCGGAATCCCCCCATGCTACGGTATAGACTTGATGGCGATCATCGATCCTGCGGCCTCTCATTGAGGCGTTTGAGTTACAATTGCGTAATTGGCGGGGTTTATCGGTCAATCCTGGGTTTTCCTCTCGAATATAGAAAGCTGCCGTTGTGTCAAGCTAAGCGGCCTGGTTTTAATTCTGAGGGCTGCGACTGCCGGCCTGTTACCATTAAAATAGCTCCAACTCAACCCAAAAACGCAATTGTAATTCACATTACCACTTTGTTATTGTAATGTCAAGCATTTTCCGCATATAGGCCGGTTCAAACCCATAAACCAAGTTTAAAATTTTGAACCAAGAATTACCAATAAATTCAAGAGACGGTTTATAATTTTGAACTTCCAGCCTGTATTGGACCTAATCCTTATTTAATACATCTCCCGAAATATACCGCATAAATTTTATTCTCTCATAATTCCAACCGTTTACAATTTTATTTTAGAATTTATTTCTGTTTGGCACCCGCGTTGCATTATATCCTATCAAACAATCAAACCAGGGAGGACGAAATGAAAATTTACACAGACAACAAATGGAAACAGTTTAAATACAGGAACGAAGTTCCTAAAAATGTTTTAGCTGATTATTTCGAGCACTTGCCTGAGGACGAATGCCTTGACGGATTTATTCTGTACCGGAAATGCTGGTATCATACCTCTGATTTCATGACGCAAACCTGTGATGAGTTTAATGGTTGGGACGGATACCATGGCGATAGTTTTTTTAGTGGCGTTTTGATCAAAATTTCAGACGACGGCGAGGGATATAAAATAGCAACCTATATCTCTTGACGCGGGAGGACAGTTAATGCTCAAAAAAATCATCATAGGCGCTGCAATAGTAGCAAGCGCGACAGCGGCGGCGGCTGAATGCCGGGATTATTACCGGATTAAATGGGATACCGGCAATAGAATCGGCATCCATATCACCGGATACCTGATCGATTACCCTACCGACGATAACCTGTCTCGGTTCTCCCGCTGTTTGCAGTCTGAAATAGACCGCGGGACCGAGGTTATATCAATCCTCAATCCGCGTGAGGATTCCGTGCCGGTGTGCTCTCATACGCTGCGGTCTGAAGATGTGCGTAAAATGATCGACTTTGAATAGGAGGATTCAAAATGGATAAGATTACCCGAGAAGAATACATGAAAAATTCGGAATTATTTCAGGATTACTACCTTCAATTCGCAACACCGACAGTCAAGGCGATGGTCGCCCGTCTTGATAACCTTATCCATGCCTCGAAAGATGAGCACTTCAACGACATCCCGCTTGTCATGTGGGACCGTATTTCTGAAGTGGCATTCACCGAATTGTGCGCGGTCAATCACAGAATAAACGGATTACGTTCTGCCAGTCTGTCAGATGGGGTATGTGCAGCTAAAGCATACGCTAAAACGCTAAAACGGATTTAGCTTTTCATCCTGCCCGCTGCGAGGTGGGCAGGCTAAAGGGCTAAAACCAAAAAACCAGGAGGGGACAATGGAAAGATTAACAGCGGAAAAAATAGCGAAAGTTTGTAACGATTTGAGCGGTAGTGCCTGCCGCGCTGCTATCAATAAACTTTATCTGGAACAAGACGAAAGCCAGCTATGGCCGATTAATGGACGATTCAACGTCACTTCCCGAGCTATCAAAAAAGCGCAATTGTTCAATCGTGAGACTGGCAATAATGTTAATGGCTTGGAATACTGCTATTTGCTGGAAAGCATAATGTCTGAAATCGTCAATAACTCGGGCAACTGGTAGGAGGAACTGTGAAATACTACGGCCAAAGCGAATCAGTTTGTAAGGCAATAGTCGAGCGATTCGAAAAAGGTGACTTGCCCGCTGCCATCGCTCCAATTTTTATCAATCGGTCAGACAATGTCCCTTCGGGGTCCTGGTCTTTTATGAATAGGTTTGTCTGCGCCATCAATGGGACCGCTGATGCCCGTGGTTTTAGGCAGTGGGAAGCGGCAGGCCGGCGAGTCAAAAAAGGGTCAAAAGCATTTCACATTCTTGGTCCCTGCCTCGGCAAAAAAACTGAAAAAGACGAATCAGGCGAAGAAAAGACGCACGCTGTTTTGTACGGGTTCAAGTCAATTCCGGTTTTTGCGATAGAATCAACCGAAATTTCCGATCCGGCGAAATGGGAAACTGCCGGCGGCGTCGATCTGGCCGAAGAATCCCGTCTAAAGGCGCTCCCGCTGCGGGAAGTGGCTGAATCATGGGGCCTGAATGTGACAAGCTATAGCGGCCGGGATAAAGGTTATTTGGGATACTATCAGGCCGGTTCTACCATAGCAATCGGAGTCAAAAACCTGTCAACCTGGGCGCATGAATTGGTACACGCGGCCGATGATAAACTCGGAGCACTGACAAAGGGGCCGGGGCAAAAACAGGATAATGAGATTGTTGCCGAGCTGGGCGGGGCGGTTCTCCTGCAAATTATCGGAGAGCCGGTCGAAGCGGACCTCGGTGGCGCATGGGATTATATCAAATCGTATGCCGGCACCGACGCGGGAAAAGCGGTCGGATTGTGTTTCAAATTTATCAACCGAATATGTGGGGCTGTCAATCTGATTCTCGAAACTGCCTCGAACTATCAACCGGCGGCTGAATCTCAGGCCGCATAGGAGAAAAAATGCGCCTCGCTCATGTCATTTGGGTTCTGTTTTTTGCCGGGTTGCTGGTATGGGGCGGCGTCCGTCTCGCTAAAAGCGGGGCGGATGCTATGAGACAACATTATGCGCCGTTCGGGGCATATATCGAATCACAGGCTGATAGGAGGTAACACCATGATCGGAAAATGCAAACAATGGGACGCGGTGGACTCGGATAATCTGGCTAAATTTTGGATGAATTTGTCCGAGGTCAGGGCGAAGATCAATAACGAAATCCTCCCCTATGGCAGTTTTTCTATGGGGCATGAGGCAGAGGAGGTTTTGCAGATTCTCGAACTGGCATCCATGACGATTGCGGAATATCAGATTAAAACCCGTCTTCAGGCCGGGAAAAATGAGAGGTGAACAATGAATCACTGTAAGCATAGAAAAATAAAGCGGATCACTCACGGATTTACGGGACCGGTAAGCAACGAAATGTCCGGTTTCTACAAACAAAACCCGCGTGCGCATGGTATGGTATGCTTTATCGACATTTGCAGGTGTGGAGCTACCAGGAAAACAAACGCAAACAGCGGACACAGAGAACGCGGCCGGTGGTCAGGGGACGAAGATGCAAACTAAAAAAATCACGGTTGAACTCCCGCTGCGCCTGGCGCTGGATGTCCAGGCGGCAGCGGACCAACAGCGTATCCCGCTGGCGGTCCTTATATCCTGGCTGATCGAGGATGAGGTCGGCCGGCAAAAACGGCGCAATGCGCTGGATAGGATGGAGGGTTGAAAAAAATGAAAATCACAATCATTGACCGGGTAATGGCCGATAGTATGGGAGACGGATGGAACGACGAAGCGCAAGCCGCGTATGCGGAATACGTCGAACAAAAATACCTGGAGCATATCAGGTCCGAGTATCCAGTCGCAGAGATAATCGTCAATGTCAACGCTGAGAGAGCATGCGGATGGTCCCCACCGATCAGCGTTTGTATCGACTCCGACACGGAGGATGAGGCGGGCCTGGAATCGAGCATCGAGGACGAGCTATCCTATGTGGCGTCATCAGCGTGGGAGTCCTGGTGCGCCGGAGACGGCGATGAATACACTGCATGAGGATGGATTAACGACGACGAGCCGGCTCGTATATTTCCGGGCCGGTTTCATTTTGAGCTTTACTTTATAGGCGAAATTTTATATAATAATTCTTACACTTAAAAGCCAATTACAACTTTGTAATTGTATCAAGAAAAGTGTCTCATTTTAGCTTTAGTTCCCGCCAGTTTTGCTGATCGAATAGTAGCCATCCGCAATATTTTCAGGCTTTAACACCTTCCGCTAATTTCAATCTTGTAATTAGGATCGCCTTGCGACACGTTTCAAACATCACGGCATCGGCCATTGAAAAACGTGCTTATCCTGAGAACTATGGCCGCCACAAAAAAATCAATCCTGTCTTCGCCACAGTCGGCCAGCAGTCTTTCAGCGGCAACTCTGATTCCAGAAACAAGTTATGAGGCCGCTCTGCTGGCCGGATCTATGTCTGACACGGCCATTGTCACGACCTCCAAAGCATATCCGCCCTAAGCGGAGTCGAATGCTGCTCTACATAGTTTTCAGGAAACCATTTGCAGCCGTCGCAGAACTTACGCGGCATCCCATTACCTATCCATATCATTTCAACTTTATGTATTTTCCCACATTTCGGACATTTACAGTCAACCTTGCCACCGTAGACCTGATTGAATATTTCTTTTTGTTTTTCCTTATAGCGCCGACACCATCCTCTTTTGCGTTCGCTGTCGCAGTCTCGACAGATTGACATTAAGCCGTCTGGCGACTTTACACTTTTCCTGAATTGATCCAACTCCTTTTCAGTTTTGCAGCGTGTGCAGGATTTCATCTACATGCCCTCCAATCATAGATTGTCAAGCGAAAACACTATACCGCGCCCGAATAATTCGCCATCCTCCATTATATCAAAATTTTCATATACAATATCTGACTCAATCAACCATGAAGAACCGTTTGGAGGACTCCATATGGCCTTAATTTTCTTGGCGTATTTCTTACGTGTAAGCCATTCCAATAAATCATCTTCGCTCATTTTATCTCTAACAACTTCCGACAATACCAATCCTGCTGTATCTACCAAAGCTGTGCATCCTTCGTAACATCCAACTTCGTCATCAATAGCCCCGGCAAATTCAAGCAAATCGTCAGAAGCGCCATAGCAGATAACCAAACGGTTCCTTGCGGCTTCTTTTACAATCTCGGATTTGTATAGCCCATGACACGGATATTCAATACCGTCAATTTCTTTGGCTAACGATCTAATATCCATCACATGCCCTCCAACCGCCCTTGAGTGTCCAATTTATATGCTAAATTGACCGCGATAGGAACCATACAAAACATAAATTTTACAAGTGTTTGGCCTATAATCGCAGGCCAGTTAAACCCAAAAGCAACTACCACAAAAACAAAAGAATCAAGCGGCAAACCAACCAAATTCGACAGCATAACCCTTTTAGAGAATGTAACTTTTGTGTAGGTATAAATTGCCCAATCAACCCCCTCAGCAACAATGAAAGCGGCACCAGAGGCAAGCGCAAGTTTCGGATTAAATAAAACCGTTGTAACCATCGCTGCCAGCATCCACCACCAGCACCGGGCAGGACCATAGCGGCGCTGCACCATATCCCTGAATGTGAAAGTCATCCCGATTAATGGGGCACCAGCAGGAAATGTAATCCCTAAAACAGTAACCAACCCAAAAATGCTGACAATAATATTTGCGGATATAATGCTTAAAAGATACGCTATTCCAGCCATGATAGTTGTTTCTCCCCGTTGAAATAATTAATAAAATCATGGTACTGTTTTCCTCTTGCCCTCATCCATCCGGTTCCGTCGATTGACGCAACACCTACCGATTCGCAATATTTTAAAAACCCCAGTGAATTTACACGGCCCACATGCACAGGGCGCAAACCGAGACACGAACCTATAAACGGCTCAATGTTTGCTGATTTCCAACCGTTAGTGCCGCCTATAAATATCCAATCAGCTTCTTCAGGTACAGCGTCTGGGGAGCACCCATCCTGCGCCACGAAAGCAAGCGGATACCCATATGCTTTTAATCTTGGGTAATAGTAATACCAAAGTGCAAGGGTCCGATCATGACATCCTACGACATCGGGAGCTACAACAAACATAGGGGGAT
>Ga0209820_1000245_pt1 | contig 13361 bp, 12 predicted proteins | sample PPLLak21cMay2015_FD_187254 | JGI IMG/M metagenome (GOLD analysis project Ga0209820, IMG submission 187254) | Freshwater sediment microbial communities from Prairie Pothole Lake near Jamestown, North Dakota, USA - PPLs Lake P7 Core (1) Depth... | ecosystem: Environmental > Aquatic > Freshwater >...
TTGAGTTCGTAATCAATCGAGCAAACTTGAGCTATGCCACCATTTGCTCCTGCATTGGTAGTTCCTTCTTTGAGTCTTGATCCGTTATCGAATGTGATTATGGCATCTTCGTCCATCGTGCCCCCAGCGAGTGGGAGGAAAACATTTGCGGGATCTTCTTCAGCTAAGAAGGCATCCATTGCGGAAGATAGTGTTAAGTCGGGCATATTTTAAGGGCGTTTGTAGATTGAGGTTCCGTCAGGGCGTTTGTAGGTGCTTACCATGTCGGGTCTTTTGTACGAAAACTCTGAGCCAGCGGTTGCACCACGAGTAAGCAAGCGGCTTAGGCTTCGGCTTAGGGGGCGGGACAAACTGCGTGATAGGCTCATAGGGGTTATTCAGCTAGGGAGATTGGCATTACGGATACGTCAATGGCGGGGCTTGTTGCCCCAGAAAGAACCAAATCCACTCTTCCGCCTACGGCGATCACGATGCCACCTGCTGCGGTGAAGCTGCCGTTGGGGTATTCGACAGACGGGCTGTCGTCAACTTTCCACCGTGCTGAAAGGGTTCCACCCCCAAAATTACCTGCAAGCATCAGAGCATATTCACCCGGAGCGAGGCTCAATTTGGTAGTTCCGTTTGCGGTAATCAATGTGGCGGGGTAGCTCATGCGCACAAAGTAGGGAATATCTTAATTTTCTCAAGGAAAAAATGAACACCTGATAGCAGATTCGCGAAATTAGTGTCGCAAATGCCAAATTCTATATTGCGAACTTTACATTCAATTCCCACGGAGCTGCTTCGCTAAAACACTCAGCAATCTCTTTTTTCAACGCCGCCGTTAGCGTCCTGTCCGTATAATTAAGGAACAGAGCCTCTTTTGCTGGCAACGTCTCGGTTCGCTCGGTGGTGATTTTTACGGGATCAATCGCATGGTAGTGAAAATACGCAAGCTCCATAGGAAATTTTTCCCACGTTCCGTATTTCCTCATCACTTCAACGGCTTTTTCCCTCTCATACACATAAGGGGTATGTGTCGAGTAGACCCGCAGATTCTTAACGCCTTCCCCGTTTAACGCCCTCAATACCTTTAAAACCCCTTCACGCCATGGGTTTGTCTGGGTTTCAGCAACCCGTAAGAACTCCTCTCCCACGTCTTTCATATACAACGTGCGCTCGCAATCCGCCCACGACACGGGGTTGCACATGATAATGTCGTCATTCATCCACAAAACCTTGTCCGCCAGTTGAACGCCCTTCATCAGTGCCTCACGGTAAGTGTATGCGCCAATATACCTGACACGTTTACCCTCGATCAACCACGAGGGCTTAGATGTCCCCAGAATGTAAATCGGGCAGTCTTTATCCTCAAAATTCTGAAGCACAGACCTCAATGAATACCTTAATTCGTGCCACCTTTCCAAATCAGCGTGCCATGGATAAACAATCGCTTTTTCATGTTTGGGCAACTCTTTTTCCAGCACAATCGGCAACGGGTCAATAACCGCCCGCTTACCCCCTGCAATCCCACCAATGGGAGCTTTGTGCCATCGTTCGGGCACAGGGTTCCACTCGCCGTAGGATTTACCCCCTATGTGCCAGAACTCGGGAACGACTACGGGGTTGCCTTTTTCACCCAGCCACGCTCCCCACCATCCAAATGTCGAATTTGAGATGATGTGGGCGTCGCAGGTTGCAAGCGTGCGAATACCGTCAAACGCCGTTTGCGGAGGCATGATTGTCACGTCGTCAAGATACCCAAACGCTTGATGGCACCATTGAGGATCATCTGAAACAATGATAAAATGCGGGTTATCCACTTGCCCGCGCATCCACCGCATTGCGTTGGTGAAATACTCAGGAGTCGTTACATTCAACCGTGGGTGTTTGGCATAATCCCCACGCCGGACTTGCATACCGACGGGTAGTGTCCCTCGGGGATGAGGGAGAGGAAAAGGCTTGAGTGCGTCCTTGTATATTTTTCGGATCTCGTCCGCATGGTCGATAAAGCACTGTTCGTCTTGGAAAGGGCACGCCACTGTCGGAAACTGCTCTGCGGAATCCGTGACACGTTGCATGGCAAGATCACGCAATTTCCGCGAGCCTTGCCCTGCGCGAGACATGACCTTGGGGAAATTTTTAAGGGGGTTTTCTCCTATGCCAAATTCTTTAAGCCCAAAATCTCGGAGATTCGAGGGTTTCCAGATCCACCTGAACGGTAGATTGAGTTTTCGGGAAATGGAGTATCCCGCAGCCCACTCAAACATTTGGTTCCCGAGTCCCGCATCCTGAATGAACTCCAGCGTAAATACTTTCGGAGTGTCGGTTCCTTCGGGCGCAGGGACGTGGAATCTGTGGGTGGGGGACGGAACCTCTTCTAGCAGTCCTGTGGTTTCCAAAACCTCATAGTCTTGTAGCTTTTTATCCCCCCACAAATGCCAGAACCACGAAGGCTCAAGATTTCTGCCAAAGCGGTTCCAGTTGTCTGGCATTCGGGTTAATTTAGCTCCGGCAGACACCGCTTTGGCAGCACACAGGTTAAACCAATGCTGCTCTTGGAAAAACTCGATCATCGGAGTATTTTTCATGGCGACCAAAAGCTTTCTAGCCGCGTTTATGTCGAGACTCCACACCCCCGCATTGCTGTATTCCCAGTTTTCAATAGGCTGATTGGGGTAATTTTCGACTACCCAAGCTTTGAAGTGAGGCAAGTGCATTGCGTGCCATTGGTCTGTGGCAAGAGCAATTCCCTCAAAAGCTGGAAATTTCGGTGCAAGTGGGTGGATAAATACGTCCGCGTCGATGTAAATCATCTGGTCACTTCCGTTATCCAAAAACTGTTTGACCATTTCACGTTCGACAAATTTTGGGACGTCATACCCGTGGGAATTATCCCATACGGTTAAACTGTATCCGTGGGTCTTACACCATTTTTCTAGGGTAGGGACGCACAGGTCAAAATAATCCGCATCGCCGTAGCGTAGTGTGTGGACTTCGGTAACTGGCTTTTTCATAACAGTTGGTTACGGGGTGAACAAGCAATCAAATTGTTCCCATCCATGGTTTGCGTTTGGCGGGTATAAAGCGTCTGTAGCGTATCCACGCTTGCTAAAAAAATTCATAATATCCATTGCGGTAAAGCCGTTGGCTTCCAAGGCTCCACGATTGATTTCGCACAATACGATTGGACGATGGTTTTCAATGGTTTTTTCCAGTCCCCGCAATACGTTTATCTCAAAGCCCTCCACATCTATTTTGATGAATTGCGGGGCAGGTAAGTCCATCGTGTCAATCACCACGGGGTTTACAAGAATGTTTCCCTCGGGGTGAATGCGGGATGCCCCTACATTGTCGAGGCGGAGGAACCGCAACGGCTCTTCTGATGAATCAGAAGCTGCCAGATTGTAGTTGTGTGCCTCTGGGCAGTTGTGAGAAAGGCACTGGAATGTGAGTGGATTCGGCTCAAACGCGTAGACAGTGTGCCCTTCGTCAAGATAAAACCTTGTATGGTCGCCCACATTAGCCCCTATGTCCAATATGACGCAAGACTCGGGGAGGTATTGTTTTACCCAGTTAAGGAAATAGGGGTCGGTAATGATCGTGCCTTTTTCCAAGCTCCATTTTCCAATGTGTGAGTCTCCTGCTACGACCCATTGACCCGTTTGTGGGATTACTTCGATGCCTTTCGGCGGTATGGTGGTGTTCATGTTTGTTAGGCGATTTCGAGAATGCTTTTTATTTCTGGGAGGTTTTTCTCAAGACTGTCGTGTGACCAAAATTGCTTTACCCTCAAGGGTGGCAGTTCTTCTGTCGCTGTGTTGATCCAACAAAACTCATCGTGGTGGAATAGCCAGCAAAATTGACCCAGAACATTCCACTCGGTGAAAGCTTTGCTTCCCATAATATACTCCCCCAGAGATTTTCCGTGGGTATCTTCGCAAAAAGCTCGAAGGGAAGCCAGTACCTTACGGGGGAACATAAACCCCTGTCTGCGCATCATCTCTGCGTGCGGCTCAACGCCTGTGAAATTTTTCATTACGCTTTTCCATGTCGTGACTCCTTCGTGCGCCAACATCTCGGGAGTCCATGGCGTGTAAAGCCAAATGGGTTTTCCGTCCCGCATAAACGACTCGGGCGTAACAGGTTCCACAAAAATAGTGTCCGAATCTGTAACGAGGAAATAGTCATCTTCTGAGTCCCCTTCTTGCCAAGTTAGACGGTCGGCGTCCATTTTTACGGCTTGCTGCCACAGATACCCATTGGGGTGTTCGTCATTGACGACTCGCACGCTGCGGAAACCTGAGCAGAATTTTTCGATGCTCAAAAGGCAGTATTTGTGGTATTCGGAGTCAGCTTGATGCGTCTTAATGAATATGTCTGTCGGCATAATTTGGTGTTCGGACGGACGATGTGAGCAGATTAACGGGGTAGGTGTCAAGCAGGCAATCCTGTTGCGGGGTTCCACACGTTCCCACCTGCGTCTTGATACGGAAACCAAACTTGCGGTTCATGGATGAAATCGGTGCCTGTCTGGTCAAGAGTTCCTAATGTTGGGAAGTAGACAGGGCAAGTTGCGTCGCCAGTCGATAACCGCAGAACGTAGTTGCAAATTTCTATCGAATAGGAACTCCAATCACCGCCACCATCGACTCCGTTATAGATGTTTGTGCCCCCAAAGAAATTTAGAACTGGATGGTAGTCGTACCAATACATTTCGATCTCCAAGTAAAACTTATTGGTGGGGGCATAAAGACCATCTGCTGGGTTGGCTTTAACCACAGCGACACGATCTCCTCGATAAACTCTTGCTTTAGCACCAGTCCCTGTTTCTCCCCACCATTCTGAATTTCCTCCTTGTAAGTTGTTTGGATCATCTTGGACGTACGAAAAAGCGTCAATGTGATCTGGATTATTCCAAGCATTTCGCCATATACCATTCTCATTGTCACCTATATCGCTGTAATAGCTGCCTATGCCAGCATCATATGTTGCCCCGTTGTAATCATCTGCACCTAGTTTGCAGTATCCACGCTGCTGATACGTCAAAGAATCAATATCAAGCCTCCTGTTTGTTGGGGCACTTGTAGGTGCTGAGAATGAAGCCGATGGCGTTCCGAAGACATCAATTTTCCAATCTGCCTGCCCCCCTGTGAACCAAGCATCTTTAACCCTGTAGAAAATTTCAGCTATTTGATCGAGCGTTACCTCCATTGGAAATGCTGTCCCATCGCCACAAGCCACAAATCCTTCGTCGGGGGTTCCGTTAGTAACTTGACCATCAACCCATTCAAATCTTTTGTTTCGAGTAAATACTCCGTTAGCCATATTTTAATTAGGGCATACAGCAGTGACTACTTGGCTAGTCCCTACTGATTTGATTTCGACATCGTAGAAATCCAATCCCTGACCACCTGCGGTAACAGACGCCCATCCTGTGTTCCCCGCCGTAGCTGGATCTCGATCCCCCGAATTCTGATCTGTAACGACTGCCGTAGCTGTGGTTGGCACGGCGGCGATAAACTCTGCATCCGCATTCATAGCGGCGGCTAATGCCACGGCGACCTGCAACGCTGTGCTATTCGCCGCGATGTCTACTCGGATTAAACGTTCTGTGGTGACGGTGGGGGCTACACTTGGATTGATCCCTGCAGCCCCTTGTGTCGTAACTGCCACGGAAAACCCTGTGTCTCCGGCAGTGATGTCTGTTCGCGCTCCGTAGTTCGCGTCTGTGACTGTCGCAACATTTGTTGCTGCGACGGCTACGAATTTGGAGTCCGCATCCAATGCTGCGGCGACTTTGGTGGCAACCGTGTTGGCACTGTCGTTCGTGTTGACGGTCGTAATCTCGATTGCGCGGTCGCAGGCTGACGCACCGCTCGGAATTGTTGTTCCGCTGTTGTCCACATCAAACCACACTCCTACACTGCCAACGTCGTCATATATGACGAAGTATGTGCCGTCAAGAGAGTCCGCCACATCTGCAATAGTCGTGATAGTGCTGACTTCTTTTACCGATGTTGGGTCAATAACATTAAACCAAGGCCATACTTCACCTGCGTAGTCATAAATTTCGAGATGCTCTCCCGACAAACTGCCTGCTGTGTCTGCCTGACAAACAAACGTGCTTACCTCCCGGTGCATTTCAAAATTCAAACGGAGAAGCAACACGTCATTATCTGAAGACACTCTAAATGGGAAGGTGCTACCTCCATCTGTGGATATGAGGGCATCATCCCCACCGTAGTTCTTCACAGCCACATATCGAGGCGTAATAATGTCTCCTTTTGGAATAGCCTCGGGAGTAGTGGTCAGGCTTACCGCGTTAGTGGCAAACGACGATTCGCTCGGTGTGCGTCTGCCACCTCCGCTTACCGAGGTTCCACTGGGAAAATGCAGAAGATTGATGTTTACTTGAATGCTCATACGGGTAATGTATACAGGTTATCTGCCAACATTGCAATACTGCCAAGTCTAAATTCGCCGTTGATTACAAAAAGATCTTCAAACACGCGGACAGGGGTGAATTGCTTCTGAATAATAGCTGGAGTTCCGCCAACTGCTCCAAGTTCGATAAATTGGTCTGTTTCCGTGGTTAGGGGTGTTTCGACATAAAACCCGACCGTCTGCGCAGTGACTACTCTGGTTGCTGGATTCCTCTCAATGTGGAGGTAAATGCTCCCAACTTCCCCCACTACACTGGTGCTCTCCACTGTCGCGGTGGTTGAATCGTTCAGGTAAAATACATTCCCTTGTGCGATTGTCCAAGTGTTCTCCTCTCCCCCCAAAATAATTTTCCAATCGTGAGCGGAACTATCTGCCGCGTCTGCCGCGTCTGCTGGGTTTTCATTACGCGGAAACTTTCCTTTTAGAATGGGGGGCATTCCTGCCTCGACCTTTACAGGATCGGTAAACTTGATCCCCTTTTCCATTATCGCTCTCCAACCGTTTCGTTCTTTGGCGTTAAGCTCCTTCCCTTTGGCGTCGGTATCCGCTGCAAATTTTCCTAAGTCTCCTATGGGATCAATTTTTTCTTCTTTTCGCTGACTCATCATGCGCTCTCCCCACCCAAGTTTGGGTGCGTCTAGCAACGACTCGGACTTATTTCCCAGTCCCCATACGTTAGGATCATACTCGCCCATAATTCTATAAGTCTACTACCTCAATAAAGATTTTTGCACGCTGAAATCTGTAATGCTCAACGTTTATTTTTGTAATAAACGCCCCTTCCGAACTGCCCTCGGAACCTTCCCCGCTTGAGGTGGATACTGAAGCTGTAGCATCCGCTGAATCGGTAATTAGTGCAGATACACTCGTTCCTTCAGCATACCCGCTCCCTGTGATGGTCATGGAAGCTGTTACCCCAACTGAGTCTGTCATGGATTCGCTAATACCTAGATCCCCGAGGAACCCTGACACTTGGATAAATTGTGTAGATTGCCCTACCGATTTGTCTGTGCTCACCGATTTTTCTTGAGAATCCGAACCTCCGTTATCTTTCACGCTTTTGCTCAGTGAAGCCGTAGCGGAAGCCCTTACACTGGCGGAGGCACTTACCAGCGTGATTACAGCAGTCTTGGTTGTTGCTGGCTTGTAAAGAGATACTGACGAACCGTGCAGTGCGCTAACTCTGCTGGTAATGTCATCTATTGTTACAGGTTGAGGTAGAAAAAACGCGTACGTGGTGCACGGAGTGTAGCTTCCGTCGGGGTCTTCAAAAGATAGTCCGAGTTCTGGGCTGATACTTACGCTAGACGAACACGAATCTGATAACCCCAATGAGGTTGAAAGGGGTAACTCGCCGTAGGCGTAAGACCACCCATCTTGGTCTTGGTTTCCGACGCCTTTGTTTACGTTAAACGTCAACTGAGAATCAACCAATCTGCGGGGAAGGTTGATGTTGGTAAAAGAAGGATAAGAAAAAACGTAGTTGTCGATTACTTCTGTGATCGAGCTAATGTTTGAAATAATGAACCAGTTGTCGGAAATCTGTCTGCCGTCGCGCTGCGTGCCGTCGGATTGCCATCCCCAGTAGGGACTACTGGGATCTGCAAACCAGTTTTCTACAGGGTCACCATCAACAATTTCACCTCGGTAATACCATGTGTCAACTTGGCTTCCGCCGATTCCGAAGAAATCTTCGGTTTGAATCGCGGTAATCGTGCAGCGTTTGACGTAAGTGTGCGTGTCGAAAACAAATATCGAATCAAGTTCACGCTCATTACTGCGAATTTGTTGGCGTCTTGCCAAAACAAATTCATCCGTAAAAACCCCCGACGGGGAATTAGGCATCAATGCTCCCATTGCTGGGGTGTTAGGAAGAAACGAATCTCTTAGAGTAACGTAGGTTCTTGTTACCGAATCAAATTTTGTTCCCCCAATATCCGCTTCTGAAAACTCCCAGTTATACTCGTCTTGATGCTCTCGCTCTGCGGCATAATACCACTTTGACCATTTATCGGGAGACTGTGGGGCTACGTAAACCAGTTTGTGGTTCGGATATTTGATGGGATCAAAATACGAACTTCCGTATTCCCAAACTTTGTTGGCTGGCAGATCCCCATTGCGCTCGACATAAAATAAGAAGTCATTCTCATTCGGTGTCGGCCACAAAAAAACAGGGTCGATCCTTGGTGCAGGCGACCTTGGTGCGGGTGCTCTGAAATTGCTGTCTAACGGGAGATTCATAAGGTGATTCCCTGACTACAGGGTTACTGCTCGAAAGGGAGAACGATGTCTGGCTCCGCCATAACTTCGGCTTCAGGTGCTTCCATCTCCATATCTTCGCCTTCCTCCTCCTCTTCTTCTTCAGCGAGTGCTACGCCGTCAAGAGACGAAAGAGTGAATGAACCGTCTTCCGACGGGGTGATAACCGCAACGGCCTCGAAAGGATCGCCTGCGCGTGTGTTTTCGGGAATTTGAAACCCCTCGGGAAGCATGATTTTCATGGTGCGAGTAGTTAAAGGTGGAAATCCTTAATTGGCAACAACAAAAATCAATTCATTTTCTTGCACCCAAATTGACAAAACAAAAAGGGGGAGCCTGCCGAAGCAGACTCCCCACAGTCTCGTATGAACACCAGTTACACGAAGAACGAATCTCCGCTTCCAAGGTCACTCGATGCACCAGCAGTGCCAGTGCAAGCAGTGGTTCCGATGTCATTTGGGCAACGGAGGTGGCGGATAACGATGCCGAACTCAGGATGAATCGGCTTGGTAGCACTCATCATCAAGGCACGGTAGAAGCCCCAAGAATTGTCGGGGTTGTAGTATGGCGAGGTGGAATCAACGTGCTGGACGTTGAGCCACTTGAAGTCACCCACGTAAGTCTGCGGAGCGAAGGTTGTGCCCGAACCAACCGAGGAGATTGGGCGCGGGTGAAGCAAGCTCATAACCGAAGGCAAGAAGATCACCGAGTCCGTGTAGGGGGCAGCGGTGTATGCTGGGTTAAGGCGTGACTTCGTTCCAACGGAAGCAGCGGCGGACTCGTACGGAAGGACTTCTTCCCAAACGCCACCCTCGAAGGTATAGCGACGTGGGAGGTTGTCGATGGTGTGGTAGAAACCACGGAACGCACGATCCACACCGAGCGGTGCAAGAAGCTCTGGCACACGAGCTTTGTTCCAGAGGAACGCATTCGTGGTTGCATCTTCGCGCATGATTGCATCGGAAGTTTCTGCATCCGTCACAAGGATGAACTGCGGGCGACCGTCAGCCATACCAAGGGAGCCACCGTCGAGTTCTGCGCTGTTCTGGATCAGATACTGATACCAGACGTTGAGCATCTTCTGGGTGAGGATGGAGGTCGGAGCAATCGCAGGGAAATCCGAATCGTTGTAAGGCAAGCCGCTGGCGGCGATGACCTTGTGTTCAGCGATGCGGGTGTATTCGAGCATCGAACGGCGTTTCCAAGTGTATTGGACGACGTTACGAAGGTTCTCGAAGGTTTTTTTGATTTGCTCGTTGACCATGTAGGCGTTACGAGTGTCGTTCACGCAGATACGCTCAGACTCTTGTGACTTTTGGACAAGCGAGTAAGTGCGCTCGGTATTACCGCGAGGCACGACATCGCCAATCACTGCACAGGAGTTGGAGTTCTCGTTAGGGGCAACAGAATCCCATTCGTCGATGTTTTCAGGAAGGTTCCTTTCAACAGTGAGGACTTTTTGGGTGTCCGACAGACCATTCATCCACTCTTCCTTTTGAACAAGCTTGTTCCAGACGGAGCGGTTGATGGTGGTTTTATAGATGGTTCCCGCAAGATTGTTTTCGTTGCGAGCCAAACGGTCATTTAGGGCTAGTGCCATGGTATTATTTTATTTTGGGGTTGTTTTAGAATCCCGAGGCCACCTAAAGAATTTATGCAGTTACTCGGGAAAGATTGAAAAAATGGAATTGACATCCGCTAATTAAGCGGCACTTCAGTTCCTCTTCCCGAGCGCAGATGAGGTATCGTTTTAGCTCGATTTGTGTTTTCCGATTTGGGAAGTTCGGGTCTTCGGAATGGAATTTACAAAATCTGGGGAGCAAGTCAACATTTATTTACGACTTTTTTATCGTGATTGATTTATCGCAACAAAAAAAAGCCTCGTCCCCCATTTGCGGGAGACAAGGCAATTTGAACACCCCTAACTATTGACCAACCACGGTCAGGGTTTGGGAAAGGTTTGGCTGAGACACGCCCATTGATACCAAAAAGTCTTCTTCGGTCGTGGGTGGGCGGCTCTGATCCGACGGGGACATTTGCGGTTTTGAAGAGTTGTCGGCTTTCACACGCCCCAACAAAGTTTTGTTTTCTTCTTGGAGCTTTTGAATGGTTTTTACCATTTGTGGGTAGATGATCGCCGTTGCTGCGGCAAAAGCCTTTCCTCGTGGGGACTGAGTATCGAGATCAACCTCGGCAACTTTTGCTTCAAGTGAAGTGAATCGGTCGTCGATAGTTTCACCTTCGGCAAGCGGAATAAACGGGGTTTTTTCTTTCAAGCTGTTTACGACGTTTTTTGCCTCGGTAATAAACTGCTTGCGAAAAGCCTCTTTTTCCTGTTGCTCACGAGCTGTAGCAAGTGCTTTTTGCTCATGGGCTGCGGCGGCTGCATTCTCCCGCATAGAATCTTGTTTATCGAGAATTGTACGTGCATCTTTGGTCATATTCCAAAGTTCGCCGCGATCAATGTCATCCCACCCTGAAGTAAGCTCTTTGAAAGCTCTACGTTGCTCGGCTGCGTCCGGCTCCTTGAGCATATCATAAACTTTATCTTTTTCAGTGTCGTTGTCCTTGGCTAGAGTTTCGGCGGACTGCGCAATAATTTCAAGCGGGGCGAGAATAGTTTCCTTATATTCGCGGGTAGCTTCCAACCGAGTAACCGCAAGTTCTTTTTCGTAAGTGTCAAAATCTTTCAGCTTTTCCTGAAGCTCCGGAAGCTGTGAAGCTTTTGTTTTCAGCTCTTCCAACTGGGTTGTAAGCTCTTGAATATCTTGCTCTTTCGCCTCAAGAATTACTTTGGCTTCCTCGGCGGCTCTTTTGTGACCGTCGCGGGAAGTGCGCAAAATGTCCCAGTCTTTACGAGACTTCGGAGCCTCGGGAATTTCTGGTTCGGGTTTAGGCGTTTCCTCGGGTTTATCTTCCGCTTCTTCAGGTTTGTCTAACCCCATGTCCTCAACATCAGAAGTTTCTGACTCTGGATTTGGCGTCTGTTCTGGGGTGGAGGCTGGCGTTGGCTCGTCAGAAACAAGAGATGACACAAAGTCATTCATCAAGTCTGGGACGGGTTCGGCGGCTGGTGTGATGTCGGGTTCAATGGTGTCCATAGTTTATTGGGGTTGTAGATTTGGTGGGAGATCGTCGATGGATTTAGCTAATGCGCGAGGTTCTACTTTTTCACGACGCGTTTTCTCTTTTGTCAGAGCTTGCAGCTTAGATTGATAGGAACTCGCGCCTGCGGATTGGTGAAATAGCGCAATCGAAAGTGGTTGGTTTGTGTCGGCAGTTCCACCTGCTTTCGGGCGCATACTGTCATCTACGATGCCCATAGCTTCCTGCATAACAGGGTCATTGAGCAATGCAAGCAAGCGTGCTCGCTTCACTGCATCGTTAGTAAATTTAATTTCGGGTGTGTTTTCGGTGTCCATAAACTGGTGTTACTGTCCGCCGCTTGCCATCTGCATAAGATTCTTACGTTTAATCTCTGCGGCGGTTTTTGCGTCGTCCATCTGAATGCGAGCTTGGTTACGTCTTGCTTCCATCTCGATTCCTGCGTCTGTTTTCAAACGCATAATTTCAATTTCAGCTTGCGCTTTGTTAAACCGCTCTTGTTGCTCCTGCGACAAAGGAGGCTCGACCATCGCGGCTTCTTCACCTGCGACAGCTTGCTCTTCCGCAGCCTGCTGATTGGCAGCCTCCGCTTCTTTGAGTCCGTTGGAGATGATTTCCTCGATACGCTGAAGCATTTGGCGCATGGCTGCGGCTTCTTCGGAAGCGGCAATATCTCCCTCGATCAACTGAACGTGCTCGACGGTATGCCCAAACAGCTCGATGTTCGAGGTTGCTGCTTCTCCCAACGGGATCTGACCTGCTTGTGCGGCTTCGTACATCTGAAGCAGCGGTTTCATATGCTCGCGGGCGTGTGCAAGATGCAGATCGGAAGACAGAACTGGAATTGGGAGACCTTGCAGCAACTGAGCATTCTGGAGAATGGCAATCTGGGTATCCACAGTAGTTCTGACAAGCCCGTTGCGTGGGAAGAATTTATCGACCTGCGCAGTTCCTACTGCGTCAATCGCTTTCTCACGATTCAAATTGAGTTTGCCCACATCATCCATGTAGGGCATTAGTTCGGTCATTCTCTCAAGACCAAGGGATTTTGCGGCTGCACTTCCCGCGCCAATAATGCGAACAAAAGAAGTGCGCTTCCAGTCAATGCGGAAAAATGCCTCCAACGGGACACCCCGTTTTGCCAATCTGAGGCGGAGGTCAACAATCTCTGAACCACCGGGATCTTCCCCGATGTAGTCCCGTCGGGTCATGCGACGTGTAATCTGCTGGATCAAACGATCCGCAGGAGTGTAGAAAAAGTCCAATGCGGCGGTTGAAAGCTCTGCGGATTGCTCCAATGCCGCAGATACCTCGAATTTTGTTTTGCGCTGTCCTCCGTCAAACACGTTCTCAGAGGAGTATCCCGATGTGCGCTCGTTACCGAGCTGGTTCATCATGTCAATCGCTGGGATAATAGACCGCTGAAGGTCTGGCATAGGAACATTGACGACTTTGAAATTTGGCGGCAAACCTGCAAGGTTGCCCATGTATTCCAAGCCCATGTTTGCGTAGTCCGTTTCGGTTTCGCCTTGCAAAATGAGGGACGAAGCCAGTTCACCTTGGTCGATTAG
>Ga0209820_1000246_pt1 | contig 13311 bp, 18 predicted proteins | sample PPLLak21cMay2015_FD_187254 | JGI IMG/M metagenome (GOLD analysis project Ga0209820, IMG submission 187254) | Freshwater sediment microbial communities from Prairie Pothole Lake near Jamestown, North Dakota, USA - PPLs Lake P7 Core (1) Depth... | ecosystem: Environmental > Aquatic > Freshwater >...
CCTGCCATTCTGAGGAGAAAGGTGACCCCGGCGATACCGACGCCGATCCCGCGCGCCGTCGAGGACGCTTCGGTCAACTGTGCGGCGACGGCGCCAACGCCGGCAAAGACCGCGGCGACACCGGCGTACCCCAGGCCGAAGGCGAAAGATCCCGCCAGTGGAAGGCCCACTCCGGCCAATCCTGCAGTGAGCAGTCCCGCCACGAGTAGACCCGCCCCGATGGTCACCGCCAACGCAGCCACCAACGGAGCGTGACGTCCGACCACGGTGGCCCCCAGCAACTCACGCCTTCCGGTCTCCTCCTCCTCCCGGGTGTGCCGGATCATCGTCAGGATCGCCATGAGTGCCACGAAGAACGCACCCAGGGTGCCGGCGCGCCAGGCGGTGAGGCCACCGATGCTCGAGTCGTAGAGCGGTCCGAGCAGCGCCGTGAGCGCCGGGCTAGAGGCAACTGTGGCCGCCAGCGCCTCTCGTGTGGCCTGGTCGGGGTACAGGTCGATGAATGCAGTTGCCGTGAAGACAGGGACGACCACGAGGACCACCACCCAGATGCCGAGGCGGAGTCGCTCGCGGCGGAGGATGAGCCGGATGAGCTTCCCCGTCCCCGCCAGGGTCGTCACGCCGGTACCTCTTCATCCTCGTAGTGCCGGAGGAACAACTCCTCCAAAGTCGGCGGATGACTCACCAGGCTGCGAACGCCGAGCGGAGCGAGGGTCCGGACAACTTCATCGAGACGATCGGAGTCCACTTCGAACTCCACCTTGTGATCGTGAAGCCGCAGGTCGTGAACGCCGGACAACCTGGCCACCGGAGATGGGTCAGAGCTCAACTCGGCGCTGATGGTCGTGCGGGTCAGATGCCGCAGGTCCGAAAGCGTCCCGCTCTCCACGGTCTTTCCCTTGCGGATGATGCTGACCCGGTCACACAGTGCCTCGACCTCGGCGAGGATGTGACTGGCCAACAGCACTGTGCGCCCAGTGGCCCGATCTTCCTGGATGCATTTGCGGAACTGTTCCTCCATTAGCGGATCCAGGCCCGCGGTCGGCTCGTCGAGGATGAGGAGCTCGACATCCGAGGCCAATGCAGCGATCAGCGCCACCTTCTGACGGTTGCCTTTGGAGTAGGTGCGGCCTTTCTTCGTGGGGTCGAGGTCGAATCGCTCCAGCAGCATCGCCTTCCTCGACTCGTCGAGGCCTCCCCGGAGCCGGCCGAGGAGATCGATCACCTCACCCCCGGTGAGCTTGGGCCAGAGTGTCACGTCTCCGGGGACATAGGCCAGCCGTCGGTGGAGCTCGGTTGCCCCTGCCCAGGGGTCACCTCCCAGCAAGGTTGCACTGCCGGCATCGTGACGGATCAGGCCGAGCAGAACGCGGATGGTCGTGGTCTTCCCCGCCCCGTTAGGACCGAGGAAACCGTGAACCTCGCCGTGAGCCACCTCCAGGTCGAGCCCGTCGAGGGCGCGGACATGCCCGAAGTTCTTGACGAGGCCGGAGACAGTTATTGCATTGGTCATGACACCGTGATCGTAGGTTCGCGTCATCACTGCCGAGGCTGGTGTGGGCTGGCCGTCCCGTCGCGAACCGGATCCGAGCCCACTACGTAATGGCCGAGAAGGCCGACGCGACGGTCGCCGATTGCGTAAGGTTCCGGCGGGCAGGATTCCGGTGGCACCGGAATCCTTTGTGCAATGGGAGATCCGACCGTTGGTTTGCAAACGGTTGGCCCACGAGACCGGGAGGTGAACCTTGGCAGTTGAGACGTCCGGTCACAGCCGGGGCAATCCCCGTCTGTACGAGTTGATCGAGCATGCGCCCAAGACAGGCAAGAGCCCCACCATCTGGGCGTGGCCCGAGATCGTCGACTATCTCAAGGTCGCCGGCCAGCCGGTTCAAGGCCCCTGGCCCCCTCATCAGCAGCCCAGGCCGGATCCGGCCGCCGAATCCCTCCCGGTCGCCGTGCCCGACCCTCAATCGTCCCAACACGAGCCCGAGCCTCAGGACGAACTCGGGCCGCAGGCCTGAAGCAAAGCAAGGAGGCAGACATCTACCCCTCTCGATTCCGCTACGAGGCTCCGAGATCAGTCGAGGAGGCCATGGCCCTTCTGGCCGACGGCGGAGGCGAGGCCAAGGTCCTGGCCGGGGGCCAGAGCCTGGTCCCGATGATCAAGCTCCGTTTCGCCTCGCCGGAGATGCTGGTCGACATCAACGAGATCCCCGACCTGGGCTATCACCGTGTAGACGCGGACGGTTCGATACACGTCGGCGCGTTGTGCCGTCACGCCGACCTCGAGCGCTCGTCTCTGCTTGCCACTCGCCAGCCGACGATGGCTGCGGCCGCCCCCCTGGTGGCCGATCCGATCGTGCGGAATCGAGGCACGCTGGTCGGCTCATTGTGTCACGCCGACCCTCAGGGCGATTGGGCCTCGGTGATGGTCTCCCTGGACGGTCTGGTTGTGGCACAGGGTCCCCGCGGCCGACGCACCATCGCGGTCAAGGACCTGGTGCACGGCCCGTTTCAGAACACCCTCGCCTACGACGAGGTCGTGGTGGAAGCCATCGCGCCGGCGCCGAAGGGTGCCCCGGCAGGCGGATACCTGAAGCTGGAGCGGCGCGTCGGCGATTTCGCCACTGTCGGCGTCGCAGTGTCCGTCGACCGAACCGGTGACGAAGTCACCCGGGCAGGGATCGGCCTGACCGGTGTAGGTAGCTCCACGATCTCCGCGGACGATGCCGCCCAGTTGCTGGTGGGTGGCCCACTCACGGCCGATGCGATCGCCGAAGCCGCCGCCCTAGCGGCCCACGCAGCCCAGCCACGCACCGATCACAGAGGGAGCGCCTCCTACAAGCGGCACCTTGTGAGCGTGTTCACCAGCAGGATCCTGACCGGGTTGATTCGATCGGAAGAGGAGGCTGCCTGAGATGACCAGCTTGTTCCAGGAGGTCAGCCCAGGGGCGGCCGAGGAGACCCCGACCAGACAGATCACCGTGACGGTCAACGGCGAGAGCCGGACAGCCGTCGTCGAGCCACGACTGGTCCTGGCCCACCTGCTCCGTAATGGGTTAAACATGACCGGCACCCATACCGGCTGTGACACCTCCAACTGCGGGGCATGCACCGTCCTCTTCGATGGCAAACCGGTGAAGAGCTGCACGATGTTCGCCGTCCAGGCCGACGGGCACGACGTGATGACCGTCGAAGGGCTCGCCGGGCCCAGCGAGCTACACGCCATCCAGGAGGGGTTCAAGGAGGAGCACGGGCTCCAGTGCGGCTTCTGCACCCCGGGGATGATGATGGCCTCCAAGGCCCTTCTCGAAGAGAATCCCAACCCGACCGAGGACGAGATCCGGTGGGCATTGAGCGGCAATCTGTGCCGCTGCACCGGGTACCAGAACATCGTCAAGGCGGTCATGTGGGCGGCCCAGAAGCTGGAGGACGAGGGATGACGGCTGTTGACGAGATCAAGATCGGCGGGATGGGCGCCAGCAGGCGCCGTGTCGAGGACAACCGTTTCATCCGGGGCAAGGGCAACTACGTCGATGACATCGTGCTGCCCGGGATGCTCCACATGGAGATCCTGCGCAGCCCTCTCGCTCACGCCAGGATCAAGTCGATCGACGCCTCGAAGGCTTGGGCCATGCCCGGGGTCCGCCTCGTCCTGACCGGTGAGACGATGGCGGCTCGCAACCTCGCCTGGATGCCGACGTTGTCGTACGACACACAGGCGGTGCTGGCGACCGACAAGGTCCGATTCCAGGGCCAGGAGGTCGCCTGCGTGATCGCCGACGATCCCTACATCGCCAAGGATGCCTGCGAAGCGATCGTGGTGGACTACGAACCGCTTCCAGTCATCGTCAACCCCACCCAGTCTCTCGCAGAGGGAGCGACTCTGATTCGTGACGACAAGGAGAACCAGTCGAACAACGTCGTATACGACTGGGAAGTGGGCGACGAGGAGGGAACCGATCGGGCCTTCGATCAAGCGGATGTCATCTCCAAGATCGACCTCCACTATCCGCGGTCACACCCGGCGCCGATCGAGTGTTGCGGGTCGATCGCCGACTTCAACCGGGCGACATCGAAGCTGACCGTTTACATGACGACCCAGGCGCCGCACATCATCCGGGCTGCTGTCGCCTTGGTCGCCGAGCTGCCCGAGCAGATGATCCGAATCGTCTCCCCCGACATCGGCGGTGGGTTCGGCAACAAGGTGCCGGTGTATCCGGGTTACGTAGCGTCGATCCTGGCGTCGATCCTCCTCGAGCGCCCCGTGAAGTGGATCGAGGACCGGACCGGCAACCTGATCTCGACAGGCTTCGCCCGTGACATCTATCTCCATGGCGAGCTCGCGCTGCGCAAGGACGGCCGGATCCTCGGAGTTCGGATGAAGGCGACTGCGGATCACGGCGCTTTCTTCTCCGATGCCCAACCATCGAAGTTCAAGATCGGCCTGATGCACTCGGCGTTCGCCTGTTACGACATCCCCAACGCCCATCTCCAGGCGCGAGGCGTGTACACCAACAAGGCGCCGGGCGGCGTGGCCTACCGATGCTCGTTCCGGGTGACTGAGGCGATGTTCTTCCAGGAGCGGATGGTGCAGGCCGCCGCCGACGACCTGGGCATGGACCAGGCCGAGTTCCGCCGTATCAACTTCGTGCGCGACGATGACTTCCCCCATCGGACTCCGTGGGGCTTTCTCACCGACTCGGGCCAGTACGGCAAGTGCTTGGACGTGGGTCTCGAGGCGATCGGTTACCAGGACTTTCTCAAGGAGAAGGAAGAGGCAGCGAAGCGGGGCCGGCTGCTCGGGATCGGCATCTCAACGATGACCGAGCCACTCGGCGCCGGCAACAGCCGTGAGTACGACATCCTGGGCATCAAGATGTTCGACTCGGCCGAGCTGAAGATCCATATGACCGGCAAGGCGCTTCTCCGCACCGGGGCCAAGACCCAAGGCCAGGGTCACGAGACGACATGGGCCCAGATCGTCGCCCACGAGCTCGGCCTTCCCGCCGAGGACATCCTCGTCGAGGAAGGCGACACCGACACCGCGCCGTTCGGGATGGGCACCTACGCCTCCAGGAGCACGCCGGTGGCCGGCGCAGCGGTGGCCATGGTCTCGCGCAAGATCCGGGCCAAAGCCCGCAAGATCGCGGCGCACCTCCTCGAGATATCCGAAGAGGATGTCGAGTGGGAGCTGGGCCGCTTCTACGTGCGCAGCCAGCCCGACCGCGGGGTCACCATCCAGGAATGCGCCATGGCGGCCTACTCCAACATGCCCGACGGGATGGAGCCTGGTCTCGAAAACGTGGCCTACTACGACCCGCCCAATCTCACCTGGCCATTCGCCTGCTACATCGTCACCGTCGAGGTCGATCCCGAGACCGGGGTGTGGGACGTTTTGAGGCTGGTTGCCGTCGACGATTGCGGCGTGCGAATCAATCCGATGATCGTCGAGGGCCAGATCATGGGTGGGCTCACCGAGGCCTACGCCATGGCGAACATGCAGTTCATCACCTTCGACGAGCACGGCAACTGCATCGGCTCCAATTTCACCGACTACCTGCTCCCGACCGCCTGGGAGACCCCGGGATTCGAGCTCCACGAGGTGGTGACCCCCTGCCCCCACCACCCCATCGGAGCCAAGGGCATCGGGGAATGCGCCGCCGTTGGTGGGCCGGCCGCATTCGTCAACGCAGTGATGGACGCCCTCAAGGGCACCGGAGTGCGCAACATCGACATGCCGTTGTTCCCCGACCGTGTCTATGAGGCCCTGCAGACGGGACAGGACGTCAGCGGTGCACCGCCGGTGAGGACCGACGAGACATGAACTCCCAGCCGGCCGACGGGTGGAGGATGATCGAGATGGCGAGCGATCTCGCCCGACAGGGCGTCGAGTTCGCTCTTGCCACCGTCGTCTGGCGCCACGCACCGTCCTCAGGGCATCAGGGGGCGAGGGCCATCATCACGGCCGACGGCCAGATGCACGGCTGGATCGGTGGTGCCTGCGCCGAGCCGGTCGTGATACGGGAGGCGCAGCGGGCCATGGAAGAACGAGTACCCCGTCTGATCTTGCTCGGCGACCCCGACCAGTTCGGCGAGGTTGCCGAGGGCATGACTTTCGTCCAGATGTCGTGTCAATCCGAAGGGGCCCTCCAGCTCTACGTCGAGCCGGTGCTTCCCAGTCCGCACCTGGTCGTGCTGGGCCGGTCGCCCATGGCGGCCACCCTGGCGGAGCTGGCAGCGGGTGTCGGATGGCGGGCCGACCTGGTCGATGTCCCCGACTTCAAGACCGCCCACGTCGGCAACAGATCCGTTGTGGTCGTCGCCACCCAGGGGCACGGTGACGAGGAGGCCATCGAGCAGGCAGTGACCGCGCGCCCGGCTTTCGTGGGGCTTGTCGCCTCCCCCAAGCGTGGGGAGGCAGTCCTCGGCTACCTCGCCGACCGGGGCGTCCCCCGTGACCTCCTGGATCAAGTAAGGGTCCCTGTAGGCCTCGACCTGGGCCACACGTCACATCCCGAGATCGCAGTCTCCGTCCTTGCCGAGTTGGTGGAGCTTCGGGCCAAAGGTGCCTTCGATCCCGCGCCCCTGGCGGGCTCGAACGCGACTTCCGTTGAGCACCACCATCCCGGTCATGGCCATGAGCACACAACTGCAGGCACGGCGGTCGACCTCGTTTGCGGCATGACGGTGCCTGCCGACGAGAGCAGCCGCCCGTTCGAATACGAGGGGCAGACCTACTACTTCTGCTGCCCGGGATGCCGGGCGGCCTTCGAGAAGGACCCCTCCGCCTACATGACAGTCAGGGGATGAGATGCTGATCAAACATGACTTCGAGGTACCGGTTGACGTAGACAAGGTGTGGGAGTTCTGCCAGGACATCCCCCAGGTGGCCGCCTGCCTCCCTGGAGCTTCGCTCACCGATGAGATCGGCCCCGACCAATACACGGGGAATGTCGGGATCCGCCTGGGGCCGGTCCAGATGCAATTCGCCGGGCAAGCCGCGGTCATGGAGCGCGATCACGCCAACAGGACCATCGTCGTCGACGCCTCGGGTGCAGACGAGAAGGGTAGGGGTCAGGCGAACCTGGGCCTGACTGCCCGCCTGGTCCCCACGGCCACAGGCACGAGGGTCGAGGTCGAGCAGGACCTGCAGCTGTCGGGGGCCGCCGCCCAGTACGGAAGGGGCATGATCAATGACGTGAGCGCGGTGATGATGCGTGATTTCGCCACCAACATGCAGACGCGGATCGATGCCTTCGACCGCGGCGTCTCACCCGACCAGATCGAGCAGGCAAAATCTGCAGGTGGCTTCGGCATCGCCATCGCGGCGGCATGGATGGCGCTCAAGCGGGTCGGGCGCAGGTTCTTTCTCCCTTACGAGCCCAACCGGACCTGAGGAGGCGCTGATGACTTGGTGGTGGATTGGAAATGCGGTGCTCCTCCTGGTGGTGGTACCTGTGCTGGTCGCCCTCCTCAACCGGGTGTTAGCGGCATTGGAGCGCATCAGGGGTGCCTCGAACGAGATTCTCGCCGGCGGTGTAGCGCTGATCGGCGAGGTCGACAGGGTTCCCGAACTGCTGGCGGTCACCGATCAGACGATCGAGGACGTATCGACCGGCGCGGTTCGCTACGCCGGCTCCGTAGCGAAGTTGTTGGGTTAGGGGAGGACCAGACATATGCCTGCAGCAGCAATCGTGACCCTGGTGCTCGCGACGCTCATCATCGCCGCCGCCGCCCTCGGGTTGATCCGGGTCATTGGCCATCTCAGCGCCACCCTGGGGACGCTCCGAGCCCTTACCGGAGGTGTTGGCGTCGTCGCCGACAAGACCAGCACCGTTCCTGCGGTGGTGGTCTCGGTCAACGCCAACCTGAAGCCCGTCAGCGACTTCTGTGAGTCGATATGAGTGAGCTTTTCGAGGGAAACACTGGCTGGCTCGTCGGATACGTCATCGGGATCGTCATCGTCCTGGTGGTGGTCGCCTTGGTCGTGCCCATCCTGGTCCTGGCCAGCAAGATCGGCAGCGAGGCCCAGCTGATCGACGAGAGTCTCCAGGAGTCGGTGCAGAACACAGCGGCGTTGGCCGACCTCGGCTCCACGAATCAGATGGCGGTGAACGTCATACAAGGGCTCGAGCGGGGCCGGAAGCGACTCGGAGGATGACCATGGTCTTTGCCCTCACCGAGAACCAGGAGACGCTTTGGCAGATCGCCAACTGGGCCGGGCTCGCCGTCGTGATCGCGGTGGCGCTCTTGCTCACCATCCTCGTGCTCCTGGTCCACCGAATCGACAAAAGGGTCAAGAACATCAAAGCGACGCTGATTCAGGCCGAGGCCAACACCGCTGATGCGGAGCTGCTGAACACCACCGCTGCCGGAGTCGACCTGGTCCTCGCCGAAGGTCTCGAGCACCATCTGTTTCTGGGCCGGGTACTGGGGAAGGTTCGCTCATGAGCGACCTGGTCCTCTTCACGGTCATCGACATAGTCCTGCTCATAGCCGGACTGGCGATCTACCTATGGATCGTCGGGGGGCAGCTCACCCGCATCGCCACCAACCTCGAGGAATGCAACGACCTGGTGCAGAAGATCGGCGGCAATGCCGCTTCGATCGAGGGCAATCTCGAGCACGTGAACCGCACCGGGGGAGTCGTCGCCGGCGCCCTCCCCCTGCTCTATGGCATGGCGGAGAAGATCGTGGTCGGGGCCACTTACGACCCCGAAACGGTGCCGGAGCGTGGTCCAGCGGTTCCGGCTTCCGGACGCCGCCGCTCACGTCTGCATGACGCCATCGGCTATATGCCGGACGGCCCAGGGAGCAGGGCGCACGCCCCCCTGGCCGACACGTCGGAGCCTTCGTAGGTCGACGTATCCTCATCGCTATCCTTATCGAGATGGGCCGGAGCCGACCCGGCCCATCTCTTTCCCCTCCGGATCACCTGACCGGTGTTCCGGCAACCCGTTTGTGTCCGACCGACCGCGACCCATGACACGAGATCTGAAGAAAGAATCTCGTCAGCGATCCACCACGGGCGGACACTAAGGGGCAATGACTTTGCAGACCGACGACAGGTCTCGATTCGATGCGATCTGGCGCGAGCACCGGCATCAGGTGCTGGCCTATTGCCTCCGACGCGCCGCGTCGGCCGATGCTGAGGACGCTTGCGCCGAGACGTTTCTCGTCGTGTGGCGACGCATCGACGAGATACCGCCGGCACCCAAGACCCTTCCCTGTCTCTACGGGATCGCCCGCAAGTCGCTATCGAACCAGACGCGAGCCTTCTATCGAAGGGGTCGTCTCCACACGAAGCTCAGCAACCTCGGGATGGCGCCCGCCGCCGACCCGATGCTCGTCGTGGTCCAGCGCGCCGACGACAAGGTCGTCACGGACGCGGTCCGACGGCTCAAGCCCGTCGACCGGGAGATTGTGATGCTCGACGTCTGGGAAGGCCTGTCGCGGGCAGAGATCGCCGATGTGATGGGCATGACCAGGGCGGCCGTCGATCAGCGGATCCACCGCGCCTATCAAAAGCTCTCCCGGGCCCTAGTGCCCGTACTGGAGACCAGTTTATTGAATTCCCCTCCGGCCGCCGAGGAAGGAGGAACATGACGCACGAACAGATCCGCGAGATGGTCCGCCGGGTGAATCCGATCCCGGACCCGACCATGCTCGAGATCGTCGATGTGCCTGTCCTCACGACCCCTCTGGAGAGGAGGACGGAAATGCAGATCGACGACAGACCCGGGACTGAGGTCCAGGCGGACCCCAATCGCCGGCGTGGTCCCCTGGTCGGGATCGCGGCAGCGGCGGTGATCCTGATCGCAGGGCTGGTCTTTTTCCTGACCAGGGACGACACCCCGGTGGCCGAGCCGGCCCCGAATGCGACCCAAATTCCAGCTGATGATATGGACACGCCACTTGCGCCCGGCGCCTACTTCGTCGACACCGACGGAGACGAGGCGTCGTCGCTCCGAGGCACTTTCGTCATCGAAGGCAGCGGGTGGACGGCGCTGCCATCCGGAGCGAGAAAGACATTCGGCGAGGACTACGTCTCGCTCCTGGTCGTCCAGGTCGACCAGGTGTGGTCGCCCGCGTGTGAAAGTCCCGCTCCTGATCCGGCTGCCGCCGGGTCGACGGCGACGGAGCTGGCCAACCAGATCGCCGGCAATGGGTTTACGGTCCGGGAGGCGCTGGCACCGGTGTCTGCCTTTGGCCATGACGGGCACCACCTGGTCACAGAGGTGCCTGCCGGGTGCGCCCACGAATCGCACATGGTCTGGGGAGGCCCCGTTTTTGCCGGGCGCTACTACCAGGCGGACGGTCAGATGGTGGAATACTGGTTCGTCGATGTCGGGGACACCCCGATCATGGTCGAAGCAAACTGGTTCCCCGGGTCATCCCCGGAGGAGGACGTGGCCGAGCTCCGGGCGGTGCTCGACACCCTGGTGCTCACTCCCTAGGGCGCGACGCACTGATCTAGCCACGGAACGGGTCGGCACACGCCGACCCGTTCCTCATTTTTGTAATTTCGGTCCACAAGGCATAGGCGTAGAGATTCGAACAGAATCCTGTCAACGGGGTGTCGTATCCGGACAGGAACTGGTTGATGACGACGGTGGACATGGCGCGGAAGGCTCGCTTCGAGGCGATCTGGGCCGAGCACTCGGTGAAGGTGCGCGCCTACTGCATGAGGAGGGTGGCATCACACGATGCCGACGACGTCGCTGCCGAGATATTCCTGGTGGTATGGCGCCGGATCGACGAGATTCCACCGGCACCCAAGACTCTCCTCTACATCTACGGCATCGCAGGCAAGGTGGTCTCCAATCACACCCGATCCTTCCGTCGCAGATCACGCCTCGACGAGAAGCTGCGAAATCTGGGTGTAGCGCCCCCGGTGGACCCGGCGTTCCTCGTGGTCCAGAGCTCCGACGACGTCGACGTGGCAGCGGCCGTCCGGAACCTGAGACCAAAGGACCGGGAGATCGTCATGCTCTACGCCTGGGACGATCTGCCCAGGGATGACATCGCCACGATCATGGGCATGACCAGGTCCGCGGTCGACCAGAGAATCCACCGTTCCTATCAGAGACTCGCTCGGGCTCTAGCGCCTCTTATCAAACCGATCCCTTCCCCTCCGGTCGCCGAGGAAGGAGCGACATGACACACGACCAGATCGATCGGATGGTCCGCAGGGCAAATCCTCTGCCGGACCTGAATGCCCTCGAGCCGGTGGATGCGTCTGTCCTCACGACCCCTCTCGAGAGGAGGATGGACATGCAAATCGATGACAGACCAACTGAGGTCAAGACGGACCGCAACCGGTGGAGCGGTCCACTGATTGGGATCGCGGCGGCGGCAGTGATCCTGGTCGCAGGGCTCGTCCTGTTCTTGACCAGGGACAACACCCCGGTGGCCGAGCCGGCCCCGAATGCGACCCCGATCAGCGCTTTGAACTTTGACGACGCACTAGCGCCCGGGGCCTACTTCGTCGACACCGACGGGGACGAGGCGTCCTCGCTTCGAGGCACTTTTGTCATCGAAGGCAGCGGGTGGACGTCGGTGGATGCCGGGGCGAGAAAGACATCTGCTGAGAGCTTTGTTGCGCTGTTGGTGGTCGAGGTCGATCAGGTGTGGTCATCGGTATGTGAGTCGACCGCCCCGGTGGCGGCGGGGACGACGGCGGCGGATCTGGCCAACCAGTTCGCCAGCAATGGATTGACGGTCCGGGAGGCGTTGGCGCCGGTCAATGCCTTCGGCCACAACGGGTACCACCTGGTCGGAGAGGTGCCTGCCGGGTGCGGCGGTGAGGTCAAACCGGCTTGGACGCGGGCCCCCGTCGACGAGCGTTGGTACGACCCAACCGAGATGGTGGAATACTGGTTCCTGGATGTGGAGGGCACCCCGGTCATGATCGAGGCGAGCTGGGCGCCCGGAACTTCCCCGGAGGAGGATGTGGCCGAGCTCAATGCGGTGCTCGACACCCTGGTGATCACTCCTTAGTCGGTATCTTCAGCCACCGGCCGCTGACGGGTCCCTTCGAGTCGTCAGCGGTCCGGTGGTGCCAGGTGTCTGGTACTCGCCGATCCAATGGTCTTCCCAAGCCTGGTCGTATTGATCCTCGTTACACCCGGGGTGGTAGATCGCAACCAGCTCGCGGGTGATCTGCTCGCGGTGCCGGACATTTGCGCCTGGTGCTTCGTAGGTGCCGATGTAGAGGTCGAACCGCTTGTTGTCGACGCGGCTCAACCAGCACGGTGCCGCCGGATGACCGTAGGGGAGCCGTTCCACGGAGAGATCGTCGGAATGGCCGACATAGAGCACGGCGTACTCCTCCGGCTTTGTCCCGGGGTCGGGTTTGTACATCACCGCGAAAACGGCGGCGCGCTTCGGGGGGGTCCATCCGGCCAGCAGTCTCGGCCCCTCGAATGGATAACCCGCCAAGGAACCGAGACGGATCACTCCTCGACCATGTCGTAGAACATCTCTTCGTCCTCGGCGATGGTCTCCACGTTCACCACCGGCCAGGACGGGAGACCCGACTTTTCCACGGCATTGGCGAGGAGGGCCATCGCCAGCTCCACGGCGCGATCGCTGTGTTCGGCTTCCACGACGACCTGGACCCCGTATCCGTAGGTCCCCATCCCCGAGGCGATCCCTTCGCTGGCGGCGACGGCGTCTGCGAGCTCGACAACCTCGTCGAGCCCTATGACTCGATCACCCTCGGTCTGGAGGGAGACACTCCACCTCACAGGCTCACCTCAGCTCCGGCAGCCGTTCGGCCAGCTCTTCGAGGCTGGCCAGATCGTGGCCGGAAAGGATCAGGTCGATGTAAGGAGCGGCCACCATCATTCCGAGCGTCGTCGGGATGAACTCCGGGTCATCGCCCTTGTGCGGATTCATCCACACCACCTTGTGGCAGAGCCGGGAAAGCCGCTCCATAGCGGCGGCCAACAAGGCGGGGTCACCGCGATCGAGGCCGTCCGAGCAGATGACGACTATTGCTCCCCGGCTCATCCCCCGGCGACCCCACTGGCGGACGAACGTGTCGATGGCCTGCCCGATGCGAGTGCCACCCTCCCAGTCGAAGACAGACCTCGCCGCTTCGTCCAGGGCGTCGTCGGGCCGTCGGCGCTCCAGAGCCCGGGTGATGCGGGTGAGCCGGGTGCCGAAGCAGAACACCTCCACTCTTGTGGCCGCCCGCCGGGTCGAATATGCGAACTGGAGGAGATTGCGCGAGTACTCGGCCATAGAGCCCGATACGTCGAGGATGAGGACCAGGGGGCGCATCTTGAGCCGTCGCTGTCGCCA
>Ga0209820_1000251_pt1 | contig 13272 bp, 20 predicted proteins | sample PPLLak21cMay2015_FD_187254 | JGI IMG/M metagenome (GOLD analysis project Ga0209820, IMG submission 187254) | Freshwater sediment microbial communities from Prairie Pothole Lake near Jamestown, North Dakota, USA - PPLs Lake P7 Core (1) Depth... | ecosystem: Environmental > Aquatic > Freshwater >...
CCGCGTGAGCGACGAAGAGTTAGTACGACAGGTACACCATGAAGTGAAGCGAGTGTATTACTCTGCATTCCGGCATGGTTTCTTTAGTTGTCTAGTTGGCGTGTTACTTTTCTATACATTCTTTTAACCGAGGAGTACTCAAGTGGGTAGGACTAAGCAAGCATTCAATGCGAACAATCTATTTCTGGCAGGGCAATGCGATGCGGATACGCGCATGAAACTGATCCGGTCGCCTCTGTTCGGCATCGTGACAAATATGTACAACCGAGCGCGTAGCCTTGGCAAGGAGATCCGTGTCGGGTTTATCAATACGCACTCTTTTGTCGGACACGGCAACAGCATGGTCGATGTCGTTAAAGAAGTTAATATCGTATCTCCCCAGGGTGTATCCGTTGCGATGATCACGAATGGCTCACCGTCGTACAACCATATCAGTGTGGGTATGTACGGATCACACACGGAGGATGCGCCACATCGTACCTTAACAAGTTCTAATCCGAAGTACGTACAGAGTAAGTTTTCCATCAAGTCGGATCATGACGCAGCCAATTCGTTTGATAGGTCGCTTGAAGGTGCGTATGAGTTCTTCGATGTGCGTGTACGTGGGATGCTCGATGATCTGGTGGATAACCTGTACGGGGAGCGCACTGTCCGAGCGCCATGCGTAGATGCGTCTCGCTTAGGAAATGATCTGGCGACGTTCTTAATCAAACTGTACGCGGGTGAACGCACACTAGCCGAGATGCCGATAGATATTAGGATAACTGCTGAAGCCCACGTGAGGATGTACAAGGAGCAGCGTCAAAAGTTTGACAAGGCGATTACCGATGCCAAAGAGTTTATGGATGGTGAGAAGTGGTTCTACGTGGACAACATGAACAAGGGCGTCATTCTGGGTACGGTCAAGCCCGAGCCTTGCCACAAAGCATTAGACGTTTACTCAGAGTCTGGTCTACCGTATACGGGTTCGTTCCATTACATTCCCCCGGAGGCTGTGTTCCAGTGGTATCCGTCGTTTGAGGCTATCCCTGACGAGACCCGTAAGCAGTTGGAGTTCTCGATGGTGATGCTCAAGACTCACCGTAATACCCACGAGATGCTGCCGCAGAATACGAGCGGCGCGAAGTTCTGGTTGGAGATGGGGTGTTACTCTGAGACATCATGGAACGGCAACGGAGCAAGTGTTCATGTCCTTAGTAAGTAAAAGACAGATCGAAGATGTGGCCGAGGAAGCGTTGGAAAGATCGCTCTTCAATGCCTATGCCGCAGGACTCAGGCCTGTACCTGTAAAGGGAGAGGACGCAACGTACGTATACATGAGACGTTTCACTGATATAGGAGAGTTTCATATACGAGTGAGCGATAACCTTGTGCGTGTGTTTACGCTCAAGACAATGCCGATGAAGTTAAAAGAAGTCTTAGCCATGATTCATGCGATTGACTGGCCGTCTAAGGATAGTCGGCGTGACCCTATGTCTCGCCCCGATTATGTCCCTGAACATTTCTTAGATACCGGGTGGATGACCGGCGCCCATGAATATGTGGTTTGTTTGCCCAATAGTTTTTTAGATGAACTGACCGGGAAGACTCCGGTCTAAGTAGCGTATTAGTTAATACGGTGACTCCCGAGGCCAAAGTAAAGAAGCGTGTCAAAGAGATCCTGTCGGATCTTGGTGCGTACTACACGATGCCAGTTACAGGGGGTTACGGGAACAGTGGTGTGCCCGATTTTATTATTTGTATCGCCGGGTTGTTTTATGCTATAGAGTGTAAAGCAAACGGTGGGAAGCCCACCGCACTACAGTTGAAGCACTGCGATGACATCCGAAAAGCAGGAGGGGTCGCGGTCATAGTTGATGAAACAAACGTAGAGAACCTACGCAAGGAGTTGATTAGTTATGTCCAAGAAAGAAAAGATTCTCAGCCTATTGTCGCAAGGCAAGAAGGTGAGCGAGGTAGCGAAAGCCACAAAGTCAACCACAAAGTACGTGTATTTCGTCCGGTGGACTGACAAACAGAAGCAGTCGAAGATCGTTAAAGCGGTCACAGAGATGAAGGCCACGCTCAATGCGTTGGACAAGATCAAAGACAAGCCGAAGAAAGTGATTGTGCAGCCTGATTATTTAGACAAAGCACTAACTCTCTTAAAAAACCAACAGCCTGATCTCGTGAACAAGCCCCCGCACTACACAGCGGGTGGAATAGATTTTATAGACTTTGCTGAAGCCAAGGGGCTGACCGAGAACGCCTACCTGTTCAACGTGGTGAAATACGTTGTCCGAGCAGGGAAGAAGGTCGATGTCGATCCGGTGCAGGATCTTGAGAAAGCAGAGTTTTACCTGAAGCGCGAGATTGCCCGGAGGAAACGGGCGTGAAACCCAAGAATGAGTTTGCCTTTCCACAGTTGGAAGGTGAGCGTCTGAAGTGGTGGGGACACGGCATGACTTTGCGGGATTACTTTGCTGCCAAGGCGATGCAGGGTTACGTCATATCCCACGGCGTAGTGCTACGTCCCGAGGAAGTCACCAAACTTGCATACACAACGGCTGACGCAATGTTGGCCGAAAGAGAGGTAAAGAAATGAACCCGATACAAATTGGCCGACAGAGATTCAGCAACATCTTCTGGGGCATCGTAGATGAGAAGGTGGATGATTATCCGTATGAAACGATTGAGAAGATTATTGAAGAACAGCAGAGGCTGCGAGTTGACGCAGACTACAACACTGGCTCAGTCCCGTACGACGATGCGGTAGAACTTTATAAATTGGCGAAGTTCTTTTGGCCGAAGGTTATTGCCGAGGTAGGTACGTTTATCGGCGTGTCCACTAGGTCTATGCGACTGGCTGTGCCGTCTGCGGATATCCACACTTGCGATGTATCCAATCAGATACAGGTCGATCCGAAAGACACCAAGATATTTCAGTATCCCAAGATGTCATCGACGAGTATGTTTCAGCATTTGGCTGAAGAAAAAATTGCTGTGGATTTGATCTATTTTGACGGTAGGGTTCAGGCAGAAGACTTTGATTACTTTTCAAGCATCATCCACGACCAGACTATTTTTGTGTTTGATGACTTTGAAGGTATCGAGAAGGGAGTGGTCAACGCGATGAGGTTGGACGGCGCGAACCGACTATTGATTTATCCACGTGAAGGCAGGAAGACAGCAGTATCTCTCCCGTTCACCCTGCTACATTTCGTTCCGCAGGAGGCTGTATGATCAGGTGGTTTTTAAATTTCTTTAAACGCGCCGAAGAGTTCCGTAAAAAAGAATGGGCACACGTGCCGCCCCCGGCATGGGGAGCGAAGCGCGGCGGGAGGGATTACTGGTGAAGGATCACGAACAACTAGTCAAGGATTCGCATCGGCTGATCAAAGAACTTGTTGATGTTGGCAATCAAGCCATATCGACTTATGGCGACACCGACTTCAAGAAATGCTACGAAGTATTTAATGCGTTGACGAATGTGACCGGCCCCCTCGCGTTTTTCTATTTGCAGCGTGGACGTTGTAATTGGGAACTGCGACGGTGGGATAAAGCCGAGGCCGATTTCAGAGCCGCTGACTATTTGGATCCTGTCAACAGCGCGGATATCAAATGGGTGCTAGGTCTGTTCTATTTGCAGCAGAACAGATTTAAAGATTGTTGGCCGTTGTACGAGAGACGGTGGCAGTCCGTAAAGTTTACGACTCCGAGACTTAAAACTAACAAGCCACGGTGGAAGCCCGGCATGGGCTACAAGTCTGTGTTGGTGTGGCCTGAGCAAGGCGTGGGTGATGTGGTTATTTACTCATCTTTGCTGCGGGAGTTGGCGAAGCACGTTGATAAAGTCACGATGCTGATTGATTTCCGTTTGCTGCCGATTTACCAACGCTCTATGCCTGAGATCAATTTCGAGCCGGGTAACACAAGAGTCATGGACGAGGATCACGACTCGCACATTCCGATTGCTAGTTTGGGCAGTCACTTCATCAATGGGCTAGAAGATTTTGAACGACACCGAGCGGTTAACTTTTTAAAGCCCGACGAAGAAAAAGCGAACGAACTGCGGAAACGATTCGGCATCAAGCCCGGAGACTTTGTTGTAGGAGTTTCTTGGGGAAGCATGGCTCCCGCGATTGGCCCTCACAAGAGCATGGGTCTTAATGAACTATTACCTGTTTTTAATTTGGAGAACATTAAGTTTATTAATCTTCAGTACGGGCAGGTTCAACCGGCCGTTCAAGAACTTAAAGAGAAACATGGTGTGGAGTTGATCTGTGCCGAAGACATCGACAACTTCATGAATTTAAACGGACTCACTGCACTGATGAGTCTGTGTGATGTGGTGGTGTCTGTCAGTAGTGCTACGGTGCATTTCGCCGGGGCTATGGGTATTCCGGTTTTATTGTTTGATGCGAACAAATTGTGGTACTGGGGGAACAAGCGTGGGCAACAGAGTCTGTGGTATCCGTCAGTCAAGATTTTCCCACGCGATAGCATGGCAACGCCGTGGACAAGGCAGATTCTGCGTGTCGCCCATGATGTTAAGAAACTACGTAACGCGAAGTTAGATATCGAAGAAGTCGAGCCGCCCAAGACAACGTTTGTGTTCTTTCACGTAGGACAGGATATTTACTTCCCCCGCAAAACTGTTGGCTCTATCTTGGCAACGAATCCTAACGCAGAGATTGTGATGTGTACGGACAAGACAACTCCGCACATCGAGGGCGTGACGCATCGGTTTGAGATTGAGTGCGACCGTAATGAACTCATGACGGCGAGGCTTAAAGCGTTTGCTCGACTCCGTTGCCCACACCCGGCTATGTACATCGACACCGATATGCTGGTGCAGCAGAGACTTGATGCCAAAGAACTACTGGGAAACAATGAAGTGTTGCTCTGCCGCCGGTTCTTTCAACGAGACTACGAGTTTATTACCGAGCAGCGCGGCATCCGATTTGATGAGTATGCAGGGAAGAAGATTGATGAGGTCTACCCCATCATCGCTTGTTTCACGGTGACTAAAGACTTTACTCCGTGGGTAAAGATGTACGAGATGCTTGAGGGAATCGACTCGAAGTATCGTAAGTGGTACGGCGATCAGGAAGTCATGAAGCAACTTGCTGTGATGGTAGAAGAATTTAATATCGGATACTTGAGTGAAGAAGAGTATGGCTGTCTACCCGAGTTTGCGGAAGGTAGATCGCCCAAGGTTCTGCACTACAAAGGCCCGAATCGAAAAGAAGCATTTGAGGTGGCGTGATGAAGATTTTTATTGGTTGGGACAGCCGTGAGGACATTGCGTATCAGGTATGCAAAGAGTCATTACTACGGCACACATCTGTTCCATTAGATATACAGCCCATCAAGCAGCAGGAGATGCGCGAGAAGAACCTGTACTGGCGAGAGCATGACCCGCTATCGTCCACCGAGTTCTCCTTCACTCGTTTTCTCGTGCCGTACTTGGCCGGGTACAAAGGGTGGGCGGTGTTCATGGACTGTGACTTCTTCTGGCGAGGGGATGTGGCAGGACTGATGGACTATGCGAACCCGTACTACGGTGCGATGGTGGTCAAGCATGACTACAAGCCGAAGGAAACGACCAAGATGGACGGAGCGGTACAGCATCAATACCCAAGAAAGAATTGGTCAAGCCTGATTCTTTTTAACTGTGAGCATCTGCATATCAAGGCGGTAACACCCGAGTTGATTAATCGTGAAAGCGGGATGTACCTACATCAACTACGGTTCTTATGGGACGCCTGTATTGGGGAGTTACCCATAGCCTACAACTATCTTGAGGGATGGCATACGAGAAACGATTGTCCGAACCCTGTCGCTGTCCACTTCACCCGAGGCGGCCCTTGGTTTAAGGACTGGGTGGATGTCGAATACGGTGAAGAGTGGATGGCAGTGGCGAAGGAGATGTGACATGAGTGAGTACGGCGATACAGTTCCCTTGGATGAGGGTGAGACCGCGACTTATTTGATCCTACCTACGCAGAAACAACCTAATTCAAATCAGATCGTACATGAAGTTACGTGGTGTAAAATTGGAGACGCGGGTGATCTTGAGTACATCAACTGGGAAGCGATAGAAAACTTTGCCAGAGAGTATGACAAGATCGGTAACGAGGGCGAACGCAATCAGAGCCAAGTTATCTGTAAGCTATTAACGCTAGTACGTGAACAAACAAGAAAGGAATTTTTAAATGGCAAAGCCTAGTCTCGAACAACAGTTGCAAGAGAAACTTCCAACCCTGAATCACCAGATTACAGATGATTTTGTTGGTATTTTTGATGGAGTTTTTTCCGCAGAGTACTGTCAAAACTGGATTAAACATTTTGACAAAGTAGATGCGTCAGGAATGTCGTATTCTCGGGTTCAGGCTTTTGATCGGCCTTCTCACGTAAATAAAGATCAGGCCATAGATTTCCCAAATTGCACAATGTTTACAACAGACGAACTGCGTATTGAATGCGGAGATTTTAATACTAGATTTTGGAGTATTTGTTATCCACTTTATGCAGAAAAGTATTCAATACTTCAAGTTGCTGAAACACATAAAATTTACACGATTAAAATTCAGAAAACTGTTCCGGGTGGTGGCTATCATGCTTGGCACCATGAAGACGCAAATCGCGCTCAAAGTCAGCGTATTTTAACTTTTATTCTTTATTTAAATGATATTAACGACGGCGGTGAGACTGAGTTCTTGTATTTGAGCAAACGAGTTCAGCCGAAGACCGGGCGTATGGTGATTTGGCCAGCCGGGTTCACGCATACCCATCGGGGCAATCCTCCCTTGAAGGGCGATAAGTACATCATCACCGGATGGGTGGAGTTTTGATTAAATGGATAAAAAATATAAAAAACCGTCACGATTTAATTTGGCGATTTCGTTTGAGCAGTACAAAATCTTAATGGAACGCAAGCGGGAGGCCAGAGAAAATCATGACAGGGTGCGGTACAAAGACTTAGAGAAAGAGTGGGGCATTAAACAGCACCACATGGCATCAGCAGTTCATCGTGGAATAAAAGAGTATGACCACAGAATCGAAGCCGAAAGCGGTAATAGACGATATATCCCCACCCGGATCGTGGAAAGACGAGTTGAACGCCGCCCCTTGGGGATATGGCCAGAGTCAGCAGTCGCTAGTCGAACGATCCTTAGAGAATATACGGAGGGCGGGACTGTCAGACGAGGCTACAGTCCTTTCATTAGAGCTTCTTACTTTGAGGAATGAATTGGAATACCAAAGGGGTAAAAACATCAGGTAAAATTGTGCCGTATGAAGATCACTTACGGCCAAGTAGATGCTTCAGATCCGGGGGTCAAGCGGCAATTGAAAGTGCTGCAAAAGGCCTGTCTCCCGGCAGATGATCTTTATTTCCCGGAAGATGGGGTGTGGTGGATGGCGTACCACAAGACTGCCCCAGTAGGATTTAGCTGCTTGTCGCCGTCGCAGCAGATGGAGGATGGTATTTATTTAGGACGCTGTGGTGTGCTGAGTGCGTACAGGGGGTATGGTATTCAGCGGCAGATGATCCGGATACGAGTTCAGTGGGCTAGGAGGCATGAGTATAGATGGGCTGTGTCGGATACTACCGACAATATACCGAGTGCCAACAACCTGATCTCGTGTGGCTTTAGATTATATACCCCCAAAGTTTTGTACTCGTTCGCACGAGCGTTGTATTGGAGGAAAAGACTCTAGGGGGGTCGATGCCGTTCAAGGACGAGGCCGTACGTAAGGCCAAACAAAAGGTGTACGCACGGAAGTGGTACGAAGGGAACAGACAAGAAGTTATTAAGAGAGCGAGGAAGGGTAGAGATAAAAGCAGAGTAGAGTGGGTCGCATACAAATCGAAGCAGCGGTGTAGTCATTGCCGAAAGAAACACCCGGCAATCATTGACTTTCATCATGTGATCAAAGAAGGTAAGCGATCTGTTAATTACTTGGCTGTCAGGCAAAGAAACATAGCCGAGGCAATTAAAGAAGCAGAGGAGAAGTGCATACCTTTGTGTTCCAACTGCCATCGGATACTGCACTGGGATCTAACACGCAAAGCGATGCGTAAGAGGAGAAAGAAGGGTGGAAATCGAAGATGACATACTAGACTTGATTCAGGCACTCCCTGCCAACATCAACGACGCCTCTACGACGACAGAGATGAAGTTTTTGACGGTTGGTAGCGTGTTGTGGGCGTGTCGTGATGAGATTATCTATTTGAGGAAAGAGGTAGCGAGGTTAAAAGATGACGGTCGTCGTAAAAGAAAGAAGGTGTACAGAGTGCAAGCGTAAATTCGCTAGTCCGGAGTCGTTCCGGTCACACAAATACAAGTTCGGTCAGTGCCGGTCTATCGAGGCTTTGAGACTGGCAGGGTTCATAGAGACGGGTAAAGGGTGGAAGTTCATTAGGGTGGTTAACACATGATTTACTCAGGCGCGGGGCCACTGCCCCGACACACATATTGCTACGTTCAGCCACACGCTTTCGGTAACGAAGATTGGTTGCGCGTGTCGTGGTTTGGTTTAGTCAGTCATCCCGGTCGTACGTGGGGATGCCATGTAATGCTTGAATGCGGAGCGGTGTACCGCAACGTGCCACTGCATCAACTGACGCACAAAATCACCGCAGAATCTATGGAGTGGGGGCCGAGCGACAGCCAGACATGGGATTGCTACGGCCATCACTTCAGCATGGTGGAGTATCCGTTTCTTGAAGGAGTGCCTTTGCGCGTTCGCTTGCGATCTAAAATAGAATTGACTGGCCGGTATATGTTTACCGCCATACCTATGCTCGATGGGTTTAGTTTAGAACCGGAGCAGTCGAAGGAGTTCTACTTCATCAAGTTGGACAACGGCAGGTTCACGGCACAGCCCACTAATCACATTCTCGTGCAGGATAAGTCTTTCATCACGGCATCCGAATGGCCTAGATTGGAACGGCAAACGGACACATGGAGCGTAGACCCATGAGTTTCGTAACACTAGATTTTGAGACGTACTATTCGCATCAGTTCAGTCTCAGTCGGATGACCACGGAAGAATACATCCGTAGTCCATTGTTTGAAGTCATCGGCGTAGCGATGAAGATCGACGATGACGAAACGCAATGGTTTAGTGGAACCAAGCAAGAGATTAAAGCATGGCTAAACCAAGTTGATTGGAGTACATCAGCCCTGCTGTGCCACAACACGCAATTCGATGGAGGGATTCTCTCCTTCATCTTTGACATCACCCCTGCGTACTATTTCGACACGCTCTGCATGGCTCGGGCTAAGCATGGCGTTGATGTAAGCGGATCTTTAGCGAACTTGGTTAAGAGGTATGGCTTAGGTGAAAAAGGTACGGAAGTCGTCGATGCCCTTGGGAAGCGTCGGCAAGACTTTGCTCCTGCTGATCTGCATCGTTATGGGGATTATTGCATTAACGATGTCAATCTTACTTACAAGTTGTTCAACCTTTTTATCGAAGATTACTTTCCACAAGAAGAACTTGATCTGATCGACATGACCTTGCGGATGTATACCATCCCGACCCTGACAGTGGATGATGCGCTGTTGGTCGAGCGACTTGAAGAGATCAAGCAGGAGAAGAACGAACTCTTGGCGGGATTGAAAGGGGTACTAGACGTTGGGAGTGAGGAAGAGGTTCGGGCAAAGTTAGCAAGCAATCCGCAATTCGCTGCCATCCTGAAGGAACTCGGCATCCCCGTGCCGATGAAGATTAGTCCAACAACCGGTAAGGAAACGTTTGCACTTGCTAAAAACGACGAAGGGTTTATTGAACTCTTAGAACACGAAGACCCACTTATCCAACAACTCTGCTCTGTCCGGTTGGGTACGAAGTCCACCATCGAAGAGTCGCGCATTGAACGATTCATCGGGATCGGAGCGCGGAACGGGGGCAAGGTTCCCATCCCGCTGAAGTATTACGGAGCGCACACCGGGCGTTGGGCAGGATCGGACTCGGTTAATTTCCAGAACCTGCCTAGTCGTGATAAGAAAAAGAAAACACTGAAGAAGTCGATCATGGCCCCCGCAGGCCACGTGGTTATCAACTGTGACTCTTCTCAGATTGAGGCGCGTGTCCTTGCATGGTTGGCGGGACAGGATGATGTCACCGCACAGTTCGCCAAGGGCGAGGATGTGTACTCGATTTTCGCAACCAAGATTTACAAGAAGCCCATCAGCAAGGCTGATCCGGTCGAACGGTTCGTCGGCAAGACCTGCATCCTCGGACTCGGTTATGGCACAGGGGCTAAGAAGTTACAGCACACGCTGAAGACGCAGCCTCCGGGGGCTGACCTGCCTGAAGACGAATGCAAACGCATCGTGAATCTGTACCGTGACTCCAACCACATGATCACGGATTTATGGCGAGATTGCGACAGTGCGCTACCGCACTTATCGTCATGGCCTGATAATTTAAAGTCTTACCCGATAGGCAAGAACAAGTGTGTATGGGCTACCTCTTCGGGAATACTTCTCCCAAATAAATTGTTTATACGATACCCAGATCTCAGACTCAGCGACAAGAAATATATCTACAAGTCTCGCAAGGGCACTACGAGTATATGGGGTGGAGCGATGGTTGAAAACATCGTTCAGGCTTTGGCTCGGATAATCGTCGGTGAGCAGATGTTAATGATCCGGGAAAAATACCGTCCGGTCTTGACAGTGCATGACGCAGCGGTAATCGTCGTACCAAAAAGTGAATTAGACCAAGCAGTTGCGTTTATAACTGAAGTCATGTCTACTCCCCCTAGTTGGGCTAGTGGACTGCCTGTTGCTTGCGAGGCTAAGTACGGGGAGTCCTACGGGGATTGTTAGTGATTCAGTGGTCGTTCAGCAGTCTTAAAGACTACATAAATTGTCCGAAGCAGTACTACCACACCAAGGTAGCCAAGGACTTTGTTAAGAAAACCACGGAGCAGATGCTCTATGGCACGGCTGTCCATAAGGCTTGCGAAGATTACGTCCGTGACGGTACACCACTTGCCAAGAATTATGAACGTTTTAAACCACAGTTAGACGCACTAATCGCAATAGCCGGCTCACGATATTGTGAGCATGAAATGGCGATATCAAAAACTCACGAGCCATGTGCGTTTGACTCGGAAGATAGGTGGGTACGGGGTATCGTTGACTTGCTGATCGTGGATGGAGCCGATGCTTACATCGTGGACTACAAGACCGGCAGCAACCGCTACCCTGACCCGAAGCAGTTAAAGTTGATGGCCTTGATGACCTTTGCCCACTTTCCTGAAGTTGAGCGGATCAAGGCAGGTTTGTTGTTCGTGATGCACAATACTTTCGTAACTGAAGAGTATGCGAGATCTGACATAAACAAGTTATGGGAGAACTTCTTCCCAGTGCTAAGTGCAATTCAGATCTCTCATGACAACAATATGTGGATGGCGAAACCGGGGGGGTTGTGCGGATGGTGTCCAGTTAGTGCATGTAAGTTTTATAAGGAGCGATAGTATGAATAGAGATATTTTCGGTACAGATCCGTTTTATTTAGTTAGACAAGACGATCCCGATACTAGTCATGAAGCAGCGAGAGATGTAGATACAACCAAGTTAGAAAGGATGGTCTACGAAGCCATAAGGGGTTTCGGTGCAGACGGTTGTATTAGTGATAACGTAAGAGCGATTTACCCGACATACCCATACAGTTCAATCACGGCTAGATACAGAGCGTTGCTTGACAGGGGTATGATTGTAGACACCGGCATCCGTAAACCGGGAAAATCAGGACGCAATCAACGTGTCTTGGCAGCAACGTGTTGGATTCCAGAGGAGCAATTAAATGCCATACGTAAACAAGGCACGGCCATACAAGAAGGAATACAAGCAGCAGGTTGAGCGTGGCGAACATGAGAACCGCATGGAGCGCCAGCGTGCGAGGCGATCCTATGACAAGAAAGGTATTAGCCGAAAGGGTAAGGATATTGCCCACGTTAAGGCGTTATCCAAAGGTGGCAGTAACTCAACAGGAACTAAGTTGGAGTCACCTTCAAAAAACCGTTCTTTCCGTAGAACTTCTAGCGGTTCTATGAAATAATGCACGAGGCGTGAGTGTGCTGTAGGGGAGTTTTCCACCCACTTCTCCCCCCAATAACCGCGCCAGTTGACGATAGGGCTTCGCTACCTCGATGAAATGCCCCTAGGCGTCAGCCGTCTAGCCCACGATACGGGCCTTTAGTAAAAAAGGTACAGTATGCAAATAGTAGACAACGCAGCGGTGCAGATAACCGCATCCAATAACTTCGCTACCGAAATCACTTCTCGGCTAGAACGTAGCGAAATACTCAAAGACAACAAGCACAGCAAGGAAGTCCTGATCTGTTGGGATCACGGCGAGATGAAGACTCTTGCTGAATACTTAGATCGTTATCTCCCCAACCCCAACGTACCCAAGATCCCCTCGCCCATGCAGAGGGACTACGACTGGCCGGGCTTCTATAAACCTTTCGACCACCAACGCGACACGGCAGAGTTTCTGTCCTTGCGCCAACGAGCCTTCTGCTTTAATGAAGCCGGGACGGGCAAGACATCAGCGGTGGTCTGGGCTGCCGACTACTTGATGAAACAAAATGTAATCAAGAAAGTACTAGTCATCTGCCCGTTGTCAATTATGTATTCAGCATGGCAAGCCGACATCTTTAAGACGGCAATGCACAGAACGTGTGGTGTCGCACACGGCTCATCTTCAAAGCGTAAGAAAATATTAGATGAGAACTTTGACTTTACGATTATTAACTATGACGGCACAGCAGTCGTACTAGAAGACTTACAGCAAGCCAAGTTCGATCTCATCGTGATTGACGAGGCAAACGCTTATAAGAGTCCTAGCACAAAACGATGGAAGAACCTTGCCAAGTTGATTCAGGCAGACACATGGCTATGGATGTTGACGGGAACCCCTGCCGCACAGTCGCCGGTCGATGCGTTTGGATTAGCTAAATTGGTTAGTCCGGGGCGCGTTCCCAAGTTCTCAACTGCATGGCGTGATCGCGTCATGGTGCAGGTCAGCAAATTTAAATGGGTTCCGAAACACGTGGCTACCGACGAGGTGTACCGTGCGCTACAACCAGCGGTTCGATATACCAAAAAGGAGTGTTTAGATCTTCCAGAAATTATTTACCAAACCCGAGACGTACAACTAAGTCCACAGGCGTCTAAGTATTATCATGCGTTAAAAAAGCAATTACTGATAGAAGCAGCCGGAGAGCAAGTCTCCGCCGTCAATGCGGCAGCGGCTCTTAATAAA
>Ga0209820_1000258_pt1 | contig 13140 bp, 7 predicted proteins | sample PPLLak21cMay2015_FD_187254 | JGI IMG/M metagenome (GOLD analysis project Ga0209820, IMG submission 187254) | Freshwater sediment microbial communities from Prairie Pothole Lake near Jamestown, North Dakota, USA - PPLs Lake P7 Core (1) Depth... | ecosystem: Environmental > Aquatic > Freshwater >...
TATATTATTATGATATGCATTGTCTCTGTGATACCATAAGGTATCAATTGCAATTGGTCTAACATTAGTATCGGTAGACGTTGTAGTTCCTGTAACCGATATACGCATACGTTCTACATCAACACTCAAATCAACGTGACCGCCACTTAACTGAGGTTCTATTTCAGTTGCATCATATTCACTATTATAAATAAATGGATAATCTTTCACTACAGGTGATTTATCATTATATCCATCTAATGTTCTACTATGATGATTACTTAATCCCCATAGTGCCATTTTTCTAAATCTAGATATATCAGATTTTTTTGAAGTTACTGATGCGGTATCTAATGGATCTATATCACCACCGACACGGGCATTTTTTAATAAATTATTAGGATTTCCTAATCCAAATCCATCGATATATATTTCCTTACTTCCAATATCACCAATGTTAACTTTTCTTCCACTCATTAACCACTGAACAAATGATCCTTGTTCAGTTAACGCATGATTTGATCCTTTGAATTTACCAAATTCAACTGAATTATTCAGTTTCGAACGTAAAAAATCAGTAGTTTCTTTTAATGAATATCCATTTCTATAATGAGTTAATGTATTTCCATTTTTATCAGCCAATTTGCCATAATCACCAGCCACGTTATCATTTTCAGTACCATCATATTTATAAAAATCACCAAAGAATACCCAATTAGTTCCTGATTTTACATAATATATTCCATTTTCAGTCGAGTCTGTTTGAGCAGTCAATAATACTAAATCATTAACCACTGTCTGATATGCAGCAGTTGCAATACCACTTAAATCACTTCCCAAATCCGTAGGTACTTTATATCTAAACGTATATGCATTAACCACATCAATAATGAAATCACCATTATAACTAGGTATTACTGAATTTGATATAGTTATCTCTTTTCCTGATGAAAATCCATGTACAAGGGTTGTGATAACAACCGCACTTATCACATCAACTCCAGTATGTTCCACAGTAATTGATGCAATATCAAATTCGACAAGAGGAGGCACTGCATTAGTTATATTAACATTATCATATATATTAGATACGATATCACAGCCTTCATTGGCAACCAAATATAATACACGCCATACTGCATTATTTACAACATAATAACCATTTTCATTTGTATTATCCTGAGATACCAATTGAATGATAGATCCATCTATCATTGTATATGATGCTGTTATAATTCCGGTTGCTGGCGATGTAGGTGAGCCAGTAACTGAATATGTAAACGTATAATCATCAATCACAGTAACTGTATATGAACCATTATACTCTGGCTGACCAGCACCACTGATTACTATGGTTGCGCCTGTAACATATCCATGAGCATTGGTTGATATTGCTGTAGCAGTTCCTGCAACTCGTGTGATTGAATTCAATGAAATCGATTTGGTTTGTATTCCATATAAATCAGAAATTGGAGAAACCGCAGTATAATCAACAGAAAATCCAGCAGAATCCATTACATTTTTATACGACAATATAAATTCAGGAGTTACTCTGGTAGGAATAACACCAAGTGTTGAACTCACATCACGCACAGGGAATCCAATTGGACTTATGTTATAATTTCCCTTTCCGTCATCTACTATTGCTTCAATAGGACGAGTTACGAGATATTGAACGGTATCTTTAATATTAATGGATGGTTTTGAAATCTCAAAAGACATTCGATGCACCTTCATTTGTAAAAACAACTACATAATAGATATCAGATACGTATGGAGGCACTTTAAATCGAATCTCGGTAACTGATTTATAGGTCACAAATGAAGTAATATCATGTTCAATAAAATCAGAATCATATAACTTCAAGATGAATGTTGACGCTCCATAAAGATCAGTTCCTAATATTACAATACCAACATCACCAGATTTTCCTGATGTTGGTGTAATGCTTGTTATAACGGGTGCTGCCATATTTAAATAATCGCTTTAGTATAATTAGAGTTTATAACAAAAATAGATTATAAAAATAAAAAAAAGAGCCATAATAGGCTCTTTATAAAAAGTATCAGTTTTATCTTAAAACGGGCATGGTGTAGCAATCACTGAAATCTTCGAAATACTGTATTTGAATGGGACTGCATAGTTTGCATTGGCAGAAATCCTAGCAGAGACATAGACATATCCAGCTCGTGTTGCTGGCTTAGTATAACAAGTTGAAGCATCCATAGAAGCAGTAAAAGATGAATACGATCCAACAAGAGACTTTTGCATTGTTTGGTTGCGTCCACTTACTGATGCACCAGTGCTGGTAATAATTCCACTAGAAACGATTATATCAGCATCTAGGATAGTAGGGGAGACCTGATCGATTCTGATAGTCGATTCAACTCGGTATGTATACCCTTGAGGTAGCATCAGAGCCTGAGTGAAGGCAGGAGCAGACGTTCCAACAGCCGACACACTAATCAGATTGGGAGCCATTGTATAGGTGGCACCAAGATATGAATCGCGATTACCCGCAATAATAGTCCCAAGATCCTTTACAGTCCACATGCTTGTATTCGTGAAGTTTGTATCGGCAAGCAATTGATAAGGGAGCAGAGTTACCGAACTGGATGAAGGAACAATAGCTGTTGCGGAAGATGAAGAGATAATACCAGCACTGGATACCGAAATAATCATTTCACTAGAACTCATATAGATTACTGAGCTACTCGATGAATTTACATCAGAACTGAGCGATTCAACCGAAGAACTGAATTCATCATTCACTACAGGAGATGTGACTGATTCACTACATCCAACCATAAAAAATCCAAGCATCAGCATTAGAAAGGTCGATACATTTTTCATATTAACTCCTTTGAGGGTTATTGTTTGTTACTCATATAATATAGGAAATTCTATGATATTTGTCAATGGTATTTTTTAAAAAAGAAAAAACCCTCAAATTTTGTAAATTTAAGGGTTTTTTGATTATATCATTCGATTTTTAAATGTATCGTAGTCGGTATCAGAGCTAAATCTATACGGAGTTAAGTTGGTATTACTAAATGGATCTTGAAACATAGGGAATGCTGCGGTCTCATATCCAATAAACGATGCATTCGGATTTATATTACCAATAACGTCATTATTAATATCCAAGTTAGCAGGACTTTGTGGATCTATAAATCCTATAGGGCCAACAAAAATATGGTCAGGTAATTGATAATAATCTAATACATTCCATCTCTTTTCAGCATCACTATATATTACAGTAGCTCGATAACATACTGGTTTATCTGGTATTGATACGTTTTCACCGAACATATAAAAATTTGTGGTTCTAGCCATCGAAAATTTCGCAATTGGATTTTCGCATATTTCATTTATAACGCTTTCTCTATTTAATACACTATATACATAAATTTGTGATTTATTTACAATATGATCGCGAGTAATTTCTCCATTCAATTCTGGATTAGGCCATATTCTAAAGAAGAATTCATATGTGAATCCATCCTCTGGATATGCTATACCATCATCACCCACATCAATCTCAACCGGAAGATAAATACATAATCCTTGATCTAAATCAGGGCCATCATAATTAATAAAATTGACGGTTTTTGCTGTGTCCATTCGCGTATGATCTAATATCATAGACGCACTATAAGATTGTCTTTTTGTTATTGGTATCGTTGTATCAGTTGGGCCATATTGAGTGCTAGGAACCCATGCATTTTGTATATTATCAGGCCACATCATATAATTGCATGTAGGATACAACCCAACATTTCGCTGATAAATTGAAGCAGGTTCTTTTGTTTTAACTGATGATTGTATATGAATATCTGTATTTGGCTCACTAGTTATATCAGATTCATTACGTAAATAAAATTTACTTGTATCAGTTGGTACGATCCATCTGATTACAGTAGATTTGGTTATTGAACCAACTGAATTAACTCCAAATATAAGAGTTGATTCCCATGAATTCACATCCAATGCTGGCGATAACGATGAATTAATAATGGTTTTAGTAGATATATAAAATAACCCATTATAATACACGTAACTACCAATGTTATAATCAGTACCCAAATCCCATGAATTTGCGTGAAATTCAAATATAGTGGCATCCTGACTAGGAATAATAACAGATCCAATTATATCACTCTTAACTGTATAAGCAGTATTGTTAGTGGAATCTATTACAATATCACCATAATAATAATCAGATCCATTACTCCATGTATGTACCAATGGTCTAAAAACATTTGTATATGTAATTAAATCAGAAGTGCTTGTATCAAATATTGCCCTATATATAATAGAATTATCTATTAAGTAATTACTTGCTTTATATGCATTTCCTGCTATAAACGAGTAAATAACTGGAGCATAATATACACCCCAGTCACATGCACCCAATGAATTAACACTAAGACGTAATGTAACTATATCACTAGGATCAGTTTCTGATTCACTTAACAACGATTCAAATTTATATACCGTTATAGTTCCAGATCCATTATTTAAAGTTATAGGAGTTCCTGTTGATGTAGTTGATACCTGAATATTATTTCCAGTTTTATTTACTATATGATATAAAATTGTATCTGATATTTGTGTAGGTATCGTTCCTGTACCTGTATAAAATCTAACCAAATCACCTATAGTAAATTCAGATGCATCAGACAGTGATATTATGGATGATGGAGTCGAATATACACTGGCATCAAATGTAGTTGTCGTAAATTGTTTAGATCCACTGGATGATACACAATTCAACACACAATCAGTAAAAAACATATTACCATAAACACTTCCAGTAATATCACATTTAAATGAATCCACTAGTAATGTTGATTTCTTTGATGGTATTATATAATCTTCAAACCACGGATCTGTGTTTTTTGTCAATCTGATACTAACCGTATCGTCATTCGTATTATTCCAATTAATCAATCCGGTTAAAATAGATTGGTAATTATAGCTATTTCTAGCTATATCACTATCTAAATGTTCTAATGGAAATGCGTTGCCTATATTTGTAGTAGTCATATATTAACCAAGTATTTCACCTATAAGTGTAAAAGTGTATTCCAGTGTAGATGCGTTTGTTTTAGAGGGTGATGCATTATATCCACCATAAAATCCATATGGGGATGCATCAATTCTAATTCCTTTATTATATACAGTATATGACTGCTGATTATTAAATATACCATATGTAGCAATTAGAGCTGGTGTTGATGTTGATCCATTCATGTATATTGGAGATGTACATGCACCACTACATAATCCATCAGGTGAAATATTCCCCATATTATTGTCTGTGAAATATTGAGTGCTTTGATCTATTATTAAATCAATCCATCGAGCACCTATAGGATTTACCTGTCCAGTAGTGCTGTAAAAGTTTTTACTTATGAAATCTGTTATGTATAATTTCAATTGGATTATTGATGTTTTTCCTATCGATGTTATTCTTATAGTTCTAATCAAATTATTAATATGATCTTGATTTGTTATATTATGATACGCACCATTAGCATCAATTAACTGAATAGCACTAAATAACTTACTTCCATCATTATATAATGTACTCCATACGCCCATAGCACCTACATCATCGGCATATGCCAAATAACGAGTAGCTCTTCCTTTACTTATTGTAGTTTCTTCACCTGTTGTAGACAATTCATCGAATGATACTGCAATCTGAGGAATTTTTCCTGTGTAATTTCTGATATTAGGGAACATTAATTTCCATGAATGATATCCTTCACTATCACTACCACCAACAGTTAACACCTCACATGAATCCAATAATATATTAGATGTCGTGTAACTCTCATATGCACCCGTAAATGTATTGTCTCCAGTCCATCTATATACATCATAGAAACCAGAATTGCATATACCAGAAATAGTTTCTTCCTTGCTCTTTATAGTATATGCTGAAATATATCCATTTTTTATATAATGAGCAAATTGCTGATCAGTAGTAGGTAATGCACCAAAGGTGTCACCCATTAATTCAAGGGAACCATCCCAATTAAGTATTAAATCATTCGATGTATCAACTATAATGTAATTTTTTGCACTTATTATTGTTATATCTTCGGATGCCGTTAAGAATCGATCACCAGCAAAAATTGCTATATCAGAACCTGATGTATTAAGGGAGTATGTTCTGGTTTCTCCACTACGCAATATCATAGGCTTATCATATGACGATAATATGGTATTATACGTTTCTGCTGTTGTGGACTCAAATAAACCAATATACGAATTTAAGTATAGCTGAGCATTATCTTCATATAAGTTTATTACAGATCCCTTTGCATTTCCTCTAATTCCAATGTAATTGACAGTAAAATCAATAGACACATAATTACTTGGAGTATAATATTGATTATGGGTAGATCCGTAAATTGATGCACCATCATCACGCACTTCAAATGAATTGGATCTTGTATATATTCCATCACCAGTACCATTACCAACGACAAATCTAGCATTTTCTACTAAATAATTATATTTACCTACAACAGTTTGACTGGCACCTATAGCAATATTTGAGTTATTTAAAGCTACTGATGTATACCCAAGCAAGTTACCAGATCTATCCTTTACTCTAGATATAACCCCACCGTCAACGACACCATTGCCGACAACATCGCCTGATAACGTTATGAGAGTGTTACCTTTATTTATATTAGTAGGATATACAGTAGGATCTATATACTGAATTGATGTTATCATCAATTGCTGAGTTTGGTACGCATCACCATTAGTTCCCCATGATTGTATATTAGATCCGGTGCTATAATATGATGTTAATGAATGAACTGCAACAGTATCACCTATATAATATCGATATGCTACATTTCCAGTAACCGATATTAAACTTCTACCAATACTAGACCCCGAATTACTTAAAGCACATTCGGTCTCATTCAATATTATACATGAATTTAAGCTAGAATCACTCGCAGGAAATTTAAATGAATCGGGATATCCACCGACAGAATTATTGATACCACCCAGAATACCACTATACTGACCAGCAGCCGTATTCCCGGTTCCACCCAATATCCCAGATCCAATACCAACACTTTTATTATGTAATCCACCAATAGCAACTGCATAAGAATCTGTTGCCAATAAGCCATCACCAATAGCCACTGCTGATACAGCACCTCTAGGAATGATTGTATTTAAACCACCAGCAGTTGAATATTTAGCTCTTGCTTGTGTTCCATAACCGAATGCAGTTGAATATGTAACTTCAAAAGCGTTACCACTTGCATCAACATCATGATTTCGACGAGCTTTAGTCTTTCTTACATCTGAATCATTAACCCCACCAAATGAAATCGCATCTGATTCTAGACTAATATAATGATCGGCTCCTATAGTCCATGAAGATCCATCCATGTGATGATCTGCATTATCTCCTGAATATCCTAATAACTCAACCGAATAATATGAAAATGGAAATAAATATGTATCATGTTGATTATATTTAGTTGTTGAAAGATTTTCATCAAATATAGGAGTTCTTAAATTCAATGGAATCGGAGCTGCATTTGATATTAATTTAGCATTATTTGCGTTTTGTACAAGTCCTAACCAATATGAATCAACGGCTAATTGAGATAATGTGTCATTATTTAAAAATAATACTTTACTATGTTTTATAACTGCTGGAGTAGTTGGATTATCTATAGATGTACCTGTATCATCTACAACAGGGACTGCATCATGTTCCGCTAATAAAGCCGTAAATACATTTGGATCAAAATTTGAATTTTCCCAATCTTGAAAAAATTTATATAATCTGTAAATGTCAACACGAGTCAAGGTAATGTCAATTCCAGCTCTAGTGGATGTGTATCCATTAGTTGATCCACTAGCAACAGTGGAACGAATTAACGCATTCAAGACGCTTCTTGAATTATAAGTAAGGGTATCAATTTCTTTAGTTAATCTGTCGAATCCACCGCGCATGTGATTTAATCCTAATTGGTTCTATATGTAACATAGTTTATAATATAATTGAATACTTAAAATTAGTAATATTGCGAATTTCCCACTTTATGGGTTCCTGAACTACCATAATCAAGTATTTCATCTGGAATTAAGACTTCTGTATACTTCATAGCAGTCTTACATTGTTCTATAGCATTTAATATAGCCTTTCCGTTATATATGGAACCATTAAGCCATAATTTATAACCTTTCGGACGTTTACATGTGGTGTATTTTCTCAAAAACCCTAATGCTTTATCATATTCACCTTTTTTCATATGATATTTACCCATATAATAGTATCCCTCAACTCTTGTTGGGTCGAGTTCTATCATATGCATACCGACATCCATCAACTCACCATCATACTCAGAACCAACTAATGATTCCAATACTAATTCAGCGATTGATTCAAGGGCTTTAAAAAATTCTTCTCTAAATTCTTCTATAAAATCAAATCTATATATTCGCTTTCTATACCATTCTAATGCATCTTTCGGTCGCGTCATTTCTCTATATGTCAATGCTATATAAAATGCAGTTCGGGATGTCTCATTTTTATCCCATTCCTTTAATAACAACCGTAGATTTCTAGCCAGATCTCTATTTTTTTTTCTATTCTGTATTGAAATTGGTATAAATACACGAGTTAACTCATTTACATTAGTAAATGTCATGAATTCATGTACTCTACCTGATACATATGCGGTTTCTCTTGGCCCGATTCTAGTTCTTACATATGCAAATTTATCGGATAATGCTGTGGGTAAAGCAAAATAGACCTTTTTACTTTTATTAGTAATTTTTAAAAATGATTCTTTTATTTCTTTTTGGTTTTCAATTGTATCAGTAGCATCTAACCACATAACAAAATCTTTAGTCGCATTCTTCATTGCAAATGTTTTTGCAGCACCAAAATCAAAATCACCATCACTATCATGAAATTTGGAGCCAACTTTAATAAGTTTGACTCCTTTATGAGCTTTATATTTTTCTATCCATGCTTGTATAATATTTGGTGTTTTATCAGTAGAACCTGTATCGACTATGATTATCTCATCAGCCAATACATTGATTCTATTTAGACATGAAGCAATCTTATCTTGCTCATTTTTTATAACAAGACAGCATGATAAGGTACTTCTGGACATTTATTCCTGCACGATAATAGAAAGTGTGTTCCATATATCCCAATGATAATATTTATTATCAGTTGATATATTTGGGACATCATCTGGTGTGATTGTCTTTAAGTCAGCTTCTATATTTTCTTCCAAGAATGAAAATCTTTCTTTAGACAATTCATCATTCTCATTAATTGCGTCAGTATATTCAGATCGAAGTTCGATTAATTTATCTTCGACAATATTTTTGATATCATCGGTTGCGGTTTTTAATGCTTCCTGACCTGCAACACCAAACGTCTTATATATTTCAGCTTCTTTCTTCTTAAACTCCACAAATTTATCAGGAGTTGGAAATGCTTCATTTAATTGCTTGATTTCTTCATCAGTTGTCTTTACATTTGATGTTACCATGTAACGAAAACGTCCGTTAATAGGTAGATCGTATTTAGTTGTTTTTAGAACATGATTAAGTTCAAGTAATTGTCGTCTTTTTAGTTTGAGTTTCATTGTATCAATCCTTTACTCTTAGTATTAAATATGTATTATTTTTTTACATTATACAATAAAAATATATTAAAATTTGTTAAAATTCGATATATATAAACTATAAGTATCAACATATAAAAGTGGAAAAATTAATGAAATCCAATAAATTATCATTATTACTGTTAGGACTTTTGACCTCGATTCATGTACATGCATCGTCTATATCCGAATCTATCTCATCAAGTTCAATAACAACTAGCACAGCATCTGGAACGTCCACAGATTCTATCGTTTTGATAGTAACTTTAGTTGCTAGTTTACTTACTATATTAACTGTTGCGATTCAATCGTTTAAATCAGATAAAAAACCAGATGAAAAAACCGCTACAACAATGACAGAAAAAATTAATAAAATAAATAATGATAATATGGAAGATAAAATAAAAACACTACAAGTTAATGTACACTCATTGGAAGTCACAATAAATCAATATGTAGAGAAAAAAATTAATAGTCTTTCAGAAAATATGAATAAATTAGATCAGAAAGTGAGCGATTTAAATTCTCATTTTGAATCATCAATATCAGATAGAAAAGAAGAAAATAAACAATTAAAACAAGATATCAATACAATACGAGAAAATATTAGAGAAGACTTAAATGATGTTCGTGATATTATAATGAACATCATGCTTGCTATGAAAGGTTCTGATTCCGAATAATTAATAAATTATTAAATTAAAAAAGGCACTCATTGAGTGCCTTTATTTTTATATTGCAGTCCCTGTATAATCACCGACCAAACTCAAATAACTACCCACTCTAATTACTTGGAATGTATAATATCTAGAAGTTGATAATGATAATGAATATGGCCCAGTACCCCACATTTCCCATGTCAAAGTACATGCAGATGTCCATGCAGTTGGTGTTGTTATGGTAACTAAACTATATTGTCCATAATTTAAATTACTTTCATCTAAATTTATATTAGTAATATCAGCAAGTGCTTGTATATTAATAACAGCAGTATCAGTTAATACTACAGCGATTGTTGTATCAGTAGCCTCTACCGCTAAATTTATATATGAACTATTATAGCCATTCTTACCCCATTCAAGGGTTGCTACGCCTGTACTATATAAAGATTTTACTCTGAGTACATCACCAATTTCAGGAGTTTCACCAAACAATTCGAATGTATTGTCATATAATGTGAGAGAGTTAATTATAAATGCATTACTTCGATTTGCTGATATTCCAGTTCCGTATACACCAACATTAACATAGTTAGTCACATCATTATCAAATCCACCTAGAATACAACTATAATCAGCTACATGTATGTAATTAGACGATCCTCCTAATATGGATGAGTAATTACCTGAATTTATTATATTTGAGTTACCTCCAGCAATAAATGCAGCATCTGAATCAGTTATATTATTAACAACACCTGAAAAAATACCAGAATACAATGACTCAACTGAAATGTAATTATGATATCCACCACCTATAATAGCATAATCAGATAAAACCATTCCGTTATATCCACCAGCAATAACGGATTTATCACCACTAAGTGTGTTATTAATTCCACCACCTATAAATGAATGAGTACCACTAAGTAAGTTTTCATATCCACCACCAATTACTGAATGATCCGATAGAGTTCTTATATAATTTAATTTACCACCACCGATAAATGAATTATATGATGATGCACCAATATAATTTGTGTCACCTCCACCTATAAATGACCGAATAGCTGAATCTATTATAGAACCCGATCCACCTACTATACTGGATTCATATGATCCGGTAATTGTATTACTAAGACCATTACCAATAAATGATCTATATGATGCTGAATTTATATAATTACTACTTCCATTAATAATAGTAGCATTATTAGACGCATCTATAATATTAGCAGTACCGTTAAATACAGTAGCATATGATGAGGCATTTATTCCGTTAGCGTAACCATAACCAATTAAATTATAGATGTTACCACCAGTAGAAGTACCTAAAATATGATTATTTCCACCACCAAGTATACCAGATCGTTGAGATAACTTAATATCACTGTCTACAGCAACCCCTATCATTGAATATGCGGAGCTTTCTATTAAGTTGTTATGTCCTGCACCAATTAATGATTCAATCGATTGTAGAGTTATTCTATTGTCTTTACCAGCACCTATAAATGAATTATTCGATTCTTTATTTATGTAGTTTGATTCACCATTACCAATCATTGAATACTTTGCATTGACGTATGTATTTAATCCAAACACAACAGAATCATCACCCAATTCATAGGTATCATTATCCAGTATAGTTCCTTCTTGTGCAGTATCAATGCCTTTCAACCCACCTAAATATCTATTATTGCTATCCTTTATATTACGCAAAAATTGATGTGTATGATTTATGGATGCATATAATTTACTTAGGTCTGGTGTTGGACAACATGACTGAGCAGATCCACTATTTTTAATATGAGCTAATTCAAGACCTAATTCAGTTATAGCATTACTTGTAGAAGCCGATGTTATTAATTGGTTTTGATACCAAGTCTGTGCATCATCTTGATATAAATTATAAAATATAGAAGCATCTCTAATTAATGAAGTTACATCTGCATTATCAGGAGATTCTAAATTAACATCTACCTCTGCACTGAATTGATGAATACCATCACCAGTGTCACTCATAACAATCGTATTATCCCAATCAATTACAGCAAATAATACAGGTTCTTCATCTGGATTTATTTGAAACTGTAATTTTTTATCTTTAGTATCAAATCCAAATCCCTCGTCTGATACATAAGCAGCAGTTCTCATAGGAACCGCATATATACCTATTCGGTTAAACTTAAATGATGTGTGTGTGGATAAATATATACTCTGATTATATTGATCGCTAACATCACTAGAACCAGCATTTTCATAAGCATTAAAAAATTCACTATTACTACTACCATTTAAATCATCGGAGGTCTTAGATAGTGTACTTGGACTTAAATCAATATCAATTCCTAATTTGATTGCAGTAGCAACTTCAACACTTTCTGAATTTGATGTGAATTTAGTCTCTGTGTTGATAACTTTATAATTAGAAATTGGGAAAAATTTAGTAACTTTAGCCATATTTCTATTGGATAAATCACTTTGTAATACATGTCCTATACTATCGACAGGAGCATGGAATCTATTATAATTCGATATTGTATGTAATTTCCAGAACTCTCGACAGTAATAATAGTCATCATCTGATGCACCTACACCAAATGTGGTATTTCCTGCATACCATCCAAGAACATCATATGACGGAGATGAACCACTAGGAATTTCGGTAGTATCAAAATATGCACCCGGAGCTGCATATGGAAGAACTGCTGGATTTCCGAGTGAATCAGTATATCCACGGAAATCAGTGGATACTTTAGGAACATCCAAATCACTCGTATTAGTCGTTAATGTTACAGTAATGTACGGATAAATAGCAGATCCA
>Ga0209820_1000259_pt1 | contig 13125 bp, 15 predicted proteins | sample PPLLak21cMay2015_FD_187254 | JGI IMG/M metagenome (GOLD analysis project Ga0209820, IMG submission 187254) | Freshwater sediment microbial communities from Prairie Pothole Lake near Jamestown, North Dakota, USA - PPLs Lake P7 Core (1) Depth... | ecosystem: Environmental > Aquatic > Freshwater >...
CGCTTTCGAAACTGCCTGCCAAGTCTTGGAGTGGGATATTGACTGTGATGATGACTTGGCCCGTGCAACCTTGCGGTCCCCAGATAAAATAACTGTTGTGCCCACTGATTGCTTTCGGTAGTCCAAGCGCAGGCCCATAGAAGTCTATGGCGCCGGCTTCACCGTAGTTGCTTGTCAAGATACATGCTTCGGCCTGCTCCTGGGGCGTGAGCGTATCATAGGCAAGTTTCACAGCAGCCACCATCTCGCGCCAACCGTAACGATCAGCATAGTTCTGGGGAAGCGCGGACGATTGACTGAGATTGATGAAGGTCTCCACCGGGAGAAGCGGGATTGCAAACGGCACAAGGAACGTTCCAGAAAGGACCAATATCACGAGATAGGCTGCCGGCAGCCATCTTAAGCGTCCAGCCGACCGAGTTGAAGTTGTAAGCAGTTCAAGTGCATAAGACCCTGATGCAAACAGCATGGGATAGGCTGGTGACAGCCAGTAGAACTTTGCCTTTGCCAGCATAAAGAAAATGTACAGGAACAGATAAGCCCAGCCAAATACGCGGTAGGGTCTTCCGGTCGCCGTAAAGAACAAGAAATACAGGCCACCCAGCCACAATGGGAATGCAAATGGGTTGGGGGTCACCACTTGCTCACCGAAGTATTCCAGCGGGGTGTCCTGATGATAGGTCTTGCCGCTGGCGTAAGACCGCGTGTATTCCAGCACCGGAAATCCGTGTTGTATCTGCCAGATGATGTATGGCAAGACAATGACAAAGGCAATGGCTCCGCCAAGCAACAACCAGCGATTAAAAAGCAGCTTGCGTTGCCCGCTCAACAGCAGGCCGAAAAGCAAAGCTACGACAAAAAAGGCGATGGTTAGTTTATTAATCAGCCCGAGACCGATTACGAGGCCAAAGACCAGCCACATACGAGGTTGTTGGCGCTTGACCATACGCATGAGCAACCATGCTGCTAGAGTCCACCATAACTGATCGAAGATATCCATTGTGAGCAGGCCACTGGAGCCGATGAAGATGGGGCCGATGGCAATTGAGACAGCTGCCAGTACCTGAGCAAGCAGACCGCCGCCCAATTCCGCCACCATGTTGGCCGTTAGCAAAACCATCAATGCACCGGCCAGAGCAGGCAAAAGCCGGATGGCTAGCACAGAACTGCCGAGAACTGCTCGTGAGAAGGCAGCGACGAGCACCACGAACGGAGGGAACTCGACGTATCCGACGCTGAGATGTTGCGCCGCGGCCATGTAGTAGAGCTCGTCTCGGAAGAAGTTGTCGTGTGAGTTCGCCCACAGGTGCACGATGAACTGAACCAGAGCGATAAGCAATATGACCCAGCCGGATCGCCGAAGCCAATTTGAGAAAGAGATGTGTGCAATCATGTGATCCTTTGTCATCCGGTAACCACTCGGAAGGTCTGGTTACTCCAACAACCTGGCTGCCCAACGGTGTGGGTTACCCGCGGGTGCGCGGGACGAGACAACACCTGGGAGCAGTATAAACCTGAAGCCACGAAAACGCCCAAAAACGCGGCGACTCCCACCCGTCGGGTGCACGCTGTGTTGGGCAGCTCTCTTGGGAAGGATGATTCTGTGCATTCAATCGCGTATTCTCTCACTCTGGTGCCAGAATCAGAAAACCCGTATAGAGAGACATTGTTAAGAGCACAAGACACCCACCTGCGAAAAGGACTTTTTCAAGATCTATGTGTAGCCGTGCACCAAGTTGAAGCAGAAAACCACTGACTGCCCCTGCAATCGGGGCAATAGCAAGAAAGGGAGTGCTGGCATACTGATACGACAATAGATTCTCTTCCTCTTCGACGCCGAAATGGTTGACTGCCAGGGAAGCTCCAAACGCCCAATATTGGCTCATCAGCAGAGCAGCTATGACAAGGGCCACCAGTTTGAAAATTCTGTAATTCCCCAATTGAACAGCTAGCAGGCGAAATAGGATAATCGGCCATCCCAGATAAATAACGGCCTCAATAACGTAAAACCAGAACATACCACATACAAAGCCTGTAGGAGAGGTGAAAAATATTACTGCACCAGCTATGCCTACTAGAACAATGATCAGGCGGTTGGTTTTCATTTTCGTGGTCATTTCAAAGTTGCTGCCCAACGGATTGCGTTACCCGCGGGTGATCTTGACAGGCTCGATCCGGCGGGGCGGGATGAGACAGCGCCGCTTTGACGGAACCAGCTTGAGCCACGTAAGCTGCTTGAAAACGCGGCGACTCCCACCAGGTGGGTGCACGCTGTGTTAGGCGGATTCGCCATTTTTCTTACACAATTGTACAACCAGTACACCAATAACAACTATGACCATTCCAATGATTTGGGCAATGCTCATTTTTTCACTCAAGAACAACCATGCCCAAATTGCTGTTACCAGTGGCGTAAGGTTGAGCATTGCGCTCAACTCGAATGCAGGTAGTATTCTCAGCGCATGATTGTAAAGTACATACGCGCAGACCGTATTGATCACGGCTAACCCTAGGACGATGCCCCATCCTGTTACCGAGAATCGAGGTAGCCCTTCTATGAATAAAGCTATGGGAATTAGTAGAACGCTTCCAAAAGCAAGCGGAACAGCAGTCAAGTAAGTGTATCCACTTTTTGCTCTCTAGCAATTTCGCGACCCAAGATTCCAAATGCTGCGTTGCCAGTAAGACCTAGTGACACAATCGCTATACCAAGCGGCTCTCCAACTTTTTGCCCAGGAGAGAAAAAGAAAATACCTCCGATGAGCGCAACAATTACACCGACCAGCTGCAATCGCTTTGGTATTTCTTTGAGCCAAATTATGCCCGCGATAAGAACGAGTAGTGGAATAAAGCTCAACAACAGCGAAGCAGTTGTTGCTTGAACATACTTTAATCCCCAATAGAGCGCTCCATTTCCAACGACATACAAGCTTAGGCCAATAAGGAAAAGACGAAACCACAGATGTGGCGAGATGTTCGTGAGACGGTCATGGTAGAACAGGAATGGGAACAATACCAGAAAAGCTAGAAAGTACCGCAGTCCCGTTATCGTTAGGGGTCCTAGGTAAGCTAGCGCCATCTTGGCAAAGACGAGGGTCGATCCTGCAATCAATGTGAATGCAACGCATTCAGACACAGCAATGAGACGAGCAAATTTGGCTGTTTGCATCAGTTAGTACATAAACACAAACGTAAAACGCTTGGTGCCTCAATAACCTATCGCGTTATGGGCGTACAATATCCGCCTAACGGTGTGCATTGTATTCATCTTTGCATTGGCAAGGTACCAAACAAGCTTTGATAGCTATTGCACCAATTCTGTAACTCTCCTTTATCAAATTCAAAAAATGCATAAAGTGCATAGGTGGCACCATTGGAAACCTCTCGAAATTGTGAGCGTATTGCCTGATTATCAGGATGTGAAAATTCATCCCAAAGCCGAACTAGGCGCTCGCCGATCGTAAGGGAATGCTCGAAAATGTCCTTGTCCACTGTAAGCTGCCATTGAAAGCTTTCTCCCAATGTAACGAGAGTCACTTCAGGATTTAGAGCGAATGTTTCCTGAAAAGATGCTTCTTGAACAATTTTGCCCAATTTCTCAGGTTCTTCATTCCACGGAACGTTTTCTTGGTAGATTGCCCATTGCGGGTAAGTATTTGCCAACGCCTGATTTAGTTCATCTTCGGACGAATATGCAAAAAAGACATCATCACTTAGGACATTTAGTTTTCCTGCTTTATCAATAATCTGACATAAAGGCAAAGGAACGGTCGCAGTACTGGCGGTTTGTGAGGTAAATGCAATATGGGTAGGGGAAGGTGAAACGACGGAACGTATTTCTGGAGTGGGAGATGGCGCTAGAACTGAAGGTGACGTTATTGTAGTGCATCCAGTGGACAGGAGCAAAAGAAGAGATAATCGGATTGACACTCTTTTTATCATCATGATGCTCATAAGTCTAGCAGCCCAACGGCTGGCGTTACCCGCGGGACGAGGGGACGCCGCTTTGACGGAACCAGTTTCAAGCCACACAAACTGCTTGAAAACGCGGCGAGTCCCACCCGTCGGGTGCACGCTGTGTTGGGCTGTTTTTCATCACGGCACGTCCTATACTTTCTTGATACCGAAAAGCTCGAAAGGGTCTTGTCGTAGAAATTCTTCATAAATATCTACGACTGGCTTTGCTTTGAACAGCATGCATTTTGCTTTCCCTATGTAACCCCGCCTGATCAGCCCTCTTCGTTCGGCTTCCATCTGGACCTTTCCCCAGGCATCTTCAGGCAATGGCTTATGAGGTTCGTTGTATTCAACATACCAATCAGTCTTTGGGTATTCTCGTTGTATCTCTTCGGGTAACTCAAAATGCTCCAGGATCTCCTGGGGCATTTCCACTTTATCTTCCGCAGTATGCATGCAAGAACATCGGTGAATATCCACACCGATGAGGAGTACCCAACCATTTATGGAGAGCAAATATTCATAACCTTGACTGTGAAGTTTGGCATTGTGCCCCCACGCGCATACACGGTTGATGCCTTTGCCTAAATATGTGCCTGGCCATTTGCAAAATGTATCGACAATAACTCCCATACCCGTTTTGCAGTCTGTATTTTCGTCAAGCTTTCGGACTTTCGCGGTGATACCTTTTCTCTTTTCCTCTTCCGTAAGTGGTATCAGGGGCGTGACCAGATAAGCCGACATGACGATCGCACCCTCTTCGCCTACGACATCCATGAGGGTGTTGATGACAGTTGGCGCACCGCCTTCTACAAAGCCCATACTGCTCAGAGAGCTATGAACTTCGACAGCTGCACCGCGTTCAAGACCAAGCCTTTTGAGATCATCAGCAATATCTTTCTGCGTCAGTGGTTTCTGCATTGGATTAGAACCTTTTGTCCTTCACAGCCCAACGGCTGGCGTTACCTGCTGGTGGGCAGGATGAGGCAACGCCACTTTGACGGAACCCGCCTCGAGCTAAAAAACCGCCTGAAAACGCGGCGACTCCCACCCGTCGGGTGCACGCTGTGTTAGGTGGCGTTTTGGCTTACCAATTTTAATGGTCGCGCATATCTTGCGACAATCCTTGCCGAAACTCTTCATCTCTCATCATCGCTAAATTGCCTCCGCTGAAAAAGGGATCATCCGTCACATCTTGGAGAGCAAACAAGGGCAAAACAACTTCCTCCGATCCTGATGTTTTCTCGAACTCCATTTCTGCCAGGATCAAACCTTGATGACGACCTTCAAATACATCAATGCTGAAGTTGTGGTTTTGTGCACTGTAGGGATAGCGCCTTTTCCTGATAATTTTTGCTTCTAAGGGTTGGAGAAAGCTGTACTCCGCTTCAGTTAGATATACATTCGTGATCGTCGTTTCGGACGCCTTTTGGGTTTCGGAGTGATACTTTTGAGTAAGTTTATAGACGTTCTCCTTCCCTGTGATGGATTCCATCTTCCGTAAGCGTAGCCGAGTATTGGGGAGATAGTGATCGGTAATGAGCCAACCGTTTGCATTTGCTGCCAAACCATCTGGAATAGTTTTTAATAAATATCGACGCTCAGTTTCTAAACAAGCGTATTTTCCAATGCGCTGTGATGTCATTCGCTCACTTTCCTTAAAATGGTTGTCTCGGTTTCCACATTAGCCACCTAACGGCTCGCGTAAGCCCCGCATGCTCTTTGTGGGGTACCCGCGGGTGATCTCGACAGGCTCGATCCGGCGGGGCGGGACGAGATAATGCCACTTTGACGGAATCCGCCTGAAGCCACGTAAACTGCCTGAAAACGCGCAGACTCCCACCCGTCGGGTGCACGCTGTGTTAGGTGGCGTTTTGTGAAAGTGCCACACTTCTATTCTCAACGGATTTACTCCACATTCTTAATCCATTGAAAGCCATTATAAGCAAAATTACATACAACAACGAAAGAAACTTTACATCCTTCACGAAATATAGCCATATCCCAATCACATTTACAATAATCCAGTAAATCCAACTTTCGGTTTTTTTCTGAGCCATTAACCACATGGCTGAAAAACTCATAATTGTTGTAAGTGCGTCAAGATATGGAAATGATGCCGCTTCGGGAAATATCATGGGCAGGAAAATATGTATTCGACCCATCACAAAGCCAAAGGCGATTGAGATAATGGCAGTGAAGATAGTCCATAAAATCATACTCTTTAAAGTGCTATATCTAACGTCAGTAATTTGCCCGTTATCCTTTGGAGATTTGTTCCACGCCCACCACCCATAAATACTTGCACCAAGATAATAGACTTGCTCAACTGTGTCGGAGTAAAGCCTAATTTGATAAAAAAGGATCATATAAAGTAAAACGCTCACAATTCCAATAGCCCATGTCCATATATTTCTCTTGGCAATAAGCCAAACAGACCACAAATATAGTATCGTGCCGAAAAACTCCACATAACTCATAGGATATCCGAGAATGGTGAATGCTATGTTGTCAACGCTGAAGAAGTTTCCCATTAACTTTGCTCCTGTTTTATGAAAAATTCTGCTAATGACTGATATTTCTGAAACTTACCCAAAACCTTCTTTACTTTTGCAACTCTGGTTTCTACACCTCCGCTTAAAACGATAAAAGGAATTTTCCGTGCGAGTAAATCCGCAATTATCTGCTTTTGAAAAGTTTTTCTGCTGACATCGCCTGACCTATCCCAAGTATCGTCGTAAGGAATATCGACATCGCAAAGAAATACTAAATCATATCGAGATTGAACCAGGTTTGCTAATTCAGCCAGCCTGTTATGAACAGATTGGTGGTAGTACATCGAGAACATAAAAGTTGTTAGAGCGTTGGTATCGGTAAACAAGTATTGATTCGCTTGGTAAAGGCGATCGTTCTCATGTGCTAGATGCCCCTCTGCTATCTCTACCAATTGCTCTAATGATAATTTTCTGTTAACTTGATGGTTTTCCCAATATTCCCGTCCGTATTCTGGCATCCAAACTGTTTGATATTCATCAGCCATTTTGCTGGCGATAGTTGTTTTTCCTGTGGAAGGTGCGCCCAAAAAGACAACATTTGTAATCAAATCTTGGTACACAATTGGCGAAATATATTCACGATATAAATACGGATTTTTCCTAATTTCCATTCCCGAAATGGGAACAATCTCGCGAGAAGGATTCACAAGTCTATTGATTGCGCCAAGCGCAACGCTTATGTGCTCGCCGTAAAACTCACTGGAATAAAAGTGTGTGATGCCCGAAACTTTCAAGTGTTCGATAATATATTTCTCGTGTTTGCGTTTTATTTCAGGTGTATCGCCAACTTCTGTCGGGCCATCCCATGCTTCAATTACGTTGACTTGCGGATATAACCTTTTTATCCAGTTGGAGCGAATATTTAGAGGAATGGATATTGTCTCAGGTGCGTCGTAAACAATTACAGACACTTCATCCACTTCGGCAAGTGCTATTTCAATAACCAATTGATGCCCTTTATGCAAAGGCGCAAACTTCCCAAGAGTAAGACCGTGTGTTTTACCCATACCTGTTGCGATTGTTATTGGCGAAGCCGCCTAACGGTGTGCGTTAGCTGCGGTGGGTGGGAGGGCAGACTCGCCGTCGAAACGGACGAAACCCAAAGCCAGACAAAAGCCGAAAAAACGCGGCACGTACCCACCGTCAGCTTCACGCTGTGTTAGCCAGCGTGATTTAGCGGGACCCGCTTGCAGACGCCGCAAAAGGCTTGGGTGCGCGGCTCGAAACACGGCAGGCAATGCAACCTTGCTTGGACACATGCTGCCAGGATGACACGACGGCGGGCAAAGGATCAACACCAATTGTAGCTCCAGATCAATACGGATGCCTTGCAGATCGACAGGCTGATGAGATTCGCAGGGTGAGGATGCAGGTAGGCACTTGACAACAACATACCGACGCCAGAGGAGCCTTGCTGGAAGACCGCGCGGGCGGGCAACAAGCGGACCTGATTTTTCAGATGGAATGGTTTGCCCACAAACTGCCTGAAAACGCGCAGACTCCCACCCGTCGGGTGCACGCTGTGTTGGGCAGCTTTTGTATCTGCAACAATTCTAGGTATTGGCGACTTCCTTTTTCTCAGCTTTCAAAGGTAATAATGATGTCAATCTGGTTCCCGTGATTGCACCTGTAATCATGCCATAGATGGCACCAAGAATACCAAGAACTCCGATCAAAGAACCACGCGTTCGCAAGATCAGCATTGCACTTAATACAACAAAGAGTCCAACAGTCGCGCTTTTGAGAGTTGTTTTGACCCAATGACTATTCTGCTGTGTGAGTTGGTCCAGGATTCGAGATTGAAATTTGCCGACAAAATAGATAATGCCTACCCATGCCAAGGCAGCTGCCACTGGAACTGCAAGAATAGCAAACGCCAGTGGCCTTGCCCAGCTAGCGGCTTCACCTGAACCGGGTATTAGGGCAGTGATTGTTACTCCGAGCAAAAGCAGAGAAATTACAGCGATCAATCCTCCAACTAAAGTGCCTACTGCCCATCCTTTTAGGGACAGTTTTCCCCACTGGCTTGCTTCATCTGTTGCAGAGCGCAGAATTTCCCCTTGTGTGATGGAAGTTGACGCGCCACCAAAAACCAGGACTGCAACCGCCGTAATGACGATTGACAGACCGACATTGATATTTAGATTATGCCAGGCTAAATCTCTGCAAATTGCTCCGAACATGGCAGCGAACATCCAGCTAATCGTGGATGCGGTGACCCACTTTCTGAAAGTTGATGCTGTAATCCACTCTATGAGCTGTTGAAATGATCTTTTGATGTGTGTCATGTCTAGTACAAAACCTTTTGCGACCAAATGGTGTACGTTACCCGCGGGTGATCTCGACAGGCTCGATCCGGCGGGGCGGGACGAGACAACGCTGCTTTGACGGAACCAACTTCAAGTCGCACAAACTGCTCGAAAACGCGGCGACTCCCACCCGTCGGGTGCACGCTGTGTTAGGTGCCTTCCTTTATTCAGAAAATGCCTTTGTGTTTCTACAGTTGCATTAATATAAACCATGATTGAACGCATACATATTTGCGAAGCCGATCAAAAAAGCAAGGGCGATTGCGATCCATATGCGAAGCGAGAATTTACCTGCAAATTGAGCAACAAAATCTTTAGGAAACAAAATGAAATAAAGCCCAATAAAGGCAACCGTAGGCATGAGCAAGGCGAGTTCCTCCGAGTAGAACCCTCGGGTGTGTGCCCAATACCAATTGAGCCAATTTCCACCAACGCCAACAGCAAGAAACAGACCACTGACTACCCACCGAGTTCCTTTGACTTGATCGCTACTCAGGGCCTCTTGCATTTCGGCGGAATACTTTTCTGGTATGTTGGGTAAACCATCGAGAATAAGGTCGTAAACAAACTTTCGGTCTTTATATTCTATAACAATCTCACAAGGATGACCATCTACTCGAAGGGCGTGTCTGCTGCTACGGTCTTTTGGTTGTTGCGCTTCAGGCGACAGGGTAAGCAGTCTGCCATCTACACGAATAGACCGCTTGTTTGAGAAAGTACTGTGTTCCAACTCGACTGTATGCTTTTTCCCGTCCAGTTCAAATTCCCATCTTTTCTCGGTCATGCGGATAGCTCCTTCCATGTTCAGCACAGGCAACTACAAATACGGAATGTGGCGCCTAACGGCTGGCGTTACCCGCGGGTGATCTCGACAGGCTCGATCCGGCGGGGCGGGACGAGACAACGCTGCTTTGGCGGAACCAGCTTCAAGCCACGCAAACTGCTTGAAAACGCGCAGACTCCCACCCGTCGGGTGCACACTGTGTTGGGCAGCGTTGACATTTTCTTTTACTCTCTTCGCTCAAGCTCATCAAGTGTCGGCTTTTGGAAAAAAGCAATCCAAGGCTTCATCGCTTCCTCGGAAATAAGAAAACTTTCCTGTGAAGGCCGCGAATTCCTTTTCTCAAGCCGCCTCAATAACTCATCCTCCGGCACAGCGAGATAGTGTACTTCGCTACTGGCCCCAAGTTGCTTCGCGCGCAACCGATAATCTTCGCGTTCTTCTCGCGCCCAAAAACCGTAATCGAGGATAACATTCGTTCCCAATTCCAGCGCCCTCCTAGCTATATTCCAGAGTATAGCCTCGATTAGGTTATGCCGAGCATCGTGTTCTGGTTCTTCTGCATCTTGACCAAAGAGGCGTATGTGCCACTCATCAAGTGTCAATCGAAGCGCCGGTAGTTCATGTTCAAGCTTTTGTGCTAGCGTGGTTTTCCCTGAACAAGGAAGCCCAACCATCAAATGGAGAGTAGCCATACTTCTTACTCCTAAAGGTCATCTAGAAGCTGCCCAACGGTTTGCGTTACCCGCGGGTGATCTCGACAGGCTCGATCCGGCGGGACGAGAGAACGCCGTTTTGTCGGAATCAGCTTCAAGCCACGCAACCTGCCTAAAAACGCGGTGACTCTCACCCGTCGGGTGCACGCTGTGTTGGGCGCACGCATTCGCGTTGAGTATACAAAGAATACGCGATCTGCCGCTCAGGAAGTGAAGTGCCGCCCGATTACAGGATGTACGCTGCAATCGCAGAGATCAATATCAACAAGAGCCCACTCAGCACGCCAAGGATAAGAGTGCTGATCGGGTTGCTTACGTCAGTGATAAACTGTGCCCGTTCACCACTGCTCATTCCGCGAAAACTTTCCGCACCGAGCAACTGAAACGTATCCCAGTCTTGACCTGCAGTAAATTTAGACGCTGTTCCGGCGATGATTAATAAGCAACCGGCCAGGAAAAACGCATTGCTATATGCAATCGACGAATCCCACTGATTGATATAGCCAATCACACCGATTACGACTCCAATCACAGTGGTGAGCGCGATGGCTTTCGCGCACATTTTGATGATCGCCTTAATGACTAATCGTTTCATGGGGCTTTATCGACTCCTTTCAAACGAATTCAGGTGGGTTGATGTTCCATAGCTTGTGAAGGATGGACTTGCAGCATAAAAACTACGTCCCTTGGCTAACCTTTCTGCTGTGCCCAACGACCTGCGTTACCCGCGGGTGATCTCGACAGGCTCGATCCGGCGGGGCGAGGAAACGCCACTTTGACGGAACTGGCTTGAGCCAAAGTAACGGCTTGAAAACGCGCAGACTCCCACCCGTCGGGTGCACGCTGTGTTGGGCAGCTTCTTGATTTTCCGGCAATACTTCTTCTCACTACTATGCGAGAATGGGTTCCAAAACAATATCATGGGCAAATCCAGTCACGAAGGTCAATGGAAGAGCGATTACTTCCATCCCAAGACAAAACAGCATAATTGATAAGACTACTTCTGAGTCTCTCACACCAGGTACAAATCCAGTGGTGGCAATTACGAGAGCAAAAACGAGCAGTCCTGCACTAATTGCCAGGGACCAGGGCCATAGCATGGCGAGTGGCTTTCTAATCTGGATTGGCAGAATCTTTTGCCACCAGGTTAGCGGTTGATTGATACGAATTGAAACAATCCAGATAAACGGAAAGAATAAGATCTGGATTGTGCCTCCCCCGACCAAAAGAAGTGTAATGAAGAGAAGGAGGAGAATAGTTGGCCCATTCTTCCTGTGGACGAAACCAAGCGACCAGATGATGATGGCAAAGCCCACACTCATTGCCGAAATACCAGCCAGCAAAAAGCTGGGGAGTAGTGTAAAAGCAGGCTCATTGCCGTGTGGCCACATCTTCTGCGCTTCTCCAATTGCAAAGATAAACAAGCCGTTTGTGGGGACATTCCCCTGAAGCGTCTCAAAGAAGCCATGGCTGATCCCGGAGATTCCAAAGATGGTTCCCAACGTTGCTACATTGATTCTAGTTGCTTTATTCATTTCCTTTGTTCTTCATCCTCTTTGACAAGTGCTGCCCAATGGTGTGCGTTACCCGCGGGTGATCTCGACAGGCTCGATCCGGCGGGGCGGGACGAGATCACGCCATTTTGCCGGAACCCACTTCAAGCCACGCAACCTGCTTGAAAACGCGGCGACTCCCACCCGTCGGGTGCACGCTGCACGCTGTGTTGGGCAGCTCACAACCAATTGCAACATAGGGTTGAAACAGATCAGAATTTTCCTTAAGCGCGCTCATCAGGGAATGGTAAGAAGTCGAAGTCGCCCGGCGACTGACCATAGCCGGTCAGCAGCGCGGCGGCCTCGCTACGATGCTGCGTGGCATGGATGATGACCTCCAGCAGGATGTGCCATACGACACGCTCGCGTATCGCACCGGGGATGACATAGCGGATCGTGCCGTTCAGCGTTTCCTCGGACAATGTGTCGAGATACGCCCGCATCTCCTGTTGTTCTATCTTCCAGCGCTCTTGCATCACAGCGAGTGTCGGAAAGGCGTCTTCGTGAAGTTCGGTCGCGTCATAGGCTGCCTCGTCTGCCAGAGGTTCCTGGTAATACCCCTGGAGTGTGATCCGCTGCTGCCAGAGGTTGTCCAGTATGTGGACCATAATGGCGCGCAGCCCTCCGCGCCCGTAGGAGGCTGGGGCGGCGTACTGCTCCGGACTCACCCTAGCGCAGGCCGCCAGGATGCGCGCATCCGCCCAGTCATTGTAATCATACAGCAGCTTGATTTCATCAATTTTCATCGCAGTATCTCCATAAGAGGATCAGGAAATTTAGACACGAAAATGGGCACACCGCACCTGCGGTGGGTGCAGTTTGTGGAGAGAAAACCATGCCCAACGGCTGGCATTACCCGCGGGTGATCTCGACAGGCTCGATCCGGCGGGGCGGGACGAGAGAACGCCATTTTGCCGGAACCGACTCCAAGCCATGCAAACTGCTCGAAAACGCGGCGACTCCCACCCGTCGGGTGCACGCGGTGTTGGGCAGAAGGAGTGATCTGGGCAAGCTAGTCAACCATTGAATACGAACCAACAGATTTCGTTGCGCAGCTTCTGGTCGTTAAGCACGAGATCCCGGATTTCGCTTGGAAGTTGTGCACGCTGCCATTCGCACTCAAGGCGACCAGCTTCCTCAGCCCGACCGTCAAGCGCCGCCGCGCGCGCGGCCTTAATCGCGTAAGCCGCAGCACCGAGCTCGTGTGCGGCGACATGCGCCACCACTGCCGCCTGGCCGGCAGCAAATGCGGCG
>Ga0209820_1000261_pt1 | contig 13097 bp, 10 predicted proteins | sample PPLLak21cMay2015_FD_187254 | JGI IMG/M metagenome (GOLD analysis project Ga0209820, IMG submission 187254) | Freshwater sediment microbial communities from Prairie Pothole Lake near Jamestown, North Dakota, USA - PPLs Lake P7 Core (1) Depth... | ecosystem: Environmental > Aquatic > Freshwater >...
GAGCCTTTGAGATATCCTCCAGCACCTGGCGCGAAAACATCAGGTGCTTCAGCATGGCCTGACGCGCCGCATCCGCCTCGCCGTTCTCGACGGCAGCCACAATGGCTTCGTGCTGGTCAAAGACCTGTTCGACTGGGCGCGGAAAATCCTCCCAGGTCAATATGATATGGTTGTGTAACTGATCGATCAAAGGTGCCAGCAATACTTTGAATAAATCGTTTTGTGTGGCTTCGGCCAGGGTGATATGAAGGCGGAAATCCAGTTCAGCCATCTGCTTGGCTGTATTTTGACCCTCTCGCATTTGCTTGCAAATCTGGCGAAGTTGTGTCCGCTGTTCGGGGGTGATGCGATTTGCTGCCAGCGCGACCATCTCCACTTCGAGCACCCGTCGCACTTCATTCAGGCGGATCTCGAAATCATCCTGACTGGTGAGCTGCATATAGGTCTGTAATGAGCGCGATACCATCTTGAAATCAGCGCGCCGAACGGAGACCCCGCCTCCTGTAGCAGACTCAACCACACCGCGGGCTTCCAAAGCCTTAACCGCCTCCCGCACAACAGTACGGCTCACGCCGAACGCCTCCGACAGCTCGCGCTCTGGCGGCAATCGGTAACCAGGCTTCCACGCTCCGGACGAAATAAGTTCTAATACTTTCTCAACCACTCGCTCATAGAGTCGTTGTTCTCGCTCTAAAGGAGCGATTGCAGCCGATTCAAGCGTGGAATTATCAGTAATTTGATTATCTGGCATGTAAACAAACCTCGAAATAAGCTTGATTTCAGGCGAGTGTATGATGGTATTCCATATGATGGCATACTGTACTACAGTCAACTTATTTTGTCAATATAGATCTAAATTATCATAATTTCCTGATGGTTTGGGATTAAGAGCATTAGATCAAGGTACTGAAGTTCGGGTACCGGCCGTGCTGGCTACTCAATCACATTTGGTTCAAATGGAAAGTTTTTGATACAGCGAATTTTTGATCAGTTTGCACCCCATGGAGGCACGCGGGCCTGGCCCCCTCAGGACCGTAGGTTGAGACAATCATGTGCAGTTCACAAAGTTATCTCTTTTATCCTCTGAAGCCATACAGACACGTGCCACACCGAATAAATGGCATTTGCCAGCCGGAGCATGAACACACGAGGTTGCCTCCCTTTGACTAACCAAATGGCTCAACGACACCCGCACCAGACTTTGCCCTGCTTCACCCAGCTTGCAGCAGTTTGAGTTCTCTTTTATGGTCAACAAATCGTGTGCATGACCTGTCTGTCGCTAAGGTATTTCAAAATACTCAATTTTCGGTGACGAATCCAAGGAGGAACAAACCATGAGGTCTACAATATGGCGTCTATTTCTTATTTGGCTCACTCCAGACCTCACGGTTCGTTTTATGGGCAAGCCATGAGGTCTATGATCTTTGTGGGAACAGCTAAACTGATGATCTCACGGATAAGAGCCTTGAGGACCACGGTTTCAACCCCCCTAATTCACAGCCTATCTAAGTCCACATGGCTTAGTGGTTTTTCATAGCCGTGAGGTCAACCTTTTTGGGTAGCCATGTGGACTGGGATGAGCTCTAAACGATCCTCTGTTGGGTCGAAAATTGAATTCCGAGTATGTCAATCATATCACTTTTTGATATTTGACGGTCCATCGTATATATTACTGGATGTCAAGAAACGTTGTCAAGCATTTCTTTCCACAGCGAACTCAATCTTAATCGAGCTGCCCACTGCTCAATATAGTTCATATCAAGCTCGTTTTTCTTTGACTTTTCCACAAATGAGGGAAGATCATCCACGGTCTTCAAGTGATCTGCATCGGTGCCCCAGGGCAAATCCCATCCTGCGGCATCGACGGCGCGCTTCGCGTCATCCATAACTTGCTGCGGAGTGCGTCCAGTACGCGTGTTCTCGCGGACCGATTGCTGGGCAAAGATCGGCGCGAATTTCGTTCCGCGCACGGCAGCGATATGACCCGGTGTCGCAAGTCCTAGCCGGTCACCGAAGCCGAAAGTTGAAGTAAGAGAAAGAGGTGTGAGCATTTTGATTTTTAACTCTCAGATGAATGCATCAACGAGCAGGATTGAGAAGAACATGAATACGCCCTCAAAGACAGGATTCTCTTTAATACCAGTTCTCGATTAGACAGGCAGGGTAACCCGTTCGATGGTGTGCAAACGGTAGAGAAAATCCAACGCCCCTTGCTTGCATCAGGTAATGGCAATCGGATTCACCCAGGATCCCGTCGCGCCATAAATACGCAGTGGGGCAATGATTAACAGGAATTCGTAGGCTTTTTCTGCGGCAAGCATTTCCAGGAACATATTCTCTACCAAGGTAACACCGTTGTGCACAAGCAGAAAACGATGCACGCGATGATCCAGGGGCGGCAGCGCTTCTACGGTCATGTTGTCTGCGCCGACCAGATTCACTCCCGCCTCAATGAGACATTGTGCTACAGGCAGCCCGGGCCCGGCGATGGCGTCCAGATAAGCCGGGTTGCCCTCTCGGAAGTGCTTGTAATAGCCCGTGCGAAAAATAACCGCTGTCTCAGGTGTGATCTTTACATTTTCCCAATCCAGGGTCGCTTGCAGGTCTTCGACGGTAATCTCATACGCATCGGGCAGCACGTCCACTCCTTTATATCCCGCTACGTCCACTAGAATGCCACGCTGGATAATGGGGATCATATCGCCTGCGCTCAGGTGGAGCTGGCCCTGATAGGAAACCGTGTCTTTCGCTGCCACTGTTTTCCCTTTGCCTGCATACAGGCGTACCTCTCCTCCTGGCTGCGGGTTGCCGAGAGCATCCTGGTGCTCACCGATGTGACAGAGCGCATCGATATGGGTCGCCGTATGGACCGGCATGGTAATGGTCTCGGCAGCGGCAGAAGCCGGCGCAATAGCCTCCAGGTCCCCATGCCGCAAACGCGGTGTAAGTGTGAAAGGCACCATCGCTCCGGGTCTAGGCAACCCTTCAAAATGAGGGATCCCCAAGCTATACACTGTGCCAGTCTTAATCAGGCTTAGTAATTCAGGAGTCATACGCGGGACAGGCAACGCCCCATAGGGAGTCATTCTTCCGGGTTCAACTTGGGCTGCATCCATACATTGTGTCCTTTTCTTCTGGGGTTCCATTTTGCTTGAAAACCTACTTCTCAAATTGCAGGTATCGGTCAAGAGCCAGCGCCAGCACGATAATGATTCACTGCCGGGGGAATCGCTCGCTGCGCAATGGCCTGAGTTGCAGAGACCTCCGGGTTGAGCAGCACCGCCGTAGCGCACTTGGCCAGCAAACTCGTGACACCCACCTTGAAACGCGACAACTCTTCGTCAGCCTGGAAGGTGGGGTTCGCTCTGCGCAGATTCTGACGGTGGTCTAAGGCAAGCGCGGTGATTGTGCCTCGCCGCGAGGAGATCTGCTGCAAGCCGCGCAGCTTCCCAATAGTGATTTGCCTCATGTCCTCAAGCCTGCCTCAAACCGTGTAGTGCTTGAACTGCGGCAAATAATCCTGGTGCTGGGCAAAAAGCTCGTTGGTCATCTGGCGGATCTCGGCCAAAGAGAGCACCGCCGAGGTCAATGGATCATGAGCGATGGCGCGATAGATGGCCACCGGATCGCCGGCCAGCGAGCCCTCGATGGCAAGCTCCTCGATGCCGCTGGATAGGCCGGTCAGCAGTGCGCACTCCGGTGGCAACGCGCCCACATGGATCGGATGGAAGCCAGCCTTGTCCACCACGACCGGCACCTCCACACACGCACCTTCGGGCAGGTTGGTGATGAGATGCGTATTGCGCACATTGCCATTGAACTTGAACATCTCCCCGCCTTGCAGGGCATTGATGATATAGGACGCGTATTCGTATTCGCGCTCGAGGTCTTCGCCGGTGAGAGGCTGCTCGAGCCGTTCCTTCACCTGATCCTGCCAGGTTGCTTCGTTATGCTGATATTCCTTCAAGATATATGCGTACTCACCGGGATTCCAGTTCGTGCCGTGCGTGCAGTACTGCTCGATCAGGTCCGGGCGCTTGCGGAACCACGGGTTGTACTCAGAGTTGTGCCCGCTCGACTCCGTCACATATTTGCCAAGCGCCAGGTACATTTCATTGCGCACCGGCTCAGCATGATAGATCTCGGGCCGCTCGGTGATGGCTTTATGGATAAGTGGGTACGCGTCCTTGCCGTTCCACTTGTACTCGAGGTACCAAGCCTGGTGATTGATACCTGCACACACATACTCAATCTCGTCGAAGGGTGCGCCGATCCACTCCGCCAGCATCATGGCCGTCCCCTGCACCGAATGGCATAGCCCGGTAACTGGGATGAACGTCTGGCGTTGTAATGCCGCACACAGCATCGCCATTGGGTTGGTGTAGTTGAGCAAGACCGCGTCCGGACAATATTTCTCCATGTCACAGACGATCTCCATCATCGGGTTGATCGTGCGCAAGAAGCGGAAGATGCCACTTGGCCCGCGCGTATCGCCAACGTTAATATCCACACCATATTTCTTCGGGATCTCGATGTCATGCCGCCAGACTTCTGTGCTGCCGGCAAGGATCGTGGTCAAGACCACGTCTGCATCCTTGAGTGCCTTGGCCCTGTCGAGGGTGGCTTCCACCTTGGCAGGGCGGTTCCCGGCGGCGATCAGTTTCTCGATCCCGCGCTTTGCCCATTCGAGCCGGCCTTCATGGATGTCCATAAGGGAAATGGTTGCATCCTCCAGAAGAGGAAATGTAAGGATGTCGCGTACAAGCTCACTTGTGAAGCCCAAGCTTCCGGCGCCAATGAAGGTAATTTTGGTCATAAGATCTCCTTTATACGTACTGTTTTCTTTTCAAAGTGATTGAGCCGTCTGCATTTAGCACTTCGCGGCAGGTCCAGCAAATGGGATGATGCACGCCTTTGACGATCAGCTCTGCCTTCAGGTGCGGGCCTTCCCAGACGCGCTCGGCCGGTAGCTCCAACTTTACGAGCCGCACCACGCCCGGGACGCCGCTGATGCCGCCGTTGGCTAGCCCTAGGATCAAGCTCAGGTTAGGCAGCTCGCCGTAGGTCCAAATCCAGGCCGGGCGCAGGCGATAACCGATGACACGTTCGAATCTTCAAAGAAAATTTCGGAAGTCTTTGCTTTAATATTCATGGTTTGAAGCCGCCAAAAAAAGATTTCCAAAGTCTATATGGTGGCTGGGAACTTAATAATGATCTTTGTCCCACAATTAACTTGGCTAGAAACCGATAAGTTCCCCTCTGGGAAAGCGATTCGGAGTCGCTCGCGAACGTTGGTGAGGCCAAGACCTTTCTTTTCATCTAACGCTTGGAAATCAAAACCTTGTCCATCATCCTGGATAATGATACAGACACACGGTTTACTGTCCTGCTGAAAAAGATCTACATCAACAGTCATCGTACAAGGCCGGCCTGCTGGCTCTATGCCATGGATCATGGCATTCTCTACCAAAGGTTGCAACAGGAGCTTTGGAATTTTTATTTCCTTCGCGTATTGGTCGCATCGAATTTGGCTAGTCAAGCGGTCGCGAAACCGCAACGACTGTAATTCGCAATAACGCTGAATAAAAGTGATCTCCTCATTGAGCGCAACCCAATCTTCTCCTTCTAAAATGTAATGGAGCATCCCACTTAAAGCCAAGATCGCTTTTTCCAGGCCAACCATGTCATTCAAACGGTTCAGGCCAAGAAAGCTATTTAGTGTATTGTAGATGAAATGCGGCTGGATCTGCGATTGTAGCGCCCGGTATTCCGCGTTGCGCTGATTAATCACAGCTTTGTACTCACGTTCGATCAACTCATTGAGCCGTTCAATCATATTGTTTAGTGCTTTTCCTAATTCCGCGATTTCACCGTGATTTCCTGACACTTTGAAGCGTGCTCCAAGATTGCCTGTTTGTACCTGTTTCATGACGGTGATCATCTCTTGAAAGGGGCGTCCTACCCAGCGCGAGAGGATGAAGAAAAGCAGGGACGTCAGAGCTAATCCACTCACTGCAAATAGAATTCCTGTTATATAAATCCAACGTGTCTTGGCTACCACCTCCGCGTTAGACAGAAATACCACCAATCTCCATCCCGCGGGCGAAATCACTGTCGAGACAGGAACATAAGAATCACCACCAGTTTCCACGGTGGATCCATTATCAAAGTTCAGGTTTTGAAGATTTCCAGATAGCGGCCTGCTGGAATACAACAGTTTATTCTGATCATCAAATACACAAACAATGGAGCTGACATTGAACTGGATATCGTTGATGATGCGCGCAAGAACGACCGTATCTGCATCGGCCATAATCACGCCAAGGAGTTGACGTGTATCCGGGTCTTTGATCAACCGGGCAACCGAGAAAACCTGTCGGCCGGAGGCGTTGCTCAAATAGTCTTGTGGATGTGAGCTGATGAAGACGACATCCCCATCAGCCTGCACGGCTTTCCGATACCAATCCTGCTGAGTGTAGGGATAATCGGCAACAGTCTCATCAAAGGCGTCCCCAACGGCGGCGATGTACGCTGTCCCGTCGGGGGTGATTAAAATCGTGGCGAGAATATCGGTGCGCGAGTTTTGCAAGAAAAATGGTAGTGTCGTCTTAAGCGCCCGGTCAGCCAATAATTTGGTATAGTCGTCCGCCTGGCTATAATTGGGGCTTGCCTTTAATTGCATCGCCTGCATTACATTGTCATTCAAGTAGGGGGTGATGGTCAATCGGTTAAGATCATCCAGATACGTCTCGATATTCTTGGCGATGGAAGTGAGAGTACCTTCTGTTAGAGTCCGAGTTTCCTTTGATAGGGATTGTTGGAAATAATATGGCATGGCAAAGATCATGATCGCCGCCGGAACCAGGAAGATGATCAAGTAAAAGATCATCAAGCGAAAGCGTAGAGAAGAGGCGAATTGCATAGGAACATCTCACCTTCAGGTTAAAAGTTTACTGGCTGAACATACAGGACGGTCACTCTATTGCCAATCATAAACCTCCTTACTGAGTATTGAAAATTGAATGTCTCAACTTCGGTTTCAAAACACCCGAAAATAAGCATAATTTTGGGCATCTGCTCCTGGCTTTTCGGACTTTCTTTTTCAAAAATCAGTAGGTAATGTAGACAATACACTTTGATTGTGAGAGTGCCTAAGATACAAACCATATTATGTCGTTGCGAGGGCATTAGTCCGAAGCAATCTCCAAATAAACCAAGATTGCTTCGTCGGCAGGCTTCGCGCACCTCCTCGCAATGATATGTTTCTTTTGTCTTAACCCTTCACCGCGCCTTCTGCCAGACCGCTGACGAAGTATTTCTGCAAGAACAGATAGATGACTGCCATCGGTATCATACTTAGCAAGCTGCCAGCAGCAGCCAAAGGCAGATCATTTTGAAATTGGGAGAAGAATTGGGAAAGGACCAATGGAACTGTTTGCACCGATCTTTTTTGAAGGAGGAAAAGAGAAAAACGATAATCATTCCAGACTCCAAGCATGATGATAATGATCACACTAGCGGTTACTGGTTTGAGTAGTGGAAAAATGATACGGAAAAAGATTTCATAACGGTTACAACCATCGATCAAAGCCGCTTCATCTAATTCTCTTGGAATCGTCCGAATAAAGCCTGTGTATAAAAAAATGACAGTGGGTAGAAAAAAAGTAGTGAGCACCAATACCATTGCCCAATAGGTACTGATCCCATGAAGATCCACGACCAGTTTATATAACGGCACGAGGACGGTCAGCGCAGGAACGATAAGCGTTGCCACGGACAACGTATAGATGGCATTATTCCAGCGAGTTGGGAAACGCGCCAACGGATAGGCTGCTAGAACACCTACAAAAATCACCAGGGCAACGGTACAAACGGTAATAATCAAATCATTCAAGAGTGCTACGCCCAGGTTAGACTGAGTCCAGACGTTCGTAAAATTTTCTAAATATAAGTAATCAGGGGGAATCCATTTTGAGTTGGTATCTTGCCGTGTTTTAAAGGCAAGATTAATCAATATATAGAAAGGGATCAGATGGACGACGGATATGAGAAACGCAGTTAGGTAACTTAGCGTCTTCTTCATAAATCTACCTCTTTCCTGCGTAGGAACCTCAAGGAACTTATACCAAAGAAACTAATGATGACAAACATCAGATTTCCTAATGCAGAAGCAAAACCTGCGTTTTGGCCGGCAAAAAACAGATCAGACATCATGGTAGACAACGAATGGGAGGCATAGCCAGGGCCTCCGTTCGTCATCGATATGATTACATCGAACAACTTTAAGCCTTCGATAATGTTGAGCACAACACTGACGGTGATGGCTGGCATCAACAGGGGCAACGTAATGTGAAGAAATTTATAGAATCCGGAGGCGCCGTCTATCTCAGCCGCCTCAAGATATTCCTTCGGGATCGCTTGTAACCCTGCCAGATAGATCACCATGGATACTCCCATATATTGAAATGTATTCACCAATGTTATTAGCCAAACTGCCCGAGGACCATTTCCTAGCCAATCGATGCGCTCTTTTCCCAGAGCGAGCAGGATATCATTTAGCGCGCCACCGTCGTATTGAAAAATAAAATAAAAAACATATCCCATGATAATAGGGGCAACGATCACTGGAAAATAGACGATCGTTCGAACTATTCCTCTGCCTTTGAGATTTGTATTTAAAAACACGGCATAGGCAAGGCCCAAAATATTTTGGAACAATGTGCTGCCTAGGCCATATATGAGCGTATTTATAATCACCTTGTAGGTCCTTATATCAGTAAACATATACTGATAATTTTCAAGCCCTACAAAAGAATAATGGGGAGAGTATCCATTCCAATTCGTAAAGGAAATCTGGATTCCCTGAATAACTGGATAGTAAATAAAAATGCCGAATAGAAGCAGTGCGGGAATGTACATGAGATTCAAAGATACAGGAGAATCAAAAAACTTTTTTAGTTGATTTCCCATTGTTCTCCCTTTGTCCATGTTGTTTTCCGAAGATCGAAGGATATCCATCTTAAGCTATCCATGCTGAGAGCGGCACATGAATCTGCGCCGCTCTCCATGTGTTCAGACCGGGTAAATTGAGAATCCAGAAGGGGGTGTGGATCTACTGCGAAGCGCGCAGCCTCTCATACTCCTTGGCAATATTGTCTGTCGCTTGTTCCGGTGTTGCGCCACGCGCCAGAACATCCTGGCCGTTTTTACACAGCACATCCCACATACCATTGGGTAAGTATATACGATCAAAGTAAGTGAACGTGCGCAGATCGGCATATTGATCGTAGTACTTTGTCAGATAGCCAGCGTCCACCTCAACACCGGATAATCCCGCGGGAACTTTGTTTGATTCGGCTACGACCTTCACGTTTTCAGGCTGGGCAAAGAAGTTTACAAATCTAATGGCAGCATCAACGTTCTGGGAGTCTTTCCAGACACCCCATGTGGTCAGTTCGCCGCCTGCGAAGGTAGGCTCGTCGCCTTCCACTAATGAGGGAATGGGCATGATGCCACAGTTGAAGTCTGGATTCGTCTTGAGCGCCTCTTCACAGATAAAGGGACCATAGAACCCAAAAGCAGCCTTACCTTCTGCCAGCGCGGCAGCAGAATCGGTGTACTTAGCTGTTAACGCGTCTTCATTCAAGTAGCCATTCGTTTTAAGATCGAGCAGATTCTGTGAGAGGACCGTGTATTTACTCCAATCATACGTCCCATCGAGGAGGGCTTGTTCATCATTTGGGGTGGGACTGATCGCCAAGGCAGTAGAGAAGAAGTCATAAAACTGACCGACGGGCCACGAATCAGCACCACCCATGTGAACACAGGTGACTTGGCTCTCACTTTGTGTCTTAATCGTTTCGCAAGCGGCCATGAAATCTGTCCAGGTGAGGGGGACCTCAACACCATACTGTTCGAGGATATCTGCATTAAATACGGGACCAGTCTTCTCCTGGTCGATAGGCAAAACATAGACTTTCCCTGAATCATCGGTCACGGCAGGTTGGATCGCCGGATCCAGTTGCGTTGCCCAAGGCTGGTCGCTCAGGTCCAGCAGGAACTCTCCATAGCGAATTTTCGCCCAGCCGTGGGTTGCAAACACATCGGGCATATCATTCGCGGCCATCTTGATCTTCATCAGCTTTTCGTAATCTGCCCCAGGTGCTGAGATTTCAACTTTGATGTCTGGGTTTTCTTGTTCGAATTTTCGGGCAAGCTGCTCCAGTAACTCAGCCTGCGTACCAATGCGGTTAGCCAGGACTGAGATGGTGACAGGCTCACCAGCAGGCGCTTCCGTTGCTCCCGATGCTTCCGTCGCGGCGGGAGCTTCTGTGGATGCAGGAGCCTCTGTTGCAGCCGGCGTTGCCTGCGTAGCAGGTGCACCACAAGCTGTCAGCGCGAAAAAGAGGATGAGCACAAGGCTCAATAAGGTGTACAGTTTGCGAAACATATTCTTCTCCTTTTTAGAATAAGAGACATCAGATCCTCGACGCGACAATTGTTGGTATAAACGGCAATCGTTTAAGTTTGCGATCCTCCTTATCGAGTATTTATGAGCCATTTGAGTTTGTTACCCAAACGGGCTTTTATCGTAGACGCATCCAGTTTCATATTAGCACGCCAGCTATTTTTGACAATGTCCTAGAACTACACTTGATGTGCTCATTTCTCCACTGCAAATATTCGGGAGGATTCAAATCAAGAAGAAAGCGAGTGGCTCTTGATAGCACTCGCTTTCTTCTGTCGTCAGCCTATATTGAGCTGCCACTGTCAATTGTTCGTCTAACGAACCTTATGTCTATCACGATATTCTGAAGGAAGACATCCATGATGTTCCGCAAAAAGCCTGGCAAAGTGACGCGGACTGAGATATCCGACTTGTTCCGCAACTTGATGAACCTGGATGTTGGGATCTGTTAATAATTCCTTCGCCTTGAGCATACGGATCTTTTTCAAATACGTCATGAAATTAATCCCGGTCTTTTTGTGAAATAAGGTGCTTAGATAATTGGGTGTGATGTTTAGCTGTTCGGCAATCTGTCCAATTCCAATGTTCGTCATAAAGTTCTCATGCATAAAAGCAATTACCTGATCCACAATATCCGTGTTTTGAAACTCCTCTTTGGGCAGCGGGGCTGGGAATAACACGTCATACTGTTCAAGCACTTGCACCCATTCTTTAGGGCTTTGACCCGCGGTAAGTTGACTTCCAAGTGATTGGTTGAGGAAGGTAATCATATTTTCTCTTTGACGATCAGAAATTTTGAAAATATCTCTCTGAAAAGTTTTCTTGAGGCGTTCTAGAGATTTGATATAGTTGAGTTGATTTCTATCGCGATAACTGCGGCAAAGGGATAGTATTTGGATAGCAAGCTCCTTCTGATCTGGATTTTTGGCGTGTTCACTTAGGCTATTTCCATCCAAAAGTCTTCCAATCCCAAAGATGACACGTAAGGGAGCGAGTTCTTGCAGACTCTCAAGCTGAGTTAGGAAAGCTTGATATGTGAAAGATTCTTTCGTCTTAATGACGGTGATTGCCATATCCTCCCCACTTATATTTCGAACTTGGTTTTCCAATGCTCTAAAGTATTTTTGAACACTATGTTGAGCATGCTCATCCTGCCTGGATTCCCAAGCCCCCACGGTCGCAAGTTCTCCATTGGGCAGTACAATTAATGCAAGCCTATTGTGATGATCCAGATTTTCATTGATTATTCTTTGTATATTACGGCAGAATGCAAACTGTCGTTCCGCTCTTACTTTTTCCGCAAGATAACTATCGAAATAAAAAATTGCATTAGCAAAATGTGCTCTTCTGACGAAACTCTCTGATCCTTCGAATTCCAAAGATGTCAATCCATAGAGCAGCGCCATCATTTCTCTTTCAAGCTGATTGTTTTGAGCGATCTTTTGCTTCTTACCCTCTTCGGCGAAGTCATCGAGGATTTTCTTCAATTCTGCAGGACTGATTGGCTTCAACAAGTAACCAGATACTCCCAATCGAATTGCCTCATGGGCATAATCAAACTCTGGAAAACCTGTCAAAATAAACCATTTCGTTAGGGGTGATAACGGCTTAGCAACCTTGATGGCTTCCAGCCCATTGAGTCCAGGCATCCGAATATCTACAAACGCTACATCGGGAAGATCCTGTCTAACCAGATTGACCATTTGTTCTCCTGTTGTTGCTTCTTGAAGAGAATGGATAGGCAAAGATAACTCCCCCAGCATACTGATTAGGCTTGCTCTTACAAGATATTCATCATCGGCAATTAGGATTCTCATATCTATAGGCTTTACCCAAACATATATTGACAAATTAATATTGTGGTAATACAGTATATCATCGCAAGTATGCCATCCGAGTGCTGAAGCATGGGTACAAGTGTCGTCTCCACAAACCCAAAGGACGCCGAGCCATTTATCGCGGCGAAGTGGTGGAAGCACCGGAGCAGATCTGCTGGAAGGGATCAGAGTGCTAGAGCGCTGCGGAGAACTGCAGCTAGCGCCAGAGACCAAGAGCTTGCTGTTGCAAATCAGCCGTTCGAGTATTGACCGTTATCTGACACCGGTGCGCTTCCCCAACCGCATGGGCGCAGCACGACCAAGCCCGGCGACCTGCTCAAAAAGCAGATTCCCATTCGCACGTTTGCCGATTGGACCGAGGACAAGCCAGGCTTTTTCCTGATTCTGATGAAAAGGATTGTCGGAATTCAAAATCGATTACCAATAAGGCAAACACTGGGACTCACGGATAAGAGCCATGTGGACTACAGTTTCAAGCCCCCTGATTCACAGCCTATTTAAGTCCACATGGCTAGCCATTTAGGCTAGCCATGTGGACTCCAGTCGGGGTGCCGAGATTTGAACTCGGGACCTCACGGACCCGAACCGTGCGCTCTACCGGTCTGAGCCACACCCCGTCATGAAAAGCGTGCGAATTATACCATCCCCGATTGTTTTGGCAAGCACCACGAATTGCATCACGGAAAATGTTACCCTGGGGAGTATCGTTGCATCAGGAAAAATGTTACTTTCCGATAGGCGAAAACGCCGGTCGGAGGAGCGACATGATGAGCCTAAACAGCAAGCGCGAG
>Ga0209820_1000263_pt1 | contig 13007 bp, 21 predicted proteins | sample PPLLak21cMay2015_FD_187254 | JGI IMG/M metagenome (GOLD analysis project Ga0209820, IMG submission 187254) | Freshwater sediment microbial communities from Prairie Pothole Lake near Jamestown, North Dakota, USA - PPLs Lake P7 Core (1) Depth... | ecosystem: Environmental > Aquatic > Freshwater >...
TTAAGGTTTCTGTAGTTACTTTTTGTTTGAATTTTTGCGTACATATTTGAGTTTTTTGTGTGATTAATAACTATATAACGGTGTAAAATTACAAATAGTTTCTTTAATGCAAGTTAAAAAAACTTAAAATATACATAACTCATTGATAATCTAAGTAAAGAAAATTTATTCAGCTAGTAAAAAAAAGTTCTTTTTATGCTGTTTTGGGTTCATTTTAAGGTCAATTTCTATTCCTAAAAACTCGCAAATAGTCAAAGTATCTTGTAAACTAATGTTGACTTCTCCATATAGATAGCGGTGTGTAGTCGGCTCTGATTTTCCTATGAGTTTAGCTAGCTGAGCTACGGTATAGCCTTGTTTTTGGCGCTCTTTTAATATTGTTTCTAGTATCATTTATTGTTTATATATTCGTTAATAGTGTTTTGAAAATCACTAAATGTATAGCAGATAGTGTATTTATAATTAAATATTTTGCATTTGCGCTCGAATAACTTTTGCGTATCTGACTGCCGACCTTTCTCGTATTTCATTTCAATAAATAGTCCGTTATGCTCTTTATTCCCATACATTAGAAACAAATCTGCAACGCCTGACATAGTGCCTTCAGCTTTTAATATTTTTGCCTCTATCAAAGTTCTGCGACCTCCGTTGGGAATTGAGAATAAAATGTGCATTGGATATTGCAACTTAAACCAATTTACACAGGCTATCTGTAATTTACTTTCATTGTGCTTCATTTGTCTAATCTATTAAATGAATATCCGTTTTCTTTTGCCCATAGCGGCTCTAATTCTATTTTACTATGGCATTCTCTGCATACTCCTAAAAAGTATCTAGTATCGGTCAATAGTTTACCTATTCTGCCTTTTTTATGATGTACTTCCGTTGGCAATTCTTTGCAGCTATTAACTTGACAAAACATTAATGATTGTAAAAATACTTTCCTAACTTTCAAATACTCTTTATTCTCAAACTTTCGCTTATCACTTACTTTTTTAATAGGCTCAGGTATTTCAAACCATGAATAAAAACACTTGCAGCCGCTTGTACCTAATCCGTATTTTGAAAAATAGACTTTCATACCACCACGCTCTGCATATTGCAATTGATTGCCGCAGCCTTTGCCCTTAGCTTTTCCAGTTCCTTTGCAGATTTTCACAATATTATTTTATAAACCTATTTTTTTCTTGTCTTATCTGCCAATACAGCTGGGTAAATAAGGTCATTATACGTCTATTAGAGTTCGCTAGTGTCTTTGTTTCTGGATTCATGTCTTGTTCGTCTATTATGTTATTAACAGCGTCAAAGTCGGTATCATTAAGTAGCTTTATTTGCTCGATTATTTCTTTTATTTTTAAGTCCATTGTTTAGTTTTTAATCAATTTTTAATCCTTCATCGTTTAGAAGTTCATGTAGTTTTTCTCGCGCCTCTTCTATAGCTTTGTAGGCGTCATCTGATAATTCACCGTACTTTATTTTTGTTCTAAGGTATTCACTATAATCCGAAACTATATTATACCATTTGCCAGCATTAATACATAACTCTAGTTCGTGCTGTTCCTCAATACTATTAAATTCAATTGTTACTTTTGCCATCTTTCATTAGTTCTTTAATGTCTCCAATTGTATAAACTCCCTGCTGACTATTATCTAAGGCATATACTTTTGTTTCATTAGGCAAAGATTTAGCTAAATCATTTAGCCACCTACTATTGTTCATAGTTCTAAAAAATACTTTCTCAAATATATCTGGGTTGATGTAGTAGTATATTCCATCTGCATCTCCTAGCTCTATATCAATAGGTTCTTTTGGTATTCCGAATGTTGTACTCATAATTTTTCTGATTTATAAGTTTGGTTGTAATATTGTTCTGCTGTTTCATTCTTTTTATTTGCACCGTCTATATATCCACAATCGTGAGCATCTATAATCTGCTCCCTTTCCATTTGTTTTGCTAATTCAAATATCTTATAATTCTCACCTTTCAAACTAACTTCATTTTCAGTTATAAGTTTATGAATTAACCATTGTACTGCTGTGACTTCTTTCATTGTGATTAATTTTTGCAAAGTTAGTGTTTTCTTTATTTGTTGTAAGTTAAAAATACTAAATGCTTTAATCGTTAAATGGATTGCTAGGTGTTAAATCTATTTCGTTTACTCTCAAAATTGTAGCTAATGAATCTAATCCACTAAACTTAAATCTCCTAGACTTCCAATCATATTCAAATAATGAAGTGCCTTTTTTGCCTACCTGCTTTTGTCTTTTAATCTTTAAGGCTTTAAATTCACATTGAGCGTTGCTAGGGTCTGAACTTGCAAGCGGTCTATGATATACATAAATATTATCCATCTTATTATTCCACATTGCACCGCCTGCTAAATCGTAAACGTCAGGACATGGATAGTCATTTGCTCCATACTTTTGCATTGCTTTAGGGTGTGCAACTATTAAACCGAATACATTGTTTTGAACGCTGAATTTTTTATACTTAGATAAAAACTCAGATAAGTATCTATCATCTCTGCCATTCTTAGAATCATAGTCATTATGCAATTGATTAAATGGGTCAATCACCACACCGTCTATTTTTTCCTTTATAATCAATTCTAAAAAACGCTCTTGTATGTATTCAGGCGTTGGGTCATTGTCAATTGGATATACATTAAAAAAATGTTTACTTACTAAATCATAGGCATTCTCATAAGTGTAACGACCTACTCTATTTGTATTCTCAGGCTTAGTGCTTGCGCCTACTAATATCTCCACAAAGTCATCATAAAACTCCTCTGCAGGCTGATTCTCTGGACTGAATATTGCAAACTTTTCTTTGAATACAATTGCACGAATCAAAAGTATGTACATTAACATAGTAGTTTTTCCCATATTACCATGACCTGTAAACAAAGTTATTTCACCTCGTTTCATTTTGTACCGTTCGTCAATCTCTGCTATTCCAATAGGGTCAAGTTTCTCATATCCTTTGTCGTATAAGTCCATTGCTTTGTCTTTAACGTCAATTCCATATATTACGTCTTTAGGCTTAATAGATAAGTCATAGATACTTAAATCAATCTCTATTTCTTTTTTGCTTACCTTATCAATTAGTATTGTATTTTCAAATTGAGCGTTCCCAAACTTATTACATTTATAGGCTGACCTAATTGCTTGCCTTGCCTCCGTATCTGTAAAATCCGAACCTGTACTAACTTGGCTTAATATTAAACTCTCGGCAGATTCTTGATGTATTCCAAAACGTGAACAAGCTCCAGCTAGTTTGAATATAAATAAATTACGCTCACCACTTCTAAACGCATCGCCTTTATTAGTTAGCCATTTCATTATATTATTGAATGTCTCATTTTCACTATCTATTCCTTTTGTCTGCTCTATACGCTCAACTTTTTTAATAGTCTTGAATATTTGAGCATCTCGATTAATGTATATCTCAGGGTCATAACTTTCATAACATACCCTAGATTCATTAACTCCAGACTTATCAACGATTGGGAATATATCTGCAATAGCTCCAAAGTGTTCACGATGTTTTTTTGGATTAGCAATTCTAAATAATGCTTTCAAACCATCTCCACTTGGTGAAACCCAGCAAGCATAGCAATAAGTACTAGATATTATTTCAGTTTGAAAGTCTCTAAGGTTTTCTAACTTATCAAAATCCAATACTATAAATCCAGAATTTTGAATGCAAGTTGTATCTGTTCTATCTCCGTACTTCCCACTAAAAACCACACAAGGTAAGTCACGTTTTAGCTTATCTCGCTTTTCCTTGTCTAAGGTTGCACGAATAGCCTCAACTTTTTCTTTTGACTTGCCACTGTCTATCCTCTCTAATAACTTATCAATAGATAAATAGTGTGGATTCTTAGTGTCGTAAATGTTTTTATAAATTGTTGCTATCATTCTGGGAGTAAATATTTAGAATCGTATTTGTTTTGACGTACTACGTCGTTATGTTCTTTGTGTGTTCTTAAATCTTGTTTTATCATGCTCATCGAACTATTAAACCAGCTTTCTAATTTAGGGTCAGTGTGATTAAATTTAGGTTTTTTGTCGATAGCGTCAAATACCCAACGTCGCAAAGTTAAATTATGATTTTTATATTCTTTGAATTGTTTTGGCTTTTCTAATCCCCAATCAGATAGGAAGTCAATAGCTTGGTCTGTTTTTTCTTTTGAATAGTCTTGACAAAGTTTTTGATATTCAGATTCAGATAAAACTATGTTTGAATTTTTACCTAGATTATTATTTATATTTTCATTATAATTATCATTAACATTGTTATTTACATTGTTATTAGCTTCAACTTTGCTTATTTTTTGCTTTTGTTTTGCTTCTGTTTTGCTTTTTTCTGGCTTAGATTTAGGTTTAGTTCCGTTCTCAAAACGCTTCTTATTAGCTTCTAATTGAGGCTTTATAAGTGTAAAGATAGTTTTGGATAAACCGCTCAATTCTATTTCATTAAAGTTAAATGAATACTCAAAAATAGCAGTGTAAACTTCCAATTTATTAAGGTCTGGAAGTTCGTTTATAGCCTCATAAAAGCTACGGTAAAAAATACTAGAATCTCTCATAATGTCGATTTTTAAAAAAGTAGGGCACGTTTGGAGAATCGACTAACCCACTATTGAAAATAGCGTTTGCAGTGCCCTGTATTGAAAATAAATTATTTATTGTCATTGTGTCGATTTGGTGCAAATATAATACTTATTTTTTAAATTGTTGGTTTATTTTTGATAGCCATTGCTCATATAATTGTTTTGCTACTTGTGCAGTCATTACAGGTGGAACACTCATTCCTATTAAATAATGTGGTTTTACTTTTATGAAATTATAATCCTGAGGAAAACTACCTATGCATTTAGATTCAAAATCGCTAGTATATCTAGGCTCATCATATAAGCAATAGCAATCTTTTTTAGTTGTTAAAGTTCCACAAACTTTATGTGTATATAAAAAATTTGTACCAAAACCTGTATTCTCTTTACCTCTCTCTCTCTCATTTATATTTGCAAATGAAGCATCTCCATTTTCTCTTTTTTCCCATAGTGATTTATAGAGACCCGATAATTTATAATCACTATTATTATTTTCTTTAAATTCACTAAAAATTATTGGATTCTCTTTGAACTCCATTTCAATATAAGGTAAAGTATCAAATAGTGTCATTTGTCTTAAAAAAGGCTTTGCAAGGTCTTTGCGCAAACAGATAAAAAATACTCGTTCACGTCTTTGAGGTACACCCATTTTTGAGGCGTTTAATAAAAAATGCTGACAATAATATCCTGCTTTATCAAATCTATCGTAAATTTCAGTTACATATCTTATTGCGTTTCCAAGTAACAATCCTTTTACATTTTCAGCTACAACTACTTTGGGTTGCAATTCTTTTGCTAAATCAATGAAATCAAAAAACAAAGTATCTAAAACCTGGTACTCTTGACCTTCTCTAAATTTCTTTTCTTTGCCCCAATCCTTTTCACGATTTCCAGCCATTGAAAATGAACTGCAAGGAGGTGAACCATCTAAAATATCTAATTCATATAATTCCTTTGGCAAATCTTTTCTTTTTGCAAATGTAGTTATTGATTCTTGAAATGAATATTTAGGATTATGGTTTGCTTTGTAGACTTCAATCATTTTAGGGTCTATGTCATTGTGACCTAATACATCAAACCCAGCTAATTTATAACCCATAGTTGAGCCACCGCCACAAGCAAAACAACTAAATACTTTTCCTTTGTCTTTTGTAAAGTTAGCTTCTTTTAAAGTCCATTTATATGGAAAATTATGCATATCAATTGTTTAATTTTTTTCTTCTATCTCTAAACTTCTTTCAAACTCTAAGCAATCAGATTCCGACATTAATAGCATCGAGTTTACCACGCTCATAATAGCGAATATTTTCTCATTAGATAGGTCTTCAAATACTTCGTCATACTTTATACCTTTCGCTGTAAATTCTCGCTTTATATTCAGTTTAAATGCGTTTATTTGATTACTGATTTCACGAGCTTTTAGAAGGTGGCGTTTGTCTACTAGACTTTTGTCTATATAGTCCACCTCCATTTTGAATATGTCGGCATAGAAAAATAGTTTATAGAATCGAAAAAAGCTATTAGTAAGTAAGTCCATTAGAATAGTTCAGTTTGTTTTTGTGATTAATGTATGCAAATATACAACTATCTATATAGTTGAAAGTTAAAAATATTAAAAATGTAGTGTTTACTAGGCTTTGAGAGCGTTATTTTTGAAAATAAATAGCGTATTTCTGAACCAATGCGCTTTATGTTCAATGATTAATCTAGCTTTTTCGGTGTCTTTTTCTAGTAATTTAAACCCTCGCTTTTCAAATTCAGGTATTATTTCGGCATTGTCTAAGCAATTGACGTGACCGAAACCAGCTTGACCACGAACCGCCCATGACGTGATAAGATATGTTTTTGCATGGTTTGTAATGTTATCTAAATACACTCCCATAAACTCAGCCGGTATATGTTCACCTACTTCTAAACTTATAACTAAATCAGAAGTGAATGCTTTGCTCTTTAAATCCGTAGTTAAATCGCCTTCAATAATATATTCAAACTTAGCTTGTTTAGGTATCGAACCTTCGACTCCTATTGCATTGCTTACAATAGGACTTAATTTTGCAAGATACTCACCTAGTCCACAGCCGAAATCGGTTACTGATTGTATTTTCTTTTTAACGCAAAAGTCATAAATCCATTGACTTAAATTATCCGAATGCACGTGGTGATTGTGCGCAGTTTCACCGTTCCAAAATCCTGTGTTTGCTATTTCTCTCATCTTATTAATTTAGCTAATTGTAATCCATGTTTATAGTTTGCTCTGACAATCTCTTCAGTTTGCAAATAATGGTGACCCCATTTATTCTTTTTATTCTCTTCGGACATTCTATCGGCATTCCTTAAATACTTATCGACTAAAGCTTGTTCATTAATTAAAATCATATGGTATAAATTAACCAATCCTTTCCCATAATTTACAACTCCTTTAGGATTGCAAGTATGGCAGCCAGCATCGTAGTTTATTTCTTTGATATAACTCTTATTAAATAGTATCGACTTATCATACTGCTCTGCTCTGACTCCATGCTTTATATCTGCTAATTCAGTTAAGCCTTCCACGTTGCACATATTGTAGCCAGTGGCTGATATTATTGTCTTTTTATTGTTTTGAAATTCGATTAAATCACTTTCGTTAACATCTACAAATTCGTCACAATCTACGACCATAACCCAGTCAGTGTCGGCTAACTTCCACGCATTGTTTTTAATTGTTAAATAGGCACTATCTGATAGCTTATTATCTGTCGAATAGCTAACTACTTCGCAGGCTAAATCATAGGCTATAAACTCTGTATTGTCGGTGCTTTCATTATCATAAACTACTATTTTGCAATTAGGGAAACGCTTTCTATACCACTTGACAAAGTGAGGCAAAACTAGCTGCTCGTTGTAGCAAATTGTGTAAATCGTTAACATAAATCCAAAGTTTTTATATTTTTATTCTCTATCCATACGCTGAGTAAACGCTCTAAAATAAAAGTGTGCATAGTGTAATAATCCAATCCTGTGACTAGCTTTAATTTGTCAGGTGCAAGTGCTTTATATCCTGAATCTTTCCACGCCGCTTCTTTATACTTTGTTTCGAGTAGCTCAATAGCTTTTATCAATAGTTCTTTATATTCTGTAAACGTGTCCTTTTTAGCTATAAAAAAATTAGAATAGATAGTATGCTTAGGTTCGGTTACTTTAAGCCCTAAATCGGTGCATATATTAGTGAATAGTTCCATAAATCCAGCGTGATTGTTTTCGCTAAATTCTAAGTAAGGTGTCGGCAAAGGTTCGCAAAGATTGATGACATCATACTCAGTATATTTTTTTTCTCTGAGTAGGTTAAATAAAACTCGCTTATTCATTCCTGTCTTTGCTCTAAACTTCCAACTAAAAAAGCCTGTGTATTTGTTTTCTATTGGCGCGTTTAGGATTACATTGTACTCAAATAGATAGGACTTGTCGGCTATTGTGCTGACCTTATTATCTATTCTAGTATATTCAGTATTCTGATTGTCTTTAAAACATATACCAAAGATAGTTATATCATTTAGCTGAATTGGATTATTAAGTGACTGAATGTATTTTATCATTTCAAACTATCTATTATTTGCAATCTTTTTTGAGTTATTTTTTTAATATCATTGCGCTCTATAAACCATTCCACTTGTAAGGCTTGCATATCTGAGTAATAATCGCCAAAGTTTATTAGTCTTTTTACTGTCTTTTCAAAGGTCTTGTCATTTACTTTTATAGCCTTAGTGCGTTCATAGCAGCCTCCGTTAGTAACGCCAACTATTCCCATACTCGCATATTCCAACGCTCTCAAATCACTTTTGCATAGCGTGAAAGTATCGTTAAAACTAGGCAGAAGTCCTATGGTTATATCCTTATAAAGCTCGATATAATTTTCATTTTTAGGTTTACGAACCTCAATGTCATACTTCCCGTTCCCTGACATTATTCTACGATACCATTCGCTTTGAATCTCGTCTTTTGTGTAACCGCCTAAAATACGTTTAACTTTATAGTCAGCTTGCAAAGGTTTCGCCATTGTGAATAAATTATTGACATGACCAGCAGCACCAACCCAGCCAATAGCGTGCTCTTTGGGTTCGTTTTTTGCATTATGTTCGATAAAATTAGGAAGCACTTCACTATTATAACCTAGTTTTTTTAACTCCCTTTGCAGCGTATAAGTTGATGTAGTTATAACATCGGCAAGGTTTAAATTGTCTAGTATAGGAGCTATTTGCTTAATAGTATTCTTTGAGTAGCCATAATGGTATCTAGGTAGCTCTATCCAGTCATCTAAATCAACAACTATTTTAACGCCATTGCTCTTTAATTTTTCAATATCGCTGGTGCATTGGTTTGACATTCGATTATACACTACTACATCATAGTCATTAGTTACTACGCCATTAGTCATTATGACTTCATGGTGTGGCTGCAAATGGCTATAAGGATTAAGTAGTCTGTGAATGTTAACTCCTACCGAATTGTTTTGAATTAATGCTATTTTCACTTTCTGTTTAATTTTCTTAAATTTATTCCTAACCCTAGTTGAATAGAAGGTCTGAAAGTTTCACTATATGATAACCCAACTCCTAAATATGGTACGATTATAGGCTCTTTTTTCTTTTTGTATTCGCTTATTAATTCGCTTTTGAACTTAGATAAGGATAGAGAATTAGATAGAGCCGTATCGCACTTTCTAAGGCTAGTATCTAAATAATTAATATCGGTTTTTGCTTGCAGAAATAAGGTATCTATCGAGGTAAATGAATCTACGGTATAAGTATTATTCCAACGGTTTACTATTTTGGTGTTTGTTTTTACTCTATCTTTATATTGAATTACTGACAAAGTTGTTTGACCTTGGAGGCTGTCCACTTGAAGGCTCAGTTGGTTTATTTTCTGGCTGCTCGATTGGCTTTGAAGTCTCAGTCTGTAGACTAAAAACAATACTAATATTAACAACCCAATCAATGTATAATCCTTCCATTTCATTTACAAATATAGTTTATTTTTTTTACTCAAAGGTTAATTCATTATTTGCATATATGCTAAGGCTTCCCATTATATCTAAGCTGTGCTTTTGAAATATCTCGTCAAACAATAGGACAAAGATATTAGTTATTATATTGGCTTGGTGAACTTGTTTTATGTACTTCGGCATAATATTATCTAGTTCCCATAAATCGTACGCTTCATTAAAGGTTAATAAATACCCTTTATTTTCAAAGTAATCATTTAATTCATATTCGACACCATACTTTTTAGCCAACTCCATTATGTCCTTAAGCAATTCGGAATCTCTAGACCAATTACGGAGCGACTTATTAAGTGAATTATTTAAAGACTCGTTCATACTAAAAATTATGTGTTATTCTTGCAATTTGACCATCTTTTTTATGATGTATAAAGGCTTCTATTGCCACTGGTGCGTGTTGGTAACCTTGACGATGATGCCAACTATCTGCACCGCTTGGACTTCTTAATGTTTCAACAGTTATTCCTACATAGTCTTTTGCTATTTTGTGGTGAACATGATGACCGTAAATATACCTTCTTGTGGTTTTGTCCCACATTTTGCTTTCTTGAGCTGCAAGGCTTGGAAGTAAATCCATTTTAGCTCCGTCCATGTGAGTAGTGGCGATTAGATTATCATGGTATTGTGTATATTTTCTGTGGCTCATATCGCAGTTGAAAGTGACGTTTTCGGATAGCCTAAACCATGAATTTATACTATCTAGTAAAAAAAATCCACTCATATAGTCATGGTTTGAAGGATTGTAGACCACTTCTACAGGCGCTATCTGCATAAGCGTTTCAATTATTTCAACTAATAACTTTTTAGCCATGATAAAACTATCATACCACATTCCGTTTACGTCTTGTCTAGTTCCGCTTGTCGTAGTATTTTGAGCATTGTCTACGTGCAATATGTCATTACCTGCTATAAATATAATTTTATCAAAGTTAAATCCCTTTGACTTGCATAATATACCGTTTAATCCCTCCAATACTCGCTTCACTGCTATTTGACTGTTATAATCCTCGCCAGTTTCAAATGAAGACGCTATTTTTCCTATATGAATGTCGGCTGGGTCAAAGACTAGGCAGCATGAATCGGTTTTGTTTTCGTAGTTTATCTTATTATACTTCGGAGAATGCTTATCCATCTCCGCAATAATCAAATCTCGCAGCTCTAAATAGTCATTTTCGCTATTTTTTTTACTTGGAGCGTACTGAATCCACTGCTGACCTGTAGTTTTTGACGTGGATATTTTTGTTATTTCAAAATTAGAAGGTACATCTATTGGTTCGCTCTGCAATTTCTCAATAGTAGACAAAACATTTCCGTTTTTATCTAGTTTTTTTTGAGTTTCAACCAATTTTCTATCACCTCCTATACCTCTAAGCTCATTTATAATGTCATTTTCAGCAAATGAAATAAAATACTTAGCTTGATTTCTGCCAAATTCGTGACTTTTTATATGCAGGCCTAAATATTTAGCCTCATCGTCACTTAACCTTCTACATAGTTTATTCATCAGTTAATAGTTAAAATTTGATTTCTATTTCCTGACTTTTTAAAACTAACGTGTACCCAAGAAGGCTCACCATTTACAGGATACTCATTTATTAACTGGTCAAATGTCAAATTCTCTTTAATATAATTGAATATTTCGCTATTTTTTAGACCTCCCACGCCTTGCAAATCTAAAGCCTCGCCTGTTGTATGCTGAGAATTTTTTGCGCCTCCTATGGCTTTATTTAAAGCTGGACTTCTATAGCCGCTGCTTATTCTTATTGGCTTACCTAGACCTTCTCTAAGTGGCTCAAATACTTTTTCAGCTACTAGCTTTAAATTGGCTATGACTTGTGGACTTGGCGTGTTGTCTATTCGCTTTCTAGTTGCGGTTTGACTTGTAATTAATTCTGCTAGCGTTAAATGCTTACTGATTTTCATTTGAATAGCTAATTTATTTTACAAATATAGCTATAAATTTATGTTGCCTATGTCTTTTTTTAATGACTTAAATACATTTATCATTTCTCTTATTATACTCAATAAAGGCTTATTCCCTAGTTTTATTGAGGTTTCGTCTATTGATTTTACCTCAATGTATATCCAAAGTATCGCAATAACTTTACTAAATAATAACTCTATTCCGAACATTGTGTTAGAACTTACTATGAATGTATCTATCGTAAAGGCTAGCAATAACGAACCCATATAAAAGAAAGTCTTTATAGCTAAATTGAATAGTTTATTGCTTTGAAAACTTTTGATGCCGTTTAGTTTTATGGTGGCGTAAATAGCGAATATAGTGTCCGTCATAACCGCTAAACTCAATAGAAAAATAATGCCATAGATAGGTGACAAAAAAGATATAAAGGCTAGTATTAAAGACTTTAAAAATAGGATTAAATCAAACTTTGGCATTTTCATTAGTTAAAAGTTAAAAAGGTGGTTCAATTGGTTTAGGTTGGTATTCTATCTGCTCTAAATCTTTTACCCACATAAAGTCAGGGTTTACGCAATCGTGCATTTCTTCAAGAGATATAATCCAATTGTCTTTAATGTCTTGAATGGGATTAAAAAAACTGTCTGGTTCATACCACTGACCTACTAATTGTTCTTTTTGTGTTTCTGTTAAAAGTCCTACTAAAATTGTACTCATATTTTATATTATTTTAAAATTTGTTCAATTGATTTATTAGCTCTACATCTACTCGCAATTGTTCTTACAATCATCTTCCTAAAGTTGTTTGAAAGTCTTCAATAAGTGTTTTAAATATTGCTATTTTTGCAGCATTAAATGAATTGCCGAATACAAAAAACTGTTGTAGTCTATTGTTGTGAAGAAAAGGATTTCCCCCCGAATTTAATGCTCCAATATAATAATTTATTCCTGATGGTGCAGAATTTGGTGACGCTTGGTTTAATAGTCCACTATTTCCATAATGTTTACCTCCATTTGTTCCGATTGATTCTACTACTGAAGCTCTTAATCCAAAACTATCATTTATATTTATAGAAACCAAATTATTTAACCCTGTAGATACTGTTTGCATATTTGTCAATAGTTTTGACAACTGCATGCCAAATACAGATGAAATATAGATCCCACTCCACCCATTGCCTGAGATTATATCTTTTGTCCACTCAATCGCAGTTCTATTGTATAGATTAGGAGCATTCCAATCTACGTTGCCATATCCGTTCACGCCATTAAATAATACACCTGTAGAATTATGAGTTATTCCCCCATTCCAAGTCACTTTATTGGTAGCCGTTTTTAAACAAACTCTATGAGAACTTGCAGACCCTCCAACTATAGGTAGAATTACGTCTATATCTGTCCAAACGCCAGCCACTTTCATATCCACTACTA
>Ga0209820_1000264_pt1 | contig 12921 bp, 25 predicted proteins | sample PPLLak21cMay2015_FD_187254 | JGI IMG/M metagenome (GOLD analysis project Ga0209820, IMG submission 187254) | Freshwater sediment microbial communities from Prairie Pothole Lake near Jamestown, North Dakota, USA - PPLs Lake P7 Core (1) Depth... | ecosystem: Environmental > Aquatic > Freshwater >...
AGCGTAATCTTCTCGTAGTTGGCGACAAGCTCAATTTGGTAAAGCCATCCATAGTATCGCATAAAATTTGATACGTTGCTTCGGCTTGATACTTGCTCATCTTCTTCGCCATCATCTCTTGCATCAAATAATCCTTCGAAGCTCTTATCCAGTTTTTGTAGACTTGATAAAAAAAAACCACGCTGCCTACTACTGCGGTAACGGGAGCTTCTAACATATCCTGAGCATAGTCTTCGTGCTTACTAGCGTCATACTTGGCTTCTACCCACCCGAATAAAGTACGCTTCATAGGGATAACCATACAAGCAGCTATCTTATGTAGGTTAGCGTTTACGTCTTCCCCAAAGTGTTTAGTTTCAATATAACGTGCAGCTGGTATCTTACGTACATCGTAGACGCATTTATAACGCTTTCCTTTGACTTTAATAAACTTTTGAGGCTCTCCCTTTAGCTCGGTGTGGATGAACTTAATACGGCTTAAAATGCCGTTCAGCTCTTGCACTCCTAGAGAGTCGATTTCGTTCTCGGTCATATTCATACAAATAGCCGAGGCTTTTACCGCTAGGTCTAGCTCTTCAAGGTCTTTCCCTTTTAAGAAGAGTTCGTTTAACTGTTGGTACTGAAATACGTTTATATCTTTCCAAGTCATATCTATAAATAGAAAATAGCTGGAAGATTGTTGTAGCTTTTACGAATTCAGATTATTTACGGAAACGTAAAAAGATAATGTTCGTTAAAAGGAACAAAACCCCTATATTTTGTACGATATAAAGGACATTACGCAAAGGAGTATTTCCCCTGAGCTTGGTTTCTAGTATAGTGTTGCCAAGCCAATCCTAACGCCATAACGCAGTCATCGTGGAAACCTTGCGGAGCTGAATATCGAACCCCAGTAGCGGTGTATTGATACTCAAAGACTTCTAGCTCGTTTGTAATATACCCTTCGGGAAAGGTTATCTTTCTTTGCTGAATGGCTGAGGCTAAGCCTTCCATAAGTTGCTGCTTACTTGTAGAGGTGAATTTAAACCCCGTTACTAAAACTCCTTCACGTTGTAGGTCCTCAAAGATTGGGTCTCCAGCTCCAGTAGAATCTACCAGCAGAGGTACTTTAGGTAAGTTCTGAATTACTTGTTTGGTTTGTCGCCAATCTTTCTGAAACCTATCGAAATAAGATACTGAACCATTTTTATCTAAACCTATAATAACAGTAAAGTCTACTGACTTTGCCAAATCAACACCATAGACAATAGGAGCCTCGTGGCTGAGCTCAAACGTACACTGCTTGATATAACTACTCCCGAAAGGATTAGAGGCATTTTCAGCAGGATTAGCCATATATTCTTGCTCGAATACAACCTGAGGTAATTGGGTACGGGCATCGTCAATCTCGCCTCGGTCTATATAAGGGTTATCGTAGGTAGTGAATTTAAAACTTTCCCAATCAGGCTCTCCAGACTTTAGGAATAGGGAGTAAAAAAAGTTCTTTCCTTTAGGCGTGGAAAGGAATAAGGCTCTACCCTTGTAATCGGTTAAGGTAGGTCGTATTGAGTTCTGCCATCCTTCTTCTAAGTTAGGAATAAACGAAGCCTCGTCTATTACAATAAAGTGAAACTTCCTTCCCCTGAGGTTATCTAAGCGTTCCCCAGTAAAGAAGTAAACCGCTCCATCATTTGGGAACTTAATTGAAAGCTCTGACTTATTATTCTCGAAAGGTATCGCCTTCGTTAAGCGGTCAAAGAATACTCTAGCTAGTTGATAGGTAGGAGTTATGTAAGCTACTTGTTTACCTTGTAAGGCGTTTACGATTATCTCTATCTGAGAAAGCTCACTTTTGCCAAACCTTCTCCCACACATTACAACTCTAAATCTCTTTGAACTGTCAAGGATTACTTGTTGGTTAATATGCGGATTAGGTAGTTCAATCCTCATAGAATTGTCTTGCCATTTACGAATACTACTTCTATCCTAGAATCGCTTTGCACTTGCTGGGTTTCTTTTGGCTTTCCGTAAACTCTAGTTAACAAAGTTTCAACCGAATATAAGCTACCCTTCTCTAAGCTCTTACGCATAGCATTGGCGATTGTCTTTTCTAGGATTGTAGCCTTCGGGTTATCCCAAACTTCTTTAAGGTCATCCAAATCCATCTGAAGCATAACCTGTATCGTATCGTTAATCTCCGATAGCTTATAGCCTTGCTCTCTAAGTAAGGTTACGTACTTCTTAGGTCTTCCGTTAGGGTTTCTTACTTCTCCTTTCTTTGCTGGTATTAGGTTATGATTATTAGCCATTTCTCTAAATTCTCTCTAATTTATTCTAAGCCTTTAAATGCTTTTAACGGATAAAATACCAAACTATTTCGGTAGCCACCTTGCTTAGTAGGAATGATAGGTGTAACTCCGTGAACGTTTCTCCAAGCCGGATAAACCAGCATTGAATTGTCGCAACTATCTACCGTAGCTCCATAATCGGGGACAGTAGTATTACCTCCGGTTGCATTTTCCTTTTTTGCAATTATCACATTTACGCATCCTTCTAGGTTTCCTGCGTCTCGATGGAAAGGTGCAGAGATATTGTAATTTGAGATAGAGCTGGTAAATAATCTTCCGAATCGCCATTTTTTAGGGATATTAGTTTCAATAATGTTTTTTTGATTTTCGAATATATTAGGAGTGATTTGCCTTATAACTTCTTCTGACTCGTGACAAGCCAATAGCATAGCCTTTATGAAAGTTTGTGCAGTCTTAACTTGGTGAACGCTTGACATTGATGGATAAGGTCTACGCATATGAGGTTTCGGAGGACAAGAGCCAATAATTGTACTATATTGTTTTACTTCTGCTTCTTTGTCAATCATTCCACTAGACCTACGCATTTCGCTTTTTGGAACTCTATCTGAACGTAATTCGTTATTTGCAATCTCTACGTATTGCCTTAATTTACCTTCTATTGATTTTATGTAAAACCCGATAGGCTCTCCATCATAATAAAAAATAGAATCTTCTGTTACGTTTGGCTCAATAGTTTCACAAATATCGCCAATCTGAACATTATGGTCTCTTTTAATTAAATCAATCCTTTTCATAAAATTAATTTTTTCCAGTTATTATTTTCATTTTCTGTTGGGAGATTATTACTATATAGTTTAGGCATTTTTAAAGCCTCAAGTAATTCGTATTCGTCTTTTACCGCATAACAATTAATCCCATTTACATATAGACTATCTTTAACATTACACCAATCTTTATGTAAAATCATTCCGCATTTATGATATTCAGCTTCTAAAAAGGTATATTGAGTTCCTCCACCATCTTTTTTTATTGTAGACAAGTCTACCAAATAATTTGTATCTGCGTATAACTTTGATATTTTACTAAGGTCTTTAGCATATTGACCTTTGTAATAATCGTCAAAACCTAAAGATTTCAAACCTCCTTTTATATAAGAATTATTGTAAACAAATCGAAAATTTTTACTTCCCCAAATTTCAATTTTAGCTCCCAGATTATTTGCCCTACATATTATATCAGTATTTTTATCAAAGTCAATTCTCGATAAAGACCTATTATATTTGTTACTACCAATAATCTTGTTATATTTATAATATGGATGCTTGTAAAAAACATTTTGTATACCCATAGAAGTAAGCAACTCTGAAACAGCTTTTCTGATTGTGATAACTGTATTTTGTCTACAAAACTGTATTACTTCATCGTGCAATTCGGTAGGGTCGTGAATGATAACGAATGATTTTTTAAATAAATTTAGATATTTAAGATGTTGTTTGTCAATAGCTACGATGATAGAATTCTCAAATTTTGGGATAATGTTTTGTTTTATGTTTACATACTTTACATCTTCATAAAATCTTCCACCGCCCTTATACGTATCTTTTATTGTTAGGACTTCATTAATTCCTAGCAACTTGCATAAATGATAAGTGAAAGTTACCCAACCTCCAAAACTTGCATTAGACAAATAAAATATCTTATTGTAGAGCATTTTTTTCTTGCTTAAGTTTTTCTATCAAAAAACCTCCTATGTATAACTTTTGTTCTCTCCAAAACTTTACTAGCTCTTGAGCTTCTTCGTAATGCTCAGGCTCAAATTCTATTTGTATAGCTTTCCTTACTGCACCAGCCATTTCGTCTAATTGAGAATCAATATCTACATCATCCAAAACTGAATAATCTAATTCTTTATTGGTTTCAAAATTAGGCAAATCAATTCCCCACTCTCCGAGTTCTTCGCTATCCCACTCGTTAGCTAAGTTATCCCAATCCCAAACCCCAAAAGAAACGTTATCTTTTATAATGAATTGTTTTTGTTCTTGTTCGGTTAATTCATCTGCTATAACTACGGGTATTTCTTTAAACCCTGCTTCTTGACAAGCTCTCAATCGCATATTGCCACCGAGAACTACCATATCAGAATTTACTACAATAGGTCTCAATTCTAGCATTTGCGGAAACTCTTGTATTGATTTTACAAGTTTATTGAACTTATCGTCTTTAATTACCCTTGGATTGTTAGGGTTTAGCTTTACCTTGTTGATAGGCAGGTTTTTTGTTTTCATTAGTATTCGTTTAAAAAGATTGTATAATCGTTTGTTTCCATATAACGCTTGGTTTCTTCAAGCCATATTACATCGCATTTAGATAAGCCTTCGTCTTTCATCTTTCGATATGGTGTGTCTTGTCCTACATCGTGTCCTATGTGTTCAGCTCGTATTCCGTTTAGATAGTAGTTCAAGTGACCCGTTTGTCTTAATCTGAAAGCATAGTCAGAGTCTTGCATTCCGTAGGGGTCGTAAGCCTCGTTAAAATAGCCTATCTTTTTAATTGCCGACATCGGTATCAAAACATTGCCAAAAGAAGCATCTTGAACGTGAACGGGTATTCCGTTAATAACTTGCATTTCGTTAATTCCTTCGACTACGTGGATACCACACATTCCCGTATTAGGGATGGCTTCGGCTGCGGTTACCATTTGTAAGAGCCAGTTATCCGGCATTAAGATATCATTCGCCATTGTGACTACTGCGTCATATCCTAGGCTCAAACGTATGCCCATATTCAAGGCAGCAGCTATTCCCTTTTTGTTAATAGTCATAACATCGAAGGGATAACCAGCGTTATTAAAGTTCACACTCTTTACTCTTTCGGTAAAGTCGTGCCTTTCATAGTCTAAAAAGATTACACTAACTACCATTCTTTCCAAGTTCTCTAACGGGAACTCCAGCGTATTTATGAAAAGGTTTTAAAATAGATTTCTTACCTACAAAACTAGAAGCACCAATCATACAACCCTCAGAAATGTCTAACTTCTGATGAAGGACTGCGTTTAATCCTATGTTGGTATTCTTTCTAACTATCGTATGCCCTCCGACCTTTGCTCCACAACTTAACGTAACTCCACTCGCTAAAATAGCATCGTGCCCTACGTGAGAGTGCTTCATTAAATAACAATTACTTCCGATTATTGTTCTCTTATCCGTTCCGGAGTCTACTGTAACTAAACCCGTAAGCCTTGCACCTTCCATAATCAATACTCCACCATTTTCTTCTTCTCTACCTTTCCACTCAGCCGGAGCACCAATAATACAATACGGCCCAATATAGACGTTGGCTTCAATTATCACGTTAGGATAGATAACTGCGGTGTGGTGTATATAAGCGGTTTCGTGTATCAATTATACATTTTTAAAAAGTGAATTTTCTCAACCCCTTCCTTGTCCTCGATATCTTTTATTCTTTCTAGCGTGACGATTAGCACTCTTATGAGCTTTTCCCTTTCTTCGCTTCCCAAAGGATATTTTTGTATTAGTTCCGGATTTAGCCACGTTTCATTCAATTTTTTTTCTTTTTAAATTTACCTTGAGCAAGAATAGCTTGATATGCTTTTGTAGCTTTCTCCTTGGTATCGTAGACACACGCACCCGTTCCTATTCTCCACTTGCCGTTTTTACATTTTAAGACTGGCATATAATTGTTTTCTTTTTTCGTTTACCTTAAAGAGATTGAAGTTTTCGTTACACCATTCGTAATTCGCTTCACCTCTCTCCTTTCTATAAATAGCATCTTCGGTGATTTTTTTAATCTTAGTGTACCAATCACTTTGCTTATCAATCTTTTCTACAAAAGGAGCAGTATCGTAAGGGGGAACGTTAGAACAAATAACGGGTATCTTCTTACAAGCAGCCTCTAAGATTTTAAGATTAGACTTCATAGAGTTAAACTTCGTAGCTCTTAACGGAACGATAGAAGCGTCGGCATCGTTATAGAAGTTCATATACTCCGTAATCGGAAGGTAGCGTTTAACATCTCCTAAATTCAAACCACAAGTAAAAGTATTAATCATTCTATGCCATATTGCAGCACTCCCAGCTCCTTCGTCATTGTAACCACAAAGCTGAAAGTGTATCTTTTCTTTTAAAGACTTATCTGAGGCGATTCGCTTAAAAGGATATTGAATTAATTTAAGGTCTTCTTCGTGGGTTATAGAGCCAGTATAGACAAACTTAATCTTTTCGCTTGAGGTCCTAGCATCGGTAAATTGGTCTTCTCCGTAAGGCAAAGCATTAGGAAGGATAGCTACGTTTGAGTTGTAAGGTCTAATCTCTTCCCAAAGTAATTCGTTAGTACAAGTAACTAAATCGGCTGCTTTAATGTGGTCAAGGATTATCTGCGTAGGATAAACGGAATGTAAAATATGCGAAGAGTCTAAGTACCAGTAATCGTCTATGTCTACTACTAACTTAAAGCCATACTTCTTTTTCTTTTCAAGTATAGTTTCTAGGGTTACTCCACCGATTAAACGATTTATAAGTAGAATATCAAAACCTTCTTCTAGAGCTTCGTCAGTTAGTGTGTCAGTAAAATACGCATAAGTCTTCTCCATAAAATAAATGGGAAGCATTAACCTATGATACCCAACTCCGCTTTCTCTAGTTGTTATTACTAGTATTTTCATTCCATATTTCTTTTGCGTTCTCTCCCCAATAATAAAAACACTTATCCCCTTTACGAGGACTATTAACGAAGTAAGCCTGATTCAAAGAAGGCTCTGCGTTAAATCTATAACAGCTTTCTTTGTGAGGACAAGTCTTATCTTGACAAAGTGTAATATCAGCCATTTTTCTTAGGTCTCCCTTTTTTCTTTTTCTCGATAGGGTATTCTGTTGCTCCGTTTGTAGTAACTGAGATAGTTATTTTCTCTTCTTGTAAAGTTACTTCTTGACTTTGCACTTCTGTTTGTGCAGTTATTACTTGACTTTGCACTTCTTGTTGTGCAATTAAACTTTGCTCGTAGTAAGTAATTAATCTTTTAAGCATATCGAATACACACTCACCGCACCAATACGTTAAGTGGAATTGAGCGTCTAAATACTCACGATACATTCTTTCGTAATTACCTAGAACATCAAAGGGAATGTTTCTAGTAAAGCCTAAGGAAACGCTTTGAAAGTTTATAATATGCTCTTGGCAGAATTTAATATCTTCTTGTTTCATTTCTGATATAGATTAGTTAAAAAGTTTCTAATAAAAGGAGATAACGCTCCAGCTCCGAACATACAAAGCATTAAGTTAGTAGCGTAAGTAGGCAGCAAGAACAAAGCTAAACCTACCCAAGCGGAAAGGCAAAGCGTACAGTTAAACGGCTTAAAGTCTAATCTCCACTTAAAGGGAAAGTTATTTTGAGTAATAAAGTAAAAGCTAAACAAGTTAGCTGCTAGAATGATTTTAAAGATTTCCATTTCTTATTTTATATTTTAAAGTGTTCTTAACCTTACGAATAGTTTTAAGCAAAGACCGATAAGGAATTTTAGTGTCTCTTGAAAGCTCTAGTATGTTTCCCCCGTTCTCTGCGTACAGTTTCATTATTCCTATTTCGTACCAATGCAGAATACCTAAAGACTTATCTAGCTTGTCAAAAATGCTTTCATCGTAGTCTTCCTTAGGTTGCTCGTAGGTTATTGGAATTTCTTGGTACACTTGCCGGAACTGTTTAGCAAAGTTGCTTCTATCTGACTTAGCCATATTGAGAATAGTCCTAACAATAAAGTACTTTAAGTATCCATCGGAGTACATTTGAAAAAGTCTAGCTTCTTCCATTTCGCAAAGGACAAGGAAAACTTCTTGACGCAAATCTTCCCTAAGCTCCTGAGGATGCATTTTACCGATAGCGTTGTTAATATCGGTACTTAAGTAAAGCTCAGATATGATATTTTGACGATTCACGATAACGAATATACCCTTATAAATACATTATTCTTCTTACTCTTATTCTTCTTCTTAGTCTTTTTCTTCTTCTTACGGGGTATTGCTACCCTATTCAATACCTATGCTATACATATTTAATGTATTGATTTTCAGTATTTTAGTAAATTTAAATAAATTATTTAAAAAAAACATTCGTTTGAAAGTAGTTTTTAAATAAAAACACCGATATTTGCTTTATAATTAAAACAAACACTATGAAACCTTACAAACTACTACTCGCCCTTTTAGCTATTTCCTACCTAGTAGGATTACTTCAAGACCAATTTTGTAAATAATAAAACCTTAAACTATGACAACTACAAACCTATCAGAATTCGGAAACAGAGAAAGAGAAGAAGCTGGAAGACTTTTATTAGCTTATTCTAAGAATCGTAATGTATGCCCTTATTTTGAAAATAATGGCGTTCAAGTTATGATGAATACAATATCAGGCTTTGTATTTTTAACTGATGATAATTATAACGTACTTATGATGAACGGAGATAACTTAGAAGGCTTTTATCATTCTCCCTACGAAGGACACGAAGGTTTCTTTGAAGATTTAGTAGATAATTGGAATGAAGATTGGCACGAAGAAGACTCAGAATGGCTATATGATTTAGCTAAAGACCTTAACAAACTAGATGAACTGCCTAAAGAATTACTTAACCAAATAAATAAATAAACTATGAAAAAAGTAACCCTTTTTCTTTCCGCAGACAAGTTCAAGTTCATTCAGGATAATAACCCTGAGCTAGAGCCTGACTTTCTAGAACTAACTAAATCAGGTTTAGTAAAGTTCACTCTTACCTTCGAATTTGGTGACCCAACCGAAATAGCAATAACTATGCTACATATCGGTCAAGCCTACCAACACGAATTATCTAAACAATACATAAACAAAGCATATGAAACAGTTAAAAACCTTTATACTGGGACAAGTAGCGAAGCCAGTATCTAAGATTACTCCGCTAGATAAGAAGCCTATCTTGAGAACAGTACAACCTAAAGTACACGCTAAAGATTATGGAGAATGGCTTCAATACATTTATCTAGAACTTAATAGACCATCTCGCTAAGGTCTTTAATCTGAGGCGAAAAGGGGAGGGTAATTCGATAAGGTTTTGGTAGTGTTCACTCTCCCCTAATTTTTAAAATTCTTTCTTATGTTGTATATTATCTTATTTCATTTAGTTATCTTAGTGGTCTTATTCGGATATGCTATTTATCACGTAATTAAAAATTAAACTATGGAAAACTCTCTATCCCTCGCTAAACCCCAAGAGGCTCTACAAGTAGCTTCTACCCTTCAAACCTTTGTTACTGAACGTAAACTTACCGCTAACATTCAAGGGAAGAACTATCCCTTAGTTGAGGCGTGGCAGTTCGCTGGTAGTCAACTTGGTTTAATACCCGTTGTAAAAGAGGTTAAAAACCTTTCGAATGAATTTGAATTAAAGTACGAGTCAATCGTAGAAGTAGTAAGGCTTACTGATGGCTTAGTATTATCAAGAGGCTACGCAGTTTGTTCTATAAAGAACACTCAAAGAAACGCTTTGACGAATACGCAATCGCTTCAATGGCTCAGACTAGAGCCGTAGGAAAGGCTTATAGGAATATCCTAGCTTGGTTAATGAAAGCAGCAGGGTTTGAAGCTACCCCAGCAGAGGAAATGGATTTCATTAAAGACGAAGTAGGGGATGAGAAAAGAGATTATCTTTTGGAGTTACTAGAAACTTCAACCTACGAAGGGCAAGTAAAGGATAAACTTTATGCTCGTATTACCGGAATACTTACCTTAGAGGACTTCCAAAAAGCTCACAAAGATTTACTAACCAAACAAAAATAAAATGCAACTAACCCTAACCAATCTAGGTTTATTTGAAACCGATAAAGAGCAACGTAAAGACTTCGTTAATCAAGTTATCGAAGGCTTAAACGAAGGTAGCGTAGACCCTCTTAAAGTACATTTACAAGTAAAATGTATGGAAGATATCATTAAGCAACTGACCAGCTCTAAAGAATACAAAGATATCTGCTTGACTGAGGCAGCAAAGTTTGGTAGAAACTTCGAACACCATAACGCTAAATTCGAGATAAAAGAAATGGGAGTTAAGTACGATTACTCTAATTGCAATGACCCAATCTTAAAAGAGTACGAGAAAGAGTTAAAAGCAATAGAAGAAGTAATTAAAACTCGCCAATCAATACTAAAAACTTTACCTTCGGAGGGAATGGAGATAATCGTAGAAGATGAACTTGTAAGAATCTATCCCCCAAGTAAGACTTCAACCACAACTGTAACCGTAAATTTAAAGTAATGATACAAAGAGGCAAAACCGAACTAGTGTTCTTATTAGAGCATCCCGAAGTAGATATACTAGAACAAGCTATCGTAGAGATAAGCTGGATATATGTACCGGAAAGAAGACCTTCGCTTGATGACGATTATGGAGAGCCTTACGATTTTACCTATGAAGTTGAAGTTATTAAAATGCCTGACTGGGCAACACTAAACGAAATAGAAGAGCAAATAGACCAAATGAGTATCTTTGATATTATGAATAACTAAACCCCTATAAAATGAAAAAGCAACTAGCGAACATCCAAGCAGTTAATGGCTCTTACCGAGTAAGAGTTCAGAAAAACGGAAAACGAGTTAGTAAGACATTTACTAGCCAACGTAAAGCAATTCAGTTTCGTAATGAGCTGAGAGGCTAAAAAGGTAAGTCGGGTGGCGAAATGGTAGACGCTGAACAGGAACGCACTAACTCAGTTTAGGTAAGACGTAACGTACAAGTTCGAATCTTGTCCTGACTTCGAGAATAACCTCAAACTAAAACAAAAAAAATGGAAAAGAAAATCTACTGCGGTAGCGGCAAAAAAAGAAATGACACTTGGATTAGTGCAACGATTAACATTGACAAAATTCAAGAACACATTCAAGAGTATAATGGCTCTAAGTTTATTAAAGTAAACATCAATCTAAAGAACGAGCCTGACCAGTACGGGAAAGACGTTTCTATTTCGATTGATACTTGGAAGCCTGAGAAAGAAAAGGAATCATCAATTAACGAAGACCTACCCTTTTAATGTATCTCAGAGAGGATATTATCGGTGCTTCTTCTAGAATCATATACGGAAGACAAGGAGATAAAGTTCAAGTAATGCGACAAGATTACGATATGAGCTTTGTAATTAATAACGGAATCAAATTCTTTGTAAGAAATGAGAAACTCAGTAAAGAAAAAGTTAACCCCTCTCCCGAAGCTCCTAAAGAAAGCTCAGACAGTTTTCAACGCACACGTAAGAGAAAGAGATAAAAATTTAGGTTGTATTTCTTGCGGTGGCGAAGTTCAACAAGCAGGACATTATTTCTCACAAGGTAATCACTCTGCTTTACGTTTCGGTCTACCTCACTCTTTTGCGTATATTAATACTAACGGGCAATGTATTAAATGCAATATGTATCTTCACGGAAACCTAATTAGATACCGCCAAGGTCTAGTAAATAAGTACGGAGAAGATGAAGTCCTAAAGCTAGAAGAAGAAGCCGATAATAACCGAACTAAGAAATGGAGCAGAGATGAATTAGAAATCATAATCGAAACCTACAAATGAAATACTCTAACTCCTTTAGCCACGATTTAGACTTCGGAGAAAGAGCCGAAGACTTTATAAATGAGATATTCTCAGATGGTAAAAAGATTGAAGTTAAGTACGATAGGATGGCTCATAGAACGGGCAATATCTTTGTAGAAGTTTATTCAAGGGGTAAGCCTTCCGGAATTTCCACTACCCAAGCTAACTACTGGATATTTGTAATTGATAAAAAAGATTACGCTATTATTTTAAATGTCAAAAAATTAAAAGAACTTTGCAAACAAGTATTCCAAATAGAAGGACTTAGGCTAGGTGGAGATAACAATACTTCTAAAGGTTTACTAATACCAATCAAATTAATACTATGAATACGCAAGAAAAAGCCAAGCAGTTAATTGAGCATTATTGTAATCAATACGGGGTTGCTCCCGAAAAGTTAAGAAGAAGGAACAAGTATCAACCTTCAAGAGTAGTACTCAGCGAAGATGGCTACGTGAATACCTCAGCAATGCGAATGGCATTAGGATATTTTATTTATATGCACTTCCCAATGCGAGTAATTGAAGTAGCTAAGATTGTAGGTTATACTGACCATTCTCCGTTAAGCTCTCAGAGAAAGACAGTACAACATTACATCAAAACGCAAGACCCTTACTTTTATCCTTACTATCAGAAACTTTTAGAAGTAGCTGAATTAATGGGAGTTAATACGGAATACGTAAGACTTACTCAGAATTATTCTACCTTCGTAAGGTGCGAAACAAACGAAGAATTTGCTGAACAAATTAAATACTATGAAAATGCCTAAGAGATTTGTAGATACCGATATTTGGGAGAAAGAATGGTTTATGAAGCTCTCTCCTGCGGATAAGTGTTTAGTTAAGTACGTAAGGGATAAATGCGACATCGCTGGAATATGGAGTCCTAATTACTTTTTAGCATCTTATGTAATAGGCTCAGAGGTTACCGAAGATAGACTTACCTCAATAGATAACGGGAAACAGTTTGAGGTTTTAAATGATGGTAAGATATTATGTGTAGACTTCGTTAAGTTCCAGTA
>Ga0209820_1000270_pt1 | contig 12751 bp, 10 predicted proteins | sample PPLLak21cMay2015_FD_187254 | JGI IMG/M metagenome (GOLD analysis project Ga0209820, IMG submission 187254) | Freshwater sediment microbial communities from Prairie Pothole Lake near Jamestown, North Dakota, USA - PPLs Lake P7 Core (1) Depth... | ecosystem: Environmental > Aquatic > Freshwater >...
CAACGCCGCGCTTGGCGCATTCCTCTTTAACTCGATTAGCTATCTGGTAATGCACCGGCTCAGTCAGCGCGGCATTCGGTGAGATTTGAACCACATCGCCGAAGAGTACGCTCGCCTTGTCGTTTGCGGTGCCAATCTTAGCAAAGCGTAGAACGCATCTATCGCCACCAAAGCCTGGATCGAGTCCGGCGACGACTTGGACATTGGTTGTAAACACCAAGTTCCTTGTAGGTGTGTGCGTCTCAATCAGCGATTCGGACAACACCGTCTTGACCATGCCGTCAGGACTCCAGAATCCGCGTGTGTATTTCCAGAACGTAGGGCTTTGCTCGCCCTCGTGTCGCATAGCCGACAAAACCTGATCGTGTGTAATGAGGTACGGATACTTCGTTCGCCCTTCGCTGATGTTCGGCGATTTCATGCCGTCGAACCGTCGGCACATCCCGCGTTCGGTCAGCCAATGCTGATCTTCAATCGTTACGCTGCGCCAACCCTTTGCCGGTGTGCAGAAGCGTCCGTGCGGATCGTACTTCGAAGCGGGGTTTCCGATGACTAGCATCTTGAACTCGCGGCAACCCTTGGAAAGGTTTGTACAAGCCTCGAAAGCTGCTTCGGGCGTGTCCGTTGCTTCATCGATGATGACCATCACCCGCTCGGCGTGAATACCCTGAATGTTAGCCACTGCCTTCGAAGTGTTTCCCTCGGCGACGGCAATGGCTGAAATCGAATGACGGTCGTCACCTTTGACAGCCTGTAAGGCCATTTTGGAATCGACCATGTTGCCTGGAAACCCGCGAGACTTACGGACCAGATCCTGAAGATTGGCCCACATACGCTTGCGGATCATCTTTGCGGTCGTCGATGTCAGGACAACGGTTGTCTTGGAAGGGTTGGCCAACCACCAAACTGTCGCGAAAAGTGTTGCTCCAAAGGTCTTACCAGACGCGCCGCATCCCGCCCAGCCAACGTAGTCATGCTCGCAAAGACTTTCGACTTGAGCTTCAAGCCAAGGATTCCAGCTCATTTTCGGCCAGAGCATTTTGGTGGCGTTAACAAAATGGTCGAAAGTACCCAGTCCACCCTCGTTTGGCTGGAGCCGGTTTCGGAATGCGTAAAGTTCCAGTTCTAGGTCTGGAATTTTGACGGGTGAACGAATCCCGTACTTATGCTGAATCAATGGATGCTCGGACGCTTGCTCTGCCATAGTTTGGCCTTGCATTAGTTGTCGTTGGACTTGAGGTTCTGCGAAAGGAAAATTATGCCGTCGCAACTTGTTTCTTCATCCGGCTGTTGCCAGCCTTGCGACTCCGAGCCGGTTGTCGTGAATATCCCCGGCCCACAAGGTCCGGCTGGAACCAACGGCACCAATGGAACGGATGGTATCGATTCGTTCACATACACAACTGCGCCGTTCTTTGTACCCGCTCTTGGTTCGAGCGTCCTTGTTTTTGTCGATAACACCGATTTCCTGCCAGAATCGGTTGCTGGCCAGTTCTTTGTCTCGATTCAAGGTCTTGGCTACATGCAGGTTACGTCGGTCGATGGCTTGCAACTGACGCTTCAGAACCCCGCTTCTGGAGTTCTCGGAATTGCCAACGCTGTTCCCACTACGCTGATTCCGACTGGCTCACTTATCACCCTTGCTGGAGCGATTGGCGCGACTGGCGCTCCCGGTGTATCCGGCGGCGCTCCGGTTGGTGCGTCTTACATTTGCCGCACTGCGGATGCCACGCTGACAAACGAGACTGCTCTTGATTCGCTATCTGCTGGCTATCTCAAGACTCAAGGATCTGGCGGCTTTGGTGCGGTTTCGACTGTTTCCACGATTCCGATTGCAGATGTCACCGGAACGGTTCCGATTGCTCAAGGTGGCACCAACCTTACGACCGCTCCCGCTAACAAGATTCTGGTCGGCGACGGAGCGACTTATCTCCAGAAAGAGATTGTTGGAACGGCTCCGATTGTTGTTACGAACAGCGCAGGAAACATCACGCTGTCGGCTCCGTCGATTGTCCCGTTCAGCTACGTCACGTTTACGCGGAGGGTGACTGGAACTAACACCATTGTATCTGGAACAACCAAGAATCCGTTTAGTCTAACAGACTTTCCTTCTGGATCTTGGGCAAACCTAGATCCGTCTTCTGGCTTTGTTGCCGCAACTGGTCGATTTGTGGTTCCGTACACTGGATACTACAAAATTGAAGGTCTGTTCAATCTTCTTGGTGATGGCGGCGTTGCTCAGGTTGTAATTTACTTAAGGAAACTAGGTTCAAACATTTTTCAAACGCTTTCGTTTAATGTCAGCGCAAGCACCACCCAATCGTTACCGTCCGTCTCGTTTTCTTACATTGATCAGGCGTCTGTCGTTGGCGATTACTACGACATTCTGATTCAGACAACTTCGCACGATGTAATCGTCCAAACCGGCTCCTCATTCTCAGTCCAGCGTATTCAGGCTTAAACCATGAGCGAACGCGCACCACGGAGGTACACGGACGGATCTGTCACCTTTGAGGGTGGCATTGACGCTGGCGTGATGCCGTCTGAGGTGGACAAGAATCAGGTGGCGTTCGCGGTCAACGCCAACTTCCGACAGGGGTTTGTCTCATGCCGCCCCGGCTTCGTTCAAAAGGATTACGACCTGTGCGTCACCATCACGGCTGACAACGATCAGATTACCGCTGACCAGACAAACGTTACGGCGGATGGCTGGTCGGAGGACTGCTACGGACCTCAGTCGCTAACCGGCACGTTCCAATGTGCGCTGCCCTACATTGCCGACGATGGACGCACGTTCATACTGATGCTGATCAGTGGTAAAGTGTGGCTTTACAACTGCCTTCAGAACAATGCTCAGAGCCTCACAACTTCTGCTGACCTAGAGAATCCTTCCAACCTGCTAGATGGCTGGATGGTTCAGGCTGAGAACTTTGTTGTCATTCAGGATGGGTTTAGCAGGCCGCTAATCTTCAACGGGACAAGTCTACGTCGAGCGAGCGACGATGAGATTAAGACCGGCAAGGTTATGGCCTACGTCAATGGCCGTATCTGGTACGCTCTTCCAGATGGGTTTTCATTCCGCGCTACCGACATCGTTTATGGGGATGGAACGCGAGCGAGTGTTCTCAAGGAAACCGAGAACACCTTCCTCAATGAAGGCGGAGACTTTGCGGTTCCGTCGGATTCAGGGGGTATCACAGCGATGGCTGTCCCAGGTGATCCAGACACCTCGCTCGGTCAAGGTCCGCTTCTAGTCTTTACGCCTCGATACGTCTTTTCGGTTCAAGCGCCTGTTGATCGTGATGTTTGGAAGAACCTGAACTATCCGATTCAAGCCATCAGCTTGCTTACGAGCGGTGCGCTTGGCTCTCGGTCGGCCATCACCATCAATGGCGATGTCTTTTACCGCGCTGTCGATGGCGTCCGCTCGTTCATCATCGCTCGACGCTCGTTCACCGACTGGGGCAACACCCCGATCAGCAGCGAGATGCTGAATGTCATTGAGAACGATCAGACGAATCTCTTGTGGGCCAGTTCTGCGGTTGTGTTCGACAATCGCCTCCTGATGACTTGCCAGCCTCGGTACAATGCCGAGGGTGTCATTCACAAGGCGTTGGCTGTCTTGGACTTCGACCTGATTACGTCGATGCGGAAAAAGTTTCCGCCTGCGTGGTCGGGAATCTGGACCGGACTTGATGTGCTTCAGATCGTCAAGACTGAGAACGCTTACGGCGATCAGTGCTTCTGCATCGCTCGCGGATCGGATGACTCGATTCAAATCTGGGAAGTCACCAAGGCGGACAAGTTCGATAACAATATCCCGGATGGTAAGAAGGAGATTGAGTGGCAGGTGCAGACTCGCGCCTACAACTTCGAAGTTCCGTTTGGATTGAAGCGACTAGATTCAGGCGACTTGTTCATCGACTCGCTTGAGGGCGATGTCTCCTTCAATGTCACCTATCGGCCTGATCAGTATCCTGGCTGGATTGAGTGGACTGACTTTTCTGAGTGCGCGACGACGACGCAGTGTTTCGATCTTTGCCCGATTCAAAACTTCAAGCCGCAGTATCGTCCGAAGATGCGTTTCCCGACGCCTTCAGATGCTCCGTGCAACGAGACGATCAGCACTCCGGCTCGGAATCTTTACGAGGTTCAGGTTGCGATGAACATCATTGGATACTGCCGCATCAAGAGTCTTCGAGTTCACGCTTACGATATTCAGGAGCCGAGTGTTGGTGATTGCCGGACGGTGTTCCCTGCATGCACACCGATCAGTGCGTGCGATATCAACCCGCTGACTTACACGTCGGAATCCGTTAACACTTAAAACAGCATGCCAAACCTTACGCTCATCACGCTGACGCCCCCGAGTTTGCCGGTCGGGTATTGTCCGACCAACTACCAACAGTTGGCCAACGATGTCATCAGCGGCACTCAGGCGACGTTCAACAGTTCGATTGGGAACTCGTTTTTCAACTTTGGACCAACGACTCCTGCGCTGAACAATCAGGTTTATCCGTGGCTTGATGAGAACGGAAACTGGTGGATTCGCATCAATGGTTACTGGGCCAGACAGCATTCGGTTCCTGCCAACGGTTCTGAACGCCGCATTTTCGTTGGCACTGCTGCCGATGTTTTGAGTTACGACGGCGGCGATGGAACTGCCACTTCAACAAATGTGATGACCGGACCTATGTGGGACATCGACACAGCTTTCGATGCCAAGTTTCCGGTTGGTGTTGGAGCGTTTGCGTCGAGTGGAACGGTGAATGTCAACGGCACTTCAACAACCACGTCTGTTGCTGGCGAGGACAAACACACGCTTATCGTTGCGGAAACACCGTTTAACGAACACACGCATGGTGTTGCGCAGAGAATCACTCCAAACAATGACGACTATTACTTGGTCAACAAGTCGTGGAGCGGTGTCGGATCGTACGCGACTCTGACGCTTCAAGGCGCGTCTGGCACTGGCGGCGGTGGCCCTGGCCCTAGCATCACTACCGGAGATATTTCTACAACCAACGCTGAGAAGACCGGCAACGACAGCCAGAACGCTATCGGACACAACAATCTTCCGCCGTTCTATGGTGTTTACTTCATCAAGCGAACCAGCCGAGTCTACTACACCAAATGAAGCTGATCGTCCAAGATATCAGGTCAACGATTGCTCGGGCTATCGGCGTTTGCGTCGATGACGCTCGCGTTTACGAGTACATCAATCAGGCGTGCCGACGGCTGCTTCACAAGGGTTTGTGGGCTGGCGCGTACGGACGCTTCACGATTCATACGGTCGGAGGCTGCATCACTTGGCCGCGTCAGATCGAGACGATTGAAGCCATCGCCGATTGCTGCGGAGTTGGAACGGTTCGCAATCAATGGTTTGAGTTTCAGGAAACCGGATACGGACTTCTCAATGGAAACCAAGTGTGCGCTGGTAAGCAGCTTGTTGACCGTGGCACTGTCGTTTCTTACCGAGACATGTCTGGCGGTACTAACAGTTATCTTCGAGTCTACCCTGGCGACGCTTCGGATGTCGGCAAAACCATCACGCTGCAAGGTGTTGATCAAAACGGTCAATGGATTCGAACGCAATCCGGAGGCGTCTGGATCGACGGTGAAAAGCTAACGCTTGCTTTGCCGTACACTCAATCGACCAAGAAGTTCACCACTCTGACCGGCGTCATCCGCGAAGCCACGAACACGGCAAGTCGTTTGTACGAGTACGATGCGACGACGCTGCTAGAGTTGGATCTGGCAGTTTACGACCCTGATGAAACTCTGCCGCAGTACCGTCGCAGTTACCTCGCTGATCGTTGCAACAACGAGGAGGACAAGCCGGTAACGGTGATGGCGAAGATGCGTCATATCAACGCGACGAGCGTCAATGACTACCTCATTCCCCCGTGTCCCGACGCCATCAAGCTGATGGTCATGGCGATTCGCAAGGAAGAGAACGATTTGATTCAGGAAGCAGTGGCCTACGAAGCCAAAGCTGTTCAAGCTGTGCAGGAGCAGACGATGCAGTATTTGGGTGACGCTGTCGCGACGATACGCATGGTGGGCGTCGGATTGAATGGCGGAGGGTTTTCGCAATGGTTCTGAACCAAAAGGATAATTTATGGCATTAGGTGCAGCAATTCTTGGAGCGGCGGGAATCTCCGCTGCCGGTAGTTTGCTCGGTGGGCTTTTCGGTGGACGCAAGCCGAAGGTTCCTGAGCTGAAGCCGATTAACTTCGAGCAGGAACAGACCAACGCTATCCGGCAAAACATTGCCGCGCTTGAGCCTGCCACCAAACTGGCCGAGAAGACAACATCCGCCGAACAGTCATTGCTTGAAACTCAGCTTCGCCGTGCGATTCCTGGCTATGACCAGATCGTTCAGCAGGCTGGGCAGAATATTGGCGCAGCCTTGCGCGGTGAGCTTTCGCCCGAGGTTTCCGCTCAGGTTCAACGCTCGACCGCTGGACGCGCTTTGTCTGGTGGATTTGGAGCTGGTTCTGGATTCGGTCGTTCGCTTACCGCTCGCGATTTGGGTCTGACATCCATGCAGATCCAGAATCAAGGTCTTGCTCAGGCTCAGAACTTCATCCAGCAGCAGCGAGCATTTGGAATGGCCCAGCCGTTCTCTGTGAGCAGCATGTTTATCACACCCGCTCAACGGATCGGCGCGATTCAAGAACAGCAGGCCAGAATGTACGGGCGTGATTTGACTGCCGCTCAGGTGGCTGCTGCTCCTTCTCCGTTCCAGCAATCGGTTGGAACCGCATTTAGCAACGTTGGCAACATCGCTGGCGGCGCGCTGATGCAGTATGGGTTGTACAATTCCATGATGGCTAACAGTCCTGCGGCTTACGGTACTACACCGGGAGGCGCTCCTAGCGTTTCAAGCACGACTGTCGATTACAGCACCGGAGAAACCGCCTATCCTAATCCGATGTCTCCGGCGACTCTGTACGCTGTTCCTCCTTCTTCCTACTACCCTGGAATTCGCTGATTTATGGCCGACCAATCTCTTCAAGCATTTCAGCTAGGTGCAAACCTGTTCGACCGCGCGCAGACGCAGGCGCGGATGATGGAGCAGTTTCAGATGCAGACGGCGGATCAGATCATGCGACAGCGTCAGGCGGATCTTCAGAATAAGATTCAGTCGAAGGCGTATGCTGATGCGCTCACAGAGTCAGAGGCGCAGAATCAGGAATATGAGGCTTTTCAAAACTTCAACCAGCAAGTTTCAGACTTTTTGAACAGCTCGACAGAGGGTGCCGCCATGCCTGCGCTTCCTCGGTTCAAATCAAAGCAGTTCAATCAGGAGGCTACTCGACTCATTAACGGCCTTGAGCCGTATTCTGCTCGCGCTGAACTGATTAAAAAACAGGCAAAACTTGCCGCTTTTACTGATCAGCTTGAGGGCAAACGAATTGATGAAGCTCGAAAATATGGCGCATTAACGCGCACCGCTGATGGAAATTACGTCATTGATGATGCGTTAATTTCTAAAAAGCGCACAGAAGAAGAGCAGCTTGGGAAAGCGTCGAAACTTGGAACTTTGGGGCGTCTTGGAAAAAACACCGTTCAGAGCATGATCGACTCTGGGCAGATTCCTCAAGAAATTGCTCCTCAAGCTCTTCTTGCTGCCGAAAGTTTCGAAAAATCAAAGACCGGATCAGTCGGCAAGAATACTGATCTGTTTATTGAAGCTGCTAAGGCTAAGGCAGCAGCTTCTGGACAAGAGCTTACGCCAGTCAAGGAAGCTGAACTGAGGCAGACATTTATCGGCGGCGGCGGACGGCTCAAGCCGCTTGGAGATAAGACTGCCACAAAGCTGGAAGACGAGTTTGCCGTCATGGAAACGATTGACTCTCTTCAAGATGGAATCGCCGCGTTTGAGAAGCAGTATCCCGGCAAAAAGTTCACGGACTTCCTTGGGGCAATTCCGGCCACTGAAGTCAAGATTCGGTCGTTGATTGAAACGGAAAAAGATCCAATGAAGCAGGAAGCGTTGGGATTGCTGGCCGACTTCATGGGGGTTGTTAATCGTACCGCAAGAACCACTTCCGGTCTAAACGTCACCGAGAGCGAAGGAAAGCGAATCACTCAGGAAATCGGCGGATCTTTCGACAAAAACTCGCTCATCAAACTTGATCGATTCAGGAATCGAATTGAGCGGAGTGCGCGTGGAACCATTGGGAGAAACATCGACAAGGCTCTTCCGTCATTCTACGAGCGTTGGTCTACGACTCCGTTTGGGACGCGAACTACTGCTGCATACTCCGCTCCCGGTGTTTCGTTCCAATCTACGGAGATATCGACCGAATCGATGAGTCTTGAAGATATGCAGCGTTTGATTCAGCAGTTGGAAGCCAAGCAATAATCTATGCCACTTTCACAACAAGAATCAGAGCTTCTTCAGACACTGAAAGCTGAAGTAGCTCGAAGAATGGCGTCAAGCAATGCCGTTCCAAACCAGCCCTCTGTTCCGCAGGTTGAAGCTGCTGCCGCTGTAGGATCGACGGCTCAGCTTGGTCAGGCTGTAAATCGCGCTGCGACAATTGGAGAGATGCGTCGCCGCGAAGAGCAAGGTCTTGTTTCCGCGCTTAATCCAGAGCAAATCAGGCAAGCGACGATGAGTGACGCTGCTCGGATGGGCGAGGCGATGCAGCAAGAGGAAGCTCGTCTTGCTGCTGCTGGCGCGCCGTCGATGTTTGATGAAACTGCTCCGACCAAAGAAGAGGTTTCACAAGGTGTGAGGTATGGCACTGGCCCTCTTCTTCAAACAATGGGCGTCCCATTTCCTGTTGGTCAGGCTATCGGAGAAACCGGATATCAGTTGATGTCCGGTGAAACGAGTCCTCGAAAAATTGCCGCATCGGCAACTAAAGAGGCTGTGACTTCATTAGGTGGTGGAGCTGCCAAATTTCTGCCAGGACCGATTAGGAGAAACCTTTTTGAAACTGGACAAACGCTTCTGAGTGCTGCCGCAAAAGTCCCGATTCAGGGAGCTATGCGCGGCATCGCTGGCGAAGTTGCAAGAACAGCGGTTGCCGGTGAAAAATGGGATGAAACCGCTCTAAACAATATTCTTGAATCTGCGAGGGATTACGCCGTTGGAGAAACTGCGGGAAGTTTGGTTGGAAATGTGATTGGTGCTGGATATCGAAAATACAAAAAGCCGGATGGCAGTTTTCTCGGAGAACTCAACAGGCCTTTTTACGATCAGTTTCAGAAGAACATCACCGAAAAAGAAGGCGAGCTTGCTGGCAAGTTGTCCAGAGCATATCGCGCTGATGAGAATCAGGTGAAAGACGTTCTAGTTCAGTCTTTCAAGCAAAACTCAACCAAGTCTGGAAAAGAGTTTGCTGATGCGGCCATTGCTGATGTTGAAAAGGTGTTCGGAAAATTAGACGACGAAACGACTACTGCGTTCAACAAGTTGGCCAACGACTACGACAAGATGGAGTCGTTGACTCTTGGCGATGCTGTCGGTGCCGTTAAAAGCACTGCTCAAGGCGTTTACGAACGTAAAAATGAAGCGTTCGCAAAAGAATTTGACGCTTTCAGGAACGACCCTCGCGTTCAGTCTAAGGATTATGAAAAATCAATGGCTAGAGGCGGAGAACTGTACGGGCCTGCGACTGGGAAGAGCTTGGCCGACTTGTGGAAAGAGCAGCAGGATGCCGCAAAAGCCATCAAGTGGGGTGAGCCTGTCAAAGCTGGAACTGGCGATCAGTGGGCTGCGTACAATCAAGCCAAGGCAAAGTTTGAAAATGCACTTGGTCAGTTTCAAAAAAGATTCCCGGATGATCCTCTTGTTAAAAACTTCAAGGATCTGAAGGAGAGGTATTCTGGATTCATGGAGGACTACAACACCACTTTTTCAAAAGGAATTTTGAAAGATGTCGGTGAACAAGGAGGTTCATGGTCTTCGATCATCGAGTCTCTTAGCGGAAAAGATGGTCCTGCAAAACTGAAGCAGCTAAGGGGAATTCTTGCAGAAGATTACGATGCCGTTAAGTCGAAGATTGGAAACCGAATTTACAACGACCTAAACGTTGGCGGTCAGTCCAAGTTTCTCGACAATCTTGAAAACGTACTCTTCAAGAGGTCAAAGGGTCTTCAAAAGGAAGTGCTTGATGAATTCTTTCCAAACGTGACTCAGGAGGGAATCGATCAAGCAAGGTCGGCTTTGAATGCTTCTTCCAAGAGTTTTGCTGAAGACTTCAGGAAGGCTTCGGCTGGAAAATCGGAAGGTATCATCGCTTCTCCAAACGTCGTTCTTGAGTTCTTGAACAACTCGAAAGAGAACGTTTCAAGAGTTAAAAATGCTCTTAGCGCCGAGACTTTGGCTGACACACAAAATGCGTTGTTGTCCCAGATTGTCAGCGAGGCGAGCAAGAAAGGCCCAATCACTGCAAAGTCATTCACCCAATCTGCGGAGTTGTGGCAAAACGCTTTGGATGGTGTTTTTGGAACTGCCGGAAAAACAAAGGTGGATGAAATAGCCAGGGCGCTTGAGGTTGCCGAAAAGAACAAGACATCGCTTATCTCTAAGCTGCTTCCAGGTATTGCTGGAACAGCCGCATTGGTAAAGGGGACTGCTGCCGCCGGACCGTTCTTTGGTGTTGCTGGTGGTGAAAGAGCTTATCGCTGGACTGAAAAGCTCCAGTCTAAGCTCGCTGGGTATCTTTTGGACAACCCGAACTACCGATCTGTCGTCATCAAGCCGTTCGATCAGCTTACCAATGCTGAGACGAAAATGCTGAACAACGACATTCCGATGATCATCAGGAATCTGACGGTTAAAGAAGTGATGTCTGGCGAATGAAAACCTCCCTCTCCAAAAAAGGTAACACTTGGCGTGGCCGTAAGGTGACGCTCAATTCACCTCGAAAGATCGAGGGTGTTACTCCGTATCCGAAGAAGAAAACGGCATTCGTCAAGAATTCCAAAGGAAACGTGGTTGTCGTGCATTTCGGTGATGTTCGGTATTCCGACTTCACCAAGCATCACAACAAGAAACGTCGGGCAAATTTTCGCTCGCGGCAAAACTGCGAGACGGCAAAAGATAAAACAACGGCTCGTTACTGGGCTTGCAACAACCTCTGGTAAATTTATGGATAAGATGAAACTTGGCGGTGGAGGTCGTTACGAGAAGCTGATCGGCAATCTTGAGAAGAAAGGTGTGAGAGAACCGAAGGCTCTTGCCGCCGCAATCGGCATGAAAAAATACGGCAAGAAGCGGTTTTTGTCTCTTGCCGCCAAAGGCCGTCGTCGAGCGTTGCGCGAGAAATCCAACGCTTAAAGTTGGACCAAGCAGCTTTTGCTGCTGTGGATCATCTTGTGGCATGGAACGCAAACGGTGACTCCGTTTGCAATGTCGTAACGTTTATCGGCATGATCTTTCCACATCAGAATGTGATGCGCGTGTAGCTTTGAAGATCCAGATGTGCATAGCTTGTTCATGCATTTGAATCCATCGCGAGCGAACACGGCTCTTCTCCATTCAATGTATTCGACGCGCCCCATTTCGGCATTCCGCTCAGTTGCGTAAGTTCCACCTTTCCAATTCGGATTTTTTTCTCCACGCAGATATGGCCTAGGTTTTCCAGAAATTGCCTTTGAAATAGATTCTCCTCGTTTTTTACAGTACACTCCTGAAAGCAAACAGGATTTTACTTTTTCATAATTTTTATATTTCCATTTACCCGCGCAACTGTTACCGCAAAAATCATCAGTAGCATTTGGCATCTGTTTTCCGCACAGCTTGCAAACACAACATTTTTTACAACGGATTGCGTTTCCTGCTTTTGCTTCAAACTGCTGCATGCACCTGTCACATGTTTTTGTGAAAATTCTATTTTTTATTGTTTCTATGCACCTAGGGTCGTTGGCATATCTGAATTTTCCGCAGCATTTATTTGAGCAAAATTGAAGGTGAGAATATCTGAGCTGGTTTCCACATTGCTTGCACTTTCTGCAATCAGCACAGGTTTTTGAAGCACCACTTTCAGCGGCAAATCCGGCTCCACACTTCTTGCATGTAAGGTTGAACTGGCGCATGGAATAACCGTAGAACGAAGTATGGAGAAGTCAAATTCAACGCTTAGGATAGCGGCCTTTGGAGTACGGCTTTTTAACCGACTCCTTATCAACGACAAACTTCTCAGGCTCCGCGTAGTTCCATGAGATGTCGCCGCCCGTACCACGCTGGATCATAATCGATCCGGTGACTTTTCCTTCCTTGTCAGTCATGCCGGAACGGTCGGCCCGTTTTGCCATTCCAAGCATGAACTTGCGCGGGTTGTTGAAGCCAACCTCCTTCATCACAATCACCTCTCTCGCCCAGTTCGTCAGATCCGACGATCCGAATCCTGAGTAGGCCAAATCTGCCACGCTCTCAGGCTTGTCATCCTTACCCTTCGGCTTCGGGAAGTGATGGACGAGTACCAGGACAACACCTGTCTCCATCATAATCGGCTGGAGAAGGTGTCGCGTGAAGTTCGCGCAGACCTCGATATCCGCAGGATTGCCGCCCATGTAGGAGAGCAGTGGATCGATGTAAACCACGTCAGCCTTGGTCTTGCGAACGAGACGGCGGAGCATTGTGGCGAAGTCTGTTCCGGTTCGAACCGTTTCGCGGAAGAAGAGCATGTCAACGCTCCGCAATCCTCGCTCCCAGTTCTCCTTTCCAAACGTCATCTGAGCCGCCCCCTTGAGTGCGTCATGCTGATCGGCGATGTCGTTTTCCGCC
>Ga0209820_1000274_pt1 | contig 12675 bp, 18 predicted proteins | sample PPLLak21cMay2015_FD_187254 | JGI IMG/M metagenome (GOLD analysis project Ga0209820, IMG submission 187254) | Freshwater sediment microbial communities from Prairie Pothole Lake near Jamestown, North Dakota, USA - PPLs Lake P7 Core (1) Depth... | ecosystem: Environmental > Aquatic > Freshwater >...
CTCGCACCCAGATCCTGTTTCGTCCGCTAAACCCAAATGCGCTCAGCAAGACGAGCGTCGTTCAGCAAGGACCGTATGCCATTCTCCCGCCCGACTACGAAGTCATCCAGCAGAACATTGCTGGCGTTCTGGACGCTCCTATGGCGGTCAATGCGGACCTTGAGAATGTTCTTCAAGGCAATCTCTCTCAGTACCGTCAATCGCTCAACAAGCCTTCCGGCAATCCCCGAACTGCCACCGAAGTTCAAGCAATCGTCTCGCAGCAATCGGCAATCGGTAAGACTCAGTTGAGCCGGTATTACGCTCAGCTTGATTCTTTCTTCGAGGAACGGTATCGCCGCGCCTCCAATCCAAACCTGAATCCGATTACCCGCTCGGATAAGGACGCGATTGAATTCCAGCGTCGTTGCCGTGAGCGTGGCGTTCCGCAGCAGGCCATGCTCGACATCGATTACGTCGAGGCGACTCGTACGGTTGGCCAAGGTTCTCAGTTCGCGAAACAACAGCTTCTCGGTTCGCTCCTCGGCCTGCTTGGTTCCCTCCCCGAGGGTGGCAAGGTCAATCTCTTGCAGGACTACATCGCCGCTCAGGTTGGTCAGCAGATGGTTGATCGGTATCTCCCGAGTCAGTTGCAGACTTCGAAGATTCAAGATCAGACTGCTCTTGCTGTCCTCGAACACTCATCGCTGCGCCAGGGCAACATGGCGGTCGTCACGGACACGCAGAATCACATCGTCCACATCGACACTCATTTGGCTGCGGCGAACGAGGCTGCTTCGTCGCTTCAGCAGGGTGGCAATCCGCAGGAGATTGTTCTCTTCCTCCAAGGCATCGGCCAGCACGTTCAGGATCATCTCCAGCGCCTATCCACCGATCCTACGCGCAGGCCGCAGGTCGAGGCTTACACGCAGCAGTTGCAGATGCTTAGTCAGACCATCGAACAGCTTGGTCAGTTGATTCAGGAGCAGGCTCAAGCGATGGCGCAGCAGCAGCAGGCGATGGCTATCCAGCAAGGCTCCGATCCTCGTACCGCCGTGATGAATGCGGAGGTTCAGGCGAAAATCGCTCGCCAGAATGCCGAGACTATGGCCAACATTGAACGTCAGAACACGAAGGCGATGGCCGACTTGGCTCGCCGGAATGCGAAGACGACGGCGGATATTCAACGAGCGAACGCAACTGCTGAGTCTAACTTGGCGCGTCAGGGATGAAAAACATACACTTCGTACACGGTCTTCACGACGACGGCTTCAACATCTGCGAGCGAATCGCAATCGCTTCGGCGTGGATGAATAACCCCGACTGGAACGTGTTCCTGTGGTGTCCCAACGAGCCAACCGGCGAGCAATGGGAGAAGCTGAAGGCGAAGGTTCCGGTTCGGGTGATGCCGATTGGAAACCCGAAGACATGGAACGGCAAAAATGTCCCGCAGCATCAACATCGAGCCGACCTTATTCGCCATACTATCTTGTATGCGATGGGTGGCGTTTATGCTGACACCGATACAATCACGGTTGCTCCTTTTCCTGAAGATTGGCTGAACCACGACACGGTGATTGGCCGCGAGTTTTGCGGCGACGAGCCGACGATTGGGCTTTGTAACGCTGTGATGTTTTCGCAGATGCACAGCCGATTCCAATGGAAGTGGCTTCAGAAATGGCAGGAGTTTGACGGCAGCGGATGGAACGAGATTTCGGTTCAATATCCACTGAAGATCCACAACGAAAACCCCGGTCTAGCCAAGTCGGTTGACTTTGAGATGCTTGGATTTATCCACTGTGGCTCTCAGAAATACTGGGAGGGGATTCACTCTCTCGATGGATGCGTCATAGCTCACCTGTGGCGCACCTATCACGATCAGAAAATGCGCGCACTTACCGAAAATGAAATTTTAAAACGCGAAAACACCTACTGCCTTCATGCTTCAAAATATCTTTGATCGAATTTACCTAACAGACGAGTGGAATGGAGGATCTGGACCAGGTTCTCAGCCACAAAACACCGCAAAATACGTTAAGTTCCTCAACTCGTTCATTCGAGAAAACAAGATTAAGTCGATCTTGGATGTTGGGTGTGGCGACTGGCAGTTGATGTCGATGATTGACCTGTCTGGCGTTCGCTACAAAGGCATCGATGTCAGTCCGGTTGCCACCTCGTTTGCAAAGTCAAAGGCTTCGGTTGGAACCGACATCAGCACCAGCAGTATTGAAGAAATTCACGAATCGTTCGACCTAGTTCACATCAAGGATGTCTTGCAGCATCTTGAGTTTTCAGAATGCCGAAGGATTCTTGAAATCATCTCGTCTCGACACAAGTCGGCGCTTGTTGTGAACGAGCATCCTCCAGCATCGAACGACATCAAGAATGGTCAGTACAGGCCGTTAAGCATTGTCGCTGAACCTTTGTGTTGGCCACGGGCAACGGTCATCAAGGTTTTCACGAATCCGCTGTTCAGAAAATCAGTCACCTACATTCACCCAAAATGACAACGCATGACGCGCTTAAAAACTTCGTCTCCGAACAGTTCCCGAAAATGGGTGGCTGGTGCGATCCTGAAAAAGGCTTCGAGATTGGAAAACTTGTCATCGACAACAAGCCGCAACGAATTGCTGAGGTAGGCGTCTTCGAGGGCAAGTCAACGCTCGCTCTTGCCTACGCTTGTAAATTGAACGGAAGCGGCACCGTCTACGCCATCGACTCCTGGAAGAAAGAGGACTGCATCGACGATGAAGTGAGTGGAAATCAAGAATGGTGGTCCAAGCTCGACCTTGATGGACACTATGAAGCCTTCGTTGGGCATGCTGTTCGCTCGCAGGTTGTCAGGTATATCCAGTTCTGCCGCATGTCGAGCTGGGATGCCTCGCGCTCTTTGCCTGACATGGACATGGTTCATATCGATGCCAATCACGCCGAATGGCCGTCTACGAGCGATGTCGTCAATTGGCTCCCTAAGCTCAAAGTTGGTGGCTATTTGATCATGGACGATGTGAACTGGGAATCCACGCAGACAGCCATTCGATTCGCGGAGAAATACTGCACACTGGTTAAGCGGTATGACCTGAAGGAAAGCGTGTTCTCAATTTATCAAAAGACTAAAAAATGATTCCAATTGTAATCACCCAGCGTGGATCTAAGCGAATTAAATTTGTCACCGAAAGCCTCAAGAAAGCTGGAATTGAAGACTATCGGTTCTTCCACGGATTGAACGGTGAAAAATCTGGGCTTAAGGCGACAATTCCGTACATCGAAGACAACCGGGAAAACCCATACTACATTTGCTCAAAACACATCGGATGCACAATGTCGCACATCATGCTCTGGTCTGCGCTTGAGATGACTAGGGAGGATGACTACTGGCTAGTTCTTGAGGACGATGTTGTTTTTAGAGATGGATGGAAAGCTGCCGTCGAGCTTGCGTTAAAAGAAGCTACAGATGACTGGGACATGATATTTGTTGGGTCATGCTGCTCTGTGGGAAGAGTTGGCGAGCAGGTTGGCCAGAACTTGTATCGATGCCATCCGCTCTGCACACACGCCTACATCGTCCGAAGAAAGGCGCTAAAACCACTTCTTGAAACTACTGTCGAAATTTCGGCGCACATTGATTTGCTTATCTACTTCAAAACGAGGCATCTTTTAAACTCTTACTCCATCCTTCCAAGGGTGGCTGATCAGTTTGAAACCGAGATTCCAGACTGAGGAGCGCATAAAGATGAAAGACATAATCCGAAGCATCAGCCTCAAAGCACTCAAGCGGTTTGCCAATGGTGGCGATGGTCCTGCGGATCTTCTCATGCAGATCGAAGACCTCCGAAAGACGCTGGAGATTCGCACCAAGGAGCATGAAGAGCATCTGACCGAGGTCCGCGAGGAGCGCGATCATTGGCTTGCTCAATACGATGAAGTCAAATTCGCAGCCGAGTTTCTAATGAGCTACGCAAAAAATGATGTTCCCAAGCTGGCTGAACAGACCGATTGGGAGGTTGGTAAAATCGTGCTTCCGGCTGAAACCGGGACGTATTACTTCAATCCAGCCATCATGCAGGAGGCAGATGGACGAATCATGCTTTTCGCACGTCGCTGCCGCAACAAGCGCGAGAAGGACGAGGACGTTTACACCGAAAAGAACGACATCGTTGCCTTCGAGCTGAGTAAAGATTTACGAGCCACAAAAAAGTCGATCCTCCAGCTCACCTCGAACTACCCGAACGAGCAGTTCGAAGATCCGCGTGTCGTGAAGTTTGGCGACAAGTACGGCGTGAGCTGCTGCACGTTCGTTCCGTTCAAAAGCTACGCGCATCAGGCGATGTTCCTGCTCGATAAGCAGTTCCTGAACGTGGGCCGGTTCGATCCGATCTACGGCAACAACTACGCGCAGGCCATGATCAACGATGGCCATGAGAAGAACTGGCTCTACTTCGTCCACGATAATGCGCCACACATGGTGTATTCGGCCAACCCCCATGTCGTTGTCCGCCTTAATGGGCGGTTAGAGAAGGATGCTGAATACGTCACCGAGGAGTTCAATCCGCTCTGGAAATTCGGCGAGGTTCGCGGTGGAACGAATCCCATTTACGCGGACGGCTTGTACTGGACCTTCTTCCACAGCTCGCTGCCATGGATCAACAATAAACGCCGCTACTACATGGGTGCGTACGCTTTCGAAGCCAAGGCTCCGTTCCGCATCGCCCGCATGACGACGTTGCCGCTTCTTACCGGCACCAATCAGCAGGACTGGTGGCCAGGATTGCCTGCGGTCGTGTTCCCGTGCGGCGCTTTCTTTGATAGCGCGAAGAACAATTTCGTCATCTCATACGGCATCAACGATGTGGATTGCGGCTACATGAAGCTGCCACTGGCCGACTTGCTTGAGGTGACAAAGGTGATTCGACCGAAGCGCGATGTCGTCAACAAGGAGAACCCTCCAAAGCTGACTGACGTTCTCGATCCGATTCCCGAGCGGCATAAACTGAAACGAAACAAGAAATCAAAGTACAATGAACTGGCTAAGAGGCTTGACGAAGAACCCGAGCAAACAGGCGAAGCAGGACCTACTGAATCTGCCTGAGGTAAACCTGAGCGAATGGCAGAACGAGGGCCAGCAGGCAGAACTTGCTGCGATTATGCGAAATCCGATCCTTCGCATGGCCATTCGCATCGTGTCGGAATCAATCCCGGTGCCGATGCCATCTCATGGCAGTAAGGAATCGGACATTATTTTCGCTGCCGGTGTAACCGCTGGCTACGCGCATTGTCTTGAAAACCTCCGCAAATTGGCCGTAATTGAAACAGCGAAAGAACCTGAAGCAACTTTTGAGAAATCGTACTAAATCTTAAAATATGGAAGAACCACTGAACTCACCCGTCGTCAGTAATGGCCAGACTCCAGACTTTGGAAGCTCGTTTATCGATGCTTTCAAGGCAATCGGCGCTGATAACGCGACTCCCGCTGAGAAGCCAGCAGTTACCGCCGCTCCGCAGAAGACTGACAATACACCGCCCAAGCTCAGTAAATCCGAGATGGATATTGAGCGGATGTTCTCCAAAAAGACCGCCGCTGAACCCACCGCCGCCGCCGCCCCAGCAGCGCCGGACGACACGGACATTCCTGAGACAATCAAGTCCACGAAAGCGGCTGATGCTTTCCGCAAGATCAAGGAGGAGAAGGCACAGTTGGCCAAGCAATTGGATGAACTGAAGGCTGGCAAGTCTACCAACCCTCAATTCGAATCGCAGCTCAAGACCTTGCAAGAGGAGCGTGACGCGCTTTCCGAGCGTGTCCGATTGCTGGACATCGAGCGTCACCCTGACTTCATCAAGAAGTACGAGGGCAAGATTACCGGTGTGTTCGATTCGGTGAAGAACCTTGTCGGAACCGATGGTGAACGGCTTGTTTCGCTCCTGAAATCACCCGATAGCGACTATCGCAACTCGCAGATCGACGACATTGTTGAGGGTCTTTCGCCGTCCAAGAAGGCCAAGCTCGGTGCGTTAATTGTTAAGTACGACGAAATCAATGGCGAACGGTCTTCAGAGTTGACCGAGGCAAAGGCTGATTACGATGCGGTCATCTCCAAGTACAAGCAGGACAACGAGGAGGGGACGAAGGCTGCACTAGAGTCGGCCAATAAGACCTGGCAGAAGGTTTCCACCGATGCTCGCTCGCTCGAAATCTTCGAGCCGCGTGAGAACGATGAGGAATGGAACACCGAGCTGAATGGCCGACTTAGCCTTGCCCAGCAAATCTTCAATGGTGAGAACAGCGAGGAGGATCTTGCCAAGGCTGCTCTTTGGGCCGCTGCTGCGCCGAAGTACCGCGAACTGCTCTATGCTCAGGTTGAGGTGAACAAGCGCCTACAAGCCGAGCTGTCCAAGTATCGAGGAAGTGAACCTGGCGTCACCTCGAAGGCGACATCTGGAGGTTATCGACCGGCAAATGCGAACGCCGCGAAGAGCGAGGATTTCGTTGCCAGCGTGATGAAGTCGCTCGGACGCTGACCGACCTAAGCAATTATCCCCCGATGGTTTCATAGCCACCGGGGGATTTTCGTTTAAATTACTTACCGCGATACGGACCGCTACCACCTCGATACGGACCGCTACCGCTCGGAACCGGCGCTGGTGCTGGCCGAACCGGCGGCTTGGGCGGCGGAGACTGCCTGTAAGGTCCGCTGCCGGATGATCGGACGGACGGCGAACCTTTATATGGTGCGTTATTGCTCATTCCTTTGGGAGTGCATACCAGCCCTCATGGATGGTAATACGGTTCTTACTACGCACCGTTTTGCCGCTGGCGTCAACAGTCCAAACCTTTGCTTCAACGCTCTCAGCGAGGCGCACAGGCTCACCGTGGGGGACGTAAATCACCCGGCTCGCGCAGCTCACGCTCATGCTCGCGCACACGATCAAGAAGACCGCGCTTAAGATCAGGTTGTTTCTTGGCGTCTTCACTCGTTGTGTCCTTGGTCGTCAGCGAATGAATCCAGATGACCAGCTTCATCAAGAAGTCGGCCAGGAAGTTCATTCTACTTTGTCAGCGTTCTTCTTATTATTGAAGATCGACCAGGCGACACCGCTGATGCTCACGGCAGCACCGGCAAGTTCAGCAACCTGATCAGCACTGGCCAACCCTTTGGCGACGAGAAATCCACCGGCAGCGGTCAGAATGTGGCGGATAAGAGAGGCGATGTTAGCGTTCATTTGTCGTTTTTGAGTTTGCGATAGAGTTCGACTGCTTTCACGGCGCATGTAAGAAGCGCGGCGAGCGCGCCAAGAGCCAATGAGGTAGTCTTGAGATTCGGATCGGAGAATACCGCGTTCCCTAGAATTCCGATGGCCGGACCACCGACGCCTATTGAGATGTCTCTGATAAAAGCGTGGTGGTCCGTCATCGTGCGTGGCTGTTAGTTAGCGGCAGGAGCCTGCTGCTTGGCTGAATCGAGGATCAGATCGTAGAGAGGAAGTCCGGCTTTCACGTTGTTGATGTTGCCAGCCTTCATCGCGATTTCTACGAGTTGCAGCAGGGTGTTGGTTTGTTCGAGTGTCAGTTCAATTTTAATCATGCCGTCGGAGCATCGGTGACATCCTGAATTGGCGCAACGATTTCCTGCGCCGAAGACGGCTCGGAATCGGCCTGCGTCACCAAAACCGGCTCAACCTGCGGCAGCATCGGAGGCACGATCATCACCGGCGGCACCCACGGCAGCGGAGGAGCGATGATCGGCGGGTTGATCTGGTTCTCGATCTGCAACGAGACGTTCGCCTCGATGGCGGTCTTATCGACTCCATTGCTGAAGCACCAGCCGAGAACCTGATCCTGCGTCAGGTCAGGATACGGCGTGAAGTCACCGCTGGGCGCAGCGAACGACGCGCTGCCGTAGCAGGTGCCGGTGTAGGTTTCGTCATTGCCGTTGCAACGCCAGTCGGCGGTGATGACGACATCGGAGTAGGTGCCTTCGATTTTGCGGACGAGAAGGCGTTCGATGATCCAGAGGATGGAGATGTTCATATTAGGCGTTCTTCAGAGCGTTGACTTCAGCGGTGAGTTCCTTGATGGCGGCAACCAGCAGCGGGATGACTTCGGTGTAGCGCAAGCCAAGCTCGTTGTTCTCGCCCACCACATCGACCGCTTCAGGAAGCACAGACTTCACATCCTGAGCAATCAGGAACGAGCGGCGAGTGCCTTCGCTGTCGGTCTTGAACTTACCGATGACAGAACGAAGCGAACCAACCTTAGAAACAGCGTTACTGATCGGTTCGATAATATCCTTCACAGTCTCGTCGGACAATGTGGTCCAAGAAGTTGCGCCGGAAACAAGCTGAACACCTACAGCAGAAGCGTTTGAGACTTTGAACGCCGGAGTTGCAGACGAGTCATTAATGACGCCGAAATCCCAAACAGCGGTTCCGCTCTTTCGGATGGTGTGGTTTCCGTAGCTGGAAACGTAGTCCATCGCGATGTTTGTATTCGCTCCGGTGGATTTCACCAACACCGTACAATCGGTGGAGTTTTGGACATCCAAACGATTTCCGGTTGCCGAAACCCCGACAGCGAGATTTCCAGCAGCCGTGAGCGTCATCGCTTGGGTGAAGGTGATGGCGTTGCCAGCGGTGCCGGAAGCGGCTACATTCCAGTTATGGCCACCACTGTTTTGACGGTAACTACAAGCAGCGGCAGTCGATATGTATTTGAAAAACCCGCTTTCATAATACACGTTTGAACCGACAACAGTATCTTGTCCGGCGTATCCACCCAACGAAGCGTATCCAACCTGAACCGCTTTATAAGTATTCCACGCACTCGGCGTAACCCCCACGCCGACGTTGCCGGAGGCATCAATAGTTGCCTTAGTGGTTCCACCAACGTCAAACGTCAGAGGAACTCCAGTGTTTGTGTAAATCGATGCCGTAGTGTCAGGAGTTCCTCCAAAGATGTTTGCTCTATCTCCAACAGCAAAAAAAGTGGATGTCGATCCAGCCGCTGTAACGTACAAAGCGCCACCCTGACCAGATCCAGATCCGCCTTTGATTCTGATTACTGTTCCAGTAGCACTCTGAACATCCAATGCAAATCCCGGACTCGCCGTCCCAATACCCACCCGATTGTTCGACGTATCGACCTTCAGAACGTTCGTATCCACCGTCAGATCGCCGGTGATGGTGGCGGTTCCGGGTACGACGATGTTATTGCCGCTCGGGCCGACTGCCGTGTACAGCTCCGTGAAGTTCAGATTGCAGTAATCGAACGAGGTCCGCAGCGGCGTTCCCGTTCCGTCGTTCGGAGCTGTTCCGATATTGATCGTTTGCTGTGCCATGTGAAGTATTGAAGGGTTTTACCGTAGATTAAAATTGAGTCTCATCCGCAGTTATCGATGTCACGTCAGCCGTAACAACGGTCAAATCCGCCGTCAACGGAAACGCAACAGGCGCACCAGTCACATCGTAAATTCGATTCAGAAGCGCAATCTCAAGCATCTCCATCTCCCACGGAGAACGACATCCGCTCGCCGAAACCTCGGAGATAAGCTCAGCAGCTTCCGTACAGGTGATGGATGATGCGTCGGCCATATCTTTTTAGGTTGCGATGATGAACCAAGCCGTTCCGTTGCTGATGATTGAAATTTTGGCCCACTGTAGCGTCAAAACATTAGTCGCCGCTCCGTCAATCGTTTCGGAGCCAAACGGATCGACAGTGACGCTATTCAACCCAGCATTCACGCGCTTCACGAAGAATATCCGCCCATTGGCCGTCGCCGCCGGGGGAAGCGAAACCGTAATCGCACCCGATGTTGAATCGGCGAGAATCGCGAAATCGCTAGAAACGATTGCCGTGGTTGCCGTGACAGATCGAACAGTTCCAAATCCCGCAGCATTTGCCGCCGCCGTTCCAGCGCCATCAGCAATACGATTGAGAAGTGCCAACTTAGCCATCTCACGCTCCCACGGTGCGCGACATCCAAGTGGGCTAACCTCACTCAGTAGCGTTGCCGTTTCTGCACAAGTAATGTCAGCCATACGCTTTTAGAATTTAGGCCATCGGACCAGAACCACGGCGCATCACCTCGGCAATAAAGCCTTCGCCTCCGCCGCCCTCAGCAACCTGCTCCTCCTCGTACTCCTCCTCCCCGCGCTCGGCCATCTTCTTGCCCTTGGACTTTTTACCCTCATAGCCAGGGATGACCATGCCATCAATCTCGATGACCTCAGCCTTGCCGCCCTTGCCAAGAACGATAGTCGCCATCGTCTGGAACGCCTCGCCTTCCTTCAGATTCTCGGGGATTTCAACACCTTCGGGGATGGTAAATACCGGCATACGGGGAGCATCACTTTGTGGTCGTTGGTGTCAAGAGGCTAATGCGATGTTGGGAGCTTGTCGCTCTTCATCATATTTTCTAGCGCCTCAAGCGGTTGCAGATTCGTCCAATGACTCAAGCCCATAACCTCCTCGGGCGTCGTTCCACTGGCCAATGGAATGCGATGATCGACATGCCAATGACTTCCGTAATTCTCCCACGTCATACCCGGCTTAAACTGCTTCTCCAGATGAGAGCGCAAGAAATCAGGCGTACATCCGACAATCTCGAACGTGGCCGACCGTCGCGTTTTCTTGCTTCCAAGATACGCGCGGACTGAGCCGCGAATGGCGTCTTTGAGGCGCATAAGCGGGTCGTTGCGGCGGCGTTCGCGGAGCTTGTCGTTCAGTTTCTGGCGATTGGCTTGCGAGTATTTTCTGCTCCATCGACGCGCTCGCTCGCGATTGGCAGCACGGTACTCATTCGACTTTTTCTTCAGGTGTTCAGCGTTCTTTTTCCAATACTCGCTGTTCCGTTTGTTGACCTGCTCTTTGTTCTGAACGTAATACTCGCGCGCTTTCTCAAGCCTCTGTTCTCGATTTTCTTGATATCTCCTGGCTGCACCCTCCTTGAGCTTGTCTGGATTTTTTTCCGCGTACCGCTTGAGTTTCTCAGCCGATTTCAGGAGCAGGTATTCGTACCTTTCAGGCGAAACCCAATATTCCGAGCGTTCACCGTTGGCCAGCTTCGGGCCGTAGAACCAGAACTTCTTCCCGTCACTTTCGCGTACGTCGCCACGTTTCAGTTTTTCCATGCTCTGAAATCTTAACCAATCAACGTTGATTCGTCAAGACGTTGAGGCAAAGAAAAAGCCCCGGCAACTTTCGCTGCCGAGGCTGCATGGATTAGGTATTAACTACCTCAGGAACAAATTACCTGGGTCAAAGCTCCGGTGCAACGCCTAAAGATAATAGTCATTCCCTGGGCCGGGAAGATCGGCTCACTCGCATGCACGAACTCAGCGTAATGCTGACCCTTCTTCTCCAGAGGATCGGCGCAATCCACATCGAGCTTATAGGCACCCGTCACCCACTGCCACTCGCCCATGTAGTTGGTCGGCATCCAGCTCAAGTCGCCAACGCGGTTCACAGGACGCACGATGTGCGACTTGAAGACGTACGGGGTGACGATGAACGCGCCCTCGTACGGAGCGGTCGTCCAGCTCGGGTTGACGCTGAACACCGTACCCTTGGTGCCGCTGGAGCTGGTGAACGGCTGAACCAGCGTGTACTTGCCGCCAGCATAGGTAAACCGGGGCGGGAACAGATTCGGAACGTGCCGGAAGTTCTTAATCACCCGATTCGCGCCGATGCGCTTGAGCAACTCAGCGCCGCTGCCACTGCCCATATCAGCCTGACGCAGATCCTCGCGGAACGCGGGGTTGTTCTGAGCGATGCGCTGCGAAGCCTCCAAGCCGATGTACAACGGGAAGATCGGACCGTCGCTGGAGTAGCTGATGAAGCCGGAGCTGTCAGGATTCGTCGCGCCGTTACGGATCAGCGTGGCGGCGGCGACATCGAGCATCTCCTGAGTCAGCTCAGAAGTAGACTGATTGAGCGCCTGACCGACCGATCCGGTCTGAATCCAGGGCAACTCATTCACGCCAGACGGAATCGTCTCAACCTGAGTGAAGGACGAGTCGGCCACTGCCTTGATAGCGAACTTGGCGAAGGTGTTCTGGTAACGAGTCTCCCAAGTGCGCTGAGCGCGGATCGAGAGCTTCTCCAAGTACACACGGAGGAACGCCTCGACGCGATGGTCGAAGGTCAGATCGTCCTTACACAGGAGCGGACCTTTGAGGGCGAAACGCTCAGGACTCCAGGTGACGGCATTATAGCCGACCGGAACGTCATTGTAGGTGACATCGCAAGCACCACCGTTCTCGCCGCTGGCGAGCGTGATGGCCGACCACTCCTCAGCCGCAGTCGGCTCGATGGAGGTGGTGGTGAACGAGGTCTGGGTCAAACCAGTACCCTGAGGATACTCGCCGCGCTCAATCATGTTGAGCCACATCGAGCGGTACGAGGCGCGTTTATAAACGTCCTGAGCGAGCGACTCGGTAGCCACCGCAAAGGCGTTGAAGACATTAGGACAAGACATGAGATGAAAAATGTAAACCGACGTTACCTGCGTTGTTTGGCTGGCCATCCATCCACCACACGGTGGCTGATTATCCAACCGCTTCCGATGCGGAGTGTCATTGCCGCTTAGACGTTTGCCACGGATGACCAATCCGTGGCCCTGCTTAGGGTCGTTACGCGGGATGGAGCGATAGAAACGCTTATCGCGTCAATTAAAATGTGTCGTCCATAGGGTTGGCCAC
>Ga0209820_1000277_pt1 | contig 12551 bp, 18 predicted proteins | sample PPLLak21cMay2015_FD_187254 | JGI IMG/M metagenome (GOLD analysis project Ga0209820, IMG submission 187254) | Freshwater sediment microbial communities from Prairie Pothole Lake near Jamestown, North Dakota, USA - PPLs Lake P7 Core (1) Depth... | ecosystem: Environmental > Aquatic > Freshwater >...
TACTCGACAAATACGCTAAACCAAACGATAAAATTCTTGACACCCACTTAGGCAGTGGAAGCATCGCAATAGCTTGCCACGATTACGGATTTGACCTTACAGCTTGTGAACTTGATAAAGAGTACTTCGATAAAGCAATGGAACGTATTAATAACCACATGGCACAACAAAAGTTATTTTAACCGCCCATCATTAATTTTAACCGTTCGTCACATAACTGATTAAGTTATAGAATAATATACATATATTTGGCTTGTTAATTAACTAAAATACTGGACTTATGGCTGACATAACAAAATGCAAAGGCGAGGGCTGCCCGATTAAAGAAAGCTGTTACCGATTCACAGTGGCAACAAGTGAGTATCAAAGCTACTTCTTTACACCTCCATTCGATGGCAAGACTTGTGAGATGTACTGGGGCAAAAAATCGGAATTTATCTACAATCAACTTAAAAATATAACGGATGAAAATAACAATTGAATACGATGACCAAGAAGATGCTAAACTAGCACTAGAGGCATTCGATTGGAAACACACAGTAATGCAGCTTGACCAATTATTAAGGTCAACTACTAAGCATGGAATGTATCAAGGTAGAGAGGCAACATCTGATGAGTTAGACATGGCTGATTATCTCAGAGAACAAATCAGAGAGTTTACTAATGACAATAATTTAACACTATCATGAAGTTATACGGATTTACAGGAACACAAACATCATTCGAGATAAGACTAGATGATGATATCGAAGTAAGCTATTGCGACTTTACGCTGCGACCTGACTATATTAAGATTCATTCGATTGAGTTTGTACACGAAGAGGATGCTGACTTGGTTAACCTAGAGATACTAGCCAAGACCATGTACGAGTATATTGACTGGAATGAGATGGAGCAAGACGCATTCGATAACTACCAGCAAGCGTGTGAGGATAATCTGAGGGAGTTATGAAAAGAAATAAAAAGTTAGTTATACCTGTAATAATTAAGAATAAATTAATACGTGATAATTTTTTCCGTTACTGGTTTAGAACAAATCGCATTGAAAAAAATGTTGAACCTTAGGATATTAAAATAATTTGTTTATATTAGCCACGTGAACGCATCATGGTTAAGCCACATATCGAAACATCATACTGAATGGGTTAAGCTCGTTAGGTCATGGGGTGAGCATGATTACGCTGAAGATATAGTACAAGAGATGTATATTAGATGCCTAAACTATACAACAGAGGAAAAGATAGTTAAGGATAACCAAGTTAACAAGGGTTATATTTGGTTTGTTCTACGATCAGTATTTATGCTTTACAAAAAAGAATGTTCTAAGGTTAGTAAGATTAGAATAGATGAATCATTTGACTTAGAAGAAATATTAGATAATCAATGCAATACCAGTTACTCAAAGATTCTACATAGAATAGATGAAGAAAAAAACTCGTGGCATTGGTATGATATTAAACTGTTTGACTTATACCTAACTAGTGGTATGTCAATGCGAGAAATTGAAGCTGAAACAAATATATCACTTACCTCAGTATTTCACACAATTAAAAACTGTAAGAAAAGAATAGCTAAGGCAGTAGGCGAGGACATAGAAGATTATTATAACCAAGATTACGAATTGATATGAATAAACAAGTAGATAAGTTCCTACGTGAACAACTAGAAACAACTGGTATGCAAATGGTAGAAGCTACCAAGCATGATAAATTTAACTTAATGGATAACCATTACTTAGCAGCTAAGATGATGGTTTTAAATATTTTAATTAACGAAAATGGCAAGACCAAAAAGTAAAGGACTAGGTGATACTATTGCTAAGATCACTGAGGCAACAGGAATAGATAAGGCGGTTAAATTTATAGCTGGTGAAGATTGTGGATGTAATGAACGTAAGAAGAAACTTAATGAACTATTCCCTTATAGACAAAACCAATGTTTACTAGAAGATGAGTATAACTGGTTGATTGAATACTTCAAGACAACTACAAACGAGGTAACAGCGTCTAAACAGATGAGATGTCTTGAGATTTATAATAGAGTATTTCAAGTAAAGAAACCTTCAACATCTTGTGCTGATTGTTTCAGAGATGTACACATTGAACTTCAGCGAGTGATGAAAGTATATGAAGATGAAATACTACATAGCGATAGTAAATCCTAACTTACACATGGCAGAATGGAAAACCCTTAAAACAAATCTTAATGTTTTGGGTTATTCCTATGTAGTGTACTTCGATGTAAATAATAAAATATTAGAGTTTAACGAGGTTAGTAAGGATGCATTTACTGAGATGCAGTATAGTGAGAATTAAAAATTAATTTCTATTAATTATGGATAAGCGAAAGCTAAATGGCGGTCACTCTACTAAGTCAATAGGAACTGATAAGAGAAAGAATGACTACAAGAGAGCCATTGAAGAAGCTATATCAGTAGAAGATGTTGCCTTACTTATTCGTAGAGTAAAGGATATTGCATTAAGTGAAGATAAGGATAGAATGACTGCTTTAAAAACACTTCTTGAATATACATTAGGTAAACCACACCAAACTATTACTGAGGATGTTAGTATGACATTCCCTAAGATAGATATGAATGAATGGAAATAACCAAACCACACTTAACAAGTTATCAGAAAGACATACTATTTAGTAAGGCAAGGTTCACAATAACTGAAGCATCTACTAAGGTAGGTAAAACACATTCGCATATTATTTGGTTATTCGGTAAGGCACATGAACACGAAGATGGATTAGGTAAAAACTATTGGTGGGTTGCTCCTGTTTATAATCAAACTAAAATAGCTTTTAAACGCCTTAGAAGAAACCTAGCTAAGTACGGTTATTACAGATTCAATGAAACAAATCTAATTATTCATTGTCCTAATGGTGCTGAGATACATTTTAAATCAGCAGAGAAACCTGATAATTTATATGGTGAAGATGTTTACGCTTGTGTATTCGATGAAGCACCAAGAGCAAGAGAGGAAGCATGGCACGCTTTACGTTCAACACTAACAGCAACCGAAGCACCATGTAAGATAATAGGTAACTTTGGCGGTATATCTAATTGGGTTCATAAGTTAAAGGAGAAATCTAAACACGATCCAATTTATGCTTACTTTAAGGTTACTTGCTGGGATGCAATAGCTGAAGGAATATTATCTGAAGAAGAAGTGCTACAAGCACAAAAGGATTTACCTACAAAGATATTTAAAGAACTTTACGAAGCTGAAGCCTCAGAAGATTCAGGTCAATTAATACTTAACGAATCAATTAATAAAGTATTCTCTAATACACATATTGCAAGTGGTGTTAAATACATAACAGCAGATATTGCACGTCTTGGTAAGGATAAAACTGTTATTTATGTTTGGGATGGATTAAGAGTTATTGAGATAATAGAAAGAGATACAACGCTTGTTACTGAATCAGCTAATTTAATAAAGGAGTTGATGGAAAAGCACAATGTTAATCTAAATAATATTATGTGTGATGAAGATGGTGTTGGTGGCGGCGTTGTGGATATACTTAGATGTCAAGGATTCGTTAATAATTCTAAGCCATTAAAGGTAGATGGTAAAGAAGAAAACTTTGCTAACTTAAAAACTCAATGTTACTATAAACTTTCTGAGTTTATTAATCGTAATGAAATCTATGTAAATTGTGATAGCAACGTTGAGAAACATCTAAGTGAGGAATTAGAGTATGTTAGACTAGCTAAAGAATTAGATACAAGTAGAATTACATTATTATCTAAGGATGAAGTCAAGAAGCGTATAGGTAGGTCACCCGATTATTCAGACGCATTGATGATGCGTATGTATTACTTAGTTAATCCTAATCGTGGTCACTATGCAATCTATTAACAACAGAATTAAACAATTTAAGTTATAATAATATGAATGTAGAAATAGATGTACCTTCTAAATTAAGTGACCTTACTCTTGAGCAGTATCAGGTATTTATGCGCTTAGTTGATAAGGAGGATTCAGATGAGTTTATTCATCAAAAGATGATTGCTATCTTCTGTAAGATTAAACTATCTCAAGTAGTTTACTTTAATGCTGGTTCAATAAATGAAACGGTTGATCATCTGAATAAAATGTTTGACGCTGAAAAGAAATTCATTCATAGATTTGAATTAGGCGGTAAGGAGTTTGGATTCATTCCTAGTTTAGAAGATATGAGCTTCGGTGAGTATATTGACCTTGAAACTAATATAGGTGATTGGGATACGGTACATAAAGCTATGGCAGTAATGTTTAGACCAATCGTAAGGACTAAAGGTGATAAGTATGAGATTGAACCATATGAAGGAACAGCTACTTACTCTGAGGTTATGCTATACGCTCCTTTAGATGTTGTAATGGGTGCGATGGTTTTTTTTTACAATTTAAGCAACGAATTACTGATGGCTACCCTTCACTCTTTGGAGGTGGACACGCTGAAGATGGTTACTCGGAAGAAGAACAGTTTAACAAAGCATGGGGATGGTATCAATCTATTTACGCCATCGCTAGAGGAAACCTTGCAGAGTTTGAAACAGTTACACGGCTTCCAGTCTTAGCTTGTTTGAACTTCTTAGTGTTTGAAGACCAAAAGAATAAATTAGAACTAAAACGATTAAAGAGAAAGAATGCTATCTAATGTAGAGGATGAGTTAAATGCTTTTAGGAAGCACGTTATAACCGAAGCAAGGAAGAACTTGACTAGGAATAAAAAGAACGCGTCTAAGACACTTTACAATGAAATGAGTAGCTTTCTTAAAGTGAGTAAGAATAGTTTTGAGTTGTCGTTTGATATGCCTATCTATGGTGAGTTTCAAGACCAAGGGGTTAGCGGTAAAAAAAAGAAATATAATACACCATTTAGCTATAAAAGTAAAATGCCACCTTTAGATGTATTTGAAGCGTGGATTAAAAGAAAAGGAATAAAGGGTAGAGATAAGAGAGGTAGATTCATTACTAATAAATCATTAAGCTACCTAATTGCAAGGTCAGTATTTAACAATGGAATTAAACCTAGCCTTTTCTTTACTAGACCTTTTGAGTTAGCTTATAAAAGATTAGGTGATGATGTTATACAAGCATTCGGTTTAGATATAGATAAGTTTTTAGAATACACTTTAAAGAAATATGATTAATGGCACTACAAAAATTATTTGCACGTTCACCAAGAAGCGTATTAGTTACGGGAGTTGCTAACGATTCAGTAAGATGTGATTTATACATATGGAATGATCCAGCTACTATACCAGCTAATCCAACATTAACACTAAGTAAACCTGTACCTTCAACATTAGCTACAACTGTTTTTTTTAATATATCTCCTTATGTAAGAAATTACATTACACATACTGCATTTGTAGAAATATCATCTCAAGCTGTTGTACCTGTTGCTAACTATTGCTACTGTACAGCTAAAACTTATTTGAATGGTACGCTTGTAGAAACAACTGAGTTTATATGTTTTGACGGTTACGGTTATTTTGATGAGGCTTCTAATCCATCTCTAAGCAATGTGTTAATGACACCTAATGAGTTCTACGTTAAAGAGAATGACAATAGTGGTAGTGTATCAGTATTTGTTAATTCACTTACTACTTTAGAGGCAAGATATACACAACTAGGAACGGGTGCAACAACTAACGTAGCTTTGTCAGGAGTGGTTAAGCAGGTTCCAATGGTGCATACTTCTTACATCTCAACGGGTAACACCTTAAGAATATTTAACACATCAGGATCAGTTACCTTAGCAACATTTACATTTACTACTCAGTGCGAACCTAGATACACTCCAGTAGAATGTGATTTTGTAAATAAGTTCGGAATGTGGCAACGTTTAATATTCTTTAAAGCTAAGCGTAACAACATAGAAGTAAGCGGCACAGATTGGAGGTTAATGCCTCAAACACCTATTTACAATACTACAGTAGGTTATGATAAGGTAATGAATATCAACGCTAAGGAAATTGTTAGACTTAATACTGGTTGGGTTGAAGAAAATGTATCTGAAGCAATACAACAGTTAATGCTGTCTGAGGTTATATTATTAGACAACAAGCCCGTTAAGATGAAGACTAAAACTATTGAGAAAGTTAAGAAGATTAACGATAAGATGATTAACTATTCAATGGAGTTTGAATTTGCAAACGATATTATAAACAACGTAATGTAATGCGGAGTGTACAGATATACGTAGAGGATAAGGTACTAGATTTATTCAGTGATGAACAAATTGTAGTCAACTCAACTGTTCAGAATATTACTGATATTGGTAAGGTATTTACTGACTTTTCTCAAACGTTTACTATTCCATGTTCAGATAGAAACAATCAAATATTTGAGTTCTATTTTCAAAATGATGTTGACAATCAGATTGACCACAACCGAAGACGAGATTCAAGAATAGAGATAGACCACATTCCATTTAGAACAGGTAAGATACAGTTAGAAAAGTCTGAAACTAAATCTACCAATGGAGAAAGCTATACGGTTTCATTCTATGGTGATGTTGTAAATATTAAAGATTTAGTAGGTGAAGATAAACTTGGTGATTTAAATTTTGATACTTTAGATCATACTTATTCAGGTGCTGAGATTGAAGCAAGAATAGAGACTGATTTTAATACAACTGATTATGATGTACGTTATCCTTTAATAAGCTCTAGTCGGGTTTGGCAGTATGGAAGTGCTGACGCTAGAGATATTAGTTTAAACACATCTTCAATAAATTTTACAGAGTTATTCCCAGCTGTTAGGGTTAAATCTATTCTTGAACTTATAGCTACTCAATACGGTTTAACATTTACGGGTTCATTCTTAAATACTAAACAGTTTAGACACGCTTACTTGTGGTTTAAGAATAAAGAGAATCTTCAATTTTTTACAAAAGGTGTTGAATTAGAATTTGGTGAAAGTGGAGTTAGTACTGATATATTGTATGACAATAAAGTACAGTATAGTTATGTGCTACCAGCTTCTTTAGTTGTACCTCCTTATCAATATGTATCATTAGTTTTACATAGAACAAGTGTTCAAATAAATACAGCTTCAACTATTGATTATTACATAGATCTTTACGATAATAACATTTATCAGTTTAGTCAATTAGGAAACGGTACACAATTATTCAACATTTTAGTTGACAATAATTTTGTAGGGTTAAACAAATCACTTAGTTTTAAACTACGATCTACATCTCCAATGACGTTTACAAATACAGTAACCTATGAGTTAGGTTATGAACTTGTAGATAATCAATTTGGAAACGGAACTATTATACAAGTAGATGATGTATCTGACACATCAAATTCTTCATTAACAAGTACTGCTACAACAGATTTAGCATTCTTTGCTCCTAACATGAAAGTGTTAGAATTTATTAATGGACTAGTTAATGCTTTTAATCTAACCGTTACTGGTTCAGACTTAAATACATTTAATATTGAACCATTAGATGTATTTTACAATAGTGGTATTGATTGGGACATCACAGAATACACTTCATTTGAAACTATCACTTATGATAGGCCTAAGCTGTACAATAATATTAACTTTAAATGGCAGCCTTCACAGTCATTTATGAATCGTGAGTTTTTTGATTTGTTCAAGCGTGAGTACTCAGACTTATCTGCTAACTTTGGTTATGATGGTGGTGACTATACTATTCAGTTACCTTTTGAAACACCTTTACATTCTAAGTTTACAAATACCAATCTACAAGTAGGTTATTGTTTAGGGACTGAACCTGAGTATAAGAACTATGTACCTAAGCCTACGCTTTTGTATATGTATGATTACCAAGATGTAAATATTTCATTTTATTTTAATAATGGTACTACGGTAAATCAGATAACTGGTTATGTACCATTTGGTCAAGATATGAACTTTGCACAAGAAGATTATACCTTGAACTTTGGCAGCGAGTATAGCTCGTTAAGTTTAAATGTTGTTAACAATACTTTGTACAGAGAGTACTATGAAAGTTATCTACTGAATCTTTACAATTTAAAAACTAGAATCGTAACTATTAAAGGTAATTTCCCACTTCATGAAATGACTTCTATTCGATTGAATGATAACATGATTATTAGAGATAAGAAGTACTTAATTAATGACATGAAACAAAACTTAGTAACGGGTGATGTTGATTTAGTTTTACTTAGTAATTTTAGAGATGCACAAGATTATAACCAAAGCTATAACATAACTTGCGCTGCTCAGACTTTAGATGTTGCGTTTAGTTTATCACCTGATACAACAATAACAATAGGTACACCTTTAGAAACTCAATTTGCTACACCTGATGATACTACTCCAGTAGGTGAACAAACTATAACTTTTACTTGTACTGCAAATTCTTCAGCAGCAGTTAGAACAAATACATTTCCATTAACAATAGTTGTTAGGGGTATAACACTACCTACTCAATTCTTAATTATAAGACAAAGTCGTTGTAGAGTACCTAGAATACTTGAAGGTAGTGGCTTCACAAATCAAAGAGTAACTGAGAATGTACAAATAAGAATTTCAGAATGATAAAAAATATTATAGATATGCTAGGCACATCAAAGTTTCACGCTACAAGTGAATCTATTGAAATTGCTAAGGGTAGGTACAAAATACCTAAAACATTTAAAGAGATGGTTAAACAAATAATTCGTGAGCAGCTATGGAAAAGAAAACGATAATAGTTGACGTTAATACGGATGATGGAGTTAAGTCACTAAATAGATTAGAGGCTTCATTTGAGGATGTTTACGGTGAGGTTCAACCATTAACAGGTAGGATTGGCGAATTAGAAGACCAACTATATGAAATGGCTTCGGCTGGTCAGCAAGGTACACAAGAGTTTACTCAGTTAGCTGCGCAGATTGGTAAGATGAAGAAAGTCATCGTTGACGTTGATATGGCAGTCGATGGTATGAGTGGAACAATGTCACAAAAGTTAGGCGGTTCTATTCAAGGTTTATCAGGTGGGTTTGAACTTGCTCAAGGTGTCATGGGTGCGTTTGGTACTGAGAGTGCAAAGGTAGAGGAAGCGTTACTTAAGGTTAACTCAGCTATGGCAATAGCTCAAGGTGTTCAATCGGTACGTGAATCTATACCAGCTTTCAAAGCGTTGAATGCTGTGTTAATGTCTAACCCAATCGGTTTAATAGTTACAGCGTTTATTGCTTTATCAGCTGCTGCTATGTACTTTGCTACTAAGGCCAACGCTGAGGTCATTGATGCGTTTAATAAGTCAAAGGCAGCTAGTGAAACTTATCGTAAGCAATTAGAAAAGACTGCTCAAGAACAGAATAAAATAAACGATAAGATACTAAAAGATTTAGATCGTGAAGCCGCTAGACGTATTGCGATGGGTGAAGATGCTAGTAAGGTACAACGAGAGATTAATGCTGAAAAGATTAAGACTTTAGAAATTTCAGTTGAACAAGATAAGGCAGAGGTTAGAATATTAAACAGCGAGAAAGAAAAGTTAAAGGCTTCACAACAACAAACTAAAGAAAAACTACAACAGCAAATACTTGCAGCTAAACAAGCAATTATTGACGATAAGATTGGAGTGTTTCAAGCACTTAATATTAAGAAAATTGGTGACGCTTTAACTCAAATAAAAGAGATTGACAAAGAAACTGAAAAACAACTACAAGCAACCAATGCTCAACTTACTTTACGTAACAAAGAAATAGAAGATAGTGAGGATGCTATAGATAGTTTAAAGACTGCTCAGATAAGTTTAAATAATGAAAGTAATAAAGCTAACGATGAAGCAGCTAAGAAACGGAAAGAAGAACTTGCTGCAATAGCTGAGATAAACGCTGGTAAACTTGCGCTAGAAACTACATTCTTGCAAACTAAACGGGCTAAAACTTTAGAGAATAATGCAATTGATTTAGATTTACTAAAGGAGCAAACAGATAAGGAAGCTGCGGTTAATGAAGCGGCTAGACTTGCTGAAGCTGAGAAGCAAAAGAAAGCAGATGAAGCTGAAAAAGCTAGAAAGCTAAATATGATGAATATGTCACTTGATGCTACTAAAGGTGGACTTCAGGGTATATCAGATTTAGTCGGTGCATTTGCAGGTAAATCATTGAGCGCACAAAAGAAAGCGTTTAACACTCAAAAGAAACTCAATATTGCAATGGCAACTATTGACACTATTAAAGGGGCGGTTTCAGCGTTTACAGGAATGACTGCCACAATACCCGGGCCTGTTGGTTTAGCATTAGGTGCGGTTGCTGCGGCTGGTGTAGTTGCTTCGGGTGTAGCGAATGTTAAGAAGATTACATCTACTCAGTTTGAAGGCGGTGGAGGTGTAAGTGCGGCAACAGGTGCTGGTGTAAGTGGCTCAGTAGGTCAAGCTAGTAACCCAGCATCGTTTAACGTAGTCGGTAACTCTAATACAAATCAGTTAATGGAAGGACTGAATAATCAACAACCCGTTAAGGCATATGTAGTAAGTGGTGATGTTACAAGCGCACAATCACTAGATAGAAACCAAATTAAAACAGCAACACTATAAAATAGTTATTTAGTTATGGAAAAAATACAAGAAATTGAGTTAACAATAAAATCAGCAGATGATGGAGTGTTTGCTATTTCATTAGTTGACCAACCAGCAATAGAAGAAAACTTTGTTGCCTTAGCAGCTCAAGATGTTGAGTTTAAAGTAGTAGATGAAGAAAGACGTATTGTTGTAGGTTTTGCTCTAGTTCCTGAGAAACGAATTTTACGTTTAATGGGTGGTAAGAAGTTTAACATCTACTTTACTAAAGAAACAGTTGCACAAGCTGCTGAGGACTTTATGAAGAAAATGATGTTAAAGAAATTTACAACGGATCACGAAGAAAAGGTAGATGGAATTACAGTTATCGAATCATGGGTTGTAGAAGATGCTAAGCATGACAAATCTAATCTTTACGGACTAGGTGCTAAAGGTGGTGAATGGGTGTTGATGTCTAAGATTGACAATAATGAAGTTTGGAATGAAGTAAAAGCTGGTAAGTTTAAAGGATATAGTATAGAGGCTCGTTTTGATGGGTTTGAACAGTTACAAAGTAAAAATAAGGAAACAATGGAAGAACAAATTATTAAAGAATTGAATGCGGTGTTGTCAAGTCAAAAGGTTGAGTTGGGAGCTATTGATGATTTTATTCAAGCGCTTGAAAATATGATATTAGAACCATCAGGAAATATTAAGAATAAAATACAAGGTTTACGATCTGATTTAAATAAGATTATAACTGATTTAGAAACTGTACAAACTAGAGTAACTAAAGTTTCAAGCATAGGTATTTCACTTGAAAAGTCAGTAAAAGATTTAGGCTTAGAATTGCCCGCAAATTATAAAGCAGCTAAAGATAGATTATTTACAGAAGAGGCATCTATAAAAAAAAGTATTGCATCTTGGAAAGGAGCTGTTCAAAGCTTAGTTAATCCTTCTTAATATGCCAAAAATACTTAAACCAAAACTAAAAGACTATCTAAAGAAGTCAGGCGGTGAGGGTGTAGGCTCACTAATTGGAGGTCACACAAGTACTATTACTAGAATAGTAAGAAGTTGAATTTACAACAGAATATAAATTAATAAGTTAAACAAGTATGAATGATGTAAACAGAATATCTAAAAAAATCTCTGAGATTCAATTAAAATCGCAAGATGTTGAGCTAGGATTAGTTCAAGATATAACAAAAGACTTAAATACTGTTGCGGATAGCTTAACAAGTATAAAGCCAGCTTTATTAAAAATAGAAGATTTATTAATTAGGAATAGTAAAACAGTAGAATTAGCATTGAAAGCAGTTCAAAAAGTTGAAGGTGCTGCTAAAGAATTAGGTGCTGATGCTTTTATAAAAGAGTTAGATAAGCCAAAAATGTTGATTAATGAATTTAACAAAACTATAAATAATACATTAAGGTCGTTACAAAGTGCGGCTGCAAATCTTTAATTAAACAATCATGAAAGAAACAATCAACACAATCCTACGCAAAGTAGGACTTAAAGCAGTAGAGGTTAAGTTAGAGCAAATGACACTAGCTGATGGAGTTACTGTTATCGAAGCTGAATTATTCGAAGCGGGTGAACCTGTTTTTGTAATTACTGAAGACGCACAAATAGCACTTCCAATCGGTGAGTATCAATTAGAAGATGGTCGATTACTTGTAGTTGCTGAAGAAGGTATCATTGCTGAGATTAAAGACGCTGAAGAAGAAGTTGAAGAAGTAGAAGAAGCACCAGTTGCTGAAGTACCTGAAACTGAGATGGCTCAACCACAAGCACCAACAGCTAAGAAAGTAATTGAATCAATCGTTAAAGAAACACAGTTTTCTTCAAGCGAGAAAGATGCTAAGATTGCTGAACTAGAAGCTAGAATTGCTGAGTTAACTAAAGTTGAGTTATCAGACGATGCTCCTGCTGCTGAACCAATTAATCACAACCCTGAGAATGCACAACCTATTGAAGTGTTTAGATATGCTAAAAATAGTGCGCAGTCTCCACTTGATAGAGTATTAACTAAATTATATAAATAAAAATGCCA